>Ga0209510_1000383_pt1 | contig 63629 bp, 46 predicted proteins | sample BiotimSIPDNA_FD_185749 | JGI IMG/M metagenome (GOLD analysis project Ga0209510, IMG submission 185749) | Anaerobic biogas reactor microbial communites from Washington, USA - Biogas_R1 time_0 SIP DNA (SPAdes) (version 2) | ecosystem: Engineered > Bioreactor > Anaerobic > Unclassified | place...
GGCTTTGTTCATGCTTGTCGGCGCCAATCTTGCTGGATACTTCCGCCTCCATCATCCTGGAGCACAGCCACTCCAGCATGCTGAGCATCGGATCAGGGCTGTCCATGAACTGGAATAGTAAACCTTCAAAATTCGTGGTATTCTTGCTTTGAGCCATTGGGGTTCTCCTCCTTGTGAATGTCTATGCAACATCCATTGTAGCGGAGTCCCGGTGGCTTGCCCATTCCTCCTCACCCTGGGCAAAGTTGCGAACATTAGTGTACTCTATCAACGACCATAGCGCGAATCGCTTTTTTCAGCAGGCCCTATCTAAACCTCTAATTTTTTTGTTTTTGGCAGTACTTCCTTTAACTTATCAACGATTCTTATTTGTTCTTCGAGTGGTGGCATGGGTATTAGTAGTTGATTAATTGCTCCGAGAAACAAGTTAGCTTGAGCTGTTTGTTTTGTAAGATTCTTAATTTGTTTTTGAACTGTTCCAGATTGAATTGCATACATTATATACTCTGGACAACAACCTGTTGTAGAAACCATTGCGGCACTTCTTACCATTACATAGTTGTTTTCATCTCTTACAACACTACATCTACCTACACTACCAGAGCATGATATAAGTATATCTCCATTTTGAGGATTACATCTTTTTGAAATTTTTACAAACTCAGCTTCATCAACATAATCTACATCCTCTAATGTTATTTCTCCATTTAATACGTTACGAGCAGACAATAAGTAATATCCAACGTATTTCTCAACTCTCTTAGGAGTTTTATGCTCACCATCTGTGATTTTAGTAGAGATATCATTTAACCTAACCCATTTCCAATTCTCTGGAATATCAAATGGTATCTCATCTTCAGTAATCTCAGGAAGTGTCTTTGTCTTTTTAATCTTGCCTTCCTTAATCAGCTTTTTCTTCTCTTCTTGAATCTGCTTATAAAGGTCTTCTGCCGTTCCATCTTCTTCTCGCTGCTCTACCAGATTTCCTTGGATTGCATATTGCAGAATAGACTTTTGCATATCTTCCGGGAACTTTTTATTCAGCTCCTCCACTTCAGAATAGGCTACATCGTATTTATCTACATAAGGCATCAGTTCTTCGATCTTTGCTACGATGCGCTTTTGTTCTTCTAGTGGAGGGAGGGGGACAATGATACCTTTTAATTTGGTTATACTTACTCCTCCAATAATCCCTGTCATTTCATCTCTGAATGCTTGAAAAAATAACGGGCTTTGTAAGTAATAATATAAAAATCTAGGTTCCCCATAAATTAGATTAAACGAGCATAATTTATTTCCAAAACACACTGTCTTATCTAATATCCCTATTTTTCTACCTGCACTACCACCTTCAATACACATTAGTATTGAATCCTTAAAAGAATTTCTAAACTTGTCTTCTTCAAAAGGTATTTTTATTCCATTATCATAATTTATTGTGTAATCAAAGCCTACATCTTTTGTTCCGATATAGTCATATCCATTTTCGACTTTAGAATACTTGTTTTCCTTTATGGTTTTAGGAATACTGTTTCCTGTATACATATCAGCAATATTTGACATGCGAGTCCATTCCCAAGACTCTAGTATATCAAATAACACTTCATCTTCACTGATTTTGAGTTGTTTTTTCTCCTTTTTTATCTTGCCTTCTTTAATTAGTCTTTTCTTCTCTACTTCAATTTTTTCTAATAATTCTTTTGCAGTACCTTCCTCTTCTCGCTGTTCTACAAGCTTTCCCTGTATAGCGAGTTGGAGAATACTGTTCTTCAAGTCCTGTGCATTCATTTAATTACCTCCAAGCATAGAAGTAATCTGTTCTAATACATGATCGATTTCTGCATTAAGGGATGCTCGTTTCTCCTGGTATTCTTGAATCAAGTCCATCGGCTCAAGGATCACTTCTTCTTCATGAGGGAATCCACAAAGATCAATGTTGTAGCTTCTTTCTATGATTTCATCGATGGTATATCTCTTCGCTTTTGGGAATCCATCCACTTCGATTTCTTCCCGGTTCTCCCACCAGTTAAGGGCATCATTGAAATGGTCTAGCTTCATCGGTCTTGTCTTTGAAAAATTCTTATACCCTTCAGGCATATCTACACGATAGAACCAAGTTTCCTTGGTTGGCTCTGTATTATCAAAGAATAAAATGTTGGTTCTAATGGATGTGTAAGGTGCAAAAACGCTGTGTGGCATTCTTACAACTGTGTGAAGATTGAATTCACTGAACAGCTTTTTCTTGATATTGAACTTCCCGTTATCTGTACCAAAAAGGAACCCGTCTGGAATGATTACAGCACATCTACCATTTTTCTTAAGCCTGTACATAATCACATTCATAAATAAATCTGCTGTTTCAGAACTTCTAAGTTCTGTTGGGAAGTTAGACTTCACGCTGTCTTTCTCACTTCCACCATAAGGAGGATTCATTAAGATCACATCGAAAGGTTCCATCTTACGCATATCTTTGTAATCCATCTCCAGTGCATTGCCATGGAGGATATTTGGATCATCGATATCATGAATCAACATATTGGTCACACAAAGCATATGAGGAAGTGCCTTCTTCTCAATACCATAAACGGATTTATTGTAGATTTCTCTGTTTTTCAGTGAGTTGCCCACCTGCTTATCCAGTTCATTGAGGGCAGAGGTCAAGAAACCACCGGTTCCACAGGCAAAGTCTCCAATTTTATCACCCAGGACAGGTTTTACCACTTTAACCATAAAGTCAGTTACTGCTCTTGGTGTGTAGAACTCCCCTGCATTACCAGCGCTTTGAAGGTCTTTTAAGAACGACTCATAGATAGCACCAAACTCATGGCGCTCCTTGTATTCTGTAAAGTCAATCTCGTCAATGATATTCACCACTTGTCTGAGAAGCACACCATCTTTCTGATAGTTGTTGGCATCTTCAAAGGCATAGCGGACAATGACTTGACTCATAGGTGTGGTTTCGTCAATTTCCAAATTCTTAAGAGTTGGGAACAGTGTGTTGTTGACAAAGTCAAGAAGTCCATCCCCTGTGAGTGCTTCTCCATCTTTTCTGTCTACTGCCCAATCTCTCCATTTAAGTCCTTCTGGGATGATGGAAGTATAATTGTCATCATAAAGCTCCCAGGTTTCTTCTTTTGCATCGTATATTTTTAGGAACAGAATCCACACGATTTGTTCGATTCTCTGAGCATCTCCATTAACACCCGAATCATTTCGCATGACATCCTGGATTCGTTTCACAAAGTTACTAATCGCCATTTTATCTACCTGCCTTCTCTATAATTATGCATAATATATTTCGTTTTCCAGCTCCTGCACTGCCTTTTGATAAGCTTCCTTGCCACCAAAAGCTTTCACAATTTTCATGGGGCTGCCTATTTTAGCAAATTCTTTTAATTGAAGCACCTTTGTATCTTCTATCTCTTTGATGCCATCATTGGCATACTTATCAAGAAGGGCTTCAATAACCTCTTTAGCTACATCTGAGTATTTGTACAGATAATGTCTTTTCTTCACATTCTCTGCTCGCTCCTTCTTAGTAAGAGGTGCTTTATCATAGGCTATGTGACAGATGAGGTCAAAGTCATCCAGCTCCGTTTTACCCAGTTCTTCACGAACTGCTTCAAGTAGCACTCCATCGTCCTGCAACTCATCAATAATGGCTTGTTTCTTCTCGGCTTCTGTCCAGGTGCGGAGGAACTCATCAAGCCTTGAATACTGCTGAAGAATATTCTTCTTGGTGTAGTCAATAAGACTTTCTGTTATGAGCTTTCCATCCTTATCCACGTACTGAACTCTTTCTGAAAGAACTCGAACGGTCACATCACCCACATAATACTTTCTGGGCTTATCTTCACCTTCCTCATCGAAAGGCGGAGTGTCACTTGTTCCATACTCACCACCATCTTCTTTAACACCATCAGTACCTGTATCTTCTCCAGTACCCTCTTCACCTTCATCTGTTGGCGTATCTGGTTCATCCACTGGATCATCTCCATCAAGGTCAATAACCACTTCTGGTTTACCATCGAAATCAGGATCTGCAAAAAGTCTACTGGCATTTCTAAAGTCCATAATGGTAAAGTAGGTCTTGCCGTAATCTTCAAGAAGGCGTGTTCCTCGACCGATAATCTGCTTGAACTCAGTCATGCTGTTGATGTTGTTCTCCAGCACAATAAGTTTACACATCTTGGCATCCACACCTGTGGTCATGAGTTTACTGGTCACTGCAATAACCGGATAGGTACTTTCTTCATCAATGAAGTTCTCAAGCTGTGCTTTGCCTATATCATTGTCACCGGTAATGCGCATGATGTAGCGGTCATTTTCAGCATAGAGATCTTTGTTCTCATTAATCAGAGCTTGACGCATTCGCTCAGCGTGTTCAATATCCACACAGAAAACAATGGTCTTGCTGAACCGATCGGTCTTTTTTAAGAACTCTGTGATTTTGGATGCAACCACTCTTGTTCTGTCATCAATAACCAGGTTTCGGTCAAAGTCTTTAGCATTGTACTCTCGATCTTCAATTTCATAACCGTATTTATCCACTTTGCCAGCTTCTGGGCGATAGCCTTCAAGGTCTTTATCCAGACCAATACGAATCACTTTATAAGGCGCAAGGAAACCATCATCGATCCCCTGCTTTAAGGAATACTCATATATTGGCTCTCCAAAATAGCTGAAGCTGGAGGCTTCCTTGGTTTCAATCGGAGTAGCGGTACATCCAACATGAGTAGCTTCAGAAAAATAATCTAAAATCTTTCTCCATGCTGATTCTTCTTTGGCACTTCCTCTATGGCACTCATCTATGACAATAAGATCAAAGAAGTTTGGTTGGAACTGACGAAAGGCTTCTTCTCCATCATCTCCGGCAAGTTGCTGATACAGCGCCATGTAGATTTCATATGAGCTATCAAGGTTTCTATTTTGCACCTTGGTCATCTTTCCACTAAAGGGTTTAAAATCACCGGTAATGGTCTGATCCACAAGGACATTACGGTCTGCCAAAAAGAGAATCTTCTTCTTCAAGCCAGACTTCCACAAACGATAGATAATCTGAAAGGTCATAAAGGTTTTACCGGTACCTGTGGCGCTGACCACAAGGACTCGATTTCGCCCCTTGGCAACTGCATCAACGGTTCTATTAATTGCCACACGCTGATAGTATCGAGGGGTTTTATAATTGGGTATGTAATAGTAAGGCTCTAGCATGACTTTTTCTTCAGCCTCGTCAAACCCCTTATCCATTCTGTATCTTTGGTACAGTGCTTCTGGTGATGGGAACTCTTCTAATTTCAGTTCCTTAACTTCACCTGTGATGAGGTTCTGCTCCACAAAGCCATCTCCATTTGAAGCATAGACATAAGGAACATCCAGTGCCTTGGCATAATCAATGGCTTGTTGAAGTCCAGCACCTACAGGCTGTGTATTGTCCTTTGCTTCCACAATGGCTAGAGGGAAGTTGTTTTTATATGACAGGAGGTAGTCAGCACTTTTCTTTCTGCCTCTTGCCGTAATATTTCCACGCAAAATAATACGCCCTGCAGTAAAAGCGTACTCCATCCGTATTTGCTTGTTATCCCATCCCGCATTCTGTATAGCAGGTGTGATATACCTTAATTTGATATCTTCTTCAGACAAATGACTTTTCCCCATGAACGTTCGCCCCCTTCATTTTATTTAAACGATGTCAATCGAATTTAAACTCCATGATGTCACCGATATTACATTGGAGGCATTTACAGATTTTGTACAGGCTCTCCATGCTCACCGATTCTCCTTTACCGAGGCGGGCGATAATATTATAGGTAATGCCGGCTTGATCCTTTAAATCAGTTTTGTTCATCTTTTTGTCGATCAATAGTTTCCACAGATTATCATAGCTAATCACCATGAATCGCACACCTCCAAGGATGTAAAATATAGTTAAGAATAGTATAACACATTACTAAACGAAATGGATAGAAAACCTTACATTATTGTAAGATTTTCATTGTGAAGGTACTGTCAAATCAAGTTCGCAACTTTGGACTCCGTTTACCATGTCACGCTGCCTGTTTATCCAGTGATTTGAGCGAATCCTCACTCAGGTATCCTCTGGTCACTGACCAGTCTTCCGAGTATTCCATCAGGTACACTGTCACCAGCCGCAGGTAGGAGTCCGAATTGGGAAAGATGCCGACCACCCTGGTTCGCCTCCGGATCTCCTTGTTGAGCCGCTCCAGCATGTTGTTGGAGCTGACCTTCATGGCATCCAGTGAAGGGAAGGACAGGAAGGTCAGTGCGTCCTCAAGGCCTGCATCCAGCGTTTGAATTGCCTTGGGGCACTTCGTGCGGTACTGGTCGGCCAATTCCTGTGCCCATTGTTTCGCCGTTTCCAGATCGCCTGTCAGCCAGATTCCTTTGAGCAGACTTGCAAACCGCTCTATCTCCCTGGAAGCATATGCACCAGGATGTTCCGCATGAAATGCACTTTACAGCGCTGCCAGCTGGCTCTAGGAAAACATTCCCCAATAGCCGCAAATAAGCCTTTGTGGGCATCTGAAACAATCATGTCGGGCTTGCTTAATCCTTGTTCCTTTAGCTTCTCAAACAGCTGCTTGTAGCTTTCTCTGGATTCTTCCAACATCGGCTCTATCGCCAGCACTTCCCGCTAGCCTTCCTCATTCACACCGCAGACCAGCAGGATAGCCATGCTGACAACCCGGCCACCGTAACGCACCTTCTCATATAATGCGTCTACCTATAACACCGGGTACACGGATGCCAGCGGCCGAACCCGAAACTCCTCTGCCTTCTGGTTCAGCCCTTGGTCATCTCGCTCACCTGGCAGCGGGAGAGGCCTTCAATGCCCAGACTTTTCGTAAGTTTCTCCATCTTTCGGGTTGATACACTGTATGAAGGCTTCCTGCACCACCTGGATCAACGCTGCCTCACTTCGCTAGCGCTCTGTCATAAAATAGGGTATGTAGCCGCCATTGCGCACCTTAGGAATCAGCAGGTACATCGTACCCAACCGGGTATCCAAGCGCTTGGGTCTAAAGCCGCTTAGGTGGCTGGTTCGTTCCTCGCTTTGCACATGCTTTTCTGCCCCAAGTTTGCTGGAAACCTCCGCTTCCATCATTTGGCTGCAGAGCCACTCAAGCATGCTCAGCATCGGATCTTGTGTGCCCATGAACTGGAATTGCAATCTGCCAAAATCCGTGGTATTCATACCTTGAGCCATTGGGGTTCCCTGCTCATGAATGTGGTAACAACATCCATAGTAGCGGAATCCCAGTGGCTTGCCAATTCCTTCCCCGGGCAAGGTTGCGAACTTTAGTGTACTCTGTCTTTTATTCCTATTTATTCTACAATTAATTCAGAAACTTATATGCTGTTCTGCTATATGTAGTAAGAGAAAATGGACCCTTTAGAAAATCAACATGGTAACCGTTATGTACATCACGGCTGTAAAGAAGAACAAAAAAATAGGCCGCACGGTTTCTACCACACGGCCTTAAATATCAAAGCACCTTCATGTCTGAACGATGCATTTCTTTCGAATTCAAGTATTGCCTTTCTTAAATAATTATGCAGGATTACTGAAATGATTGATGATTTTGAGTCCGCTACGTCTGCCATTCCGTCACACCGGCGAATGCGTTGAAATCATAGTCTTTTCAACGCTTGCTGTCAAGCAAGAAGTTGTGTGCGCGCATCTATTCCTCCATGGCATCGTTCCATGGTAACCAGAAACGCCAAGACTTTCTCATTGCGTGACAAGGAGCCAGGGGATGTGCTCCTTGCCAAGCGAATCATCAACTCAGCCAAAAAACAGGGCGAGTCGCCGCTTTCGCCGCTCCAGGCCCTGTTTTCTATTCGGTTTATAGGGTAGGTTCTACAGTTCCTTCTTCACCCTTTCAACAGCATAGTGGCGATGCTGCCCCGGCTGCTGGCTTTTTGCCGCGGGTTAATTGGCCTTGTCGTAGCGGTTCTGCACGATGGAGAGGTACTCCTCATAGCCAATCGCCTTCAGCTCGTTCAGGTACTGCTGCCACTGGTTGTCATCGTTGGGATCCTTGACCCCGGTGACAAATTCCGCCAGGGAGTTCCGGATGAAGTCGTTCAGGTCATTGTTGATTTCGGACAGCCTGCGTGCCTCTTCCGATTCGAAATAGAGCCTGGTGTTGTGAATCATCTCAATCGGCGGCTTGTAGGGCGCGTAATGCTCATTTGTGGCGTTCCACAGGTACTGCTGCAGCTCATAGGGGTCATCGGTTTTGACGCCCTTGTTGTCAAAATCATTGTAGGTCGGGCCAATCTCATCCCACCTGGCCGCGTTGATCTGGCCCCAGGGCAGAATGGGGGAGTACAGCGCCTCGCTGCCATCAACCGCCACCTCACCCTTTTCCGGGATGGAGTAGTCAACGCCGGGCTCGCCCAGCCGGTTGCGCATGCTGACATCCAGGGAGTACATGAAGTCCGCAAACCTGAAGGCGACCTCGGGGTTCTTGCAGGCGCTGGTAATGATCCATTCATTCAGGTAGTAGCTGCCAAAGGGCTCATAGTAGGTGTACTGCACGCCTTCAGGCCCTTTCAGCGGGGGCAGCGGCACATATTCCCGGACCCGCTCGCCATCCATGGGCGCCCAGATGAAGGTGCCGCCGCCGGTGGCCATGCCCACCAGCGCCACCTCGGGGTTGTCAAAGAGCTGCCTGAGCTGGTCGTTGTCCTGGGTGTAGGTCGCGGGGTCCAGCAGCCCGTCAGCGGTCAGCTTGTTCATGTACTTCAGCCCTTCGCGGTAGGCATCCTTGTCGTACACAGCCTCAAACTTGCCGTTGTCCAGATAGTAGGGGGCGTTCCTGTTGTACTTGATGAAGGAGTTCAGGATGAATTCCTCAGGGTAGGTCGCCCAGCCGTTGGTAGAGCCGATCAGGCCAATCTCGTCTTGCTTGCCGTTTCCGTTGGGGTCGCCTTCCTTGAAGGCCTTGAGCACTTCGTACAGTTCATCCGTGGTGGTGGGGACATCCAGCCCCAGCGTGTCCAGCCAGTTCTTGTTGATCCAGGCGCGCCTGGACATGGCGTTGGGCTCGGACAGCACCACCTTGGGCATGGTGTATTCATGGCCGTCGGGCAGCTTCATCAAATCCGCGATGAGGGGGTCCTTTTCGCGGACCTGGGCATACCAGAACGCCAGGTTTTCCACCATGTCGTCCAGCTGCACGAAAAGGCCCTGGCCGGCCATGTCCGCGACCACTTCATTGGAGATGCCGCTGGGCACCATGATGACGTCCGGCATGTCAACCTGGCTGGCCAGCATCAGGTTGACCCGCTGGGTGGCGTCCTGGGAGGGGATAATGACCCAGTTGATCTTGACGCCGGTCTGCTCCTCCATGTACTTGGTCATCTTGTTGTTGACATAGTCCTCAATGTTGGCGTGCTGGGCCACCATGATGGACAGGGTGACAGGCTCCTCAACAATGGGCAGTACGCCGGGGGCGGTCACCGCCACCCCGCCATGGGATGAGGGGATCAGGTCGCCGCCGGCCATGGCGGGAAGGACCAGGGCCAGGGACATCAGCAGGGCCAACAACAGGGCAGTTGCTTTTTTCACGATGGAACCTCCTTCATATATTGGGTTGAACAATCAGGCGTTTGGCGCTTCGGGCAGGATCGCGTTTGGACTTGTACCTCCTTCTGTCTTGATTTTCCCGAAAGGTTACACGCGTTTTCCACACAACAGGCCGTCACAAGCCGTCAGCCCTTGACGGCGCCGATCATCACGCCCTTCACGAAGTGCTTGGCGACAAAGGGGTAGGCAATCATAAACGGGGCGCTGGACACAACGATGAGCGCGTACTTGAGCAGCTGCGCCATGCCGGCCTTGGCCTGGTACAGCAGGGGGTCTGAGATGATGTCGTTCACCTGGTTGAGGATGAGGATGTCCCGCAGCACAATCTGCAGCGGGAACTTTGATTTGTCCGAGATGTACAGGAAGGCCTGGAAGTAGGAGTTCCAGTGGCCCAATCCGTAGTAGAGCACCATCACCGCGAGGATCGCCTTGGACAGGGGGATGACCATCTGCAGGATGAACCTGGTATGGCCGCAGCCGTCAATCATCGCGGCTTCGGTAATCTCATCCGGGATGGTTGTTTCAAAGAAGGTGCGGCAGATGATCACGTTGAACACATTGATGGCCGTTGGGATAATCATCACCGCGCGGGTGTTGATCAGCCCCAGGCGGGCGGTCAGCAGGTAGGAGGGGATGAGGCCGCCGTTGAACAGCATGGTGAAGGTGAACATGAACAGCAGCACCCGCCTGCCGGGCATCCGTTTGCGCGACAGGGGATAGGCCGCGGCCACCGTCATGACCAGGTTGACGGTGGTGCCGACCACGGTGTAGTAGATGGAGTTGGCAAAGCCGGTCACAATGGCCTTGTGGCTGAACACCTCCTCAAAGCCCCGGACGGAGAAGTCCACCGGCAGCAGCACCACCCTGCCCTGGGACACGGCCGTTGGCGATGAAAAGGCGGAGCTGAGGATATAGATCAGCGGATACAGCACAATCAGCGCCGCGAACAGCATCAGGGCATCATTGATCAGGTTGAATGCCCTGTCCTGGGACGTGGCCTTGATCTTGTTCCTGCTGTCCTGCACGATGGTTTTTGACATGGCGCACCTCCTCCCTACCACAGGCTGATTTCATTGATCCTGGTGTTGATTTTGTTGACGATGGAAATCAGCACCAGGTTGATGACCGAGTTGAACAGGCCGATTGCGGCGGAATAAGAGTAGTCCGGCGCCGCGGAGGCAAGGCCCGTCTTGTACACATAGGTGGAGATGATTTCAGAGGTGGACAGGTTCAGGTTGTTCTGCATCAGGAAGGCCTTTTCAAACCCCACGCTCATGATGCTGCCCATGCGCAGGGTCAGCATGATGGAGATGGCCGGCATCAGGCCGGGCAGGTCCACATGCCACATGCGCTGGAAGCGGTTGGCGCCGTCCACCAGGGCGGCTTCGTGCTGGCCCGGATCGATGGCTGACAGGGCGGACAGGTAGATGATGGCGTTCCACCCTGTTCCCTGCCAGATGTTGGACCACACATAGATGTGCTTGAAGTACTCCGGCTTGCCCATGAAATCCACTTCCTTGCCGCCAAGCGCCGTGATTGCGTAGTTGACAACCCCCACCTTGGGCGAAAGAAACTGGATGATGATGCCCACCATGACCACTGTGGAAATGAAGTAGGGCATGTAGGTCACAATCTGCACGAACTTTTTGTAGCGCGGCCTCAGGCTGTTGTTGAGCAGCAGCGCCAGGATAATCGGGAAGGGGAAGCCCAGCACCAGGTCGTACACGCTGATGGACAGCGTGTTGCGGATGACCCGGCCAAAGTTGTAGCTCTTGATGAACTTTTCAAAGTACATCAGGCCGACATAGGGGCTGCCAAGGATGCCCTTGCTGGCGATGAACTTCCTGAAGGCGATTTGCACCCCGTACATGGGGTAGTAGCTGAACACCAGCAGCCAGATGACAGGGATGGCGATGATGACATACAGCTCCCAGTGAAGCTTCACGCCCCGCTTCAGCGACCGCCATTGCTTTGCCCTGGAGGTTTCCCCGATTCTCCTGTTCACTGTGCCAGACATCATCCAACACTCCTCACGCTTGATGGGTCAAGGGTGGGTTCCGCCGCCCAGGCGGCGCCACCCGGATGGGGATCGGTCCACCGGCCGGGTTTGTCCGGCAGCCTGGTTCATCAATCCTGCTCGTTCCCATTTCTGTACATCCCTACAACAAAACATCTTCCTGCTTTGGGTTGGTTCGCGCCTGTGATGCCTCTTCTGCTTTTATACGGGCAGTATACAAAAGCGGCATCGGCAATGCTTGCCATTACTTGTCAGGTGATGGCCAAATATTGCGATACGCTTCCGGTTTGTACAGGAATATCGTTATTCGTATGCCAAATCAGAGTGGTTTGGCGGGTGTTTTATGCCATAAACGCGGGTTTTGCTATTGTCCTGCTTCCCGGCCTTCCGGCGTTTCTTTGGCCCCGGCGCGGGCCAGCCAGGCCTGCAACAGCAGCTGGGCCACCTCACCCAGCGGGTACAGCACAGGCTTCGCGGCATCATAAAAGGACATGACAACGGGTTCGTCCGGGTCGTACACGGGCCAGAAGGGCAGCTGGCCGCCGGCGGTGCCTTCCCCGTTGGGGTTTCCGGTTTTGATGAAGTTCACCAGGTAATCGCACATCTGCTGGGCCAGGTCGTAATGTCTGCCGATGAATGGGCGCCAGCACTTGGCGAGGGTCTCAAAGAAGAACCACAGGTCCACCGAATGGAAGGCGCCCGGGTTGTCCCAGCCGGGGATGTCGGCGCCAAACTCGTACACGAAGACAGGTTGGCCCGCCCGCGCCCCGGCCGCGCGCGCCGCGATGTCCAGGGGGTTGACGTCACCCTGGGACAGGATGCTCTCCCTGGTGATGGGCGGGGTGAAGGCGCCCATGAACCGCGCCAGGTCCAGCCCCTGGATGCCAGCGGCATAGGCCCGCAGTTCCGCCTCGTTTTCGGCTGCGGGCGCCATGCGGAACTCATTGTTGGTGGACCCCAGCATCACGGGGCAGCGCACCCGGTCCTCCCGCAGGTACCACTGGTCCGGGGGGCTGGTCAAGAAGGCGCCGTCCACGCTGGCGGGCCACATCCCCCCCTCTTGCCAGCCAAGGGACGCGGCCAGCAGGTCTTGCCAGGGGATGCTCCGTGCTTCCTGGATGCTGTTCACCCGGAGCACCTCGCGCAGGAACCGCTCGCCCCGGTGCTCGGCCGCCGCCTGATCAGCGCACAGCCCAAATTTGCCGGGGTAAACCTGCGCAAACAGCCCGCTCATGATGAAGGCCCTGCGGAACAACCCCTCGTTGGGCTTGTGGGACATCTGCGCGCTGACGCTCATGCCCCCGGCGGACTGCCCGCCGATGGTGATGTTGTCGGGGTCCCCGCCAAAGGCCTGGATGTTGTCGCGCACCCAGCGCGTCGCGAACTGCTGGTCCAGAAAACCAAAGTTGGCGCTGAACGCGCCCTCGGAGGACAGCTCGGGGTGGGCGAGAAAACCAAAGACATTCAGCCGGTAGCCCACGGTCACCACCACCACGCCGCGCCTGGCGATGCGCTCGCCGTCAAACTCCATTTCATTGGTCGCGCCCACCTGCAGTCCGCCGCCAAAATACCACACAAAGACCGGCAGGCCTGTCTGCCCTTCCGCGGGCGCCCAGATGTTCAGGTACAGGCAGTCCTCATCCATGTGGGGGTCATCATCCACAGCCCATTCGCGGGTATAGATGTTGTCCTTGTTCTTGCTGGTAACAGCCTGCGGGCAGATGGGCGCGAAATCATAGGCCGCCAGCTCGCCTTCCCAGGGCGCGCAGGGCTGCGGCGCGCGCCAGCGCCTGTCGCCAACCGGCGGCGCGGCGAAGGGGATGCCCTTGTAGCTGGTGATGCGCGGGTCGGCCGCGGGCAGCCCGCGCACCACCCCGCAGGATGTGGTTGCCGTACGAATCAATGGCATGGCTTCCTCCTTGATGGTCATTTGTTCTTGCGCCAACATCCCTGGCCGCCGCGGGCTATTCCAAGGTGATTTTGATCACCACCGGCAGCTTGCTGCGCACCTGCGGCGCGTCCACCCGCAGCCCCTCCCCGTCGCGCGACCACTTGACCGGCTTTTGTTCGCCCAGGATGCGGACATCCCGGATGATGCCGTGGAAAACGGGCAGCCGCGCGGCATCCGCCTCCGCCAGGGACCGGATCACCACCTGGCCTGACCCGGGCCAGTCCAGGCAGGTGGCATACAGCTGGCTGCCCTTGATGACAAAGCGGAAGTCCTCGCTGGTGAACGCCTTGTCCTTGCCGTCGGTGAACTGCCCCTCCTCCACCTGGGTTGGCCCTTCCATCGCCTTGCGCCAGGTGCGCGCGCCATAGATGGATTCCCCGTTGACCTTCAGCCACCCGCCGATTTCCCGCAGCACGGCTTCTTCCTCCGTGGTGATGCGGCCGTCTGCCCGGGGGCCGACATTCAGTAGCAGGGTGCCGTTTTTGCTGACGATGTCCACCAGGTCGCGCAGGATGCTGGCGGCGGTCTTGTAATCATTGTTGTCCGTGTGGCACCAGCTGTTGCGGGCGATGGCAGTGTCCGTCTGCCAGAAATAGGGCTTTGCCCCGGCAAACTGGCCGCGCTCCACGTCCGGGACCGCGCAGCCAAACATGATGGCCTCGTGCTTGTAGTTGACCGCCACCTCTGCGCCCCATGCATCGGCCCGGTTGTAGTAGTAGGCGAGGAATTTTTTCAGGTAGGGCCTGGCGGCGCTGTGCTGGATCCACCAGTCAAAATAGAAGAGGCGGGGCCGGTAGTTGTCCACCAGCTCACAGCAGCGCAGCAGCCAGTCCTCCAAAAACTGCGCTGAGGGCGGCGGCTGGCTGTACAAGTCCTGGTGGCCGCCCTCCGGCTGGGCTGGCCAGTAAAAATCCCCCAGCGCCAGGGGCTCCCTGACATCGCTGTCAAACTGCCGCCCGTGCCCCATGAAGAACCAGTGCTCCAGCCGGTGGGAGGACAGCCCGCAGGTCAGTCCCCGCTCCGCGCAGGTGTCATACAAATCCCGCAGGACATCCCGCTTTGGCCCTTTTTGAACGGCATTCCATGCGCTGAGCTTGCTGTCATACATCTGAAAGCCGTCATGGTGCTCGGCCACCGGCACCACATATTTGGCGCCAGCCTGCGCGAAAAGCTCCGCCCATTCCTGCGGGTCAAAGCGCTCCGCCCTGAACAGCGGGACAAAATCCTTGTAGCCAAAGTCCTTGTGCGGCCCGTAGGTGCGTACATGGTGCTCAAATTCCCTGGAGCCCTGCATGTACATGTTGCGGGGGTACCACTCATTGCCAAAGGCCGGCACGCTGTACACCCCCCAGTGGATGAAGATGCCAAACCGGGCATCCCTGTACCATGTGGGCACCCGGTAGTTGGCCAGGGAGTCCCAGGTATCTGAAAACGGGCCTTCCTGGATGACGCGTTCAACCTCAGCAAGGTAAGCTGGCCGGTTCAGGGAGTTCATACAACCTCCTTCGCGTTGCCGCTGTATGATGTCTTTTGGGTATCTTAGCACATTTTGGGCGGGATGTCCCCGGCCCGCCTTTTCTGACCCCGCGCCTTTCCCGGGAACTTCCCCTTCCGTTGACGCGGGCGGCGGCCTGGGTTATTTTACAGAAGATTGATTGGCGATATGTACGGGGCTGTGCCCCTGCCCGCATAGTTTATGATTGAAGGAGAACAGCCCATGGACTACCTGCTGGACACGCACATCCACACCATCTCAAGCGGCCACGCGTACAGCACCCTCACCGAGAACGCCGCCGCGGCGCGGCTGGCCGGGATGGCGCTGATTGCCATCACCGACCACGGGCCGCTTACCCCCGGCTCGGCGCACGAGCTGTACTTCATGAACTTCAAGGCGGTGCCAGCGGTGGTGGAAGGCGTGGAGGTGCTGTGCGGGGTGGAGCTGAGCATCCTCAATGCGCGGGGGGAGCTGGACCTGCGCGATGAGGTCATCAGGCACCTGGACCTGGTCATCGCCAGCTTCCACGGCGTGTGCATGGCGCCCATCGGCGCGGATGGCCACACGGAGGCGCTGGTCAATGCCATGAAGAACCCCCATGTGCGCGTCCTGGGCCACCTGTGCGACCCCACCTACCCCTTCCACGTGGAGGAGGTGGTGCGCGCGGCGCGGGATACCGGCACCATCATCGAGCTGAACAACAACTGCCTCAAGCCGGGCAGCCGCCGCCTGGACCGGGCGGACGCCCTGAGGATGTACAGGCTGTGCAACGAGCTGGAGGTGAACATGGTCGCGGCCAGCGACGCGCACCACCACAGCGCGGTGGGCAGGCTGGAGCACGCGAAGGCCATGGCGCAGGAGGCCGGCATCCGGCAGGAGCTGATCCTCAACACAAGCCCGGCGCGCTTCAAGGACATCCTCAGCCAGGGCAAATAAGGGGCGGGGGCATCGTCCATGTGGCGCGGGCCAGCTTGTAGGCAGCCCCGGTTCCTGGGAGACCTTGTCCGCCATCCTTGAACCTGGGCGGTGTCTTTGTCATAATGCTGGTGATACAAGGAGGTTGCCCATGCGTCTACAGAAGTACCTGGCTTCCTGCGGGGTGGCTTCCCGCCGCCGGGCGGAGGCGCTGATCGCCCAGGGCCAGGTCACCCTCAACGGGCAGACAGTCACCCGGATGGGGGTGCTGGTGGCGCCAGGGGATGAGGTGGCGGTGGCGGGGCAGGTGGTGCGCCCGGAGGCGCAGAAGCGCTACATCCTCTATCACAAGCCGGTGGGCGAGGTGACCACCGCCCATGACCCCCAGGGCCGCCCCGCGGTGCTGGACCACTTCCGGGATTTCCCGGTGCGGCTCTACCCTGTTGGCCGCCTGGATTTTGATTCGGAGGGCCTGCTCATCCTCACCAACGATGGCGACCTCACCCAGCGCCTCACCCACCCCAGCCACCAGGTGAAGAAATCCTACATCGCCCGGGTGTCCAACCACCTGGGGCAGGACCAGCTGCGCCAGTTGCGCCAGGGGGTGCTGCTGGACAACCGCAGGACGGCGCCCGCGCAGGTGCGCCTGCTGCGGGAGGATCCCTTCTCCTGCGATGTGCTCATCACCATCCACGAGGGGCGCAACCGCCAGATCCGCCGCATGGTGGAGGCGGTGGGGCATGAGGTGGTGCGCCTGAAGCGGGTGCAGTACGGCGGCCTGGTTCTGGGCGACCTGCCCCGGGGACAATGGCGGGAGCTGAGCGCCCGGGAGGTGGCTTTGCTGGATGGCTGAGGGGCTGTATTTAAGCTCGGCTGTGCAGCTGGCCCACCGCGCCTTCAGGGATACCCTGCGCGCGGGCGACACGGCGGTGGACGCAACCCTGGGCACCGGGCAGGATTGTCAGCTGCTGTGCCAGCTGGTGGGGCCAGGTGGCAGGGTTCATGGCTTTGACGTGCAACCGGACGCCCTCACGCGCACCCAGGCCCGGCTTGCCGCTGCCGGGCTGCTGGGCTGCGCCCGGCTGCACCTGCTGGGCCATGAGCGCATGGGGGAGCGGGTGCCGCCCGGCGTCCGCCTGACCGCCTTCAACCTGGGCTGGCTGCCCGGAGGGGACAAGCGCCTCACCACCCGGGTGGACACCACCTTGCGGGCGGCGCGCGCGGCCCTCCATCTGCTGGCAGTGCCGGGCCTCCTGGTCGTCTGTATCTACCCCGGCCACCCGGAGGGCGCAGGGGAACAGCGGGCACTGCTGGCGCTGGCGGCAGGGCTGTCGCCGCGGGCATATACGGCGCTTTGGCAGCAGTTCCCAAACGGTGGCCCCGGGGCGCCCGGCTGCCTGATGATTGAAAAAATCAGGGAAGCGCCGCCGGGTATTGAGTAGCCTGCCCGCAGCCGATGGGTTCACCGCTTGCACCCCGCCCAGGCCGTGTAAGCGTTCATCCCCTTCCACAGGCCGCCCGCGCCGGGCAACCAGCGAAGGGCAACAAAAAGAGAGCAGCCAGAAGGGCGCTCTCTTTTTGTGTCACGCGGCCGCTTCGTGTCTGTGCGGCGTGTTACTTGATTAGCGGCAGGTCAGGCCGGTACGCCTGCCCCTCATCAGTCTGCAGGATGACCAGGATGTCCCCCTCCTGCAGGCTGCGCTCATGGACCAGCAGGTGCTCCTTCTTGAGTTTCAAGCCGGTCAGGCCGGTCATCGGGATGTAGGCGGCGGCGGGAACCGGGTGCTGCTGGGAGACGGTGCCGGGCACCCCGGCCACGGACACCACCATATCCGGGGCCAGCGCCTTTTCCGCCTCCCGGGGCAGGTCGCCGTCGGTCTTGGCCTGGACTTCCTCAGGCAGGGCGGCCTGGGTCACCTCGGGCTTGAACAGGGTGCTGAAGCGCTCGGTGTTGTAGGCCACCACAGAAATCTGGTCGGGGCGAAAGCCCTGGGCGTTCAGTTTATTGATTGCCTTCACGGCCTCATCTTCCTGTTTGTACACAGAGATGTAGATGCGCTTGTCCATGTCTTCCTCCTTGTCAAAAACGGTCGGGTTTGTGGAGGTTTCATCTATATGGTACCCGTCCGGAAGGGGGATAGGCTTTTCGCCAAAAAACCAGCCCGCGCGGTCTGGCCGTACGGGCTGGTCTGTCAGGCGCGGGCTGGGCTTATTGCCCCACCAGGCCCCATTGCCCCACCAGGCCCCATTGCACCAGCTGGGCCCAAAGCGGGTGTTCCACATCCAGCACCAGCAGGCTGTTGTCCTTGAAGCTGCCCCTCAGCGCCTGCAGGGAGCGCCAGAACTGGTAGAAGTCCGGGTCCGCCTTGTAGGCGGCGTTGTAGATGCCCATGGCCTCCGCGTCGGCCCGGGCGCGGGTTTCCCCGGCCGTGCGCACGGCATCCGCCTCGATCTGGGCGGCCTTCAAATCGGTGTCAGCCACCATCTTGCGGTAGGTTTCCTCGCCCTCGCTGCGCAGCTGCTGGGCCACCTTGGCGCGGTCGGCCTTCATGCGGTCGTAGGTGGTTTCCACGTTGGCCTGGGGCAGGATGGTGCGGTGCACCTGGATGTCCGTCACCTCAATGCCGCGGATGACCATGTCCCGGTTGATGGTCGCAAGGCCCCGCTTCAGCGCCGTGTTGAGCGCCTCCTTGTTGGAGATGAAGTCCTCCGCCAGCAGGCGGTTGATGGCCTGCACGATGACCGGATGGATCAGGTTGTCCAGCTGGTTCTCCGCGTTCATGGTGGTGCCCAGCTTCAGGGAGAACAGGGCGGGGTCAGCGATGCGCCACTGGGCGTAGGTGGTGATGTTGTATTGCTTTTTCTCGCTGGTGTTCACGGTTTCAGAGTTGGAGGTGTAGTTGAACAGGAGCGAGGGGAACTTGTCCACCTTGTCCACAAAGGGCAGCTTGAAGTGCAGCCCGCTGCCCCGGCGGATGCTGACCGCGTCGCTGGCTGTCAGCTCGTCCTTGAGGGTGTCCGCGAAGCGCTCATGGAAGCTGTTCTGGTCATCCAGGATGATGGACTTGATGACCCCGAAGCGGCTGACCACCGCCTGCTCGGCCTCGCCCACGATGAAGAAGGCCTGGTTGAACAGCACCAGGGCGGCCAGCAGCGCCAGGCCCAGGATGACCAGCGTCCTGGTGTTTTTGCGCGCGAAGGCCTTCAGCGCCTCCCACTGCGGGTTGGGCTGCTGGGGCGGCCGGTTGAATTGTTGGTTGAAGTTTTGCATCTCAGTCCTCCCTGCCCATGCCCAGGTCCAGGTGCTGCAGCACGGTGTTGTCCTCGCCCATCACCACGATGCGGCCTGCGCCGCCCAGGATCTGTTCCATGGCCTCAATCAGCATGCGGCTGCGCGCGGAGGTGGGCTCTGCCTTGTATTCCTCCATCACCGCGGTGAACACCGCGGTTTCCGCCTCCGCCCGGGCTGTCACCTCCGCCTGGTAGGCCAGGGCGCCCTGGATGAGCTCATAGGCCTTGCTGCGCGCCATGGGCAGCACCTGGAACTCATACTGCTGGGCCTCGTCCAGGCGCCGGGTCATCTCGTTCTTGGCGTTGTTGACGTCCTCATAAAAGGCGGTCACGGCTTCGGGCACGGTGATGTTCTGGATGTGCACGCTGTGCACCTTGACGCCCATGTCGTAGGAGTCAATCAGCGCCTGGAAGTCCGGCAGCACCTCCTGCTCGATGGCGTCCTTGTTCAGCAGTGCGTCGTCCAGGGAACGGTTCTGGATGTTGCGGCGCAAAATGGCCTCAAAGGCCAGGTGCATGGTGCCCTCCGGGTCCTCCACGTCAAAGAGGTATTCCCGCACATCGCGGATGGTGTACTGGTAGATGGCCTCCAGCTGCACGATGGAGTTGTCATTGGTCAGCATGACCGACTCGTCCAGCTCATCCCGGTACTCAGCCGCCGAGCGGCTGGTGCCGCCAATGGCGGTGCGGTAGCCATACTCCTTGTTGTGGATGGTGGTTACGCTGCGGGACACCACTGTCTGCACCCCGGGCATGCGCCAGTACAGCCCCGGGCCGTTGGTGTCCGTCACCTTGCCAAAGGTCAGCACCAGCGCCTGTTCGCCCTGGCCCACGCGGTACAAGCCGCCCAGGGCCAGCGCGATGACCAGCGCCAGCGCTGCCAGCCAGATCCACACCCTGTTCTTTTTGGTGTTCATCGGTTCCTCGCTTTCAAGCTCAAGTTTTGTGTCTTTACCCAATGACTTCAATGAAATCGCACAACCATTCCATGTTGAGCACCTCATAGGGCCGCAGGCTGACATGGTCGCCCACCCGCAGCAGGCCGTTCTGGTCATGGATGGGGCCGTAGAAGGGGTTGAAGCTGTCCCTGGCGATGCTGGTGCGCATGTAGTGCAGCAGCTGGGCGTTGTTGATGCCCAGGGCCTCGGATGCCAGGAAGCGCAGCGCCCCCGCGCCCAGGCCCCACCACAGCCCTGTCACGCTGGGGTCGCCCCGGTCAATCACCCGCAGGATGTCCAGGGAGCCGTTGAGGTAGCTGCTGACAATCTCAGTGTAGAAGCGCCCCCAGTCCCACAGCGGGGCGGCCAGGTATTCCGTCGGCTGGCCCTGCTGGTCAATCCGGCCCACAAAGGAGAACACCTGTTGTGGCAGCCCCTCAAGCGCCAGGCTGGGGTAGCGCGGGGTGTAGGCCACGTCCACGCCCTGCTGCGCCGCGGCCCTCAGGCCATTGATGCAGGTTTCCGGCTCGTTGGGCACCACGTCCTGCCACACCAGCAGCACCCGCGCGTCCGCGCGCACCGCCTTCACCCCCAGGGCAAAGGCGTTGATGTCCGCGGTGTGGCGGTTGTAGACGATGCGCGGGGTGATGTAGCCCACCTTCATGCTTGTGGTGGCCATGGCGGCTGCCATGCCGCACAGGAAGATGGCCTCGTAGTAGCGCCCGTAATAGGTGCTCAGGCGGTAGTCCACCCGGCTGCGGGAGTAGACCAGGGTCAGGCAGTCCGGGTTCTCCAGGGAGAAGCGCAGGGAGGGCAGGGTGAGTTCGCTGGAGGTAATCAGCAGCAGGTCGGTTTCCTTGGCTTCCTCGTTGAGCCGCTCATACATGTTGGCCGGGGTCAGCCCGTCAATATAGCTGGACACCACCTGCTCCCCCAGCTTTTCCTGCATGACCTGCCGGCCCAATTCATGCGCGCCCAGCCAGTTGTCTTCCGCGCGGCCCTCCGGGTAGGCGAAGACCACCCGGGCGCTGCGTTTCTGGCCAAACAGGCGGGAGATCAGCCCCGGGGCCGGCTGCTTGTCCTGCAGGGTGAGCAGCAGGGTGGGCTCGCTGGGCGGACGACTGGCCAGCTGCATCTGGGGCAGCAGGGCGGTCAGCTGCTCCTCCATCTGGGAGAGCGTGGTGTCCACCGGCAGGCTGTACACCTTCAGGTACTCCACAAAGGCGTCCCCCAGGGGCAGCGGCGGCTCGACATGGTTGTAGGCGGCCTCAAACTGCAGGTACATGGTGTTGTAGTTGAGGTGATCAGGCAGCTCCAGGGTGTCGCGGAAGCGCTGCTCCATGTCGGAGAGCTGTTCGTACAGGGCCTGGCTGGACAGGCGCAGGTTCTTGAAAAAGCCTGTCTTGTCGTAGTTGAGGTAGGCATAGTAGACCGCGGTGTCGGGGTCGCGCTCATCCAGCTGGGGCACCACCCGGGTGATGTCCGCGCGCACGGTGGGGGAGCCATAGTGCTTGAGGATGCTCACGCGCTTGTTGCCCTCAATGACATAGTAATGCCAGAGGTACTCATACACCTGCACGGCGTCGCGCAGGCCCTCGCCCATGTGGATGGCGCACAGGCTGATCCATTTGCTGGCAAACTCGCTGTTTTCCGGATGCAGTGGCATGAAGTTGTGCGCGAAGGAGTTGGCCCGCGCGGAGGTGTAGGTGCCCACCACGCGGCTGAGGGAAATTTCCCGCTGTGGGCGCTTCATGTAGGCCACAATGCGGGATTGGCTGGTCAATTCGTCCAATGCGATCAGGTTGCCGCGCTCGCCATGGGCAGTGCGGGCGCTGTAGTCCCGCTGCCCGGCGCGCAAGGCGCGCAGGTATTCAGCCCGCGCTTCTTGGTTCAGGCTGCTTTCCATAGGTCCTGCTCCATTCATATCGTGCCTTGATGTAACTGATGCGCCGGCGCGGCCTCACCTTGATGGCCAGGTCCAGCACGCTGTAGCCATAGGCGTTGTATATCACGGTGTCGCCGTACTTGATGACGCGCTTGGTGCTGCCGTAGTTCAGATGCTGGTGCCCGTGAAAGTGGTAGCTGGGCTTGTACAGGTCCAGCAGCGAGCGGTAGGCGATGAACCCGGTGTGGAAGGCGTCCTGCCCGTCACCCAGGCCAAAGGCGGGCGTGTGGGTGACCAGGACGTCAAACCCGCCGTGAAAGCTGATCTCCTGCATGCGCCGGGTGACCTGGCGGGCCACCTCGCGGTCGGTATAGTGAAAGGGCTTGGGCGCGCGGGAGTTGGCCCCGCCAAAGCCCAGAAAGCGCACGCCGCGGATGACGTGCATCTTGGTCTCCAGGTTGTCACAGCCCTCCGGCGGGTGGGTGAGCATGCGCCCGTCATGGTTGCCATGCACATACAGCAGGGGGGCCGCCACCATGGTGGTCAGGAAGGACAGGTAGGCGGGCTTGAGGTCGCCGCAGGCCAGAATCACATCGATGCCGCTGAACTTGCTGCGGTCAAAGTAATCCCAGATGTACTTGCTCTCCTCATCGGCCACCACCAGTGCGCGGATATGCGTCATTGCCACCTCCTGAAATACACGCTGATTATACAGGAAAACACAGGCAGCGTCAAAAACAGGCCGCCATGTTGTGTGGGGCCGCGATGCTTCCGGATCAATCAGAACGCGGGGCACTGCACCGCAATGCCCCGCGCAATCAAGGGTGTCGTTTGCCCCGTGGCGGGCCGGCTGTTGAGGGGTTACTCCCGGCCCAGCACCCGGGAGATGACCTCGTACAGGCCTTCCAGCTCCTCAAAGGATGTATACTGCAGCACGATGCGGCCCTTGTTGAGTCCCCCGCTGATCTGCGCGCGCAGCCCGGTCGCCTCGCGCAGCCGGTCGGCAAAGTCCGCAAGCTCGGGCGGCGGCTCCGGCGCGTCAGGCCTGGGCTTCCTGGGGGCCTGCCTTGCCAGGTGCTCCAGCGCCCGCACGCTCAGGCCCTCCCTGATGGCCGCCTGGGCCAGGCTCAGCTGCCGCTGGGCACTGTGCACCCCCGCCAGCACCCGGGCGTGGCCGGCGCTGAGCTGGCCTTCGCGCACCAGCTGCTGCACCTGGGGCTGCAGGTTGAGCAGCCGCAGCAGGTTTGCCACCGCCGGGCGGGATTTGCCCAGCTGGGCCGCGGCCTCCTCCTGGGTGAGGCCGCCCTCGTCCATCAGCTGGCGCACGGCCAGCGCGGCCTCCATGGGGTTGAGGTCCTCCCGCTGCAGGTTTTCAATCAGGGCGGCCAGCACGCGCTCCTGCTGCTGCAGGCTGCGCACCAGCACCGGCACCCGGGTCAGCCCGGCCTTCATGGCGGCGCGGAAGCGCCGCTCCCCGGCAATGATGCGGTAGCGCCCCTGCTGGGGGCTGGCCAGGATGGGCTGCAGCAGGCCCATCTGGCGGATGGAACTGGCCAGCTCCTCCAGCGCCGCTTCGTCAAAGGCCTTGCGGGGCTGGTCGGGGTTCGGGTCCAGCTGGCTGAGCGGCACCTGCAGCACCTCGCCCTCCAGGCTGTCCTTTTGAAACAGGGCGTCCAGGCCGCGCCCCAGGGCCGGCTTTTTCATGTGCGTCTGCCTCCTTGCGCCCTGGCGTTGTTGCGGATGATTTCCTGGGCCAGCGCCTGGTAGGCCACCGCGCCCGCGCTGCGCGGGTCATAGGCGCTGATGGGCAGCCCGTGGCTGGGTGCCTCCCCCAGGCGCACGCTGCGGGGGATGATGGTCAGGAAGACCTTGTCGCGGAAATACTTCTTCACCTCGTCCGCCACCTGCAGGGACAGGTTGGTGCGCCCGTCAAACATGGTCAGCAGCGCGCCTTCCAGGGCCAGCGCCGGGTTGAGGGTCTTTTGCACCCGGGCCACCGTGGCCATGAGGGAGCTCACCCCCTCCAGGGCGTAGTACTCGCACTGGATGGGCACCAGCACGCTGTCTGCGGCGCTCAGCGCGTTAAGGGTGAGCAGGCCCAGGGAGGGAGGGCAGTCAATCAGGACAAAGTCATAGCCCGCCACCTGCCCCTCCAGCATCTCACGCAGGCGGTGCTCGCGGCTGGGCTGGCCCACCAGCTCAAGCTCGGCGCCGGCCAGGCGGATGTCAGAAGGCACCACGGACAGGCCCGGCTGCGCTGTGCGCGCCACCGCCTCAGGAAGGGGCAGGCGGTTGATCAGCACCTCATAGCTGGTGGCAGTGCCCGCGCGCACGTCCAGCCCGCTGCTGGCGTTGCCCTGGGGGTCCAGGTCCACCAGCAGCACCTGCCTGCCGCTGCCGGCCAGGCAGGCGGCCAGGCTGACCGCGGTGGTGGTTTTGCCCACGCCGCCCTTCTGGTTGGCGACTGCGATGATCTTTCCCATGTATCTCCTTCAGCCCTGCTCCGGCGCCTGTGGCAGGTCCAGCCAGTGCCGCCAGCGCCAGGGCTCATGGCAGGTGGTGATGACGCGCCGCAGCGTCTGGTTCTCCTCCGGGCTTTGCATGTCCTGGTAGTGCACGTACAGCGCGCGCAGGGCGGCCAGGCTGCCCGAGCGCATGGAATATTCCCGGATGAGCGTCTGGTGCCAGGGCAAGCGCTCCAGCCGCTCAAACAGCAGGTAGAGCAGCTCATCGGCCATCAGGGCAAAATCGCTCACCCGCAGGCGGTAGCGCTGCCCGTTGTCCATCTCCAGCGCCATGCGCCCCTGGGTGGCTTCCCGCACCGCCATGAACAGCAGGGTATCCAATTGGTTGGCCAGCGCGGCCAGGCCGTCGCGCTCCGGACGAAAGCCCGCAAGCAGCTGGGCCGCCCGCGCGCAGAGCCCCTCCGCCTCCTGCAGGAAGGCGCTGCCAAGAAAGGGCAGCAAGGCCTGCTGCACCTGCAGCGTGCTTACCTGGCCCCGCACGGTGTCACCCATGGCCGTTCAACAAGATAACACAGGCGCCCATCAGCGTCAAAACGCCTCAGGCGAACAGGTGCCGGCGCAAAAAGCTGTCAATCAGCCCATGCAGTTTCTGGCTCCAGAAGCTGCCCTCATGCCCGGCGCCCGTCACCACCACCAGGCTGCTGTCCACCCCGGCGGCCTTGAGCCGCGCGTGCATTTTCTGTGACTGGCTCAGCGGCACCACGTCGTCCGCGTCCCCGTGCAGCAGCAGCACGGGGGGCTGCCGCGCGCCGTCCTTGACCTCCAGGATGGGGCTCATGCCGCGCACCACCGCCATCAGGTCCTGCTGACCAATCAGGCCCAGCAGCACCTGGGCCAGGCCCTCGCCCTCCTCCGCCTGAGCGCGCAGGGCGCGCATATCCACCCCCAGCCCGGCCATCAGGGCCTGGGAGAGCGGTCTGCCCTCAAAATCGATCATGTCGGTGGGGCCAAAGCAGTCCACCACGCAGGCGACACGGTCGGACTGCCCGGCGTAGTCATCGGTTTTGTAGCGTGGGTCATCCCCGGTCAGGCCCACCAGCAGGGCGGTGTTGCCCCCGGAGGAGGTGCCGAAGAAGGCCACCCGCTGCGGGTCCAGCCACAGCTCCTCCGCCTGGCTGCGCAGGAAGCGGATGGCCGCCTTGGCGTCCTTCAGGTAGCTGGGGAAGGGGTGGCCCATTGTGCTGTCCCGGTGGGTGATGGAGGCCACCGCCATGCCCCCCTGGGCCAGCGCGCACAGCTGGGGCAGCTGAGCGTGGCGGTCCGGGCTGGTCCAGCCGCTGCCCTGCAGAAAGACCACCACGGGAAAGCGGGGACGGCTGGTGTCCCCCTCCGCCCGCGCAGGTGAAATCAGGGTGAGGCGCTGGGTGATCCCCTCGCACACAAAGGTCAGGTCATCCCGCAGGGTGGCCATGCCGGTCAGTTTGGGGTTATATGGCAGGGTGAAATCCGCGCTCATCTGTTGTGCCGCCTCCTGATGTATGTTGCTTCCAGTATATCATCTCGCGCGCGCTTGTGGTAGCGCCGGGCTTGCGCAGGCATAGCGGGGCGGGTAAAATGGGGCCAAGGCCTGTTCTGTGACAAGAAAGGAATCGCGCGATGAAACATTCATACCCGCTGCAAAAAGCCTGGCTGCTGCTGTGCGCGCTGGTGCTGGCCCTGGGCCTCACGCTGCCGGCCCTGGCCGTGGAGCTCAGCGTTGATGAGATCGCGGCGCTGGAGGAGGCGCTGGAGGACAACAGCAAGGACCTGCCTGTTTCCGAGGAGTTCCGTGTGCTGGTCACCCCGGGAGACCTGTCCGTTACCCCGGGGCTGGACGAGGACTGGTTCAACATCCTGCTGCTGGGTACGGACACCGGCAACATCCGCTTGAACTACGGCCGCACGGACACCATGATCATCATGTCGGTCAACCGCTTTACCGGCAAGGTGCGCCTGGCCTCCCTGGTGCGCGACATGTACGTGAACATCCCCTACTACAACCGGCCGTTCAAGATCAACGCGGCCAACGCCTTTGGCGGCCCGCTGCTGGCTGTCAAGACAGTCAACGAGGCCTTTGACCTGAACATCCGTCACTATGTGTCCATCAACTTCAGCGGGTTCAAGACCGTGATTGACAGCCTGGGCGGGGTGGAGATTGTGCTGTCCTCAGGTGAATCCGGCTTCCTGGGCTTGAGCCAGAGCGCGCAGCCCCGGCTGCTGGACGGCGAGCAGGCGCTGAGATACGTGCGCATCCGCCACCTGGATGACAACTTCGGCCGCAACGAGCGCCAGCGCAAGCTGCTCACCTCCCTGTTCAACAAGATGCTGGGCGGCAGCAGCCTGCAGCAGGCCATGGCGGCCCTCACCGATGTGCTGCGCCACATGGCCACCAACCTGACCATCAACGAGCTGACCACCCTGGTGATCCCCATCTTCACCGGCATGGAGGACATGGACACCGCCGGCTTCCCGGCCGCCGGGGACTACCGCTTTGAGGTGACGGACGACCGCCAGTCCATCATCAGCTTTGACCAGCCGGCAACCATCACCCGCCTGCATGACTACATCTACCAGGGCATCAACCCCTGAGACGGCTTAGCATCAAGGCCTGATCGCAGGCGCCGGGTTTTGGGCCAACCCTGCTTTCCTTACAGACAAAGCCCGCGGGAATACCCCGCGGGCTTTGTCTGGCTTTGCTCATTTGGTAGCGGCGGTCGGATTCGAACCAACGACACTCCGGGTATGAACCGAATGCTCTAGCCAACTGAGCTACGCCGCCATGTTGGTTGCGGGGGAGGGATTTGAACCCTCGACCTCCGGGTTATGAGCCCGACGAGCTACCGAACTGCTCTACCCCGCGTTACACGTCTCGCGACGCAAATAGTAATCTATCCCATCGCCGCGTCTTTGTCAAGCCCCCCGGCAGCAAATTTGCCCCTGCGCCAAAAAACCGCAGACAAACACGCCATCCGCTCAGGGAAGGGGCCGCCGGCAGCCCGCCCACCAGGCCAGCCACCCCTCCCGGTCTGCCCGGTAGGTGGCCAGCTGGGCCTCCCGGCCCTTGTAGCGCAGGCGCTCCGGCGCCTGGCGCAGCTGCGTCATGCCCGCTTTGCGCATCACCGCGCCGGAGGCCGGGTTCAGGGTGTCATGTTTGGCCAGGAGCTGTGTGAAATCATGCCGGGTGAACAGGTGCTCCAGGTAGGTGGTGAGCGCTTCGGTCATCAGCCCCTGGCCCCAGCAGTCCCGTGCCAGGGAGAAGCCAAGCTCGGCGCGGTCAGCGCCCAGGCGCTCCACCAGGCCGATGGTGCCCACCATGCGCTGGCTGTCCCGCAGCACCAGCGCCATGGTGTGCAGGCCTGTCAGGTGGCTTTCCAGGATCATGCTTTGCAGGATGGCGCGGGTCTGCGTCAGGCTAGTGTGCGCCTCCCAAAACACGAACCGGGCCACCAGCGGGTCCCGGGCATAGGCATGAAAATCCCGCGCGTCCTGGGTGCGCAGCGGCCGCAGCAGCAGCCTGGGGGTGATCAGGCTGTCCTTCTGCCTGACACCGGGCTTGAGCAGCCGCTTGAACCAGGGCGCTGCCCTGTGGTCAGGCATGGTGGCTCAGCACTGGGCCCGGGGATAGCTGTCCCAGGCAGGGGGATGGCTGGTCTTCCCCTCCTGAAACAGGAAGGCGGGCTGGCCCAGGCTGCGCTGCGCCAGCAGCAGGCCCAGGCAGGTCTTGGCGTCCTGGATCTGGCCGCTTTCCACCATCATCACCGCCTCCGCCAGGGGCATTTTAACCAGGTTGAGAAACTCATCCGGGTCGGTGTGCTGGGTGGCCTGGGTGAGCTCGGTGGCCAGGTACAGGGCAATTCTTTCGGTGCAAAACCCTGGTGTGGTCACCACATGGGCCAGCTTCAGCCACTTGCCGGCGCGCAGCCCGGTTTCCTCTTCCAGTTCCCGCCGGGCGCATTCAAAGGGGTCCTCGCCCGGGCTGTCCAGCTTGCCCGCGGGCAGCTCCAGGGTCACCTGGTCAATGGCCACCCGGTGCTGCTGCACCAGGGTCACCTGGTGCCGGCTGTCCAGGGCCACCACGGCGGCCGCGCCGTTGTGGCGCACAATCTCCCGTCCGGCCTCCCGGCCATCGGGCAGGGCCACCTTCCACTGTTCCACGGTAATCACCCGGCCCTCAAACTCGGTCTGCCGGCTCAGCACTTTTTCGCGCAAATCTCTTTCTTGCATACCTTCACCTTCCTCGCTTCAGTATACCTGCGCGGGGCAGGCGGGGGCAAGGGGCAGCACCGCTCGGGGCCAAAAAGCCGCGGATGCGCCAACAAGCGAGGCTGCCGCGATCGCGGCAGCCTCAGGGATCAGGCATTGTGTATCAGGGTGTGGCCGGCGCTTCCTCTTCCACCGGCTCCTCCGCGGGCTCCCCGGTGGTTTCAGGCTGTTCCTGGGTCAGGTCCTCGGTTTCTTCCTCAGTTCCCTCCGCCGGCCCGGTCTCTTCCTCAGGGGCTGCTTCTTCGTCCTCAACGGGCCCGGCTTCGGGATCCTCCTGGTTGCCGGACTGCAACAGGGCCAGCAGGGCCGGGGCTTCCTCCGGCAGGGCGGCGTTCAGCCGCTCCATAAGGTCGGGCAGCGCCTGCTCCAGGGCAGCCGCCATCCGCGCGTTGTCCTCCTCGGACAGGTCGTCCTCGCCAATCATCAGCGGGGTGACACCTTCCAGCACCGGGGCCTGGGGCTGGTCAATGGCCGGCCAGGTGCGGATGTGCACCTTGACCAGGTCGGGCATCAGGAAGCCCAGGCTGATGGTGGTCAGCCCTTCCAGGGTCTCCTGGTTGTGGTGGCTTTCCAGGCTCATCCCCAGGTTCATGCCGGAGGTGAACAGGCTGATGCCCAGCAGGCTGTTGCCCTGTGCGCCTTCGTTGCCGGCGGTCAGGTCCAGGGTGAGCAGGGTGGCCCTGTAGTTGTCGCCGTCGCGGATTTCCTGCTCCAGCGCCAGCCAGTCCATGGGCGCGGGCGGCGTCTCCTCGCCCTCGGGCTCCTCCTCGTCCATGGGGAAAGCCGGTGCGCTGGGGTTGACGATCATCTTGAGCCGGGCTTCCATCTGGCCATTTTCCAGGTCGATGCCTTGGCCGGCCAGCAGCAGGTCAATCTTGGTGGCGTCCTGCTCGCCCTCGGGGGTGACGGCGTCAAAATAGTGCCTGCCCAGGCCATCCTCGTACATGACCACGTTCAGGAAGGGCTTGTTGGGCTCCTCCTTGCCCTTCTGACCGGCCTTGATCAGCTCCTCGCCCAGGTCCTCGGGCACGGCGGCAGCCGCTTCGCCAGCCGCTTCCATGCCGGTGGCCTGCCCGGCCTTGAGGGCTTCCTCAAGCATGGGCCGCAGGCCCTCGTCGGCCTTGTAGACCTCGCCCAGGCGGGTCAACAGGTCCGCCAGCATGTGGGAGGTGAGCACGAACTGGGTCTGTTTGGTGAAAGCGCCATAACCTTCGATCAGGAAGGGCCCTTCCACAACGGTGGCTTCCTCGGCATAGGCCTGGGCCACCTGGGCAATCGCGTCCAGGTAGGGCGCGGCCATCAGGCGCATTTGCTGAGGGCTCACCTGGGGGATGGTGTCCTTGGGGGTGAACTGTGCCAGCAACTTGGGGTCCAGCGTCAGGCTCAGCCCAGGCAGCAGGCTGGTAGTGGCCAGGGCTTCCTTGGTGGCCGGGTTGACAGCCGCCTGGAAGTTGACCAGCTCGCCTGTCTGTGTGCCGATGTAGCCTGATACGCCGCCGGGGCCGGTTGTGATGCGGGTGGTCAGCTTGTTGAGGGCGGCGACGACAGTGTCAGCCATGGTTTGGAGGCCTTCATCCTGGCCGCCGGTGAACCCGGCCACCAGGCTGCCCAGCATGGGGCTGTACTCCGCGCGGATCTCCACCTCCATGCTCGGTGGCACCTGGGGCGTTTCTGACAGCGCGGGCAGCACGCCCAGCACCATCACCAAGGCCAGCAGCACTGCGCTGAGGCGTTGTTTGAATGATGTCATGGTCTTCCTCCTTTTAATTGCAGGATCATTGAGAACATTTCGGCGCGTGGCGCAGTCTACGCCCGCCACGGTCTGTACCCAGTATACCCTTTCAAGGTCAGGATATGGTGAAGTTTCTGTCAACAAACAGCATCCCGGAATGATTTTACGGGACCGGTTTTAACCCGGCGGGGCCCTCAGGTGGGCTCCCCGGCCGCCTGCCCCTCCAGTTCCAGGTGCTTGTAGGAGATGTCCAGGATATGGTGCAGGATGTGGGTGATGTCCCCGCCAAAGCGGGTCAGCGCGTACTCGCCGCGCCTTGCGTCCTCCTGCGCGGTCACCTTTTCCACCAGGCGGCTCTGGGTGAGGGAGGCGAGCTTGCGCTGCAGCTCAGTGTCGGAGATGTGGACGATGTGGTTGCGGATGTCCGTGAAGCGGCTGGCGCCTTGCTCAATCGCGAAGAGAATCATCGGGTTCCAGCGCCCGCCGATGATGGACTCCATCAGCCTCAGGCCCAATGCCAGCTGTGGCTCATCCAAGGCCCTGGTGCTGTCAAACTCTGCCATTGGCAAATCCTCCTGGATATGGTCCGGATGAGGGTGTATTTTTTCTGCCCCAGTGTAGCAGGTTGGGCCTGGGCGGACAAGGTGGGGCAGGCGTGGCCAGACGCAAACAGATTTGTTCGTGGCAGCCCTTGTGAGGGTATGATAACATTTCAATCAACCGCGGTCTGCGCGGTTCATTGAAACGCGATGTTCGAAAGGAGGATGCTTTGATGAAGAACCCCATGGATAAGAATGGCCTGGTGTACAGGAGCACCAGCCGCAACGATGTGATTGGTGAGCACCCGGGCCTGCGTACGGCTGCCGGCGCGCCGGTGGACAACAACCAGGACGTGATGACCGCGGGACCCCGCGGCCCCATGCTGCTGCAGGACGTCTGGTTTATGGAGAAGATGGCCCATTTTGACCGGGAGGTCATCCCGGAGCGGCGCATGCACGCCAAGGGCTCAGGCGCCTTTGGCACCTTCACCGTCACCCACGACATCACCCGCTACACCAAGGCCAGGATTTTTTCAGAAATTGGTAAGCAGACCGAGATGTTCGCGCGCTTCTCCACCGTGGCCGGCGAGCGCGGCGCGGCGGATGCCGAGCGGGACATCCGCGGCTTTGCCCTCAAGTTCTACACAGAAGAGGGCAACTGGGACATGGTGGGCAACAACACCCCCGTGTTCTTTTTCCGGGACCCCCTCAAGTTCATCGACCTCAACCACGCCGTCAAGCGCGACCCGCGCACCAACCTGCGCTCCCCCAACACCAACTGGGATTTCTGGTCCTCCCTGCCCGAGGCCCTGCACCAGGTCACCATCCTGATGAGCGACCGGGGCATCCCCAGCTCCTACCGGCACATGCACGGCTCCTCCAGCCACGCCTACTCCCTCATCAATGAGAACAACGAGCGGGTCTGGGTCAAGTTCCACTTCCGCTCCCAGCAGGGCATCCTGAACCTGACCGACCAGGAGGCGGCCCAGGTGGTGGGCATGGACCGGGAGAGCCACCAGCGCGACCTCTATGAGGCCATCGAACAGGGCCAGTTCCCCAGGTGGCAGATGTATGTCCAGATCATGACCGAGGCCCAGGCCGACGCCATGCGCAACAACCCCTTTGACCTGACCAAGCAGTGGCCCAAGGCCGATTATCCCTTCCTTCCCGTCGGGGAGTTCGTGCTCAACCGCAACCCGGACAACTATTTCGCTGATGTGGAACAGTCCGCCTTCACCCCCGCCAACGTGGTGCCCGGCATCAGCTTCTCGCCTGACCGCATGCTGCAGGGAAGGCTGTTCAGCTACGGGGACGCGCACCGCTACCGCCTGGGCGTCAACCACCACCAGATTCCGGTCAACGCGCCCCGGGGCGTGGCGCACCCCCACTCCTTCCACCGTGACGGCGCCATGCGGGTGGATGGTAACCTGGGCAGCGAAATCCATGTGGAGCCCAATTCCTACGGCAACTGGACCGAGTCCCCCGCGGGCCATCAGCCAAAACAGGCAGGCGGGGACATCTACCGCTATGACTTCCGCGAGGATGATGAGGACTACTACACCCAGCCCGGCCAGCTCTTCCGCGCCATGACGGAGGACCAGCGCCGCGTGCTGTGTGAGAACACCGCGCGCAACATGGGGGACAGCACCCTGCAGATCAAGCACCGCCACATCGCCAACTGCTACCAGGCGGACCCCGCCTATGGGGAGGGCGTGGCCCGGGCGCTGAACATCAAGTTGGAGGAAGTGGATCTGAACCTGCCCCGCCGCGACAGCCGGCAGGGCAACCACCTGGCCAACAACCGGCACCCGGAGCTGAATGTGCCGCATGTCAGCGCCGTCCCCCAGGATGAAATCAAAACGGACTACAACCCCCTGGACTTCATCGACCCGATGAAGGACCCCTTTGTCCTCTAAGCCCTGGTCCAAACCCAGGCCCCTGCCTTCGCGGCGGGGGCTTTTTGATTGTCAACCATCAGCACATGAAGAGGGTGGATGATGTCGCCAGCCTTCCGTTGCCTATCAGGCCTTAACCATGGACGGCGTGAAACCCTCGCGCGTCTAAAAGCATCCTGAATACTGCGCGGGGCTAACGTTCATTTGAAGGCCGCGCCCAGGTGGCCCCGCTTGCGGAAAGGGCTTGGCCGCCAGCGCATGGTACCAATCACTTTCCCGCTTGCTGTCCTGCGCCCGCCCCGCCGGGAATCCCCGCGCGGGCTGGCCATTTTCAATGCATTTTCATGGTTGACAAAGCAGGGGTGGCATGGTATCTTGGTTTGGGGTTAGCACTCAACACTCGAGAGTGCTAACAACCCAGGAGAGGAGGGAGCGGGGTGGAGGAACGCAAACAGCGTATCCTGCAGGCCATCATTGATGACTATGTGCTCACCGCCATGCCGGTGGGTTCACGCACCATCTCGCGCAAGTACCTCTCCCACCTGTCCAGCGCCACCATCCGCAACGAGATGAGTGACCTGACTGAGCAAGGTTTCCTGAGCCAGCCGCATGTGTCTGCCGGGCGTGTGCCCAGCCCCCAGGCCTACCGGCTCTACGTGGACCTGCTCACGGACGAGCAGATCCGCCCCCTGACCAGCGCTGAGGAGCTGCGCCGCGGCTATTTTTCCCAGGTAAGCCACCTGGAAGGCCTGATGCGCAGCGCTGCCCAGGCGCTGGCGGACATCACCGGCTACGCCTCCCTGGTCATGCTGCCCCGGCAGGCGGAGCTGCGCGTGAGCGCGCTGCAGCTGGTGCCGGTTTCCACCGGCCTGGCGCTTCTGGTCATCGTGACTGACGGCGGCATCATCCGCGATGCCATGGTGCAGGTTTCAGAGCAGCTGGACGCGGACGCCCTGTACGCCATCAGCCGCATGCTCTCCGAGCGCTTCAGCGGCGCGCGCCTGCGGGAGGTGCAGCTGGCGCTCACAGAGTTTGCCGACAAGGCGCCGGGGGACCCCATGGTGCTGCAAAGCATCATGGAGCTGGCCAGCCGCATGGACAGCCAGACCGCGCAGGACAGCCTCACCATCTCCGGCACCCACAACATCCTGGGCTTTCCGGAGTACCAGGACGCGCTGAAGGCCCGTCGGCTGCTCAGCGCCCTGGATGACAGGGAGCGCCTGCTGGCCTTGATGCGCGCGGCGGAGGGGCGGGAGCTGACCGTGCAGATTGGCCCGGAAAGCGGGATCCCTGAAATGCGCGAGTGCAGCATCGCCCTGGCCCAGTACCGCCTGGGGCGCGGCCAGCGCGGCACCATCGGCCTGATTGGCCCCACCCGCATGCCCTATGGGCGGGTCTTTGGCACCCTGCGCCAGGTCAGCCACGCGATGAGCGAGGCGCTGGTCAGCCGCCAGGCGGCAAACTAACACATGGAGGACGGCATGAGCAAAAAGAAACCGGTCGACCAGGTCCCGGAGGACCAGACGCAGGAGCAGCCCGCCCAGCCGGAGCTGGAGGGCAATGGCCTGCAGGAGCAGCTGGAGGCTGCCCATCAGCAGCGGGACGAGTACCTGCAGATGGCCCAGCGCGTGCAGGCGGATTTTGACAACTTCCGCCGCCGCAACCGCCAGGTAGCCTCCGAAAGCTTTGACGACGGCGCCCGCGCCTTCATCAAGACCCTGCTGCCGGTGGTGGACAACCTGGAGCGCGCCCTGCTGGAGGAGCGCGGGGAGGACCCGCTCTACACCGGCGTGCAGCTGGTGCACCGCCAGCTGATGGACGTCCTCAGCCACCGCGGCGTCCAGCCCATCTCCCGGCCGGGAGAGGCCTTTGACCCCACCCTGGAGGACGCTGTCGCCCAGGGCAGCCCGGAGGAGGGCGAGCCGGGCACCGTGTGCGACGTGGTGCTCAAGGGGTACAAGATGGGTGACACAGTCCTGCGCCACGCCATGGTGCGTGTCGTGCCGGGCTGATGACATACACAAGACTGACATTTTCTACGTTTAAATTGGAGGAGCAACACTATGGCAAAAATTATCGGCATTGATCTGGGCACCACCAACTCCTGCGTCGCCGTCATGGAAGGCGGGGAGCCGGTTGTGATTCCCAACAGCGAAGGCGCCAGGACCACCCCGTCCGTGGTGGCTTTCACCAAGGAAGGCGAGCGGCTGGTTGGCCAGATCGCCAAGCGCCAGGCCATCACCAACCCTGAGCGCACCATCTCGTCCATCAAGCGGCAGATGGGCAGCAACTTCAAGGCCAGCATCGATGGCAAGGACTACACCCCCCAGGAAATTTCCGCCATGGTGCTGCAGAAGCTCAAGAAGGACGCGGAGAGCTACCTGGGCGAGAGCGTTGCCCAGGCTGTCATCACCGTGCCTGCCTATTTCTCCGACGCCCAGCGCCAGGCCACCAAGGATGCCGGCCGCATCGCGGGGCTGGAGGTGCTGCGCATCATCAACGAGCCCACCGCGGCCTCCCTGGCCTATGGCCTTGACAAGGAAGAGCCCCACAAGATCCTGGTCTATGACCTGGGCGGCGGCACCTTTGACGTGAGCCTGCTGGAGATTGGCGACGGCGTGTTTGAGGTGCTGGCCACCAACGGCGACACCAAGCTGGGCGGCGATGATTTTGATGACCGCGTGGTGGATTACATCGCCGAGGTCTTCAAGAAGGAAAACGGCATCGACCTGAAGAAGGACCGCATGGCCTGGCAGCGCCTGAAGGAAGCGGCCGAGAAGGCCAAGATTGACCTGTCCGGCGTGATGGCGGCCAACATCAACCTGCCCTTCATCACCGCGGACGCCAACGGCCCCAAGCACCTGGACATCACCCTGACCCGGGCCAAGTTCAACGAGCTCACCCATGACCTGGTGGAGCGCACCATCGGCCCCATGCAGACCGCGCTCAAGGACGCCGGCCTGTCCGCCTCCCAGATTGAGAAAGTCATCCTGGTGGGCGGCTCCACCCGCATTCCCGCTGTGCAGGACGCGGTCAAGAACATCACTGGCAAGGAGCCCTTCAAGGGCATCAACCCGGATGAGTGCGTGGCCATCGGCGCCGCCATCCAGGCAGGCGTGCTGGGCGGCGAGGTCAAGGATGTGCTGCTGCTGGATGTCACCCCGCTGAGCCTGGGCATTGAGACCGAGGGCCACATCTTCACCCGCCTGATTGAGCGCAACACCACCATCCCCACGGAAAAGGCCCAGGTCTTCTCCACCGCGGCGGATGGTCAGACCACGGTTGAAATCCATGTGTTGCAGGGCGAGCGCCCCATGGCCTATGACAACAAGACCCTGGGCCGCTTCCAGCTGACTGGCATCCCGGCCGCGCCCCGCGGCGTGCCGCAGATTGAGGTCAAGTTCAACATTGACAAAAACGGCATCGTGTCCGTGACCGCCAAGGACATGGGCACCGGCAACACCCAGAACGTCACCATCACCGCCTCCACCAACCTGTCCGAAGAGGAAATCATGCAGCGCGTGAAGGAGGCCGAGCAGTTTGCCGAGGAGGACAAGAAGCGCAAGGAAGAGGTGGAAACCCTCAACCGCGCCGACTCCTTCCAGTATGAGATTGAAAAGCAGCTGCGCGAAAACGGCGACAAGCTGACCGAGGAAGACAAGGCCACCGTGCAGGCGGAAATCGACGCCTTCAAGAAGGTGCGCGAGGGCAATGACGCCGCCGCCATCAAGACGGCCATGGACAGCGCCACCCAGAAGATCTATGAAATCTTCGGCAAGCTCTACCAGGGCCAGGACGGCCAGACAGATGGCCAGCCGCAGGGTTTTGACGCCCCGCAGACCAACCCTGACGGCAGCGTCGACGTGGAAGGCGACGTACACTAAACACTAGCGCGCCGTACCGGCTCCTGAGCCGGTACGGCGCGGACGGAAGGACCCACAGCAGGCGGCGGCCGGGCTTCAGCCCCGGCGGCTGCCCTGCCGCGTGAGGAGGCTATGGCAAAAAAACGGGATTATTACGAGGTGCTGGGGCTGGACAAAAGCGCCACGGCGGAGGACATCAAAAAGGCCTACCGCCGCCTGGCCAAGGAGTCCCACCCCGATCTGCACCCAAACGATAAATCCGCCGAGGCCCGTTTCCGTGAGGTGAACGAGGCCAACGAGGTGCTGTCCGACCCCCAGAAGCGCGCCGCCTACGACCAGTTTGGCATGGACGGCCCGCCGCAGATGGGCGGTTTCGGTGGCTTTGGCGGCTTTGAGGCGGGCGGCTTTGGCGGCTTTGACTCCATCTTTGACCAGCTCTTTGGCGGGGGGGCGCGCACAGCCCAGCAGCGGCGCAACGCGCCCATGCGGGGGCGGGACATCCAGGTCAACCTGCGCATCACCTTTGAGGAAGCGGCCTTTGGCGCTTCCAAATCCATCGACTTCATGCGCGCGGAGCTGTGTGACACCTGCCACGGCACCGGCGGCAAGGACGGCAGCGAGCCGGTCACCTGCGCCACCTGCGGTGGCAGCGGGCAGATCCGTTCGGGCAGCGGCTTCATGGTCACCGTGCGCACCTGCACCACCTGCGGCGGCAGCGGGCAGACCATCAAGGACCCCTGCACCACCTGCCAGGGCTCGGGCCGGGTGCGGCGCAAGCGCACCGCCAGCTTCACCATCCCCCCGGGGGCGGATGACGGCCAGGTCTTTGTGATGTCCGGCCAGGGCGAGCCCGGCCAGAACCGCGGGCCCAACGGCGACCTGCTCATCGCGCTGACCGTGCGTCCGCACAAGCTGTTCCGCCGGGAGGGGACCACCCTGTACCTGGAGATGCCCATCTCCTTCACCCAGGCAGCGCTGGGGGCCACGCTGGAGGTGCCCACGCTCAAGAGCACGGTCAGCCACCGCATCCCCGAGGGTACGCAGGATGGCGCCCTCTTCCGCATCCGCAACGAGGGCATCCAGCAGCTGCACGGCAGCACCCGGGGCGACCTGGTGGTGCGCGTGCGGGTGGAGATCCCCAAGAAGCTGTCCGACAAGCAAAAGGAGCTGCTGCGCGCCTTTGACCAGGCCAGCACCGGGAAGGAATACGAGAACCGCAAGGGCTTCCTGGACAAGGTCAAGGAGCTGTTCAACGCCTGAGTGCGAAAGTATCTGTATCTACCAAAAACCCCGCATCCATGATGGATACGGGGTTTTTGTCTGGCGCACCCGGCGCGACTCGAACGCGCGACCTCCAGAGTCGGAGTCTGGCACTCTATCCAACTGAGCTACGGGAGCCCGCCCTTGTGAAGCGTTGTTTCACAAGGATTTACATGGTACTACCGCCCAGCCGTTTTGTCAATCACAGGGGGGTGAACAGGACGCTGCCCGCCGGTCAAGTGCAAACATGGGCACCGCGCGAGGTTCAGCCTGAGCGGACGCGCATCCAGCAACAAAAAATATCCGGGCAGGCTTTGCCGGTTCTCCTGATCTGCTGCATTCCTTATGCCTACCTCGCCGGGCAGCCGCCGGTGGCGCAATCCGGGTCCTCCCCGTCCAGCTCGGACAAGCCGGTGCCTTCATACAGCTGCAGCACACGCGGGTCAAAGGGCATGGCGCGGTCCCGCAGCTGCTCATACTGCTCCCGGGTGATGGCTTCATAGGGGGCCAGCTGGTAGGTGCCCCCGTCCAGCGCCAGGAAGGACACCCCTGCAAAGTCGTCCCAATGGTCCGCGATGGCCTGCGCCAGCCCTGCCCATTCCTCCGGGCGCACAGTGATGGTGTTGCTTGAGTTGTGGTCGGTGTAGCTGCGCTGGAACATCAGGTAGCGCTCCAGCTGCGCCAGGGCCGGCACATCCTCCTTGGTGCGCAGGGCGCCGGAGCGCACCGGGAAATCAATCACCAGGGTGCGGGCATGTTCAAGCTTGTTGTCCGGCGTGCCCACCTCGGGGTGTATGGGCCAGCCGTGCACCAGGGCAACCTTGGCCAGCGCGTCGTCCGCGCTGATGCGCACCCGGCGGATGAAGAAGGGGGCATGCGCGTCATGCAGCCCGGGGGAGACCCCGCCCGCCACCAGGGAGAGGGTGCCCTCCGGCTTGACCGTGGTCACCAGCAGCGGGCTTTGTATCCTGAGTTTGGCGGCGTACTGGGCCGCGGTTTGCCGCGCCTGTTGGGCCAGGCGCGCCAGCAGCTTCTCCTGGCGCTGCGAAGGCCAGGCGCCGATGGCATCCATCACCCCGGTCAGGCTGCAGCCGGTCAGGCGGTCGCGCTTGTGGATGAAGTCCCATTCGGGCAGCTCCAGGTCCACCAGGGTCATGCGCAGGCCGGCCCGGGCGGACAAGGCCTGCGCCTTGAGCGCGCCCTCCTCGTCAAACCCCTGGTCCGTGGCAAAGGCCGCCAGGTTGACGGTGGTCAGGTTGCACTGCTGCTTGTTGTCCAGCAGGATCTCGGCGCAGGGGTTGATGCCCTGCGCGTTTTCCCGCCGCCTGCCCATCTCCTCCAGGTTGATGAAGCCCGGCTCGCCGTCCAGCTGGATCATTTGGAAGACCAGCCGCAGGAAGGCCAGGCTGGGCTTTTGGGTAAACACGATGGAATTGTTGGACAGCCGCCGGTGGCCGATGTTCTGCCGGCCCGGGTTGAAGGGCTGGTCGCCGTTGACCTGCGCGTCAAAGCGGCGCTCGCCCACCTGGTCAAACCAGCCCGGCAGGGGGATGTCAAGCGCCCGCAGCTGCGCCTTCACGCGCTCATGCTGCTGAAAGTGCTCCTCCTTCCAGAAGCCGTTGATGGCATACTTGGCAAAGAGCAGCTCCAGGTCGCCGGCCACAAACAAGGCAATCTCCGCCGTGCGCCGCACGCCGCCGGCCACCACGTTCGCGCCGATCAGGTTGGCCATGTCCAGGATGTGGATGGGCCGCACCCGGCCATAGCCCCGGCTGTCAACCTCAATGGGGGCCAGGGAGGGGTCAATCCGGTTTTTCAGCGCCGCGTCAAAGCCGGCGAACATCTCCCGCAGGGGCTCCGGGCCCGAAGCCGTGCCGCCAAAGGTCTTCAGCCGCTCGCCCTTGGGGCGCACCGAGTTGAAGGACACCTTGATGGTGTGGATGTGCTCGTGCTCCGCCTGGGTGAGCAGGCTGAAATAGGCCAGCAGCGCGTCGCGCCAGCCTTCCTTGCTGTCCCCCACATAGATCTTGGCGAAGCCGTTGTCCAGCACGCGCACATCCGTGCGCTCCAGCCGGTAGTCCACCTCCACCGGGCGGTAGTCGGACAGGATCAGCCGTGCCTGGGTGCGGATGGGCGCCATGCCCGCGGCCAGGTCCGGGGTGGTCTTGAAGCCCACGCCGCTGCCCAGCATCAGCAGATAGAACAGCTCGCCCAGGTCCTCCCAGCGCGCGATGCTGGTGAAGCTGCAATTGAAGTTGGCCATGGGGTAGTCCTCCGCCACCTGGGTGCCGGCTATCCACAGGCTGCGGCCGGACACGAACTGCCGCAGGTTGAACATGCTGTCAAACAGCGCCTCGGCTTCCTGGCGCAGCCAGGCCTCATCCACGGGCAACGCGCTTTTTTCCCGGTGGGCGCGCTCCAGCCCCACATTGTAGTTCACCACCCGCGTGCAGGTTTCCTTCCAGGTTTCACGGCGTTTCTCACCGGGCAGGAAGCGGCTGTAGGTGCGGTAGAAGGTGAAAAGCCCCAGCGGGCTCATGTGGGCAGGGTGGCTGGGGTAGCTGTCCAGAAATTCCGCGCGCAGGGGCGCGGCAGCCTGCGCGCTCATGAGGCCGGCCTCCCCCGCTGGTTCAGCCAGGCGATGGCCTGGTCAAAGCTGAAGGTATGCCCGGAAATGACCAGCCGGGGCACCGTTTCAAAGCCCTTCTGGCGGATGACCGCCGGGTCGTCCACCTCCAGATAGGTGATGCGCTCATGCAAAAGGCGCAGTTTGAGCATCTCACAGTACGCGCAGTCCGCCAGGGTGTATAAGGTGGCTTCCCTTGCCTGGGTGTTCATCATCTACCTCCTGTAGTGGTTGGTCTTGTGTTGTTACCCATATCTTGTGGTCTCAAGCAAACGGTGCCCAGGCAGCGCCCCCGGGCGCGGCTTGGCGCAAATGGACAGCCCGCCCACAATATGCTATGATTCCAATGATCCAACCCACTGGGTTGGCCTGTCAAAGTCTTCTGCTAGACGTGTCAAAAGGAGAAAACAGTTTGAAATTGCGCAGATTTTCTCTCTTGAGCACCCTGTTTTTATTGTTGCTGCTGGTGGCCCTGCCCACAAACACCCTGGGCGAGGCGCAAACCATCGATGTCTACAAACGCGGCTGGCTCATCAAGCGCACCTGGGTGGACGAAAACCGGCAGCCTGTTCTCAATGAGGACGGCTACAGCATGCTGGTGCGCGATCTGGATGCGGCGGACCGGCCTTTGGCCATCAGCTACTACGACACCCAGGGCCAGCTGGTCAACAACCCAGATGGCTATGCCATCATCCAGCGCAAGTATTCCGGTTACGGCTGGCTGCTGGAGGAAGCGTATTTCGGCGAGCAAAAGGAGCCCATCATCCCGCCGGCCAAGGGCTACGCCCGCATGGTGAACACCTACAAGGGCCGCAAACTGGTGCAGGTGGAATACTTTGGCCCCGACGGCAACTACATCGTGCCCAATGGCCTGTACGCCAGGCGGGAGGACACCTACAACAGCCGCGGCATCCTGGAGCGGCGGGCGTTCTACGGGCAGGATGGTCAGTTGATGCTGAGCCGGGACGGCTATGCCATTGTGGAACGTGACCAGCCCCGGCTCAAAATCCTCAACAGCGAGCATTTCTTTGGCACGGACGGTCAGCCCATCATCGCCCGGGCGGGCTACGCGGGCATGGTCAATGAGTACAACAAATATGGCAACCGCCTCTTGTCCACCAGCTATTATGATGAGCAGGGGCAGCTGATGGCGCACCCCAAGCTGGGCTATGCCAGGGTGGAACACACCCATTTTGGCAACCACCGCGTCAAGACCACCTGGTTCTATGACGCGCAGGGCGAGCTGCTCCCCCAGAAAGAGGGGCACGCGGGGCTGGAGTACACCTATACCGATCGCGGACTGGTCAAGACCATCAGCTATTATGGCCCCGACCGCGAGCCCATCCTGAGGGAGGGCGGCTATGCCAAGGTCATTTACAGCTACGCCGCCGGCCAGGTTGTGCGGGAGGAATACCTGGGCCTGGACGGCAAGCCCCTCATCACCTCCATGGGCTACGCATCCCTGCGGCGCCAGTTCAGCGGCAAGCTGCAAACGGAGGAGCGGTACTTTGACGAGCACAATCAGCCGCTGATGGTGCCCGGCATTGGCTACGCCGGCTTCAAGCGCAGCTACAACCGCAATGGCAAGGTCATCCGCGAGGCCTACCTGGATGAGCGCGGCAAGCCCCTGATGACAGACCAGGGCTACGCCCTGCTCACCCGGGAATATGATGAGGCCGGCAACATCATCCAGGAGAGCTACTTTGACCAGGACAGCCAGCCTGTGAACGGCGCCAAGGGCTATGCCTCGTTTCAAAAAACCTACAACAAGGCGCGCAAAGTGTTGTCAGAACAGTATTTTGACGCCCAGGGCCAGCCTGTGCTGCTGGCACAGGGCTACGCGGCCATCCAGCGCGAATTTGACAGGAACAACAACGAGTTGCGCATCGCGTACTATGGCCCTGACGGGGGCCTGCTCAGCCAGGGCGCTGGCTGGGCGGCGCTGGAGCGCCAGTACAACGCGCGCAAGCAGGTCATCGCCGAGCGCTACCTGGGGGAAGACGGCCAGCCAATCATGCTGGCGGCGGGTTACGCGGGGCTGACCCGCCAATATGACGACAGCGGCAACATTGTCGCGGAAGCCTACCAGGACAGGGATGGTCTGCCGGTTCTCAACGCCAGGGGCTTTGCGTCCCTGGACCGCTTTTTTGTGGCGAAAGGCCAGGCCACGGAAGAGAACTACTACGGCCTGGATGACCGGCCAATCATCATCGCCGATGGCTATGCCGGCATCGGCCGGGAGTTTGACGCGGCCGGCAATGTCACCCGGACTGAATGGTATGGCGCGGACAGCAACCTGCTGCTGCAGGGGACAGGCTACGCGGCGCTGGAACGCCTGTATGACAATGACAAGCGCGTCATTTCCGAGCGGTATTTTGGCGAGGACGGCCAGCCCATCCTGGTTGCCGCGGGCTACGCGGGGCTGGACCGCGAATATGACGCCCAGGGCAACATCGTGCTGGAGGCCTATGTGGGCCTTGACCTGCAGCCCGTCATGCACCAGCGGGGCTACGCGGCCCTCAGGCGGCAGTTCCATGGGCGCAACCAGGTCAGCCATGAAGCATATTTTGATACCGAGGACCGCCCGGTGATGCTGGCTGGCGGCTACGCGGCAATAGGCCACGTGTATGACGAGGCGGGCAACATCACCCGCACCACCTGGTATGACACCGCGGGCCAGCCCTTGCTGCAAAAGTCAGGCTACGCGATACTGGCGCGCGCGTACGACCCTGAGAAGCGCGTCATCTCCGAGCGCTATTTTGGCGAGGACGGCCAGCCCATCCTGATCTCGGCGGGCTACGCGGGGCTGGACAGGCAATATGACAGCCAGGGCTTTGTGGCGCGGGAAGCCTATGTGGACCAGCAGGGCCAGCCCGTCATGATGAGCAGGGGCTACGCGGCGGTTGAGAAGCAGCACCTGAACGCCAGGCAGGTCAGTTACGAGGCCTATTTTGACACGGCGGACCGGCCGGTCCTGCTGCCGGGCGGCTATGCCGCGCTCAGCCGTTCCTTTGACGAAGCGGGCAACATCGTCCGTACCGCCTGGTATGGCACGGATGGCCGGCTGCTTGTCCAGGGCCCGGGCTACGCGGTGCTGGAGCGGCGCTATGACGACAACAGGCGTGTCATCCATGAGCGCTACCTGGACGAAAGCGAGCAGCCGGTGCTGCTGTCCGGCGGGTATGCCGGGCTGAACAGGCGCTATGACGGGCAGGACAATGTTGTCTGGGAAGCCTACCTGAACCGGCAGGGCCAACCTGCCCTCAACCAGGCTGGCTATGCTGCGCTGGCGCGCGAGTATGACCAGGAAAAACGTGTCATTTCAGAGCGTTACTTCGGTGAGGATGGCCAGCCCATCCTGCTTCCATCGGGCATCGCGGGGCTGACCCGGGGCTATGACGAGGCCGGCAACATCAGCCAGGAGAGCTCCCTGGGCCTGCAGGGCGAGGCCGTGCTGAACGACCAGGGCTATCACCGTTTTCACAAGGTCTGGGCAGGTCCGCGCCTGGTCTCCCGGGAGGAGTACATGGACATCGCCGGCCAGCCGGTGGTGACGGCGGGCGGCTATGCCAGCATCAGCCGGGAATTTGACGAGGCGGGCAACACCACGCGCACAAACTGGTATGGTGCGGATGGCGGGCTGCTGCTGCAGCAGGCAGGCTACGCGGCGCTGGAGCGGGTGTATGACAATGACAAGCGCGTCATCTCCGAGCGGTACTTCGGTGAGGACGGCCAGTTGATCCTGGCTCCCGCGGGCTTTGCGGGCCTGGACCGGCGCTATGACCAAGCCGGCAACATCCTGCGGGAAGCCTATGTTGATGTCAACAACCAGCCCATCATGCTGGCCAAGGGCTACGCCGCTGTGGAGCGGGCCTACGACGGGGACAAGCGCGTCACTTCCGAGCGCTATTTTGGCGCGGACGGGCTGCCTGTCCTGATCCCGGGTGGCTACGCAAGGCTGGACAAGGCCTATGACAGTCAGGGCAATGTCACCCGCGAAGCGTATCTGGATGTTGATGACCAGCCTGTCCTGCTGGACAAGGGCTACGCGGCGCTTGAGCACGTGTATGACGAGGCGGGCAACATCACCCGCACCACCTGGTATGACACCGCGGGCCAGCCCTTGCTGCAAAAGACGGGCTACGCGATTCTGGCGCGCGCATATGACCCTGAGAAGCGCGTGATCTCCGAGCGCTATTTTGGCGAGGACGGCCAGCCCATCCTGATCGCGGCGGGCTACGCGGGGCTGGACAGACGCTACGATGACCAGGGCTTCGTCGCATACGAGGCCTATCTGGGCACGGATGGTGCCCCTGTGATGCTGGGGAAGGGTTATTCCGCGGTGGAACGGCTGTACCTGTCTGCCAAGCAGGTGACCTATGAGGCGTATTTTGACGCGGATGGTCAGCCGGTTCTGCTGCCGGGGGGGTACGCGGCGCTCAGCCGCGCCTTTGATGAGGCCGGTAACATCACCTGCGCCGCCTGGTATGGTGTGGACGGCGGGCTGTTGCTGCAAAAGGCGGGCTACGCGGTGCTGGAGCGCGTATATGACCAGGAGAAACGCGTGGTCTCTGAGCGTTACCTGGGCGAGGATGGCCTGCCCATCCTGATTGCCGCAGGCTACGCGGGGCTGGACAGGCAGTATGACGTGGCCGGCAATGTGGCGCGGGAAGCCTATGTGGGCACAAACCAGCTGCCAACGCTGATCACCAAAGGCTACGCCGCGCTGGCACGCGTGTATGACCAGGAGAAACGCGTCATTTCAGAGCGTTACTTCGGCGAGGATGGCCAGCCCATCCTGCTTCCGGCGGGCTACGCGGGCCTGGACAGGCAATATGACAGCCAAGGCTTTGTGTCCAGGGAGGCCTATGTGGATGGGCTAGGCCGGCTGCTGATGATCGACAAGGGGTACGCGGCGGTGGAGCGGGCCTACGCGTCCCGCAACCAGGTGACCCATGAGGCCTACTACGACGCGCAGAACCAGCCGGTGCTGCTGCCCGGCGGCTTCGCGTCGCTTTCGCGCGCCTTTGATGAAGCGGGCAACATCACCCGCATGTCCTGGTTTGGTGTGGACGGCAAGCTGCTCCTGCAGGCATCCGGCTACGCGGCGCTGGCGCGGGCGTATGATGAGGACAGGCGTATTATCTCTGAGCGCTATTTGGGCGAGGATGGCCAGCCCATCCTGCTTCCATCGGGCATCGCGGGGCTGACCCGGGGCTATGACGAGGCCGGCAACATCAACCAGGAGAGCTCCCTGGGCCTGCAGGGCGAGGCCGTGCTGAACGACCAGGGCTATCACAGTTTTCACAAGGTCTGGGCAGGCCCGCGCCTGGTCTCCCGGGAGGAGTACCTGGACGTGGCCGGCCAGCCGGTGGTGACGGCGGGCGGCTATGCCAGCATCAGCCGGGAATTTGACGAGGCGGGCAACACCACGCGCACAAACTGGTATGGCGCGGATAGCGGCCTGCTCTTGCAGAAGGCGGGCTACGCGGCGCTGGAGCGCGGGTATGACCGGGAGAAACGTGTCATCTCCGAGCGGTACTTCGGTGAGGACGGCCAGCTCATCCTGGCTCCGGCGGGCTTCGCGGGCCTGGACCGGCGCTATGACCAAGCCGGCAACATCCTGCGGGAAGCCTATGTTGATGTCAACAACCAGCCCATCATGCTGGCCAAGGGCTACGCCGCTGTGGAGCGGGCCTATGACGGGGAGAAGCGCGTCACTTCCGAGCGCTATTTTGGCGCGGACGGGCTGCCTGTGCTGGTCCCGGGGGGCTACGCAAGGCTGGACAAGGCCTATGACAGTCAGGGCAATGTCACCCGCGAAGCGTATCTGGATGTAGACGACCAGCCTGTCCTGCTGGATAAGGGCTACGCGGCGCTGGAGCACGTGTATGACGAGGCGGGCAACATCACCCGCACCACCTGGTATGACACCGCGGGCCAGCCCTTGCTGCAAAAGACGGGCTACGCGATTTTGGAGCGGGTTTACGACCCTGAGAAGCGCGTCACTTCCGAGCGCTATTTTGGCGAGGACGGCCTGCCCATCCTGATCGCGGCGGGCTACGCGGGGCTGGACAGACGCTATGATGACCAGGGCTTTGTGGCGCGGGAAGCCTATGTGGACCAGCAGGGCCAGCCCGTCATGATGAGCAGGGGCTACGCGGCAATTGAGAAGCAGTACCTGAACGCCAGTCAGGTCAGTTACGAGGCCTATTTTGACACGGCGAACCGGCCGGTCCTGCTGCCTGGAGGTTATGCCGCGCTCAGCCGTGCCTTTGATGCGGCGGGCAACATCATCCGCACCGCCTGGTATGGCACGGATGGTCGGTTGCTTGCCCAGGGCCCAGGCTACGCGGTGCTGGAGCGGCGTTATGACGACAACAGGCGCGTGATTCATGAGCGCTACCTGGACGAAAGCGAGCAGCCTGTGCTGCTGTCCGGCGGGTATGCCGGGCTGAACAGGCGCTATGACGGGCAGGACAATGTTGTCTGGGAAGCCTACCTGAACCGGCAGGGCCAACCTGCCCTCAACCAGGCTGGCTATGCCGCGCTGGCGCGCGAGTATGACCAGGAAAAACGCGTCATTTCAGAGCGTTACTTCGGCGAGGATGACCAGCCCATCCTGCTACCATCGGGCATCGCGGGGGTGACCCGCGGCTATGACGAGGCCGGCAACATCAACCAGGAGAGTTCCCTGGGCCTGCAGGGCGAGGCCGTGCTGAACGACCAGGGCTATCACCGTTTTCACAAGGTCTGGGCTGGCCCACGCCTGGTCTCCCGGGAGGAGTATCTGGACGTGGCCGGCCAGCCGGTGGTGACGGCGGGCGGCTATGCCAGCATAAGCCGGGAGTTTGACGAGGCGGGCAACACCACGCGCACAAACTGGTATGGCGCGGACGGCGGCCTGCTCTTGCAGAAAGCGGGCTACGCGGCGCTGGAGCGGGTGTATGACGGGGAAAAGCGCGTCATCTCCGAGCGGTACTTCGGTGAGGACGGCCAGCCCCTCATGCTTCCGGCAGGCTATGCGGGACTTGACCGGACGTATGACGAGCAGGGGAATGTGACCTATGAGGCCTATGTGGGTGAGGATCACCAGCCCCTCATGCTGGACAAGGGCTACGCGGCGGTGGAGAAGTCGTACCTGGGGCGCAACCAGGTCACCCGGGAGGCATATTATGATACAGCGGGCCGGCCGGTGCTGCTGCCGGGGGGGTACTGGGCGCTTTCCCGTACCTTTGACGAGGCGGGCAACGCCATCAGCACCTCATGGTATGGCGTGGACGGCAACCTGCTCACGCAAAAAGACGGGTATGCGGTGCTCACGCGGGTCTATGACGATGAGCAACGCGTTCTGTCCGAACGCTACCTGGGGGAAGATGTACAGCCGGTCCTCCTCCCGGCAGGATACGCGGGTTGGGACCGCCGGTATGACGAGCAGGGCCTGGTCACCCGGGAAGCCTATGTGGGGGTGGATGAGCGGCCCGTGATGATCAACAGGGGCTACGCGGCGGTGGAGAAGGCGTACCTGTCGCGCAACCAGGTGACCCGTGAAGACTATTTTGACGTCGAAGGCCAGCCGGTGCTGCTGCCGGGCGGCTTCGCGTCGCTTTCGCGCGCCTTTGATGAAGCGGGCAACATCACCCGCATGGCCTGGTATGGTGTGGATGGCGGCCTGCTGATGCAAAAAAGCGGCTACGCGGTGCTGCTGCGCGCTTATGATGACCAGCAGCGGGTGATGTCCGAATACTACCTGGATGAGAACGAGCAGCCGGTGCCCCTGCGCGGGGGCTATGTTGGCCTGAACCGCGCCTATGATGAGGCGGGCAACCTGGTGTGGGAGGCATATGTGGACCCGGATGGCGACCTGGTCATCAACAGCCAGGGCTATGCCCAGGTCAGGCGGCAGTACGATGACCAGCAGCGCCTCATCAAGGAAGGCTACTTTGATACCCAGGGCCAGCCGGTCACCCTGCCCGCGGGCCATGCCGGGCTTGCATGGCACTATGACCAGGAGGGCAACCGCTCTGAACCTATATCCCTGGATGCGCAAGGCCAGCCCCTGGCAGAGGCAGGGGATTGACTTACTCCGCCCCGGGTTCCATTTTCTCCTGTCAGGTGGTACACTCCCTTGATGGAACCCCTGCCACACCATTTCCCACACAAGGAGGCTGACCATGCTGGACATTCACAGCCACCTGCTGCCCGGGGTGGATGATGGCGCGGAGGACCTTGAGGAAGCCTGCCAGATGGCGAGGCAGGCCGTTGACACCGGCACCACCGGCCTGGTGCTCACCCCCCACTGCAACATCCCCGGGGGGTTCCAAAACCCCTGGAGCGAGGCGCTGTCACAGAAGCTGGCGGATTTCCGCCAGGCTTTGCAGCGGCTGGGCATCCCCCTCACGCTGATGATGGGGGCGGAGGTCTTTGGCGCGGACGATGTGGCCCAGCACCTGGCCAGCGGCCGCGCGCTCACCCTCAATGCCAGCCGCTATGTGCTGCTGGAGTTCTGGACCAACGACCACCCTGGCCGGGTTGCCCGGGTGCTGGACAGTGTGAGCGCCCTGGGCCTGGTGCCGGTCATCGCCCACCCGGAGCGCTACCACTTTCTGGAGGAGGACCTCTCCCTGGCCCGGGACTGGGTGGGCCGCGGCTTCCTGCTGCAGCTCAACAAAGGCTCGGTGCTGGGTTCCTTTGGCCGCCGGGTTCAGGGCAGGGCGGACGCCCTGCTGCGCGCCCGCCTGGCGCAGGTGGTGGCCAGCGACGGCCACAGCCCCTACCAGCGCACCGCCACCCTGCACGAGGTCTATGTGCACATCGCCCAGCGCCACTCCCGCGCCTATGCTGACAGCCTGCTGCGGGACACCCCGCTTCGCATTGTCAACAACGCTTAACACAAGGCAGGTAGCTGTATGAAAGTCTTCCGCTGGATTGTCATCGTGGTGTTTGTCCTGGTCACAGGGCTGTACACCGCGCTGCATTATGTCAACCGCGCCCGGGTGGACCACACCATCCCGGTCATCCGCTACACTGCCCCGGTCATTGAGGTGCCTGTCAACGCCAGCCGGGAGGAGCTGCTGGGGGATGTCACCGCGTACGATGAGAAGGACGGCGACCTGACCGAGAAGATTATCGTGGAGAAGATCAGCAATTTTGTGGAAAAGGGCCTGTCCAACATCACCTACGCGGTGGTGGACAGGGACAACCACACCGTCAAAGCCACCCGGCGGGTGCGCTACGTCGATTATCACTCCCCCCGGTTCACCTTTGCGCAGGCCATGCGCTTTGACGCCGGCTCCAGCTTCAACGTGCTCAACCTCCTGGGCGCGGTGGACATGATTGACGGGGACATTTCAGGCCGCATCAAGCTGACCGGTTCCGACCTCAACGTCAGCGTCCCGGGCATCTACCAGATGCAGGCCCAGGTCACCAACAGCAAGGGGGACATCAGCTACCTGCGCTTCAACGTGACCATCACCCCCTCCCAGCGCAACCTGCCCGCCATCACCCTCAGCGATTACCTGATCTACCTCAGCCCTGAGCAGGCGCGGGTTTTCCAGCCAGAGGAGCTGGTGGAAGCGGTCACCCTCAACAACCTGCCGGTTGAGGACTATGCCCTCTCGGTGGAATCCTACCTGCGGCCGGAGACGCCCGGCACCTACCCCATCTACTACCAGGTGACCGACCAGGCCGGCCGCACAGGCTCCAGCGAGCTGGTCGTCATCGTGGAGGAATAAGCCATGCGCGAGTTTCGCTGGTCCTACGTCAACCCTTTGAGCGTGCTGAAGGATGTGCTGACGCACCTGTGGCTGGTGGCGCTGTGCGCGGCCATCGCCTGGATGGGCACGCAAATCGCGCTGGAGAACGTGTACAGGCCGGAGTACACCAGCTCGGCCACTTTTTTCATCACCCCCAAGGACAGCACCTCACAGGGCTACGCAAGCATCAACGCCGGCAACCAGATGGCCGGGGTGCTGGGCAACATCTTTAAAAGCCAGATCCTGGCCAACAAGGCAGCGGAGGCCATGGGCCGCCTGGAACTGCCCGCCAGGGTGGACGCGCGGGTGGTGGACTACACCAACCTGCTGCGCCTGAGCGCCACCGGCCCCACGCCTGAGGCCGCCTTCCAAACCGTGCGCGCCATCATGGACAACCACGCCCAGGTCTCTGACTATGTGGCCACCAACGTGGTGGCGGAGGTGCTGGAGGACGCGGTGGTGCCCGTCGCCCCCTCCAACCACATCCCCCTGCGCTCCTCCCAGCGCCTCGCGGCCCTGCTGGGCGCGGCCCTGGCGGTGGCCATTATCCTGCTGCTGTCAGTGCTGCGGGACACGGTCAAAACCGAGGAAGGGATCCGCCAGCTCATTGACGCGCCCCATTACGGCACCCTGCCGTTTGAATCCAAGAACAAGACGCTGCGCACCAAGCTGCGCCGCACCAACAAGGCCCTGATCATCACCAACCCCCTCACCTCCTTCCAGTACACCCAGGGCATCAAGCGCATCTCCACCAAGCTGGAGTACGCCGCCAGCCTGCGGGGGCAGAAGGTCTTCCTGGTTTCCAGCGCGGGGGAGAACGAGGGCAAATCCTCCATGGCCGCCAACCTGGCCCTGGACCTGGCCTCCCGCAGCCAGAAAGTGCTGCTGATAGACGCGGACCTCCGCCGTCCCGCCCAGTACAAGCTGTTTGATATTCCCAGGGGCACACACCTGGAGTTTGCCGATGTGCTGCTGGACCGGGCCACGCTCAGCCAGGCGCTGTACACCCACCAGGAATCCGGGCTGCACATGCTGCTCAACCGGCAAAGCTATGCCCAGTCGGCGGAGCTGGTCACCTCCCCCCAGATGATGCGGCTGCTGCAACAGGCGCGGGGGATGATGGACTACATCATCGTTGACTCCGCCCCCGTGGTGCTGGCTTCTGACACCGAGGCCCTGGCCAGCCTGTGCGACACCGCCCTGCTGGTGGTGCGCCAGGACTACGCCTATGTCTATACCATCAACGACACCATCGACAAGCTGGCGGAAAACACCCAGCTGCTGGGCAGCGTGTTCAACGCGGCACGCACCCTCAGCACCCCCGCCGGCATCACCAGCCGCCGTTATGGCAGCTATTACACCAAGGCATGAGAGGGGGCAGCGACATGCAGGCAGAGGACAACAGGCTTCACGCGTCAGCGCCCCACCACCTGGAGGAGGAGGAGCAGGGCAGCCTGGACCTGATGGTCCTGCTGGTGGACCTCTTCAAGGGCTTCAAGCGCTTCTGGTGGCTGCTGCTGCTGCTGGTACTGGCTGGCGGCGCCTACAACCTGTTGGGCAGCCAGGCCAGCTACACCCCCATGTACAGGGCCGAGGCCACCTTCACCATCGCCACGCGAAGCACCACCAACATCGGCAGCGGGGACTACAGCTTCAACTACAGCTCCGGCATCGTCACCCAGATGGCGCGCACCTTCCCCTACATCCTCAGCAGCGACATCCTGCAGACCATCATCAAGGAAGACCTGGGGGTGAGCAGCCTCAACGGCAGCATCTCCGCCACCGGGGTGGAGGCCACCAACCTGTTCATCCTGCGCGTCACCAGCACCAGCCAGGACGACGCCTACCGCATCCTGCTGTCAGCCATCAAGAACTATCCCCGGGTGGCGGAGTTCATCATTGGCGACACGAAGCTGAACATGCTCTCAGACCCCGAGGTCACCCAATCCCCCTACAACGCGGTACCCCGCCGCCGGATCATGCTGCGGGGCATGTTGATGGGCGGGCTGGCAGGCGGCGCGCTGCTGCTGCTCTATGCCATGCTGCGGCGCACCATCCGCAAGGAGGATGACATCCGTACCCAGCTCAACCAGAAGAGCCTGGCCGTGCTGCCGCATGTGGCCTTCAAGCGCCGCAAGAACAAGGGCGCGGGCAAGCTCATCATCCTCAGCCGCCAGGTGACCCCGGCCTACAAGGAAGCCATCCGCAGCCTGCGCACCCGCGTCAGCAAGGAGATGGCCGGCCTGGATGCCCGCGTGCTGCTGGTGACCAGCACCTTGCCGGGGGAGGGCAAGAGCACCCTGGCGCTCAACCTGGCGCTGTCCCTGGCCCAAAAGGGGGCCCGGGTGGCCCTGCTGGACGCCGACCTGCGCCACCAGCGCCTGCAGCACCTGCTGAGCCTGGACGGCGTGGAGCCAACCCTGGCTGAGGTGCTCAGCGGGCAGGCGCGCCTGCAGGATGCCATGCACGAGCGCTACCTGCCCGGGTTTTACTTTGTGCCCTACGGCCAGCACCGCGGCGACACCATGGAGGCCCTGCGCGCCCCCGCCCTGGCCGGGCTGGTGGACGATCTGGCCCGGATGATGGACTACGTCATCATCGACACCCCGCCAGCCGGCATCCTGTCTGACGCCGCCGCGCTGGCCGCCCTGGGGGACTGCCTGCTCTACCTCATCCGCCAGGACACCGCCAAGGTATCCCAGGTGCTGGATGGCCTGCAGAACATCGCCTACAGCGGCATCCCCATCATCGGCTGCGTGCTCAATGACGCCAGCGCCGGCTTTACCGGCTATGGCTATGGCTACGGCTACGGCTATGGCAGCCGCTACGCCTATGGCTATGGCCGCACGGGCTCCTATGGCCAGCGGGGCAGCTACGGCGCTGACCAGCGGGACAGCCAGACGGATTCCGACGGGTCAGGCATATGATCACCCTGGGCAGGTTGCGGCAAAAACTGCGCGAGGGCTTGCTGCAGAAGCTGCTGGAGGAGTGGCGCTTCATCGCCGGCTACATGAAGCGCTACACCTGGCAGATTGTGTTTTATGTGTTGCTGGGGGTGGCGTCCACCCTGCTGGGGCTGGCCGGAAGCCTGCTGAGCAAGCGGCTCATTGACGCTGTCACCGGGTTTGACAGCGGCTCCATCGGCACCCTGGCCGCCTGGTACATCGGCTTTGGCCTGTTTGGCCTGCTCACCAGCGCCCTGGTCAGCCGCATCTCAACCCGGGTGGTCACCCGGGTGCACCAGCAAATCCGCGCCGATGTCTTTGACCGCATCATCATGACGGATTGGGAAGCCATGTCGGACTTCCATTCCGGTGACCTGCTCAACCGCGCCAATGCCGACACCGGCAACCTGTCCAGCCAGGTGCTGGGCTTTTTCCCCAAGCTGATCACCGCGGCCGTCCAGTTTGTGGGCTCCCTGGCCATCATTTTGTACTATGACCCTGTCATGGCCCTCATCACCCTGTCCGGCGCGCCGGTGCTCGCGCTGGCCTCCCGCTTCCTGCTTCGCAAGATGCGCGCCTTCCAGATGGAAAGCCGCAAGATCAGCAGCGAGATCATGTCCTTCAACAACGAGGCCTTCCAGAATGTGCAGTTCATCAAGGCCTTTGACCTGGCGGGCCGCTTTTCCCAGCGCCTGCTGGCCCTGCAGGCCAAAAGCTACGACTACATCCTGCGCCACAACGCCTTCAGCATCGCCACCTCCTCCCTGCTGGGCCTGCTGGGCAGAATCATCTCCTGGGCAATCTTCGGCTGGAGTGTGTACCGCCTGTGGCAGGGGCAAATCACCTTTGGCACCATGACCCTTTTTCTGCAGCTGTCCGGCGGCCTGTCGGGCAGCTTCAACGCGCTGGTGGGCATCATCCCCGGGATGGTGTCCGCGGGCACCTCCGCCCGGCGCGTGATGGACATCGTCACCCTGCAACAGGAAGACCGCCAGCAGGACGATGCCGCGCTGGAACTGGCCCGCGGCGCCGCCGCCAGCGGCATCGCGGCCCGGTTGTCCGACATTTCCTTCACCTACAAGGGTGGCAAGCACGTGTTTGACGGGGTCAACCTGCATGCGGCGCCCGGGGAGATCGTGGCCCTGGTGGGGCCAACCGGCGGGGGCAAGACCACCTTGCTGCGCGTCCTGCTGGGGCTGGTGCGGGTGTCCGGCGGCGGCGCCCTTGTTTACGCGGGGCAGGACCCGGCAAACTGCCTGCCCATCGGGCCCAGCACCAGGCGCCTGTTCAGCTATGTGCCCCAGGGCAACATGCTGTTCTCCGGCACCATCGCCGACAACCTGCGCCTGGTCAAGCCTGATGCCACCGATGCGCAGCTCTGGCAGGCGCTTGAGGCCGCCTGCATTGACCAGGAGGTGCGCGCCCTGCCCCTGGGGCTGGAGGCGCCCATCGGTGAGCGCGCCCACGGGTTTTCCGAAGGCCAGGCCCAGCGCCTGTCCATCGCCAGGGCCTTGCTGTCCGACGCCCCCATCTTCCTGCTGGACGAGGCCACCTCCGCCCTGGACATCGCCACCGAGCGGCGGGTGCTGCGCAACATCCTGCGCCATGACAGCCAGAAAACCATCATCCTCACCACCCACCGCCCCAGCGTCCTGGACCTGTGCGACCGGGTCTATCAGGTGGGCCAGGGCCAGGTCAGCCCGATGGACAGCCTGGAGCAGGAGCGCATGAAGGCCAGTTTCTGACCCTTGGGAAGGCCTGCCCGGGAGGGAACCGGCATGGCCCAACCAGCGGCTGACACCCTTCATTCTGACGGTTCAGAAACAATACTATTGACAAAACAGGCAGGCAAAAGATAAGATACGATTGTCCCATGTGTTTCTATGCGGCTTTCACGTGCGGGCATTACATCTTCAACACCAACTTCATCATGTTGCATCTGGGTGCTATTGGAGGTACGCATGAAAATAAAAGACGGATTCATCTACCGGCAGGTGGCCGGGCAGCATGTTGTCATCCCGGTGGGTGAGAACATCGCTGATTTCAACGGCATCGTCAACCTCAATGAAACCGCCGCCTTCATGTGGCTCAAGCTTCAGGAGGGCAGCAGCCAGGAGCAGCTGGTCGCCGCCCTTCAGAATGAGTTTGATGTGGACGCCCAGCAAGCCCTGCAGGACGTGGCCGCTTTTGTCCAGGACTTAAGGGAGCTGAAAGCAATCGCGGATGAATAGCATCGTTTCCAGCCCGGAAAGACACCCGGTCTCCGCCACCTTTGAGCTCACCGCCCGCTGCAATTTCAGCTGCAAGATGTGTTTTGTGCGCGTGGATGAGCAGCGCATCTCTCAGTTGGGCCAGCGGGAACTGACCGCCGCGGAATGGATCAGCCTGGCCCGCCAGGCCGCGGACATGGGCACCCTGAACCTGCTGCTGACCGGCGGCGAACCCATGCTCCGGGAGGATTTCGAGGAGATCTATGAGGCCATTTCCCGGATGGGGTTTTATCTGAGCCTCTACACCAACGCCAGCATGATCACCCCGCGCATCCGCCGGCTGCTGACCAAGTACCCCCCGCACCAGATTGGTGTCACGCTCTATGGTGCGTCAGAGCAGACCTACAACAGGCTCTGCGGCGTCTCCGGCGCCTTTGAGCGGGTCATCCAGGGCATCCGCTTTCTTCACACGCTGCCCTCCCGCCTGGAACTGCGCACCACCTATGTGAAGGACAATGTGGCGGATATGAGGGCCATCCGCCAGCTGGTCGCCGGCATCGATGAGCGCCTGCCCATCATCAACAACTTCACCATCTCCAACGCCGTGCGCGGCGGCGTGGCTGACCCCATCAGCCACCGCTTAAGCCCCAGGGAAAACGTTGACATGGTGTTTAACAACATCAAGCTGGCGCTGGAAGAACTGCTGCTCAAGGAAATGCGCAACCCCCGGACCATGCCGGCGGAAAAGCGCAAACTGATGGTTAACGAGAACCCGCCGGCCGATGGTTACCTCAGCATTTATGGCTGTGGAGGCGGCATGTCATTTTACACAATCACCTGGAATGGCCGCCTGATTGCCTGCCAGACCATGGACGAAGAAGGAGTTGATGTACTAAAGGAAAGCCTGTCCACAGCCTGGGACGTTTATCCCCTTCAGGTGGTGCATCCGGAGCCTGCCAAGGCCTGCCAGACCTGCCTTTGGCAGACGGAGTGCGCGTCCTGCCCGGCCTTGAGAAAGGCTGAAACCGGCAGCATCAACGGCATCACGCCCCATCACTGCAAGATTGCAGAACTCTTTTACAATCGCAAACTGACAGACCAACGCAGACAAGGAGAAACGCATGAAAAAAGCCTATGAAGCCCCCCAGATCCTGATCAAGAAGACCGAGCTCTATGAGAGCGTGGCCCAGGGCGGCAACTGCTGGTCCAAGATGGCAAATACCAGCGGCGTCTTTGTGACCTATTCCGACCAAGTTCCGCCCTATAAACTCACTAAAACCTATCAGTTCACGCCCACCGCGGAAAACTGTGCCCAGGCCAACACCATCGTTCCTGACTCCATTCAGGCCATCATGGATGACCTGAACAGCGAGTACCAAACCGATGGGCAGGAGTTCGATGAATTCACAGCCAGCTACGACCAGATTAGAGGCCAGCTTATGGCCACCAACAAGACTTCCGATCCGACCGAAAACTTCACCTTCTATTTTGGTTCCGGCGGCGGCACGGCCTGATTGATCCGTGCAGTTTCGCATCGCCAACTTCATCCTCCTCCTGGAGGATGGGCTGGCAGGGCTGATCCAAACCAACCCTAGAATCACCAGTTTTTATCACCTGTTTGAGTCCGGCCAGTCCCCCCCGGGGCTGCCGCGGCTCAAATTGGTGCGCCGTGCCCAGTCCCCGCTCCTGGCGGAACCGGCCATCTACACATCTGACAGCAAGTACCCGCTCAAGGTGTACCAAACCCCTTCAGCCTGGTACCTCGCCAGACACTATCACCCGCGGGTGCCGCCGCTCATCTGTGGCTACCAGCGCGTTGAGGATGGGCAGGGGCATGCGGTGCTGGCGGAGGCCTGGGGCGTCCAGGATTACCATCATGTGTGCATAGATTTTCTCCACCTGGATCTTGCGGGGGTCTTTGCCCACATGGCGCTGGATGAGGGGGCTGTGGTGCTGCACGCGGCGGTGATGCGCTGGCGGGGCCAGGCCATCCTGTTTTGCGCGGCCTCCGGCACCGGAAAAACCACCCAGGTCAGCCTCTGGCAGCAAGCTGAACAGGTTGAGGTCATCAACGGCGACCGCGCGCTGTGTATCCCTGGCAATGGCTCCTGGTCGGTTCATGGCCAGCCCTGGTGCGGCGCGTCCCGCCAGTGCCTCAATACCAGCGCGCCCCTGGGCGCCATCGTCCTGCTGGAGCAGGCACAGCGCAATGAGGTGGAACGCCTCCCGCCCTTTGACGCGGTGCTGGGCTTGCTGCCCCGTGTGTTCGCGTTTCCCTGGGATCCTGACGCGGCGGGGAAGGTCATCACGGCCCTGGACAGCATCACCGGGCAGGTGCCGGTGCTTCGCCTGCGCTGCCGCCCCGACCTGGATGCCGTGCGCGTCTTGAGGCAGGCGCTGGACCGCCTGCTGGATGTCCCTGCGCCGGGCTGAAGCCTGCATTGCCAGGAAGTTGCCAGCACAACCGGGTTGGCAAAAAGAAAAGCCGCGCCAGGCTGAAACCCAGCCTTTTATGCGCGATGCAGTGAGGACAGAGAACAATAAACCCCATGCCAGACCAAAACAGCGACAGGAATCATATGAGCAAGGGGCAGGAGTTTACCTCCCCCTTTTCTTCTATGGGCAAGCCCGGGCCCCCGGTTTTGTCTGCGGGAAGGCTGATCCTTCCGGGGCAGGAGCTGTTCCCCCTGGTGGAGGAGTTTTTGTCCCAGGGCAGGCGGGCGGTATTTACGGTAACAGGCACCAGCATGTGGCCGCTCATCCGCCATGCGCACGATTCTGTGCTGCTGGCCCCCCTCAGCGGCCCGCCCCGCCGCGGGGACATCGTGCTGCTCAAGGTGTCGCGCCATGACAAATACGTCCTGCATCGCGTTTATCATGTTCAGGACGGCTGGATGGTCGCCCTGGGGGATGGCAACCTGGATGTTGACCCGACTGTGCCGGTGAACAGCGCCATTGGCCGGGCGGAGGCCGTGCTGCGCAAGGGCAGGACGCTGCGCTGTGACAGCCTGCTCTGGCGCGCCTATGCCTGGATCTGGCTGGCGGCCTTCCCGGTCCGCCGGCCGCTGCTGATGGGCTTGCTGCGCCTGTCCCGCCTCAAGAGAAGGCTCCGCAAAGGCGCGGGCCAGTCTGCCTGAGGGGATGCCCCTTGCCCAAACGGCACGCGGCATCCTTTTTTCCTCTTATTCCCGCGGCCGCGTACAGGCCGCCCAACTGAATATACAAAACTTGGACAAAAAGTATTGACAAGCCTTGCCCGTCTCTCTACACTGTTCATGGAAACGTTTTTCTCATTTTATTCTTATCCTGCCCCTTCACCGGATGTGCAGCCACAGCGTTAAGGTGTGCCTTGCCTGTCCGTGTGCATCATCATGACAAATGGAGGATTCCATGCATAACAAGCGCTTTTTGGCCGCCCTGCTCAGCCTGATCATGCTGCTGAGCCTGATGCCGCTGCAGTTCCACGCGGAGGAGCAGGCACCCCCCGCCCAGGATGAGGTCATCCTGCTGGGGGGCGCCAGCCAGGAGGTGGAGGACCTCCACCTGCCGCCCAGCCTGCCCCTGCCCGAGGAGCCCCCCGTGTTCCCGGTAGAGCCGGGGCTTGAGGAAGCCGCTGTTGAAGCGCCTGAAGCCGAGGAACCCGCGGCCGAGGAACCCGAAGCTGAGGAGCCCGCGGCCGATGAGCCCGCGGCCGAGAAACCCGAAGCCGAGGAACCCGCGGCCGAGGAACCTGTTGCCGAGAAACCCGAAGCCGAGGAACCCGCGGCTGAGGAGCCCGCGGCCGAGGAACCCGCGGCCGAGGAACCTGAAACTGAGGAGCCCGCGGTTGAGGAACCCGCGGTTGAGGAACCCGCAGCCGAGGAGCCCGCAGTTGAGGAACCCGCAGCCGAGGACCCCACAGTTGAGGAACCCGCGGCCGAGGAACCCGCAGCCGAGGAAGCTGAAGCCGAGGAACCCGCGGTCGAGGAACCTGAAACTGAGGAGCCCGCGGTTGAGGAACCCGCGGTTGAGGAACCCCCAGTTGAGGAACCCGCGGTCGAGGAACCCGCAGTTGAGGAACCCGTAGCTGAGAAACCCATAGCCGAGGAACCCGCAGCCGAGGAACCCGCAGCCGAGGAACCCGTTGCCGAGGAGCCCGCGCCGGATGCCCCGGCAGATGAGCCGCTTGAGACAGAACAGGAGACGCAGCCGGCGACTGACCAGCAGATCCAGTCGGCGCTTGCTGTTACGGCCAGCAACGACCAGGCCAGTTATGAGTATCAGGGGGTCATCACCACCAGCTATGAGATCACAGGCGGCATGCCCCCCTATCGGGCGGCCTACCGCTGGCTGATAGCCGATGCCGACAACATAGAGCGGGAATATGGCGCCATGGATTGGAACACGAGCCCTGCCGCCAACAGCGTCAGCAGTGACGTGCCTGCAGGTGTACGTGGCAGGTTTTATATCCAGGTGTTTGATTCGGAGGATGCTTTCGCCGAGTTCTACACCCCAGACTTCATCATCACTGGCGTCCCCCAGCCCCTGACGGCGGACATCGTCTTGAGCGCGGACAGCGTCAACTACGGCGAGCAGATCACCGCCAGTTGGGATATCTCCGGTGGCACGCCGCCATACAACGTCAGTGGGCGTTGGACCTATTGGGAAAGTGAAAACACCTCCCGGGACTTCGGAATTTCCCAGGACGAGATAGATGCGGGCGTAGCCACGCTGACCGCGCCCGCTGGCATCAAAGGCCAGTTCAACCTGGATGTGTGGGATGAGGACGGCCGCTACCAACGCGTCGATTCCCAGGTCTTCCCCATTGTGGGCGCCCCCGAGCCCCTCATGGCGGACGTCACCCTGAACGGCGACGCCTTCAATTATGGGGATCAGATCACGGTGACCTGGGTCATCACCGGCGGTACCCCGCCTTACGACATCAGTGGCCACATGCACTACACGCTATCGGATGGCGGGAACACCAACACGGATTACATGTATGGTGAAGAAGGCGCGGAGGGCAGCCTCACCACCCGTGTGCGCTCCGGGGAGCGGGCCTACTTCGCTTTATGGGTGAGAGACAGCATGGGGCAGCACGTGGAATATGATTCCCCCACCTTCACCATCACCGGCAGCCCGGAACCCCTCAGTGTCATCCTGACCAACGAAGCGGATGAAGCGGTCTACCAGCACTCCTTCACCAGCAGCTGGTCCATCACCGGTGGTGTGGCGCCTTACACCCTGCAGTACTGGTGGCAAATCCTGGACGCGAACAACAGCAATTCCAGCTATGGTCACGGCACGAGCACCGCTGCACAGGGCAGTGACAGCCTGATTGTGCCCAACGGCATAGAAGGCACCTTCAACGTGAGCATTGAGGATGCGGATGGCAACACCCTCTGGTGGTCCACCCCCCCCTTCACCATCACCGGCGCGCCTGAACCCCCTCAGATCAGCGTCACCACCAACAAAACTGACTACGCCTATCAGGAGCAGATGACCGCCAGCTGGGAGGTCACCGGCGGCATCGCGCCTTACGATGTGGGCATCCAGTGGTATATCACAGATGAGCATGACAATGTGACCGTCTATTACTCGCCAAGCAGCGACCAGCCCCAGGGCAGCGTCAGCCTGAACGCGCCCATTGGCACGAGCGGCTATGTTGAAGCCACGGTGGTTGACGGGGAGGGATTCTGGGTTGGCATTTATTCAGCCCCCTTCACCATCACCGGCGCGCCCGCGCCCCTGCAGGTCACCCTCACCAACGACCAAAGCGCCTATGCCTTCCAGGCGCCCGTCACCAGCACCTGGGCCATCACCGGGGGTGTCGCGCCCTACACGGTGGAATACAGCTTGTGGGCCGACCCCGGCGAAGTCAACTGGCACATTATAGAAGGCGGCACCAGCGAGCAGGCCGAGGGAAGCACCACCTACCCCGCGCCCAACGGGCAAAAGGGCACGTTCCATGTCACCGTCACGGACGCTGAGGGCAATACCCTGTCCCGGCAGTCCGACGCCTACACCATCACCGGCGCGCCTGGCCCGCTGGCCATCACCGCCCAAAACGACCAGGATACCTACGCCTACCAGGACATCATAACCAGCACCTATGCCATCACCGGCGGCGTTGCGCCCTATTCGGTCAGCTATTCATGGAGTGTGGACGACGCAGAGGGGGGCGGGCGCACCTACGGACACAAATTTCTGGAAAACACCCCCGCGCAAAACAGTGTCAGCCTGATGGCGCCTGCCGGCGTACGCGGCGACTTCACCATCGATGTCTGGGACGCGGAAGGGGCCATCGCGTACACCGCCACCTCGCCCTTCACCATCACCGGTTCGCCAGAGCCCCTTGTGGTGACCCTGAGCCTGGGGCAGTCCACAGTGAATTACGGTGAAAACATCGATGTGTCCTGGGAGGTGACCGGTGGGGCAGGGGGCTACACTTTGTACTACTCCTGGTGGATCGCCCAGCCAGGTCTTGACTTCGAGCATTTGATGGGGTATGAATCCACCCAGGCGCCCGGCAGCGCCACTCTGAAGGCGCCCATAGGGGAGCGGGGCTACCTGTCCGTCTATGCGGAGGACGCGGACGGCAACAGCGCCTATGCTGAGTCTGCTGAGTTTACCATCCTGAATTCACCGGAGCCCATCACTGGCAGCATCACGCTGTCCACCACCCAGGCCACATACGGCGAGGACATCATTGCCAACTGGCAGGTGGAAGGCGGCGTCGCGCCCTACCGGATAGAGACCGACCTGTTCATCAGCAGGGATGACGGCAATGAGTACACCTGGGTGTCTGACTCCAGGTCCGACCAGGCCGCTGGCAGCGCCCAGTTCCGTGTGCCCATGGGCACCAAGGGCTTCATCGCCCTGAATGTATGGGACGCTGACAACAACCGTTTCAGCAAATATTCCGATGATTTCACCATCACCGGCTCCCCCGAGCCCATCACCATCCAGTTGGAGGTGACCCCCACCACCCTCAACTACCGTGACACCTTCACCTACACCTGGGCGGTTTCCGGCGGGGTGCCGGGCTACAGCATTGATGCGTTCTTGGTCACGGTGGATTCTCAGGGTGAGTATTCCTCGCGGTTCCTGGGCATCCTCGGGGAAGCCGCCGGCAGCGCGCAGGCGCAGGCAGGCCTTGGTGTGCGCACCTATGTGCAGCTGAGTGTCACGGACGCGGAGGGCAACACCGATTGGCAAGACTCTGGGGACATCACCATCCTGGGCGCGCCTGACCCCATCCAGGCAGACATCACCCTCAGTACCATGGAGGCGGTCTACCAGCAGGACATCACCGCCAGTTGGAGCATCACCGGCGGCACACCCCCTTACAGCATCAAATATGAATGGATTTCCTGGCCGGAGGAGGGCTGGGGCACGCAGTTTGCCCAGGGCACGTCTGCCCAGGCCGCGGGCAGCGACATCCAGCAGGTGCCCAGCGGCGCCCGGGGCAGCTTTGAGCTGACAGTCACAGACGCCCATGGCATGGTCAGCAACCACAGCGAGTACTTCACCATCACCGGCTCCCCCGAGCCCATCACCATCCAGTTGGAGGTGACCCCCACCACCCTCAACTACCGTGACACCTTCACCTACACCTGGGCGGTTACCGGCGGGGTGCCGGGCTACAGCATTGAGGCGGTCTTGGTCACGGTGGATTCTCAGGGTATGCATTCCGCGCGGTTCCTGGGCACCCTCAGTGAAGCCGCCGGCAGCGCGCAGGCGCAGGCAGGCCTTGGTGTGCGCACCTATGTGCAGCTGAGTGTCACGGACGCGGATGGCAACTACGTTTGGCAGAATTCTGAGGACATCACCATCCTGGGCGCGCCTGACCCCATCCAGGCAGACATCACCCTCAGTACCATGGAGGCGGTCTACCAGCAGGACATCACCGCCAGTTGGAGCATCACCGGCGGCACACCCCCTTACAGC
>Ga0209510_1000384_pt1 | contig 63377 bp, 52 predicted proteins | sample BiotimSIPDNA_FD_185749 | JGI IMG/M metagenome (GOLD analysis project Ga0209510, IMG submission 185749) | Anaerobic biogas reactor microbial communites from Washington, USA - Biogas_R1 time_0 SIP DNA (SPAdes) (version 2) | ecosystem: Engineered > Bioreactor > Anaerobic > Unclassified | place...
ATACACCAATCAGGAGTATCAGCAACTGATTTCTGAAATTGACCGGATTGCAGAAGTTACCAACTACAATGGCATGAAACTGATCTCATCAAGCGGAACCAACCGAAATGAACGCTTCGGTATCGGCTCGGATGGCTCGGCATTGTGGATTGATGCAAATGCAAATCTCGGAAAAGATTCAATTACTATCACTATCGATACTCTTACTACCACCAGCCTTGGAACAGGTGGCGGTACCGCTCTCAATACTACTTCACTCGAAGATCAGGATGCAGCGGTTGCAGCGATTCAGTCTCTTGATGAGTCAATTGACAGTGTTAACACCATGCGTTCCAATATGGGAGCTTTTATTAATCGTCTGGAACACGCGATCAATAACCTCTCTGTGTCCAATACCAATCAGCAGTCTGCAGAGTCTCTCATCAGAGATGCAGATTTCGCCTTCGAATCTGCTCACTTTACCAGAAATCAGATACTTTCTCAGTCTGGAATATCGATGTTGGCGCAGGCAAATATGTCTACCCAGGGGGTTTTGCAGTTGCTTGGATAACAGGGATTTTCAGGCAGCTTATAGTAAAGGAAAGTGGCAATCAGCCACTTTCCTTTTTTTTTATGGCTGCGACTGATCTTCGTGAATTATAAGATAAGTAAGTTGCAGGTCTTTCATTATCACGCGCCTCCAGCAGAACTCATAATTGTATGATAGCAGACATAAGAACAGGCATTAAGCATCAAATTCTGACCAGGATGGGTTAATAAACCTTTGATTCTCCGATATATTATCAATCATTGAGGACTCCTGGTCGGATAAGGTTATGCTAAGAGCCCCAAGATTGGCAATGATGTGTTCTTCTGAGGAAGATTTGGGAATAACCACCAATCCTTTTTTAATCAGCCAGGCAAGAGCGACCTGTCCCGGACCGGTATCTTTATTTTGTCCAATCTTTTGCAGAAGATCACTTTCGAATACTTTCCCTCGTGCCAGGGGTGAATAGGCTATGATGACAATCTGCTTCTCTTTACAGTATTGATATAACTCTTTCTGGAAAAGAAACGGATGAAACTCGACCTGGTTGACTGCTATGGGAAGAACTGTGGATTTAAGAGCTTCTTCAAGGTGATTGATTGTAAAATTGCTGACTCCGATACTTCTGACCAGATGTTCTTCAACAAGTTTCTCAAATGCCTTGAATGTCTCATTCATGGGAATGAATTTGTTAGGCCAGTGAATTAAAAGCAGGTCCAGATAATCGGTGCGCAACTTTTCCAGAGAACTGTGGCATTGGTCGATAACATCTTTGAAACGCAATTTCTGATACCACACTTTGGAGGTTAAAAAAAGTTCTTTTCGGTTGATTCCTGAAGTCTGGATTGCCTGACCGATATCATCTTCATTTTCGTAGGCGTTGGCGGTGTCTATGTGGCGATACCCATTCTCCAGCGCCATTAATACAGAATCAAAGCACTCCCGGCCATTCATTAACCAGGTCCCTAATCCCATTACCGGAATTGAGTATCCGCTTTTGAGAAGAATCGTTTTCATAAGCACCTGTATTTTATATCAAATGAGTCTGCCCAGAAATTAACAATTTTTTAGAATGCAAAAAATGAACCTCTTTTTGTCTGAAATTCAGTAGTTTCCGGTTAATTTTACGAAAGATCACTGAATTCCAAATAAATCAAAAATCACAAAATCCAAAATTCCAAAAAAATTCCAAGTTACAATGCTTTAAGTTCCAAACCGGTACAGGAGTAAGAGAATTAGAATGCGAGGATCGATGAGAAAGTTTCTCTTGTGAATGAGAAAAATTCTTATGTGGAGTAGAAAGTTACTCATGTGGAGTAGAAAATTACTCATGTGGAGGAGTAAGTTACTCATATTGAGTAGAAAATTACTCATGTGGAGGAGTAAGTTACTCATGTGGAGTAGAAAATTACTCATGTGGAGGAGTAAGTTACTCATATTGAGTAGAAAATTACTCATATTGAGGAGTAATTTACTCATATTGATGAGAAAATTTCTACGGCAGTGGGGTAAATTTCTTCTGTCCCTTGAAATTCGACAGGAACGGGACACTACTGTCTGAAACCAATCAATTATCTGAGGGCAAATTTAGAGACTATCTTCCAGAATTCTGATAATCTCCCTGGGATCAGAAATGAGAAAATCTGGCGAGAATGACTTCAGTAAGTCTTTTGAATTATATCCCCAGGTTACTGCTATGGATTTAACACCCGCTTCTCTTACCGCCTCTATATCCCTGGTTTCATCACCGACATAGAACACCATCTGTGGTTGAAGCTTATGGTGTTGAATCACTCGTTTAAGCGCTTTTGACTTGTTCCAGATATGCAAAGAGGAATAGATAAAATCAAATTCAGGAAATTTAAAATGCTTGAGGAATGAGCGCACATTTCTTACTGAATTAGAGGTTATAATACCCAGCAGAATCTCTTTCTTTCGTATCTCTTCAATAGTTTCTTTTATCCCATCAAATGGAACCACATTATTTAGTCCCTCTTTCAGTAACCTTCTGGCTTCCCATACTATAAAGGGAAGCTTTATGCGAGGTATGGCTAAAAGCTCCATAACTTTATGTGAATCCAGGTTTCTGTATGTTTCCGCCTGATCCGCTTGAATCTGCCTGAATCCGAATTTCTGGGATAATTTATTCAGTATGCGCAGATAAAAGGAGAAAGTATCTGCAATGGTTCCATCAAAATCAAATATAAGAGTAGCTTTTTTGCCGGTTGAGGTAGTCATATAGTTATTATAATTTTGCAGTGAGGGTTTTCCAATTTAAAAAATCAGGATTCCAAATTATTCTTCATTTGGTGGCAAGGAACACTCTTATATGATTTTACTTAATAAAAATTGGTTTTGGTGATGAAGAATCACGCTGCCCGGATGGGCGATTGTAAAAAAACAAACTTCAAATTATTTTCTTTAAAACGTTTTCTGCAAACTATCCGGAGTAATCTATGAGAAAATACTTTCTTTCTGCTTTATTGTCTGTTTACCTTCTGATATCCGTTTGCACTTCTGGGATTGGTACTGTTGTGCTTGAACCTGAAGAGGGGCTGATTGTCAGAATCTCTGATATTAAGCTGGTTAAATCGCAGGGCAGGGTACTAGGTTTTGTGGAGATAGAGAACAAGACAGATGAGATAAAGAAAGTGTCCAACAGGGAGCTGTTTTTATATTGCGGTGAAGACAGCGCATCTGCATCGGTAAAAATGCCTGGTGAATGGGTGATAGACAAGGGATTGATAAATGTCAGCAGCGCCAAAACAGTGAGGTACCAGGTTTATTGGCCTCTTCCTGCCTGTAAGGATCCTTCCACTATCAAGGCCAAATATGTAAGGATACTGGAAAATGAAGAAGAAGAAAAATGAAAAAACCATAGATATGCTGAAGGGAAGAATTCCATTGGAACACCGGATGGAATTTCTTGCAAAACTACAGGAATTTCTCATTGATGAATATGAACTCGATCTTGGTGAATTTGAAGCAGAGGAACTGTTTGAATTCTTCTGCGAAAAAATTGGCCCCTTGTTTTATAACTCCGGAATCCTTGATGCCCGCAAATTTATGGAGCAAAGGTTTATGGAAGCAACCGAGGATATGGTGACTATTGAGATAAATGAGTGAAACGCCTGATTCAGATGTGATTTACATAGTTACCTATGGGAGGGCCTGATGGAAGAGATCTTAGAAAAAGTCAGAAAAGAACTGAAAAACAATATCGATGAAAAAACCCAAAAGAGTAGCCAGAATTTTTTCAAAGAAAAAATAAAATTCTACGGTGTAAAAGTTCCGGTTGTTAATAAGATCAGCAAAACTCTTTTCACCCTTATAAAAACTGAATCAAAGTCAAAAATATTTGATCTATGTGAAAAGTTGTGGCAATCAGGGATTCTTGAAGAATCTTTCGTTGCCTGCAATTGGTCCTACCGTATCCATAAGCAATATGAACCCCAGGACATTCACATATTCGAAAAATGGATCGATAATTACGTGAATAACTGGGCATCCTGTGATACTCTCTGCAATCATACTGTTGGACAATTCATTGAAATGTATCCTGATAATATTTCCAGATTAAAAAATATGGCAAGCTCAGAAAACCGATGGATGCGGAGGGCATCTGCAGTGACTCTGATTATTCCTGCGCGGAAAGGAAAATTTCTCAGCGATATTCTTCAGATAGCAGACATCTTACTATTGGATAAAGATGATTTAGTTCAGAAAGGGTATGGGTGGATGTTGAAGGCTGCCAGTGAAGCAAATCAGCAAGAGATTTTCAATTATGTGATCAAAAACAAATCGGTCATGCCCCGTACAGCTTTAAGATATGCAATCGAAAAAATGCCAGCAGAATTAAAAGCCGAAGCAATGAAAAAATAGTGTTTGATTCGGGTTAGTGTATGAAAACAAGAATTCAAAAAGATCTAACTAATAATGACTAAAGAATATTGGAAAAATATTTCTATTGTCTTTTGGATAATCATTATCACCGAATTGATGCTTTTGGCATTAGCATTAATAATCGGACGAACATGTAGTTACAGAGAAACCTTTATAGGCTTCGGTATATTGGGTGCCTTTTTAGGTTTTCCTATAATTATTGTTGTGTTACTAATAACTCTTGTTGATTTGGCCAAAGATCGGATTGAAAGGAAGAAAGGTTAGAAGCAATTGAAGTCAAAGGGCTCTAATTTTCATTTTCTTCTTTTCCATACTCTTTTATTATCTGCCCAGCCCAGTCAAACAAAACTCTAGACAACTCATAGAAATTAATCTCCTGACCGGACGCATCTCTTTTCATTTCTGAATATGTTTTAAGAAGTTTCTTCTCCCGTGGGGAGACTTTTGCAATCAGGTCACTGTGTTTCTTAATGTAAATGCCGGTCTGGTAGTAGAAGAGAGCCTGTATTACAAAAACAGCTCCTTTGTAAAGGGATTTAAGGATCCCCGGGTCTTTCTCATGTACAACATTATGTCCACACAGATGATAAATATTGCATGCGCCAAACTGGATAGCGCTTCTATTGTCTTCTCTGCTTAATCGAGGGAGCAGAGTTTGAAGATCACCCAATAGTGGGGTCGTGTCATGATAAAACTGGAACAGATCTGCTTTGCTCCAGTTAAGTAACTCCTGTTTTCCTGATATAAAGCCACAGATTTTATCCCGGTCAGAAAGTTTTGAGATTGCATCATCATAGGCTTTCAGGTCATCGATAGATAAACTGTCCAGAATAACTACCAGATCGATATCGCTTTTTTCATCAGCTTCTCCTCTGCCATAGCTGCCCTGAAGTCCTACAAACAGAAGGCGTGAACCAAAAAGTTCTTTTACAATTTGAATGTACTGTTTAATCCATGTTTCCAGGTTTATTTGCATGATAATAGCATAGTATCAGGCACGATTCGCCTGATCAGTCTTTGATATTGTAATGAAGAATAATAAAGATATGAACTAATCCGGATATACTGGAGAATACCTCTCTCAGTAAAATCCCGGATAATATTCATTGTAAATTTTCTTTATCTCGTTAAGTGTCTTTTCGGGGTTTTCGGACTGGGTCAACTGTCTCACCATACTGAAATTGACTGCACCAGCTTCAAGAACTTCCCTGAGGTTAGTAAGATCGATACCACCAATTGCAACTGCAGGCACAGTAGCCAGTGAAAGCATCTCTTTCATTCCATCGATACCAATGACCGGATCTGCAATTACTTTGGTGGGAGTAGGATAGACCGGACCTATTCCAATATAATCGGGGCTGAGTGCAACAGCAGATGCGGTTTGTTGTGGAGAATGAGTAGAGATACCAATGATTTTGGAATATCCAAGAAATTCACGAACCTCATCGTAGGGCATATCGGTTTGTCCTATATGCACTCCATCAGCACCGCAGGTTCTGGCAATTCTGGGGTAATCGTTAATAATCAAATTAGTAGAGGTTCCTTCGGTGAGCTCACAAAGTGCATAAGCAATTCTGCAGATTTCCAGCTCAGAGCAGTTTTTCATTCTAAGCTGCACAAATTGGATTCCATTATCGACCAGCATCTTGGTCGTTTCCACATATCCTTTAAGGGGATCGGTGAGGATGGCATAAAACCCAAATTGATCAGTTATCGTTGAATTGTTTCTCATAGAAGTACCCTTTAGAATAATATAGTTGTTTTGATTGATGCTTCTGAATTAACCGATTAACCTAATTTCCGGACAAACCTAAAGTGTACTTAACTACATCGTAGCCCGTTCACATCGTGAACAAAACACCTTTCTATAAAAATTAATTGAGATTTCTGAAAATTACAAGGAATTGTCCCAGCGGTTGGAGTGGCGAAGGCATAGGAAGTCGCGCAGGTTAGAAAAACCTGCGATTAGTGGGAATGGGAATCTGGATGGCAGGAGAGCTCGCGTAGAATGCTGTAAAAATGCGCAAAACGGGTTATACACAGAGTGCAGATAGACCAGAGCGCTATAAGGACCGATGCGGAAATGATTCTGGAAGAGAGAACTCCCATCTGAGCGTACACAATAAACACGTTTTCTATCAAACAGACGTATTCCGGGCAGGATATATTTTGTTTTCATCTTTACACTGCTTTGATGTCCGATAAAAAGAGGAGTAGCGATAAAAAGTGCATAAATGTTCTCATTTCCCGCGCTGTGGCGGGTGTTCTTTACTGGAAACCGCATATCCTCAGCAGCTTTCCATGAAAAAGCAAATTCTTCAGGAGTGTTTTTCATCACTGAATGTGACAATAAAAGAGATTGTAGCCAGTCCGGAACCCTGGTTTTACCGGCACAAGGTGCAGCTTCCATTTGGTTTTGACAAGAAGAGGGGAGGCCTGGTTCTGGGATGTTATGGAACCGATTCTCATACTGTAGTAAATCAGACCGGATGTTTCATACAGGATAAGGATCTTACTGCAATTGCATCGGCGGTTCGTGAATGGGCAAAAAAGTGCCATCTCAGTCCTTATAATGAGCAGAGCGGGAGCGGTTTTCTGAGGCACGTACTTTTGCGTAAAGGTGCTGGTACAGGTGAGATCCTTATAGGAATAGTGACTAATGGAGAGCAGCACAGTGGCAGCAGGTATTTTTCAAATCTGCTTCTGAAAATGTCAGAGGATCGGATTGATAAAAAAAGCCGGATTGTAGGGATAGTACAGAATGTCAATACCAGAAAAACCAATGTAGTACTGGGAGAAAAAGAGGCGCTCTGGTGGGGAAGACCTTATTTGAAAGAGGTATTGGGAGCTCTCAAGTTCAAAGTGGGGCTTTCCACATTTTTTCAGGTAAATCCATATCAGACACCAAATCTATATGACGAAGTGAGAAAATGGGTGCCGCAAGGGACATCGGTGCTTGACCTTTATAGTGGAACCGGATGTATTGCATTGTGGATTTCATCCAAAGCAACTGAAGTCATCGGTATAGAGGAAAACAGAGCTTCAGTTGATGCTGCCCGAATAGCTGCAAAATTAAACAAGATTACAAATGTAAAATTTATCGCAGGAGATACTGCTCAGTTACTCCCGGCGATGACTCAGAAAGGTTATTCTGTGGCAGTGGTTGATCCTCCCCGTAAAGGCCTTGACAGCAATGTAATTAAAACCATTACAGATTCTTCGTTGCAAAGATTGATCTATGTTTCATGCAATCCGCAGTCTCTTGCCAGAGATATCACATTATTTAAGAATAGATTCAGTGTAGTTTCTGTGCAGGGATTCGACATGTTTCCTCATACAGAGCATATCGAGACGGTAGCAATGATGACAAGAGTGGGCAAGTAAAGGGTTTGCAAATCTTTAGATTGATACCTGGCGATAGCAGAGGGAACTTCAGGTCAATATTACTGTATACTTGAAATCGAGTGACAAAAAGGAGTTAGATTTAGAAATTCAAAGATTCACAGGTGTTTGTTTCAACAATGGAGAATTACGATATTGTAAAAGCCGATTTCAATGAAATCGCAGAACTGGGCAGCGATCCAAAGTGGAATCATAACAACTGCTACTTTCCATATCTGCTGCGTCAGATACCTTCGGAAGCGGAAACCTGTCTTGATATTGGATGTGGCAAAGGAGAGCTATCAAAATTATTATCTGAGAGAGTGAACAAAGTAATTGCTGTTGATTTTGCCGACAAAATGATAGAATATGCCCGCTCCAATAATGCTGCCAGATGCCAAAGTGCAGCGGAAACTGTTTTGGCGGTATTCTCTTATCTGGGAAAAGATTTGAAAATGATTTCTCAAAAGAGGCGACCAGTTAAGTCGTCTCTTCATGCCAGGCGGACATTCAACTGATCCGAAATCTTCTCTTTTAATTTCTTTTCGACCACCGAAATCAGAGTCATATTGGAGAATGCGCAACCGGAGCAATGGCCTTTAAGTTCCACCAGAACGTCGTTGCCATCGATATCGACCAGTTCACATGAGCCGCCATCCTGAGCCAGAACCGGGTTAACGTCTTCTTTGAGAACTGTGCGGATTTTATCGATTTTCTGAAGAGTGGTGAGTCTGACCGGTTCTGTTTTAGTTTCTTTTTGGGTCATATTTCCCAGGGTAGAATCGATGATTTTCTGGATCTCATCCCTGCAGCCTCCGCATCCGCCCCCGGCTTTAGTGAAATTGGTGACGTCATCAACGGTTTTAAGGCCGTTTTCGATGACTGCTTTCTCTATCTCTTTGTCGGTGATTCCAAAGCAGGTACAGACGACATGCCCTTCTTTGTGTGCCTGGGGAGAGATTTTGCCTCCGCTTTCAAAAAAAGAGATTGCAGCTTCCAGAGCTTCCTGCCCCATCACACTGCAATGCATTTTTTCTCTGGGAAGTCCACCCAGTGCATCGGCTATATCCTTGTTGGTTATTTTTTTGATTTCATCCAGGGTTTTGCCTTTACACATTTCAGTAAGTACTGAAGCAGATGCGATAGCACTTCCGCAACCGAATGTTTTGAAACGTATATCTTCGACTTTACCATCCTTGTCCAGTTTAAAAGTCAAACGTAGTGCATCACCGCAAGTAATATTTCCTATTTCTCCGAAACCATCAGGGTTCTCGATCTCACCCACATTGCGGGGATGCAGGTAATGGTCACGAACTTTTTCAGTATAATTCCACATACATTACTCCTGTCAAATTGATGGATTTACAAGAGATTCTCCTGAGGAACTCCAGAAATCCCGAAAACTTCTTTTATGGTATATTCGAATTTCTCCAAGACTTTATTTGCATTATCTGCTTCTATGGGGATTCTTCCTGCGGCTACCCTGGAGTGACCGCCGCCGCTTCCACCCAGAATCGCTGCCAATTTTTCTGCGTTTGCTCCGGCGCTATCATCATTTTTTGATCTTAAAGAGTAGAAGATCTGATTTTTAAAAAGTCCGGAGCAAATCATCCATTCCAGTTTCTCCAGACTATGGAAAAGGTCTGCCATTTCGGCAATGTAGTCAGGAGTAGAGACAACCCCCAGGTGAGTGTATCCCACGGTGTCATAAGTTACTGCTGATTCAGCAGCTTTGTGAATAATTTTAAAAAATTCTACGTCACGGTCAGGGTTTTCAATCCTTGACAGTAATCGGTGGTCCATGATATCAAAAAGATATTTGTAGCATTCGAGATCATCGGGAGATACTTCTCTGCGCATATCTCCGGTATCGGTTTTTATACCATAAAAGAGAGCAGTAGCCAGCTTAGGTGTGATGGGGCAATGGGCTTCCAGCAGGTATTTGGTAATAATGGTGGATGTTGCGCCAAAATCTTTTCTTATATCAAAGAAGTATGTTGATCCTGGAATGGGGTCATTTGGATGGTGGTCTATGACTGCATCTACAGGGGTTGAGATCGGAAGAGAGACATTCCCCTTGCCAGGGAAAGAGTCTACCAGGATGATCTTTTCAAAATCTTCGATTTCAGTTAGTACAAAAGGTACTGTTTTAATGTTCAGAAAGCGGATCATGGCACGGTTTTCTGCTCTTCCCACAAAGCCCCCAAAAGAAATAATTGAGGATTTTATGCCCCAGAAGGAGAGTAGATCAGAGACACCAAATGCTGAAGCGAGACAATCCGGATCTGGGTAGTCGTGGGTAAGGACAAGCACCGAGGAAGCTGGAATGATGTGGTTTTTTAATTCTTCAATCTTTTCTGCAAAATCACCAGAATGATTCTTAGGAGTGTTGTTACAGTTATCCGTCATAGTTTAATTTGTTGTCCCAGGTCCGGTTTTTAAATTTTGCACAGATGATCATTCTTTCCCCATAAAGGGGAATATTATATTTGCAATAAGGACCTTGTTTAATATAATATATGATTTTGAAGAATATGATTTTGAAGAGTAAGCCATTTTTAGAAGTGAACCAGATCTCTAATCACAGACTATCTGGAAACGGGTAAAACTAATGAGGTATGCAATAATTTCTGATATCCATGGAAATCTAGAGGCGCTTATTGCTGTCCTCAATGATATCCGTGAAAAATCGATTGATTCAGTAATCTGTCTGGGTGATATCGTAGGTTACTACCCTGATCCTGAGAGGTGTGTTGAGCTGGTAAAAGAGAACGTGGATCTGTGCGTAGCCGGTAATCATGATTATGCGGCTATCGGCAAGATCGATACTCAGAATTTTACTTTTCATGCATTTGCAGCCATGGAATGGACAAAACAGAATATTTCTGTTTCTGCGCAGCAGTATCTTTCATCTCTTCCGCTAACTATAGAAAAGGATGAGATGTTTTTTACCCACTCTTCACCTTCCAACCCACAGGAATGGGTTTATGTTTTCCCTGACAGTGAAGATGCCGTATTTGAAGCTTTTAACAGCCTGGTTCATCCATTGAATTTCATTGGCCACACCCATTGGCCATCAATACTTATTCAGGATAATGAGAAGATAATTCTTCATTCCGATCACCGGATAAAAGTCAATAAGGGCAACTATTATCTTATCAACGTGGGAAGCGTAGGACAGCCCAGAGATTTTGATTCGCGTTCATGTTATGCTATATTTGACTCCGAATCCTCAGAGTTAAGTCTTTTACGGGTGAAATATAATTACCGGGAAACTCAGAAAAAAATAAAGGAAAATCATCTTCCGCTTTTCCTGGCAGAACGTCTGGAAAGAGGGAGATGATTCCACTTTCAGATGTGGCTGACCTAACATAATCTTCTGTCAGGATCAGATTTCAAGGAAATGCCTCTCTTTATTTCAAATCCTCTATTCAAAATCGGTTCATAATACATGGAAAAACTCTCAGACATTATCGAAAGAAAACTTCTTCCTTTTGTGGAAAAACCGCTGCGCTATACAGGCGCCGAACTGAACATAATAAGAAAAAACACTGATGCCATTGATCTGCATGGAGTGCTGTGCTTTCCTGACCTCTATGATATTGGTATGTCACATTTCGGGTTACAGATACTCTATCATATTGTGAACAAGAGGGAAAGATGGGCACTTTCAAGAAGTTTTGCTCCCTGGAGTGATGCTGAAAAGCTGATGCGGGATCTGAAAATCCCGCTTTATACACTGGAGTATTATTCTCCGGTCAAAGATGCCGACTGGGTGGGCTTTTCTGTACAGTATGAGCTGCAATTTACAAATCTGGTCAATATGCTGGATCTTGCCGGTATTCATGTTTTCAGTAACGAAAGAGAGGAGCATGAGCCGCTTATAATTGCTGGAGGCCCTTGTGTGTCAAACCCCGAACCGCTGGCACCTTTTGTGGATGCTTTTGCTCTGGGAGATGGTGAACAGACGATAGTCAGTATCTGCACGGTTCTGGAAAAAGCCAAAAAAGAGGGCTTGCCCAGACAAAAGAAAATAGAGCTGCTTTCAGAAATACACGGAGTGTATGTTCCCTCTCTTGTCCAGACACAAAAAGTCGGGAATTATGTTGTTCCTGTTGATGGACAAAGGGTGGTTACTGCTGCAAAAATCGCTTCTTTGGATACTGAAAACTATCCTGAAAAACCGGTTGTTCCTCTGATCGAAGTCGTTCACTCCAGACTGGCGGTTGAAGTGATGCGGGGCTGCACCAGGGGGTGCAGATTCTGTTCGGCGGGAATCAATTATCGGCCGGTAAGGGAGAGGACTGTCCGGGATATTATGGAGCAGATTCGTTGTGGAGTCGATTCTACCGGATGGAAGGATGTGGGTTTACTTAGTCTTTCTACCGCTGATTATTCCTGTTTTTCCACACTTCTGGGAGAAGCCCGGAAGGTAAAGCACCGCAAGCATGTTTCTCTTGGGCTGCCTTCAACCAGAATCGATGCGCTCTCCGAGCAGCAACTGGAATTATATGAGAGTGTTACCTCGACTTCTTCCATAACTATTGCACCGGAAGCAGGAAGCATGAGGTTGCGTAAGGTGATCAACAAGGATTTTACTGATGAAATTATTTTTGAAACAGTAAAACGACTATTGGACCGCAACGTTCAGACACTTAAACTCTACTTTATGGTAGGGCTTCCAACTGAAACGATGGAAGATATAGATGCGATCGTACAGATGGTTTCTGCGATTTCAGTCATGGTTCGGAAAAAGTCGAGAAGAAGAGTGGTGCATGTGGCTATTTCGCCCTTTTCACCCAAGGCTCATACTCCATTTGGAAGAGAACCCATGGCAAGTGTTGATACTCTGCTGCAAAGAAGCATTTACATAAAACGTGCATTATGGTCTTTTAAAAACACTAAAGTTTCTTATCGGGACCCACAAATAACTCTTCTGGAAACAGTTATGGCCAGGGGAGACAGGACTGTGGGGCAATTGATTTATGAGGCCTGGAGAAGCGGAGCCCGCTTTGATGGCTGGGATGAATGTTTCAATGTGGATAGGTGGACTTCTGCAGCAAGTAAATTGGGGGTGAATCCGGAAATTTATCTGCAAAGGATACCTGTAACCATGAAACTCCCGTGGGCAGCGGTTTCGACCGGAGTATCTGAAGAGTTTCTTTTGGGTGAAGCAGAAAAGGCCATGCAGCAGATTATAACCGCGGATTGCCGTAAAGATGGATGTAAGGGATGCAGTGTGTGCAATAGTCAGATAAAAAACAATCTGCAACATGATGAGTTCCCGGAGGAACAGCCTGCAGATGCAGATAAAGCTTCTTTGAGAAAAACTTCCGATCAGGGGGTGTTTTCTTATCGTTTTATTTACCAGAAAACCGGATCATTGCGATTTTTAGGACACATGGACATGGTTGCTTTGTTTCATCGTGCTTTCCAGATGTCTGAAGTAAAGCTGGCGTACTCCAATGGTTTTAATCCTCATGCCAGGATATCTTTTGGTCCACCTCTTCCTTTTGCGGTCTCAGGAGAGAGGGAAGCTTTTGATATAGTGACAACGGAACAATTTGATAAAGATGTCCGTATCATTAATTCATTTCTACCAGAGGAACTTAGAATCACCGGTTTTTATCAATTAACGGACAGGGAAGCATCACTGAACTCATCAATTGTTGCTGCCAAGTATTGTTTTGAAATTCCGCTTGCTAACCGCAGTGATCTGATAGAAGAAAGAATCGAAGGTTTGCTTTCCAGGGAACATGCAGAAATTATTGTTGAAAAAAAAGGTGAAAAGAGGATAAAAGATGTGAGACCTGGAATACTGGAGCTTAAAGAGAATAGTGATGACTCAGGGTTTTATGCGCTGCTTTCGCTCAAACCACCTAATTCCTGTAAACCATCAGAACTGGTTTCTTTATTGTATCCAGAACTCGTTTTTACTGATTTTATGGTTACAAGAAGTAATTGTTTTATTCTAAGTCATGATACTTATGAGCCTCTGTGATAACCGGTAATTGAGGGAGTTTTATTATCTGTAGAAAAATTAGCCGGATACTGTATTTCTACCTTGACTTGCCAGTACCATATTAATATAATGGATATTCGATATCGAGGATTTTCCTGCAAAATCGATCATGATTTCGGTAATTACTGCCTTATAAACAAACCCGTGGCCTGTGATGGTTGACCCCAGACTTCCGGATTTAAAACGGGTGTACAGGGAAGGTAAAGTTTTATGGCCAGCAGTGAATATGAGATTGTGAATTGTTTACTTAGCAATGACAATCACCGGCTATGCGTTGTCAAGTCTAAGAGTGGAAACGAACAGTATTTAATGAAATTCTGTGAGATAGATGATTCTGCTCTTGACTTGGGAAAAAGAAACCGCTACAAGCGTGAGCTTGAATTTATAAGTATCTTTGATCATCCAAACATTTTCAAGCCACTCTCCTCTGAAAACATAGAAACCTCGGTATCCATTATCTATCCCTACCGCAAAGGTACAACACTGCAGAGATTCTTTGCTGCAAAAGTTAATCTGAACATAGCTGAAAAATTAAAAATGATGATTCAGCTTGTGGAAGCTCTTGAACATATACATTCCCGCGGTATTGTTCATGGAGATCTTCACCCTGGCAACATCTTTGTCAGGGAAGACAGGCAGGTAGAGATTTATGATTTCAGCATGTGTATGACGGAAGAGGAATCTTCACGCAGACAGGATGGACTGGTTACTGGTACATATCCTTATCTGTCTCCAGAACAGACCGGATTTACCAGATTTAAAGTGGATACCAGATCAGATCTTTACTGCGCAGGAATAATACTCTATGAGCTCCTGTCGAACCGGTTCCCATTTGCGGTTACTACAAACACCATTGAGGAACTGCTGGATTTCATGCTTAAAACAGAACTGGAGCCAGTTCGCAGCATTCCCTATTACATAAATGAAATACTGTTAAAAGCACTTCGCTCCACACCGGAAGAGCGTTATCAGACTGCAAGCGGTTTAAAGTATGATCTGAAAACAGCCCTGGGCATTATTCAAAATCAAAATGAGATTAAAGAGTTTATCCCTGGAGAAAAAGATACCATTATCGCAGTCAGCAGATTGCACTTTTTTATAGCACGGGAAAGGGAGATCGAAACTCTTAGCAAGGGCCTTTTGGCTTTAAGACAGAAGGAAAAATCTTCTTTTTTAATTACTGGTGGAGCTGGTATTGGCAAAACTGAAATAATACGGAAATTTCTGTCAAAAGAAGAGATCGATTCTGTATATGTCGTTTCTGCCAGATGTAATAGATTTACCCCCAATCAACCTTATTCTACTGTTCGAAGTTTAATGCTTGATTTTATTGCTAAGATTCAGGACAAAGATTCAAGAGACAAGATAGTATTAAGAGATCGTCTGAATGCTTTGTTTATGGAATATTCAGGAATTATTTGTTCGGTAATTCCTGAAATGAAAAGCTATTTTGATTCGATTCAGACAAACGAGCAGGTGCAAAAAGAATGGGGAGCAGAAAGAATTTCTCACATACTGGTATCGATGCTGGATATGATTTGCCATTCGTTTCCGGTGATTTTTGTCATTGATGATTTGCAATGGATTGACTCACTCTCCATCAATCTTCTGTTGAAATTCAAGCGTAGTGATTCTGCAAAAATGCTGATCTTTGCTTGTAAGACTGAAAGCAAAGGAAACAGGCACATCTTTAAATATTCTCTGGCAGAAATTGCTGATAAAATGATGGAGATTCAGCCTTTCTCCAGAAATGAAACAGTATGGCTGATATATTCGATATTTGATCAGGTAAAAAATGAAGAGATCCTGGTAGACACGCTTGAGCATAAATGCAAAGGCAATCCTTTTATGCTTATTCAGATGCTGAGATATCTGCTGGATTCTTCTATAATAAAAAAAGAAAAAGAAAACTGGATTTTTGTACCTGAGTTGGTAAGTGAAATTCCTGGAAATCTGGATTCTGCAAGTCTTATTAAGCACAAAATTGCGAATTTATCGGAAAGGGAGCAGCATTACCTGAAGATTGGTTCGATGATGGGTGGGCGCATAGAGTTGCAGATTTTAGAGGAAGTTGGTGGTTTTGATGAATCACAGTCCAAATCTATACTAAAGAAGCTGGAATCCGAAGGGTTTCTGATCACAAACTTCAAAGGCGAAGTAAGATTTGCACATGATAAAATACAGGAAGTTCTGCTTACAAGCATACCCGAAGAGGAAAAGGCTTTTATTTATGAGGCACTGGCTCAGGAGTACGAGGCTTTAAGCGACACAAAAGTGGAGTATCTGTTTGATGCCGCTGAAACTTTTCGCAAAACCAAAAGGCTGGACAAGGCGGTAGAGCTTTGCGAAAAGGCAGCCAGATATGCGGTGGAAAAAGCTGCTTATGAACTGGCCATCACATACTACTGCAATGCACTGGGCCTGATAGAGCAAATCTGCAGAAGCGGCAGCACTGTAATTTATGACAAAAGGAAGATAGAACTTGCTCTTGCAGAAGCATTGATGCTTAACGGTAAATATGAACAGGCTTTGCTTCTATACAATAATCACTGCATCAATAAAGAAGAAAAATCGATTGAAGATTGTGAAATTATTTTCAGAGTAGGCTGCATTCACCTGAATATCGGTGAATATCTGCAAGCTCAGGACTGTTTTCACAACGCACTTACCATTCTCAAAATACCATTCTGTAACAGAAAATCCGGTTTCCTTTTTAACATTTTTGTTCAGATGATTTATCATTTTGTTTTGCGTTCACCTGTAAGGTATTTAATAATTAAAAAGGATGATCCACGAAAAAGGCTGGCAGTAAAGATCCTCAATAAATATTCTTACGCACTCTACTATACAGATATCAGTTCCTGTTTTTATCCACATTTTCTGGCTTTGAACATTTCCAGGACTTTACCTGATTGTACTGAAAAGATGGAAATTTCGCTGCAGCATGCTGTTATTGCTTATAGGATATATTTCAAATACAAGGTGTTTGGCAAGCTCGAAAAGATATTTGATTACATTAAAAAAACGGGTAATAAGAGTCTGATTGCCAGCACAAAAGCAATCAGCGGAATACTGCATTATTACCGTGCAAACTGGAAAGATGCCGAAGACACTCTGCTGGAGAGTGTTGGAGAATTTAAGGCTAACGGTGATAATCTGAACCAGATTCTTTGCCTTGAGCATCTTTGGAAAATTCATTTTCTCAAGGGCGATATTAACAGAGCTTATGAATATATTTCTCATGCGGTTTCTCTGGTCAACCATACTCAGGAGAAGCTTGAGATCAAACCTTTGACTGCTGCCAGAATCCTTATTGAATGTCTGATGGATGCAAAAGCGGATCTTCAAAAAGAACCGCAGTTTCATTCAATTTCAGATGCTTCTACTCCCTTTCTTATTCAATCTCGAGTAAAAATATTACAGATGGAGTATGAACTGCTTTGCGGGAACTATAACCAGGCCTGGCGTATAAGTTCAGAATTTTTGCCTGTCTATAATAGCCTGTGGTTTAATTATGAGCATAGTGTACAGCTTTTTTCACTGTCCTGCGAGCTGGCAGTAAGAGAGATTTTAAGCAGCAGAACAGATAGAAATGTCATCATTGACTGCAAGAAGACCATGATAACATTCCGTCGTTCCTTAATTATGCTACTTTTATCCTCCTTTCGATACAGAGCGTACAAGGGTGTGAGTTATCGGTTTCTGGGGTGGTATTTTTTCCTGGTTTTAAACCGAAAGCATATATCAGGATACTTTTTCAAAAAGTCAGTCAAGTATTGTCATAAGCTTCAGATGAAACTGGAAGAAGCCAGAGCGTTTCGGGATTTAGGAATATTTAATGATCAACGTAATCTTCCGGGAATAGCAACCGATCATTATGATGAGGCATTCAGAATTTTCAGGCAATGTGGTGCCCTTCTTGAAATTCAGAAAATATTAGATAGAGTATCTCCTGATAAATACAAGAAATATCTGGAAGAGACCACAAGAAGTTCTCTAAATATGGCCGAAAACTCTAATCAGATTCGTTTTGACACCCTTCTGCAGGTCAGCTCGTCAATATCTGAAATCGCTGAGTTACCGGTTTTGCTGAATCAGATTCTTTCCGGAATGATAAAGGCTACAGGTGCCCAGTACGGTTGTATATTCGTAAAGGACCAGGAAGATATACTTAAATGTATGCTAAAGCTGGATTTTCAGGGAAACAGGTTAGATGATGATGAAGTGGCAATTTCCTGGAAAATAGTAAGCAGAGCCGAGGATAGCAGGCAGATAGTGCTTGTCAATGATGGCGGGGAGGAGTGCGTAAATGAGAAAAAAGAAACAGAGAGAATCCGATCGGTGCTTTGTGTTCCGCTTTATAGAGAAGACAACTTCCTGGGATGCGTTTACCTGGGTAATGATAAAGTAGCTGGTTTATTCTCTGAGAGTGCTGTAAAGACGGCTCAAATTCTTTCGGCACATGCCGGAATTCTGTTGGAAAATTCATACCTTATGGAAAAGTACAAACAACTGAACCGGGATTTGGATAGTAAAGTCAAACAGCAGACTCATGATATCATGGAAAAAAACCGTCAACTGGAGGCGGCAAATCTTAAGCTGGTGGAATCAGAAAGAGTGAAAGGCGTTCTAAGTGGGACTCTGGTACATGACATTAAAAATTATGCCGCAGGAATTGAAGGAAATCTTCAATACCTTGGGAGAAAGATTGAACAGGATGAAAAGATCAGGAGAGTTCTGGATGTAGTGAGTGAAACCTGTTCAGATATAGTCAGTCTTGCATCCAATCTGCTGGATATTTCAAAAATGGACGAAGGAAAGCTGGTGGTAAGGGCTGAAAACCTCGATATCTCCTATGTTCAGACCATTGCAGAAAAGTTTTCTGTTAACACTTTGTTTGAAGAAAAAGAGATTCAGCCGGTAATAATACCCTCCAAAGAAAAATTTACCATTTATGCCGATGTTTATCTGCTGGAGAGAGTTTTACAAAATTTGTTCAGTAATGCCGCAAAATATGTACCCCGTCATGGAAAAGTGGAGATGCATTTTGAGGCTGGTGAGAAGGAGAATTTAATCTGCTTTTTCAATTCTGGAGTTGCGATTCCTGAAAAAGAACGAGAAATCCTGTTTGAAAAGTATGCCCGTATCGAGCAACACCATTCCCAGTATTCAAAGGGATTGGGATTGTTTTTTTGCAGAATGGTGATGAATGCTCATAAGGGAAGAATCTGGGTGGAAACCGACCAGCACGGCAATCATTTTAAACTTGCATTTCCAAAAAAACTACCGGAAAATACCGACTCGGTTTAGTTTTTCTTAACTGATCAGTATTCAAGTGTAATGCAGTGATGTATATTTCTTTCGGTTTTTTTTTGAAAACCCACGCTTTCACCGGAAGGTTATTATGGCAAAGTTTTCCAAACGGCCAAAAATAGCATTGCTTTGCGGAACTGTATTAAAAGTTCTTCTGTTTGCAGCAGGGGGATTCCTTTTTTACCGAAAACGGGAAAAAGTGAAAAAATCTCTTTTCCAAAATTCGGGCTTCATCCTTGCTGCAATTCATGGAATACTACTTTCACTGATTGCCATTATTTATCGGCTGATAGTAGCATTAAACTGGATTATTCAACAGGCCCGTTAGATATTGCTGGTTTTTGGTTTCGCCCTGGATGGCATTTCTATTGCTGTTTTGAAATATGTTTTGCAACCGGGGGGACTAAAATGAATTCGTATGGTTATTTACGCTCAATCGATTCAGGGGTGGACCAGATCCTTAATAGATTACCTGCTCTGTTAGAGAGAGATGGTTTCATAATCGTCAGTTCCATTGATGTAGCTGGAATTCTGAAGGAGCGCCTGAACATTGATTATCGCAGGTACCATATACTTGGAATAACAAATCCGCCTCACCTTCTAAAAGCTTTGGATGCAGAGCAGGAGATTGGGCTTTTGCTTCCTGGCAATATAGTGGTATTTCAGAAAGCAGGTGGAGGTGCAATCGTGGGTTCGGTCAAACTGACCAACTTGTTGGAGATGAGTGGCAATGATGAGCTCAGAGAAGTCGCTTATTTTCTGGAATCGAAACTTAAAATGATAATCGATGAAATTTAACTGGTTACTATCCCTCTTTTTTTCTATTTTAATCACCCTGAATAGTTCCTTTTATCACAATTTCCTCTTTAGTCTGGATCTCTTATATGTTTGTAAGCTCAATTGGGCAGGATTCTCATCGTTTTGAATCACAGGACTCTTTAAAACCACTGATTTTAGGTGGAGTGGTCATCAGCGGTTGTCCTGGTCTATCCGGCAACAGTGATGCAGATGTTTTGCTCCATGCCATTACTAACGCAATTTCCGGTATCAGTGGTGTGAATATTCTGGGCAAAGTCAGTGATGAGCTTTGTTTGAAAGAGGGTATAACCGACAGTAGAGGTTATCTTTCCGAGGCACTCAAGACTCTTAAAGGATATAGGATTGTGCATGTATCCATTTCCATTGAAGCTCGTCGTCCACATCTGGCTGACCATATCCTCTCTATCCGCTCTTCGGTGGCCGGACTGTTATCGTTACAGATAGATCATGTGGGTCTAACAGCCACCACTGGTGAGGGGCTTACATCTTTTGGAAAGGGAGATGGAATACAGGCATTGGTAATCATTACCGCAGAGAAAATCAATTGAGCAAGGTCGTAGAATTTTTCAGAATCTCATTATCATAGACCATCTGAGCCTTCTCAAACCAGAAGTGTGGCGATTCCAGTATATATGGATTAGCTTCGGGTGTACATTTTTTCATCATATCTGAAAAATTATTGTACATATCTTTTGCACTGAGTTTATCCCCAGTTTTTAAAAAAAACAGCATCTCCATATAATAAATCTTGGCCAATTGAATTGGGTTGGAATAAGCATTATTACTAAGTGCCTGAGAAAGCCAGGTATGGCAATCTTTGAAAATTATCTCTTTTTCCTCTTCTTTGCAGTATTTCAGACTAAGAAATTTTATATATCCAATCATGTAAGGATTGAAATATGATTTGTTGATTGCTGCAATGCGCAGGCAGTCTTCAGCCAGCAGGTATGCATAATAGCTGGCTGTCTGATCTCTGGGGCATAGAAATGACAGTTCTTGATTGGATGTTTCGATTATCCTTTTTCGCCTGGAAATTGATCTGGAGAGAAGCTGCTTTGTTCTGATGTCTATAGTTGAACGGAGTGCAATGGAACCGGTATTATCAAGAATGTTAAAATGTGTTAAATCGACAGAACACATGTAGCATTCGATGCAGATGACTGGACGCAAACTGAAAAAATCAAAATACTGTTTTTCCCTGTTAATGGAGAACGGGTAATAATCATCATCCTTCCAGCTCCATTCCATTGATGAACAATCTAGAAAGTAGCCTATTACGTTTTTTGAGCCACATATCTCGCAGGAACACTTAAGGCGGTTCATTCCATTTTCACTAAACGTGTAGCTCAGATATTTTGGTGATTTACATTCAGTTTCAAATTCATCCAGGGTGTCTATAACCGGTATTGCCTTGTCAAGATTAGTGGTATCCAGGATATCTCGTACAGTCTGAGAGGGCTTTAGAAGGTACAGTGCTTTTTTAGATTCCTGGAGCCTTTTTTGAACGTTAAGAAAAAGGCGAATAATGCTGGAATCGATAAAAATGGTATTGGATAGATTAAGAACCAGGTGATTGTTATTATACTGGTTCATATACGAAGTGAGCTGAGGAGTAAGAGTCATCAGGGAACTCATGTTAACGTTTCCTGAAAGAACAACCTCAGTAAATCCATTTTTGACAAGGAATTGCATTTCCACGGTTACCCCCGGCATAAAAGCAAATGAGCTGTAAATAATAATTTTAGAATTACACGTATATAAGTCAAGGGTTTTCTTTGAGAAATAAAAATTATTTTGTGTAATGAGGGTAAAAGAAACTGACCAGTTCTTTATAGGGAAATCGCTGCTTATAGCTATTAAGCAATGATTTCAGGTAATTTAGAGGGTCGCTTTTTTTAGGTGAAGTCGAGGTAGCAGTTAGCGAGTAGATAAATTCTTTTCCATCAGGCAGGCGTTCAACTCTCATATTTACCGGCATTTTCAAGGTGTCATTTCGTAGATCCGCTTTAAGCAGGGTTACAGAAATCCGCATTGTAGGGCAGCTTTGAGTATCCTCAACCATCTCATAATATCCGAATTTTTCGCATCTTAGGAATTCCTCCTTGAGTGATTCCTGAATTCCAAGAATGTAATTCATAAGAATCTGCTGGGTCGGAGCATCATAAGGCCAGCCATCAAGCTGCTCCATTTGCGCTTCACTGATTAAAGGGGCAAGATATAGCTTCTCATAAGCTGCAGGAATTATTGCAGGTTCAAAATTGAGGCGCTTTGGTGAACAGAAACAAAGTGCTAAGGTAATAAAAAGAAGAATGTTTCTAATCATGGCGCCACTATGATTTTCTTTATGGAAGTTTTCCTTTTGCCTGAATTGTCTTTATATCTAATAGCCATGGAATAAAGGCCTGGACTAAAATGTTCTTTCGGAATGAGCCAACAGTACTTTGGAACCGGGTGCGGGATTTTCATGAAATTCCTGTTTTGCGAAGGTGAACCTTCGTACTTAATTGAACCATCCAGACTATAGACTCTTATATCAGATACTGCAACACCGCTGATAAAGATTGAGTCGGATTTTGAATGCCTGAGATGTATTCTGTTGGGGTAAACCATTATTTTTTGTAGAGACTTGTTCAATGGTCGCCTGGTGCCGTAAATACCGGATTTAATGATTTCTGTGCTCAGAAGCACCGAATCGGATGTATGGGCCAGAACTGTAACCATTTTTTCCCAGGTGGACAAAATACTGTTATAATAATAGATGGGTGAATCTGAATTTTCTGCTGAGATAACATCCGACGGAAACCTTAATGAAAAAGTTATGGTAAGATTATTTCTGTAATGATCATTTTTCCATGAGCCTGGAATTCTGATATCATAAATGTTTGACATCTGGTTCATTGAATCTAAGTCTTTGTTAGCAATATCAGACTTAGAAATTAGTAGATTCCCGCGCAGATCGGTTTTTGTATGAAGAGTGATATTGGCATCGCTTTTATTGATGGGATAGATGACATAGGTTGATTCTGCAAAATAGTTTATATCAGAATATTCAAACCAGACAGAATAGGGCAGAGCCTGTTCTGGAGTACCGTTTGACACTATTGCCAATGCATAATCAGCATTATTCCATTCTGAAAATTGATAAAAGCCATTGCTTTTAGAGTCGAGCTGAACAGGAATTACCGTATCGCCATCTGATCTTCTTATGATAATTGAGGCTGCCCAGAGCTTATCTGAGGAATGGCTCTGGTTCTCAGTTTCGTTGGAAAAATAAATATTTAAAGTATCAATGTCGGAATCGAGTCTTTTAATGTAATATTTCTCCATAGCATAGGGATTGATGGATTTTGTTGTGCCTATACGCTGGGTGCTGTTTTCCTGAAAACTCCAATGGTCAAATAGAGCTGCGTCACTGAGGAAACGGTTAGTATCTGCAAGGTAGCCGGAAAAGTAAGATGCTGTATGGAAATCATTAAGCAAGGCTGCCCAGTCAAAACCAAATGCTTTTGCTGCAGAATTGATGTTCTGATTAAAATCCATGAGGGTTGCGAAATTGTTCTTGTGAACTTTGGTTATAAAATTATCAGCATTAATATGAGAAGTTACTTTCAGAAGATAGAGAAGGAGAATTGAATTGGTATATACATCATTACTGCCATTAAAAAATGACATACTGGGACCTGGGTAGCTGAAATAAATATTGGTATACTGGACATAATCGTTGATGTCCTTGAAAAGAAACTCTTCCATAGCAGTGGCGCTGCCTTCTGTCCAACTGAGAGGAAATTTATCCAGTTGAGGCGGACCATTTCTGGTGTTAACATTCCAACTCATTGCATATTGAACTGCGTGAAAAAACTCGTGAGCGCAGGTTACTCTTATCCCTAGCTCTGGATTCTTGTCGTATCCTTGTTCTTTCCAGTAGGAGGTAGACCAGTTATTCCTTAATGAGATGTAGCTTGAGTAACCCTTCGATGAGTTGGTTGCCCTCTCACCAACCCAGGTGAGGCCATAATCATAAGGAGATAGTTCTTCAACGATTACACTGTATCTCTCTGAATTGCCATTCTTTAAAAAAGGGGCAGGAGCAATAAGGCCAAATCTATCTATCTGAACAGACCAGCAACTGTCCAAAGCCCATCCTACTTCATCGATATAATCAGGTATTCCATTTGGTTTTTCCTCTCTAAGGCGCCAGTTTAAGCTTGAGTAACCATAATTATCGGTAATGTCAACTGCATCGGCACCTCTCAGAGTGTAGCTGATATCGAAATTTCCTCCAGGGGAAATTATGGTAATAAAGGAATTGGGAATCGTTGCAGCACTTTTATAAAGAGACTTGAATTCCGGGCTAAGATCATCCCAGAGCTGAATAAGAAGAAGGAAGTCTCTATCAGAAGGCCCTTCAGTGTCTGGGAATATTTTCTGTTGCAGGTTTGATGAGAAACCTCTGGACCGTTTTATACGTGATGTCTTGTGTTCAAGAATCGGTCGAAAGCGTTCTTCCAAAGTTTTTATCATCTCTGCTTTGTTTGAAAGAATGGATAGATCTGAATAAGTTAAATGTCTGGATTTGCCAGAAATGATTTGGGGCAAAAGAAGAAAAATTGCAATAAAAGCTTTTCTAACCACAATTGACACTTTTTGGGAACAAAACTTAAATGGAAATATGCTTAGATCAGAAAATACTCTATCGTAGATGAGGATACATAGTCTTCAAAAAAGAAACGGGTGCCTGAAAAGCACCCGTTCTATTTGAAAAATAGTATTGAACCCGTTAACTCACTGTTTCCCTCTGAACGTGGGGAAGCCGAGGGAAACAGAGTCGCACACAAGGGAGGTGCTCAGAGTTTTAGGGCTTGTTCATTTCTTTATATCGGAAACGGCAACAGGTCACTTTAGTAGTTTTTAATAATTTCCGGTCCTTTCTCTTTTTCCTACAGGTTACTTCATAAGGAAAACTGCGGTTAAAAAAGGAACAGAATCTCTCAAATAATCCATTCAACTTGCAGAATCAAACTGAGATGCAATTTCTTCCAGCGATGGAAATTCTTTTCGGTATAGATTAAAAATCTCTCTGGCGTAATCAACTTTGTTACATTCTTTTGCTGCATCCAGGAGATTTTCAAACATCTCGGAGTCCAGAGGATTAAGTTTAATGGATTCGACAAACAAAGACAGAGAATCTTCAAATTTTTTCTGATGATAGCAGATGATTCCCAAACCACCAAAAGCTCTGGCATTTGGACCTTCGCTGTCATTGGATTTTAAAAATAGTTCCATGGCTTTAATCAGATTTCCAGCCATTAATTCCTTTTCTGCTTCATCCAGAATCGGGCTGTAAACTCCAATGGCCATGGCTTTCGGACTGAAATAGATATTGTCACCTTGTTCAATAATGTTTTCTCTGATTGTTTTAATCTCTTCGAGGTTTGGATCTATCCCCAAAGCATTCTCTAAAAAGGGGAGGATCTCCTGCGCTTTCCGAAGCTTCAGTGAAGCATCGAATAAATTCAGCAAGGCATCAAGGTAGACCGGATTGATTGAGACAGACTTTACAAACATGGTATAGGCATCCTGCCAGAAATTTCTGGCCCATGACAGAACACCCATATTGTTGAAAGCCCTCCAGTTTTGCGGATCGCTTTCTACGATTGAGACTAAAATTCGTGCGGCTTCCTGCAAATTTCCCGCTGAAATCGCTTCTTCTGCCTGCAGGTTTTCTCTTTCGAATCTCTCTTCAATAAAAGGTGGTTCAGGGTGCATTATTAATCTCTCCCTTTAGATGAGCGAAATGGCTATTTTTATAGTCCTGATGCCATTATTAAGAATAAAAAGGAAATATACATTGAACAAGTACGAAATAAAAAGTAATGCAAGTTGTTACGGCTTAAAAAACAGGGGAGAACTCATGGATAAAGTCCTGAAAAAACTTTTTTCCACCAGATTATTTATTCCCATCATTCTGGTTGTTTTTTCATCTCAACTGCTCCTTGCTTCTCAGGAGGATTTGGCAGTAGAGCTGGTCCCTTCAAAAAGAGCATACACTGCCGGAGATTCGATTATTCTGGCTCTCAAAATTATTGTTCCCGAAAAATATCATCTGTATGGAAATCCTCTCGGACCCGGGATCGGAAAACCTCTTGAGATTTCGATTGATGGTGCAAGAGATGTTGTCTGGGATGGCATCAGGAAACCTGCTGCCAGGAAATACAAACCTCCTGTTGGTGAGTGGGTCTTTGCGTATGATGATCAGGTTGTTTTTTATATAACTGGGAAAATTCCCCCTGAAATTAGTGGAAACATTGAAGGTGTGATTCATGTTGAAGGTCTGATCTGCAACACAGCATGTATTCCAGTAAAAAAGGAGATATCTTTTAGTATCAGTCTGAAAGAAACGGCTGAATCTGATCTGCATTTTAAAAATGATCCTGACATTTTAAGACTAATGACTTCAGCAACGGGTTCTTTTCCCTTATCAACTCATACTGTTACTGAAACGCCATCGGTTATAGGTCTCGATCTGAGTGGCTTAAGTGTCAAGGCTCCATCACAGAACACTCTTGTGCAGTGGAACTACTCACCGCTTGAAAGCAGGATGAATTACAATGTCTGGCTTGCCATACTGTTAGGATTTCTTGCTGGAATAATAATGAATGTAATGCCCTGTGTTCTTCCAGTGCTGGGAATAAAGATACTTTCCTTTTCAGAGATTCGTCAAAGCTCCCGTAAAATGGCTTTTGTAAAAAGCCTGGTTTTTTCAGCCGGCATGCTTTCCATATTTTTGGTTCTTGCATCGCTGGCATCGTTTGCCAATTTCTCCTGGGGAGAACAGTTCCGAAATCCGTCTGTGCTGGTCGTGATTATTGCCGTAATTGTGATTTTTGCTTTGGGAATGTTTGACCTGTTCATGATTCAGGTACCATCCAGTATTGCTCAGATGGGAGTAAAGAAGAGAAGCGGATTAACAGGTGATTTTTTTAACGGAATGTTTGCTTCCATTCTGGCAACTCCCTGCAGCGGTCCACTGCTTGGAGCAACTCTGGCCTGGACCCTGACACAAAAACCATTGATAATATTCACAATTTTTACTTCGATCGGTCTGGGTATGGCTTTCCCGTACATTTTGCTCTCACTCAGCAGCAGAATAGCCAGCATAATTCCCAAACCAGGCAATTGGATGAATGATTTCAAACATCTAATGGGGTTTATACTGCTTGGTTTTGCTGTTTACCTTATGGTAGGTCTTCCCCAGAACATGCTGATAAGTACTGTTGGAATGTGTCTGGTATTGGTTTTTGGTATTGCTTTTTTCACCCATTATGCACCATTTGGATCATCGATTAAAAGAAAAGCCGTGGTGGCAGCAATGGCCCTTATTATTTGCTTTTCGGGAGTTTATGTTAATTTTGGAATACTATACAGGATTATCGCAGCAGATGAAAAAGGGATAGCTGGCCAGGAAAATGGGAGTTGGAAGGAGTTTTCTGCTGATGAATTGAAAAAAGCTCATGAACTGGGACAGAATGTAATAATCGATTTTACCGCCAACTGGTGTGTAAATTGCCAATTTAATAAAGTGACTGTGCTGAATACATCGCAGATTAATAAATTAATAAAAGAGAAGAACATAGTAGCCATGAAGGCAGATCTGACCAGGCCAGATCCCCAGATAGAATCACTACTTCATCATTTAGGTTCACGAAGCGTGCCATTTTTGGCTATTTTCTCAGGTACAAATCCGTATGAACCGGTCATAATGAGAGATATAATCAACAAAAAGAAACTGGTGAATGTATTAAAACAACTGGAGTAGCTTTTCAGTACTTTTTATTCACTCCAGTTTCTCTGCTGCTTTAAGCACATCTTGTACCGAAATGCTCTCCATACATTTATGATCACAGCTTCGGGGAGCATCCTTCTTGAGATGACAAGGGGAGCAGGTTTGCTTGTTGTAAAGTATAGTGACACTTTTTCCAACAGGGCACCACACTACCGGGTTTGAAGAGCCAAACAGAGCAATCGTTCTGCAGCCTGATATTGCTGCAAGATGTGTAATACCACTGTCATTACCAATGTAAAAGCTGCAATGCTTCAACAGATAAACTAAGGATAAAAGACTTTGATTAAAAAGAATTTTATCCTCCTCCGGGAATCGTAGACGATACTCTGCTGGTCCTGCAATCCAGATAATCTCAAAGCCACGTTTTTTAAGTTGATCTGATAAACTCAAATAATTTTTAAAGGGCCAGTTTTTCAAACGACTTCCGCTTCCCGGGCACAATACCACCGCCTCCCTGGTCTCACACAGAAATTGTTTTACCTTGTCTGATTCATCCGGAGGAATATTAAATTCCGGAAAGATGTCAAAACCCGGTGTTAAATACTGCTGAAAAAGAGAAAGATGATAGTTTACAATGTGAATGTTCTCGTTTGCCGGGAAAGGCTCGTGTACCATAATGTTCGGACTGGCAAACCGGGAAACATTCATAACAAGATGTGAATCATGGGAGGAGAACAGAAGGAAACGGTCGAAACGGTTTGTCAGTTCAATCGTTTCTGGAGCATATTCATCCAGAAAAAACGGAATATAAGATTTGCTGTTGATATCCAGAATCTCATCTATCAAACCTGCTGCTTTGGCGAGCAGGGCATAAGAAGGTTTTCCGAGCAGGCTGATATAATCAGTGCAGATGTTTCTGAAAAGCTTTAATAAAGGTAAAGAGGTAAGAAAATCGCCAAGTGCCCCGTTATGGTAAACTAACGTTTTCATACTATAATAATGATTGGAAATATCTCAAATCTTCTGAGAAGTTGATTTCCGGATAATCGGAAAGAAGTAACTCAATTTTTTTTATCTGGGAAAGCGCAAATGCCTTTGTAGAATCCATCTCAGGGTAGAGAATCCTGTGTTCACGGGCCAGAAGAACCGGAGTGTAATCTTTTATAAAAGACATGGCTTTTTCAGAAAGGAATGCCTTCTGAAATTTTTCCCATATTATTGAAATTGCAGTCTCATTTGGGTGAATCATATCCTGATTGTAGAAACGGTAATCCCGAAGCTCATCCATCATTATTTCATATGCTGGGAAGTAACAGACTTGGGAAAAACGTTTTTCAAGAGCATAAATTGCAGTTATAAGGTGAGATTTGCTGACCTGATTTTTATGCAGACTCTCCTGAATATAGCGCACGGGACTAACTGAAAAAACTATGTTGAGAGAGGGACTAGAATCAAAAAGAACTTCAAAAATCGGACTGAATGTGTTTACAATTAAATCTGGTGTCAAAAGTGTCTGGTGAAAATTGTTCTGGGGAAATTTGTGACAGTTGGCAACAACCCTTTTATTTTCGAGAAGGCAGAAGACTGATGCGGTACCGGGGGTTAGTAGAAGAAAGTCAAGCTTTTTGTAGAACTGACAGGCCTTTTCCAGTTGGTCATTCATATTCTGGAGAGTAATATCAGGATCAGGATGTGAGAACCTGGAATGATGATCCCAGCTTTTATAAAGACCCTGATGGTAAAAAATATCTTCTCTTGTGTAGGGTTGAGCTGAGATTATACGGGATAGAGCAGATGCTATGGAACAGGGATTATAAAGTGTTCCAGTAGGATTGCTGCACACATTAAAATGGTAACGATTCAGTTTCTCTGCAATATGCTCAGAAAAGCATGAGCCCAGAAGAAGCAAATATTTGTCATGAGTTATTTTTTTTGGGCTTGGAGAAATGGTTACCTGTGTCTGAAGTTGTATGCTCATAAGCTGGATAAGGCAAATGTTAACTTATCTGGGATTTTTCCTGAAGTGATATCCGAGAGTAAAATACGTTGAGAAGCCAATTCAGGAAAACCTGCCAGTGTACAGAAAGCCATATTGATTTTCATCAGATTTATTGTCAGAGATTCCCAATCGAGAATACTGGTCTGGTCTGGATTCTTACATCCCTGAAAATTATAAGGGCAGCTTTGAATACATGAATCTTCACCACTTTTTAAAAGAAGACCGTGAGTACGGCAGATCACAGGTCTGCAACTGTATATTCTGCATCTGTTGTTTTCAAGAAATGTGCAGCATCCCGGGTTATTAGTGGATCGACAAGTCTGGGCGTTAAGACCTATATGCATGATAATCTTAAAAGCTTCGATGGCAGATACCGTTTCAAGCTCACAACAGTCGCTGCAGCCAGCATGGCAGTGAATTTGATCTGGATTGTAAATTACAGCCTTGTCCCAGAGAGAGTCGCAGAAAGCGCAGATTGAATCATATCTGGAAATGACATCTTTTAAAGTGGGCATATTCTGCCAATCAATCGAGTCCCATGGTTATTTTACCATCCATTATTACCAGCCCCTTAAAAAAGTCACCTGCATTTCCTGCAGATTTGAAAGGGCGCGGTCCTTTACCGGCTCCAATATAGAAACCGACTTGATACATGGTTTCTCCTGCAGAAATATCTTTGGATTCCACATGTACGGCCAGCATATCAACTCTGCAGTTTTTCCAGTATGGAGGAGCATTGCGATCACCTCCGGGCAAATAATAAAGTCCTTTGGTCTTGCCCCATACAAATTGTAAAAGAAGATGGTTTTCGATGCTGGCCCAGAATGACGGGCAGTTTACTTCCCGGTATTTGTGCTGAGTGGAATTGAAAGTTTCCCTCAGTGAACCGCTGCAAAAGTCCAGTTTGTAATTAGTCCAGTGGTCATTAACCAGATACAATGGAGAAAGATACTGTTCATGCATTTCAAAAGTGCTGTCAGCAGTGATATCATCCAGAATCACTAATCCATCATCTCCCCAGGTAAGAACTCTTATGTCTCTGTGAAAAACTAAGTTGCCTCTTAAATCGAAATAGTTGATTCTCCCGCTTGTATCAAAACCGTCCCTTTGAAAACGGTCCCAATGATATGCTACTTCCCAGCTCTTTACCGGATTACTTATCGAAGGAATTCCCAGTAAGGAAGCTTTGAACTGTGCAACCAATTCCGGTTGATTATGAACGCTGAAACCGATAAGAGGATGATTTCCAATCGCTTTCCAGGCCATACTCCTGGTAGTGCGGATGTTTCGTCGGTAACAGACTTCAACATAGGGATAGATGTGGCGGGTATCGATGGCATTTTCAATCTGGCCGGAAGAGAAAAACCTCTGCTCTTTTGAAAATGGCAGACATGCCAGAAGAGAAAGTTCGAGGCCTACCTGACTCTGGAAAAACAGCTCCCATCCTTCATGGTGTTGCTCGAAACCGAAAACCCATGGTCCCTGATTTTCCTGACTGGTTAACAAACAGGTGTCCATCCAGGAGAGGAGCTTGCTGGTCATGTGCAGTGCTCTGGGATCATTATGCCACAGACCCCATGCAAGAATAAATGGTCTGGGAACGAACATGGGCATGTCATGTCCACCAGGAGTAAAGATTAGTCCGTTGGGAAGGCAGAATCGCAAAAGTATATCGAAAGTCCTCTGGTGATTTTTACGGGCAAGAAAGTCCGGTCTTTCCTTGTTGTGCATTGAGTAGGCAGACATTGACAGGACTATCCAGGCACCATACATCAGGACTTCCGGATGGAAAAAACCGTGATTCTCTGCTGTCATATCAGGAAAAAGGTTTTGGGTAGATACCGTTTTAGCGATAGAACTGCCGAAATATTCACTGTGATCAGTTTTGTCATGAACACAGGATGCTATATTGACAGCCCATTTTCTCAGTGACAATTCCCATTTGGATAGATTTGGATGTTTGGGATTGAGGTTAATTGCCCAGGCAAGCACAAGAGTGTCAAGAGCATTCTCTTCCACTTTTGTGTCGAATTCACTTCCGCTTGGCGGAAGAAGATCTATGAAGCGATCTGCTTCAAATGCCACGATTTCCTTTATGCGGGCAACAAGTTTCTGGTCAAGTATTTCACGGCAGAATACAGAACACACTCCAAGCAGCGTGGCCCACATACTGCTTCGCCAGTTTTCTCCCCATCTTTTACGCTCAAGAAATGTTTCCACATCCAGAGAGCCAGTCAGATGAGTTTCGCAAGCCCAGTGCACTCCTTTTCTGATTTTTTTTATCAGGTCTTCTTTGTTGATTATTGCGCTGATAAGGTCATACTGATTCAGATAAAGATAACTTCCCAGCGTACATAAAATGTTAATGTGGGGCCGGATAACATATTCGATCACCGGAGAAGAGGATCCTACAGATCGCATGTTAAAGGTTTGAGGGTCAATAGACCCAAAAATACCGTTTTCCTGATCGATGTCCGCCCAGGACTTCAAATAATATGGAATACTTCTCGAAAGGAGTCGAAGAATTTTCTGAGATTCTATTTTTTCGGTAAATTGAAGCATGTGAAGTGCCTTAATGTGCTGAATTGTTGTTGGGGGACGTTAAACCGGTTTATCCATAGGATAGACGACTATCACATTTTCGTCATCTGATGCCTCTTTGCATTTCTTGGCAAATTCCCTTGCTGTGTTTGAATCATAAAGAACAATAAAAGCATCACCAAAAAAACGGGGAAGCCGGTCACCTTTAAGCCAGTCTATATGTTTGTTGACCAGATCGCGTAAAAACAAGTTATCCGGACCTGAATAACCAATTCCTAAATATGTCATTTTTCTTTTTCCAATTTTTAAGTCTGATGGTCGATTTCGTTTCACAGTATCTCTGAAGTTTTTCTGTATAAAAACTAGAAAGAGAGCAAGTCTGTTGCCTGCTTTTGCCAGAAATCTGAGAAAAAAACGTTCGTTATTAGGTTAAATTAATAAAAGGAATGTATTGTGAAAAAGGAAGATCAATAATAAGGTTTTTTTTTATTATTGAACCTCAATGTTGGGTATTTAAGTTCCTGGAGTTTCGTTATTGAAATGTTTCAGCTTTTGTTGAATATGGATTTATTGGAAAAAGCAGCATCTTCAAAAGCTCTTTCTGTCCCAAAAATTGGCACTGTATCTTCTATTTTGGATTCACTGAGAGTGGCTTCAATTTGCGGAGAGGGATCTAAAATAGCTAAAAATCTTCCTAATTCCTGAAATTTAATGAAAGAGTTCCGAATAAAATTACAGGAATCGGAGTCAATAAGCAAAACGTCTGTTAATCGAAGTGCTGTTGCTTTCCAGGGAGCCGTAACAGCCTTATCTATCTCTTTTTCCAACAAGTAAAGGTTACGTTTGTGCAGGACCCCTACCAGTTGAATTACCGCATAACGGGTCTTAGTGTACAGGTATACATCTAAAAAGTCACTCACCGAATGTTCCTGGGAAACAAATGCAGAATCTGTGACACCTGAATCATTTTTCTGCTTTATCCGCATAACGATGCCATTAACGGTCTTTAAAGGAAGATTCAAAGTAGCAGCAATTACCTTAGGCTCAATGTTTCTTTTGATCATTCGATAGATGCGGTGATACATTTCCAGAGAAAGCTCATCTGACTGTTTTTGCATATGATCCCCATTCTGTGCATAGAATTTTATTTCAGTATTTTACATTTTCGGATTAAGGGGGTCAATGTTTCCTAAAGCATCTATAAAGGAAAATATGGTATTATTTTCACTTCTGAACTGTATCCAAAAGTTCATTTATTGTCCGGGTTTCCAGGGGTGTTGCCTTCTTGTGCCTGTGAACACAGCGATGTATATTTTACGGATCAAGGGGCTGTAGCTCAGTTGGGAGAGCGCGACGTTCGCAATGTCGAGGTCAGGGGTTCGATCCCCCTCAGCTCCATAACCGGACTGATTTTGACTGTTGGCAAGAAAAATGTCAGTAACTCTATGTTTGTGTACCCAAGAAGATACCACCGCATTATGCAATTAGCACGATCAATTTTAATTCTGTTAATAATTGCCACTACTTCCTTCTCTGTTGAATCCTTCAGAAGCTTTTCATCCTGCATCTCTGTACAGGACATAGAAATAGTGGGTGACACAGTCTGGGTAGCCTCCAGTGGCGGCATTTATAAACACAGCCGATCGACTGGAGAAGGAACATTACTTTCAAATACCTCTTCATTGCCAGATCCTTTTCATACCACATTATGTTTTGATTCAGAAAAAACTATCTGGTCAGGAACAAATCAGGGATACCTTGCCAGATATACTACTGGAGGGAAGAGGAAGGTTTTTTACAGCTATGTATCAGCGAAGTGGCCGATAACCAATCTGCAAAGCCATGGTAAGTACATGATAGTTGGTTCTGTAAATGGACTAAGCATTTTCGATACAAAAAAGATGAATGCAGTTAAAAGCGCCACTAAATTTGATACTCTCCCCACTGCAAGGGTAAATGCGCTGTTGATTCACAATAATACTATTTATGTCGGTCTGGATCATGGCATAGCAAAGTTGAACATCTCTGGGGGAATAGAATCCATAAAAAACATGTATGATCCTGGTATATGGGTTCTGGATACATCAACAGCAAGTTCGGTACGGAGTTTTCTTGTTATCTCCGGGAAAGTTAAGGCATTTTCCGGTTTTTCAGCAGTGTTTAAAGGTGAAATACTTCATTCGGATAACCGCACTCTTTACAGCAATAATAAGGAGGTTTACAAGTTTCCCAGTGATATTACAGTCATAAAATCAAATGGAAACGAATGCTGGATTGGTACAAAGGAGAATTATTTTTACCATTGGGATGGAAAAAACGCTACCAATTACAGCATCCCGGGAATGACTTGTGCAAATATAAACAGAATATATGTTGATCATGCTTCCAATGTGTGGCTGATTCCCAGTATAGATGCAAGTAACTTCCGTTGGTGGCATGCAATAATGTCTTTGCAGAATGATCAGTGGAAACTTTATAACTATAAAAATTATCCTGAAATGGGCCCCTTTGGCGATAATCCCAACTCTATTGGCATCACAGAAAGCCGTCATACAGGTAAAGGTTCCGAACAATGGAAAATGTGGTTTGGTTTTTCTGGAGGTGGAACAAAATGTTATTTGCCAGAGTCAGACAAATGGTCGGTATTCAGCGAATTACAACAATCGGGAACCGGTGCTCCGTCCAAATTTTACCATAACAAATCACTTTGGACTAAAAATGATGCGATAGCACAGGATTCTTCGGGATACATCTGGATCTCTTTCTGGAGAAACGTTAACAACTCTTACAATCACCACGCATTGCTCTGTTATGACTCCGAGCATGAACCGGATACCGAGCAAAAAGATCCTGAGAAAGCTCATTTCCGCTGGTTCTTTGGTGTAAACGATATCGGTCACTCTAATGATTACACCTTTTTGAATGTAGACAAAGAGGGAAACATTATTGCTGGCAGCAGGGATGGAAAAGTAATAGTTTTCAATCATAATGGAAATCCTTTGAAAGATTCCGTATCAGTTCGGGGTGTTTTCACAAGAGGAAGAAATGAATTCGGAGACCTTCAGGCACTGGGTAATATCCTGGACATGGCAAGTACAGATGATGGGACAACCTGGATAGTTACTCAGAACGGAGTTTACAAACTTGAGACCAGACTCAGCGATCCTCTTTTTCCCTATATTAGTGATACGCTGGAATTGTATGAGGAATTTGGAACTGGGGTAAGAGCAATTGAAGCAGAAGATGCCTCAGTACTCTGGATGGGAGTAGCTAAAGAGGGAGTGGTAAGATATGACCTTCTTACAAATGAGCGGACCGTTTTCGGGACATCTCATGGGTTGATTTCCACTAATATAACAGATCTGGCTCTGGACAGGAAAAATGGTCTGCTTTGGGTAGCAACAGAGGATGGTATTTCCAGGTTATCGATCGGATATAAATTTTCAGAGAATACCAGTTCAACTGTGCTTGTCTATCCTAATCCTTTCAGTAAAAAACGTCACTCGATGATTCACTTCAAGAATATCCCTGGTGGAAGCAAAGTGGAAATCTATGACCTGAGCGGAAAGCTGATCGATAAGGCAAAAGTGGCACGTGAAAGTAAAGAGGGCACCTATTACACCTGGACTCCTCCCTCAGGAACAGTGCCGGGAACCTATTTTTATTTGATTCATGGGGATAAATTAAAGAAAGCCAGTAAATTCATAATAACTCCCTGAGTAATCCAATCCGGTGATTATTTTGCATAGTTTTTCAGTAGTCATTCCTACCTGCAACCGCAACGAACTGCTTAAACGGGCCGTACAAAGTGTTCTGAGCCAGAGATTAATTTCTTTTGAAATCATAGTAGTTGATGATAGCACCGAGACTGATGTTTCCGGTAATAACATCGAGCAATACCTCAGACAGTACGACATAACCTATATAAAAAGCGGCGGAAACAAAGGTGGAGCTTACTGCCGGAATCTGGGACTCTCTCAAGCCAGAAATGAAATCGTTGCTTTTCTGGATGATGATGACAAGTGGCAGCCTGATAAGCTTTACACTCAGGCCTTGCTAATGAAAAATACCGATATTGCACTTTGCTATACTGGCTTGTCTATTCGTGGACAGAATGGTTCTTTGCGTTACTCTTTTCGTAAACCCGGTTTTCCCGATCATTTCAAGTCTGTAATGAAGAAAAACTTTATTGGTAGTACCTCATCTGTGGTGGCATGGAGATCACATCTGGAAGCAGTAGGTGGGTTTGATGCGTCTCTTCCTGCTCTTCAGGACTATGACCTTTACATCAGACTTTTAAAAAGGTGGAAAGCATGCTGGACACCCGAGCCGCTTACCTGGTGTGATGATATGCATGATCAGCAGAGAGTTTCGTGGAGCCGCAGGCGTTATCTCGATGCAAGGGAATATATGATTAAAAAATATGAAGGGGAAAAGTATTATCCATTACTAGTGAAAAGCCTTAAAAATATTGAATACCTGAAAATTATCAGATCCCGTCAGTTCTTGATAGAAACCATCCGCTCCATTCTAAAAAGATAACCCCTTATGCAAAGGATAAAAGTCGCACATGTTTTGCACACCTTTCTGCCGGTTACTGAAAACTGGATTTTTAATCAACTGCATTATAATGATGCTTGTGATCACCTGGTAATCTCTCAATTCCTTAAAAACGAGTCTTTATTCCCGGTAAAGACTCTTTATTCTGCATGTGAAGGCGAATTCAGGCAAAAGATTTTTAAACAAATCTCCAGAATGAAAATCTGGCCGTTCCAGTCTTTCTACAATTCCATAATATGTAAAGAGATGCCACATATAATTCACGGCCATTTTTCCACTGAATCCTGCAGGGTTATAAATGTTGCTTCTCAGCACAAGATTCCACTGGTGACTACCTTTTATGGTCTGGATGTAAACAAATTGCCCAGACGTAAATATTGGAAGAAAAAATATGCCAGTCTGTTTAAAACCGGAAGTGCGTTTATCGTAGAGGGACATCACATGGCAAATAAACTGGTTGAAATCGGTTGTGATCCCCAAAAGATAAATGTCATACACATTGGTATTGATATCGAAAGAATCCGTAAAAAACTGAGTAGATTCAGAACTGACGAACCGGTTTTCAAGATACTTTTCATCGGTCTTGAAAGAGAAAAAAAAGGGGCAATGGATGCTGCACGGGCATTCTGCGGACTTCTTAAGAGTTTTCCCGATGCAGAACTTCACATGGTGGGAGAGGGCAAATATAGAAAGCAAGCGCAGGAATATTTCAAAGACAATGGATGCCTGTCAAGGGTCATTTTCCACGGAATGGTAAATGTAGACCGGTACCATGAACTGCTTGCTTTATGTGATGTTGTTTTAGCCCCAAGTTGTACTGCTGCCGATGGAGATACTGAAGGTGGAGCCCCAGTAGTCTGTATTGAAGCGCAAGCAGCAGAAAAGGTGGTGATAAGCACTAATCATTGTGATATTCCTGAAATTGTGCTGCATCAAAAAGGCGGTTTGTTGTGCAATGAGCATGATGTCGATCAATTGACCAGAAATCTTCTTCTGATGGCTCAGAACCCGCAACTGCGAAACCGGATGGGACAACAGGGTTATGCACATGTACAGAAAAATCACTCCATAGAAAAACAGGTTACAAAGATTACTTCTATTTACCGTAACATAATGGAGAACACAAATGAACGATCTTAAATTCAGCATCTGCAGTGATTCTCCGGTTTGCGATTCTCAATGGCTTTCTTACTGCATTGATTGCTCCTATACAACATTTTTTCAGACACCAATGTGGGTCAGGGCATTTGAGAAATGGTCAGGGGGAAGAATAAAAGCGGACACCAGAATAATTGAATTTAGTGATGGGAAAAAGGTGCTGTTCCCTTTAGCGGTAAAAAAAATCGGCTGGCTGAGAATAGGAATCAGCATGCCCGCATCCACCTACGGTGGTTGGATAACCACGGAAAAGCTTCAACCTGAACATGTCAGTTCCTTGCTCAAGTATATAAGGAAGAAATATAAGGATTTAATACTGGTAGAAAACCCATACAACCCTCTTTTTCCTGCTGTTTCCATGGAAAAAGCCAGTGACATTGGTACCTCATCGATTGATTTGAGCAGTGGAATGGAAAGCGTTATTAAAAACAGTAAATACTATCACCGCAAAAACCTCAAAACAGCAGAAAAATGCGGAGTTACGGTTCAGGTTGCGGAAGATTTCTCAAAGTGGCTTGAGTACTGTGATGTTTATAATGAGTCAATAGCCAGGTGGAAAGACAGAAAGATCTTTTCAGGAGTAAAATATGATCAGCGGCTCTTTGAAATACTTCATCAACTGGATCCATCATTACGAAAACTTTGGATTGCTGATCTGAATGGTAAAGTCATAGCCGGCATATTATGTTTTTACTGGAATAAGCATGCAGTGGCCTGGAACGGTGCCGGTCTTTCCGGTTATTTCCACTGTAGACCTAATAATCTGCTTTATCAGCATGCAATAGAGCATGCATGTAAGAATAATTATCATTGGTTTGATTGCAACCCAAGTGGTGGACTGGAGGGAGTTTCCAATTTCAAACAGGGCTTGGGAGCAAAAATGCTGCAGGTCAGAATTATTGACCAAAGATCATTGACCAGAAAAATAGTTGCTTTAACCAGATTGAAGAAATAAAAAGAGACTTTCCGGGGGGCAACCGACAGGATCGCCCGCGCCAATGAAAGTCTCGAAAATCAAATCATCCTGAAGGAAGCATTTGAACTGTCAATCGGATCAATAGTTTCTGTTCCTATTGCGATTGCCAAATCCACCCGATCTGCCAAAACCGCGAGAACCACCACCCTGCGGGTTTTCTCTTGCAACATTGACTTTCAGGGCTCTTCCATCAAAAGTGAAATTATTGAGCTGATTGATGGCTTCTTCTGCATTTTCCATTTCAACAAAGCAGAAACCACGGGGTCTTCCTGTCATCTGATCTGTTGGAATTTTAATGGAAAGTACTTCGCCATACTGAGAGAAAAGATCCTTGATGGACTCTTCTGTGCTCGAAAATGACAGATTACCTACATAAAGCTTCTTAGACATGCGTCCTCCAGAAAAAAATAAATAAAAAATAATGTGACAGAATCACATGGAAATTTTCGTCAGATTTTTAATAAGCGGGTACAAGGGTGGATTTTTATTAAAAAACCAAAGATGTAACCGGGTTTAGTATCTATATCTAAAATATCAAAAACTCTTAATAAAATGATTGTTTCAACACCCGGAATATGAGGCATAAAAAAAAGGGAATGCATCAACAGACCGATATCTCCCAGTAAATATATAATTCACGGTAATATAAAACAACTTTAATTTTAGATTATTCAATAAAAAATAGAACCAAAGTAACAATAATCCGTCATTTGACGCTTAAAACTACCAGATTCAAAGCCCTTTTTTTAATAAAGTGGGCAAAGAGGAAATTACCTATCATTTTTTTGGTAAAAGGATTCAATTATTTTTCAGAATCTCACTTTCAAAAAGGAACTAATATGCAAGATAAATCCTGCTATTCAAAAGAAACTATCTGTGTACATGGGGCTTATAATCCTGTTAAGCATAACCGTTCCAGGGCAGTACCGCTATATCAGAGTTCTGCTTTTGTCTATGATTCAACCGATCATGCCGCAAGCCTGTTTAATATGGACAGCGATGGTTTTGTCTATATGAGATTAGGTAATCCAACTGTGGAGGAAGCGGAAAAAAGGGTGGCAATGTTGGAAGGGGGAATTGGTGCTGTTGGTTTTGCTTCAGGAATGTCTGCACTTCTCTCTTTTATCCTTAACTTTCTTAAACCGGGTGATCATATTGCAGCCGCAAATTGCCTTTATGGAGGATCGGTTGGACTTTTTAAGGATACTTTAGCTACTCTGGGATATAAAACCTCATTTTTTAATCCGTTAAATATTGATGAACTGAAAAACTGTATCACAGATCAGACAAAACTGATATGGGTCGAAAACCTGGCTAATCCTACACTGGTTGTGCCCGATATAGAAGAGATTGCGTCTTTAGCCAAACTGAAAAAAATCCCCTTGGCAGTCGATAACACTATTGCCACTCCCATATTATGTAACCCCATTGCACATGGAGCAGATTTTGTATATCACTCCTGTACCAAATACATGGATGGACACGGAAGTATCATAGGTGGATTTGTGGTTGATGCCGGTACATTTGACTTTGACAAAGAAAGGTATCCGCTGTTATACGAGGAAGCACCTGGTGGAAAAAACTACATGGAAAAATATGGTAAAGAGGCTTTTCTTTATCGGATGAGAGGGAAAGTACTTATGAATACCGGTGGATGTATGGCTCCATTCCATGCATTTTTGCTGATCCGTGGATTGGAAAGTATGCATGTGCGAATGGAACGTCATTGCAATAATGCCATGAAAATAGCCACATTCCTCAGCAATCACCCATCGGTAGCATGGGTATGTTATCCTGGATTGGAAAACCATAAAAGCTACCGGAATGCAATGAAGTATCTGGGAGGTTATTTTGGTGCTATGATCGGTTTTGGCCTCAAGGGCGGATATGAGAAATGTAAAAAATTCATAAATGATATAAGACTATTGACTCACACCACTAACATCGGTGACACAAAAACTCTTGTTATTCATCCTGCCAGTACGACTCACAGAAACATGACCGCAGAAGAAAGGGAAAAGTCCGGTGTTTATGATGATTTTATCAGGATGTCGGTAGGGCTGGAGAATTCTGATGACCTGATCGCAGAGATCGATAAAGCAATAAGTGCAGTGTAATTAATCTGGTAAAGCGAAGGAACGGAAACCGGAACTCGAGGTTTCCTTTCTCCTTTGTCTCTGCATTTTTACAATTTCCGATATAAACCTACGTTCCTGTGCAAATTTACAGTCTAAGTACTTGATGGAAGTACCATTCACGTGAGAAGCTGTAGTCTATACACTTCAGAATTACCAAACCACGCGTGAATCAGCAGGTACAAACAATTTAGCAGTACAAAATCACGTAACCACGCATTGAACCGGTAAACCAAACAGTTTAGATCTGCACTTTGGTTCGTAAGGCGATACCAGCTTCAGTTAAGATCTGCACTTTTATTCGTACGACGATACGAGTCTCAGGTAAGATCAGCACTTTTATTCGTACAACGATACGAGTCTCAGGTAAGATCTGCACTTTTATTCGTACGACGATACGAGCTTCAGGTAAGATCTGCACTTTTGTTCGTACGGCGATACGAGCTTCAGGTAAGATCTGCACTTTTATTCGTACGACGATACGAGCTTCAGGTAAGATCTGCACTTTTATTCGTACGGCGATACGAGCTTCAGGTAAGATCTGCACTTTTATTGGTACGACGATACGAGTCTCAGGCAAGATCTGCACTTTTATTCGTACGACGATACCAGCTTCAGATAAGATCTGCACTTTTGTTCGTACGGCGATACGAGCTTCAGGTAAGATCTGCACTTTTATTGGTACGACGATACGAGTCTCAGGCAAGATCTGCACTTTTGTTCGTACGGCGATACGAGCTTCAGGTAAGATCTGCACTTTTATTGGTACGACGATACGAGTCTCAGGTAAGATCTGCACTTTTGTTCGTACGGCGATACGAGCTTCAGGTAAGATCTGCACTTTTATTGGTACGACGATACGAGTCTCAGGCAAGGTCTGCACTTTTGTTCGTACGGCAATACGAGTCTCAGGTAAGATCTGAACTTTTGCTCGTACGACGATACGAGCTTCTGTTAAGATCTGCACTTTTATTGGTACGACGATACGAGTCTCAGGCAAGGTCTGCACTTTTGTTCGTACGGCGATACGAGTCTCAGGTAAGATCTGAACTTTTGCTCGTACGACGATACGAGCTTCTGTTAAGATCTGAACTTTTGGTTTGTATGACGATACCAGACTCAGTTAAGGTCTGCACTTTGGTTCGTATGAAGATTCCCGTTTCAGGTGAGATCTGTACTGAGGTTCGTAAGGTGATTCCAGATTCAGGCGACATTACTCTTCATACGTTTCGCCAGTATTATCTGTTATTATTATGCGTGAATCTGTCGCACAGCATTCAGATTAACATGATTCTTACACATTAAATTTGAAAAACATGATATCCCCATCCTGAACAACATAATCTCGTCCTTCAGAACGGATTTTCCCTGCAGCACGAAGCGCTACTTCCGATTTGTAAGTCTCCAGATCGTTTAAAGTGTAAACATCAGCCCGGATAAACCCTTTTTCAAAATCAGAGTGTATTACTCCGGCTGCCTGTGGAGCTTTGCATCCTTTCGGAATTGTCCAGGCACGGTTTTCTGTTTTACCTGCTGTAAAATAGGTCTCCAGTCCCAGAAGCGAATAGGCTGCTCTGGTCAATACCGCCAACCCAGGCTCCTCATACCCCAGCTCTGTCAGAAACGCAATCCGTTCCTCTTCTGCAAGCATGGCAATCTCTGATTCCAGTTTACCACAGATCTTTATGCAACCGGCACCTTCTTCTTCTGCGATTTTGCGTACCTTTTTAACTGCATCATTATCTTCGGTCATCCCATTTTCATCCACATTTGCCACATAAAGAACCGGTTTGGAGGTCAGCAGGTGAAGTTCATGAATAATTTTTATTTCTGCAGGATCGGTAATAACTTTGCGGACAGAAATCCCCTGGGAGAGCGCATCCTGGACTTTTTTAAAAACTTCCAGTTTGATAATGGCTTCCTTGTCACCCGATTTTGCCACCTTCTCTACTCTGGTAACTCCGCGCTCTACAGTACTCAGGTCGGCTAGCATCAATTCCGTTTCTATGATGGAAATATCTCTTGCAGGATCGATAGATCCCTCCACATGCACAATATCATCATCATTAAAGCAGCGTACCACATGAAGTACTGCATTGACATCCTTTATATGACCCAGGAACTGATTTCCCAGGCCTTCACCTTTGGATGCTCCCTTTACAAGACCAGCTATATCTACCAGCTCCAGAAATGCCGGCACAACCTTATCTGTGGGGATAAGAGCGGTAATCCTGGCAAGCCGCTCATCTGGAACAGCTACTATTCCATGATTAGGATCGATGGTGCAGAATGGATAATTGGCCGACTGGGCGGTTCCGTTGGATAAGGCATTAAAAATTGTGGATTTTCCTACATTGGGAAGCCCTATGATACCTGCAGCAAGACTCATGAATTAAACTCGTTTCTAAATTTCTGTAAGGATTTTGTTGGAAATAACCTGGAATATAACGTAGGTGATGTAATGCACTGGCACCACACACTATTTTTACGATCAACAAATATAGATATTTGAAGCAAATTTGCCAATGTTCATAATCCGTGGGAATCGGGAATGTGGCTTAAACAGACACATTGGCTTTTTAGGAAAACTTTTTCTTTAAACAAAAGCCAGACTATAGAATACTAAATGTTAAAAGGGTAATAATATAGAAATATCAAAAAGTTCGGATATGAGAAAACTCAATTATTTAATGATCCTTATTTCGGTTTTTTTTTCAGGTTGTGATAAAGATACACCTGGTCCGATTCTGCCGCTATTGCCCAATAATGAATGTGTCTGGAACGGAACCGACAGTTTAGTCTATCTCCATTCCATTCATTGTTCAGAGGAGTTTAATGCCCTTGCCGGCCCACCGATTCTTCAGATTCACAGCAATGTAAATTCAGTAAAAGTGGTTTATGAGATCGCCACTGCAAAACTATATTTTTCATCCGCTTCTGCTTTTTATCTGCATTATGATTTCTGCAGGGAAATACTTGGCTATCCCAAATCGCATTCAGCATTTAATGCCGAACAGTATGTAAATGGTCCGGAGAGGCTTTATTATCTGGCATCTGTTAATCATTACAGCAGCTCGGGGATTTATACTCTGGAGTTTTTCTCAGATGACCGTGTCGATGCCAAAGGGCTTCAGACTGTCTATTCCTCAGTTGCAGATTCCTGCTTTTTTGGCCGGGATCTGAAATTTTTACCTACATCAACCAGACTTCAACAGTTAAGCAGCGAAGTCCCTGGAATATCGGTAATTGACGAAAGCACACTTTATGGTTCGCAGAATTATCAGGCTCTTAATCTGCAGAAAGCATACGGGTATTTGAGAAAAGTCAATATTTCCGATATCGGTTCTACTTACCTGGGACGTCATGACATAATAGTGGTCAATGGATTACCCCTGGATATTCCGGTTATAGCCGGAATCATTACCAATGTTTTCCAGACACCACTAAGCCATATCAATGTTCTCAGTCACAATCGAGGTACTCCAAATATGGCTCTGAAAACAGCCTGGGAGGATACCCTTATCTCCAGATTTGTCGATAAACTGGTATATTTAGAAGTCAGAGCCGACTCATTTCTTCTTCGGGAGGCATCCCAGGCAGAGGCCGATTCTTTCTGGAGCTTTAAAGAACCAAGAGAAACGATTGTCCTTGAATGCAGGGATGACAGCGCGGGCCTTTTTGACATGCAAGACCTGTCGCATGAATCATTAAACCTGGTGGGTGCTAAAGCTGCTAATTTTGCCGAACTGTCTAAAATAAAGATGGGAGATGAGTCGATGCCTGTACCTGATGCTGCATTTGCCATCCCTTTCTATTACTACCGCAAACATCTATCTGAAAATGGAATCGATACCTATATCCAGTCGATTCTATCCGATTCTCTTTTCAAAACCGATTACCGAAGAAGAATGTTTCTGCTTGAGAAACTGCGGGATACCATAGTAAACGCACCACTTGATAAACAATTCCTCAGGGAGGTAGAGGATAAGATAAGAACCGTTGGAAATTATAAAAGAATGAGATTCCGCTCCTCTACCAATGTGGAGGATATAGAGGGATTCAATGGCGCAGGGCTGTACGAATCACATACCGGTATCATAGATGACTCTAAAAAAACCGTAGAAAAAGCCATTAAAAAGGTATTCGCCAGTCTTTGGACTCTTCGGGGATTCGAAGAAAGGGATTACTTTAAAATCGATCATAACAGTGCTGCGATGGCAATTCTGGTACACCGGTCCTTTCCTGATGAAGAAGCTAACGGAGTGGCAATCACCGGTAATATCTATCTGCCGCTGTTGACGGCTTATACGATCAATGTGCAGATTAAAGATATAAGTGTAGTCTCACCTCCTCAGGGATTTATTGCAGATCAATTCCTTTTTCATATTGCTTCCGAGGATGCATTTGAAGATCCGTCCATTGAGTATATCTCTAAATCAAATATCAACAATGGTGAACCAGTGATGACAAACGAGGAAATTGTGCTTCTGGCAAAATGGCTCTTAGCAATAAACCAGCACTTTTATCGGATATTCCAGCCACCATTTCCTTCTCAATTGTTTATGATGGATGTGGAGTTCAAACTGGATGAAGAGCGGAAATTGTGTATCAAACAAGCAAGACCCTATTGAGGAATGTGAGATTTTGGATTTTAGAATTTTAGGATTTGGAATTTGCCGGAGAGATTGATGTTTAAAAATTATTGTAAAGTACAGTGCCTGTCGTTTCTCACTCTGCTTTATCTGGCAGGCTGGCCGATCCAGGCAAGCGATACCAACTCCGGGAGCAGCGAACGCAGTCATGAAGAGTGGAAAATAAAAAGGTTGTCCCAAACTCAATGTATTTTGACTCATTTCGATAGAATTGCCTGATGATTAAAAAAGTTCTGATTTATTCTCTGCTCTTAATTACTGCTATTGATTCAGAGACTCTTGTATTTCCTCCTTACGGTCATTCCTATGGAATAAGAAAAGCCAAACCAGCACATCTTTTTATGCTGTTAGGTCCCAGGACGTTTTTTGATGATCCACAGGGGTTGGCTACGACCCGACTGGAAGCCTGGGAAGATACTACCACCAAAAAAGATGATGATGAGGTGGTGGTGTATGGAGTTAATTCCGGACGGCATCAGATCATTTACAATACTTCCATGTGGACTCTGGGTCTCTATGGAGAGAAAGGGGAGGGGATTGATCAGTTTTGCAATCCAAAGGGAGTTGCTGCAGATCCAAAAGGGAATGTATATGTCGCTGATTCCGGAAATAACAGAGTGGTGCATCTTTTTAATCCCGGCAAGGAACTTCGGTGGGAAAAATCGTTTAACGGAAAGTTTTCCACCGATAAGGGATTGAAAGGCCCTTCGCGCATCTCTCTTGATCAAAGTGGCAATGTTTATGTAACTGATCCTGGAAACAGCAGAATAATAGTTTTTACAAAAGATGGAGAGTTGTTGAGAAAAATCCCCTCTGCCAATGATTACTCATTTGAAAAAGGGCCTACGGCACTGGTCGTTGCTGATGGTGCAAGCAGATGGAGTCACTTCAAAAAAGAGCATGTTATTTTCTGTGCAGACCTCAATGGAACCAGGTTGTGGAAAATAGATTTGAAGGGGAACGTGATTAAAAGAACGATCCTTCCGGAAAAATACCAGGCCAGCTATGCTGCAACCGATTATTATCATAATATATGGCTCACTGATACGTATAACCATTGTGTGCTCAAATATGATCACAACCTGCAACTGCTTGATATTTTCGGGAGTTACGGCACCGGAGACAACCAGTTTGTTGAACCCCGCGGAATTGCCATATACCAGCGTTTCGGACAAGTCTTTATAGCCGAAAAAAAAGGTGCCCAGTATTACTGGATCGGTACCGACTTGAAGAGTTATGAGCTGTCCCGACAGAGGCCGGGAAAATATGACTTGACTGTGAATGCTACTGAATTTAGCTTTGTAACTCTGTTTTCAGTTTCAGGCAATGACACATCATTTCTATTAAAGAAACGGATGATTTTGCCTGGAGGATATAGAATACCTGTGTTTCAGGCCGGACCTGAAATAATTACTCAGAAACAGTTGAAGTTGAAAATCGAGCCAACATACTCCTCATACACCTACAATGCCTGGTTTTTCCCGGTCAGTGTTAAAGAGTAAAAGAAAGAAAGGAATCAAATGGCGTTACGCAAAGAAGAGATAACTCGCAAGCTTCTGCATCTTTTTGCATTGGTTATGCCTGTTGGGATATTTTACTTTCCAAAATGGTCGCTTCCTTCATATCTTCCTCTGGCCATTTTATCTTTTGTTTTAGTAGGATCGATGATAATCGAAAGCCTGCGTTTTAGAAACCCTGCCGTACAGAAACTTTTTTTTCAATTCTTCGGTTCTATGCTTCGTGAAGAGGAGTCAAAAAAAACCACAGGTTCCACTTATGTGATTGGAGCCGCTGTTTTATGCAGTATTCTTTTCTGGAATACTCCTCACATATCGTTTATGGTGTTAAGCATGTTTATTCTGGGAGATGCCGTGGCTGCGATTGTAGGCTTGAGCATCGGGAAAATTAAGATAGGAAAAAAGAGTCTTGAAGGATCGATGGCCTGTTTTCTTCTTTGTATGACTTTATTTTATGCGGTTTTTCCTCTTCTTCCGGGAATCCTTCAGCCCTGGGGTGGTAAAGTCCCCATGATTATTGCAGTGGCTACTTCTTTGTCCATTACCATATTCGAACTTATCCCGCTGCGGATAACTCCTAAAATTGTTATAAATGATAACCTGGCAGTTCCGGTGATTTCCGGGTTTGTGATGCTTGTATTATCCAAAATGGTTTTTGGAGTCTGAAAACCCTGCCATAAGAGACTGAAGAGCAAAAGCATTTAGTGGGAGGAATCCAGATTTCCTCCGCTCCCCCTAACCTGTCTTTCGTACACGTATCGTATACGAAAAAAAGCAACATTTCCATAATAACCGCAACTCGATATCAGCTATCGTCTATATTTCTAATCGATTACCCATAAAAAAATCCAATTCCGGGTTTGGAAGAGTTATCCCCCTTTTTCGACCAGATCCGGTGCATGATGGTAACCCGACCCGAAAATTCAGGTCGGGTCTTTTTTTTTGCTCTGCTATCTTAAGCTGCTACTTTTTTGCCATTGTGAGATATACCCTTAAATCCACCTGCCCCCTAAATCCCCCAAAGGGGGACTTAAGAGCGTCCAAAGCAACATTTTATAAAACCCTATGGTCAAGTTCACAGTTACATTATGCGATCTTAAAGTCCCCATCGGGGGATTTAGGGGGACACCGGGACTTTTACTTTTAACAAATATCAGGATAATACAGACGATAGTGAAATGTCTATCTGAAGCAAAGGAAACGATTAAGCATTCGGATGATCTGGAGGCTGAAGTCTTTGAAAAGCTCCCGGTCCTGAGAGTTGAAGCTGTTCTGATCATGAATACCGTATTTGCTTTTGTCATAGATGGAAATAGATCCCATGATTCTTCCATTGAGGCGTAAACACATGCTGATAACTGATTTGGCAGCAGTTTGTCCATTCAGGAAACCGACACTTGTAAGGTCGGGGATAAGAACGGGGCAGGTGTAATTGATGACTTCAGAGGTAATGATTTTATCTGTACTCTCCAATTGCCTGACATGGTTTTGGCCCCTTAATGAAAATGATTCCAGGACTTCAAAACAGGTCATAACGTCATTGTAAAGACTCAGGATACAGCTTTCTGCCTCAAAAAGCAAACAGGTATTTATTACGATCAGTCTTGCAATATTACGGATATTGTGAATAGTGCAAAAGTCGGATGAAATTTCTGAAAATGCAGAGTATTTGATTGAATTCAGCCTTGCCCCTTCCAGAAGTGACAACTGGGCGAATTCACGTTCCAGATATTGGGCGATTTTTTTAAGAATTATTTTTTCGGTCTCCAGTTGAGCTTCCTGGTTTGCAATCAGTTGAAGCAGAATTAATCCGGAAATCTCATTGTTTGAAAAAAGCGGCTGGGCAATGAAACATTTTTGCAGATTCAGCTTTTTTAAAGGTGTGAAGTAGGTGAATTGCTCCCGGCAGCGAAGAGTGCGACCGGCAAAAAAGTCATTCAGCCTTATCATCTGGGTATATCTTCGGTTAAGATCATAGTAGCTGGAAGCCTGGACGTAGAAACTGTTGTTTTCTTTGTCAAACTGGTAAAGGTTGCATATTCTGCCATTTAGACTGTTAACCAGTTTCATCATCAGAAGATTTAGTCGCTCCTGAAGCGGGTAATTAAGATGCAGTATGTCACTGATACTGGAAATAAGAGAGTGAATAGTGGAGGTTTGTTTTGTTTTCAGGTATTCTCTGGAGGAATCTATTACTCCTGCAGCAAACTGAGCCAGATCAGCCGCATATTTGAGGTCATCGTAATCAAAAACCTTATAGCTTTTTTTACTGCTCAGGTTTAAAACTCCGATAGCCTGATTATTTATAAGAAGCGGGACCGAGATCGATGAAATAAGATCCTGCCGTTCTACAGTTGAAGCGTTTTCCTCCGGTTTGCCATTAAGAAGAAGTGGTTTACCGGTGCAGGCAACTTTACCGGCAATTCCTTTCCCAATTTTCTGTTCGGTGTTACTGATAATGGCTTCATCTATTCCATGTGCCATTTCGATTTTCAGCATCCGTTTCTTGGGATCGGTCAACATAATGGAACCACTGTCGGCATTGAGGGAGTTAATTGCCACCGAAAGGATAAGGGTCAGGCATTCCTTGATATCACGGGTAAGGTAGGCGGTGTGACAGAGATCCTTAAGGCCCTGAAGAACCTTAGCCCGGAAATTAGCTGTGTTGCTCTTATTTACCTCCGGAACAACCGAACAGAAAAGGAGCTTTGCATTTAATGCACTTAACACGTTGCAACTGGAGGATTTTATCTTCTGCAGAACGGCATCAACAGATGGGTCGGTTGATGCATTTATGATAAGATCCGGATTGTAGGAGTTAATGTACTGTAGGAACAGGGTTGTATATGGATCAATATTTCCAAGCACTTCGAAACGGTCTGGAATACATAACGCATCACGCATCTCGGCACATTCGGTGTCGGTACCCACTATAACTGCACGCAGTTTTATCGATCGGTTCAGCATAATAAACATTGAGCTAAGGTGAATTATTAGGTTGTTACGTTGTTGATATATAGTTCATTTCTTATACTTACAGCTAATGAAGTCTGGTTGGTTATAACCGATCCTGCCAACGGGTCTTTGAGTACCCTGCTGATCTTCTCCGGAGTATCGACTGTCCAGACTGCAGTAGAAAACCGCTTGGTGGTGCTGTCGAAATAATCCCGGTTAGAAAAGAATGTGTCATAATCCGGGCAGAGAAAGTCTACTCCTTTACTGTCATCATTAATCGTATCCATCGATTCAAACAGCAAACCGGTTTGCAGGGAACTGTCGGTTTTCTTGAGCTTTCTGAGTATAGATGGATTAAACGAGGTAAAAAAGAAGCAAGGCTTAACAGGTAAATCCGATAACATCTGAAGGATTTCCTGCTCGCAGTCTTCCTCTTTCAATTCTATATCCAGGCCGACTTTCCCGGAAAAGACCTGCAATATCTGTTTTATCTTTGGAACCTCAAAATCATGTTCTGAGGCGATACTTGCCAGCTCATTATATGTCAAATCACAAATACTGATCTTTTCAGAACCATTAATTATATAGGGGTCATGATGTGCTATCAGCAACTTGTCTCTGGTACGGCGCACATCGAATTCGATAAAATCGGCACCTGCCTGATATGCCCCGAAAAACGATTCCATGGTATTTTCATGTGCCAGCGATGGTGCTCCTCGATGAGCTATTATTTTTTTCATAAATATTCACTTATTTAAAAGAAATTCCAGTAAAAGACGTACTCCGAAACCGGTTCCGTATTGAGGTATTTCACCTCTGGAGCTGCCATTATTAAAAGAGGTACCTGCGATATCCAGATGTGCCCAGGGAATGTCATTGATAAACTCCTGTACAAATGCAGCACCGATTATCGAGCTGGCATAACCTTTTTTAAATCTGGAAAGATTTCTCAGATCACCAAGTTCACCTTTGAGAGAATCGCTGTATTCTTTGTATAAAGGAAGTCTCCAGAGACGCTCATTTGTGGTTTCTCCTGATTCGAACAACCTTTGTGCCAGTTCATCGTTGTTTGAAAACAACCCGGACACATACTCTCCGAACGTGGTGAGGATAGCACCGGTAAGAGTAGCAAGGTCAATGAGTTCCGATGGCTTATAGATGGCCTGGCAATAGGAGACGGCATCGGCAAGAATCAACCTGCCTTCTGCATCGGTGCTGTGAATCTCCACGGTCTTGCCGCTATAGGATCTGTAAATATCTCCCGGGAAAAAGGACTTGTTGCCAATTGCGTTGTGTGCAGCAGCTATCACTCCAATTACATTTACTGATGATTGCAGGCTCGCCAGCGCTTTCATCACCCCCAAAACAACTGCGGCTCCGGCCATATCCTCCCGCATGGTTTCTATGCTTCCGGTGGGCTTTAGATTCTGACCGCCCGAGTCGAAAGTGATCCCTTTTCCTACCAATGCTGTTCTGGTTTTGCGATTCGATCCATTGTATTCGATAATGATAAGTCGGGGTGGGGTAGATGAGCCCTGACCAACTGCACTGATAAGACCAAGCCCTTCACGTTCAAGCTCCTTCGGTCCGAGGACTGTCACTTTGACATTTTTAAATTTTTCCAGTTCACCGGCCTCTTTGGCAAACCTCTCCGGAGTGAGAACAGATGCATTTTCATTGACAAGATCTCTGCTGTAATTGACTGTTTCACAAACAATGGCAAGTTTCCGGACATCAGTGCTGCTGATATTGCCAATTAATTCGACAGTACCTACCTGATGAGCCTTTTCGCTTCTGTATTTGTCGAATTTGTAGGAGCCCAGTATTATTCCTTCGATAATAGCTTTACCGCTCTCAGCCAGAGCATCTGGTGAAGGTAAAACTACCGATATCCTGTCTCTTTTAAGTTCAATTGCTTTCTGAATTGCTTTGGCAGATACGTTTCTGATTATGGCGGTTGAGACCGAATCCCTCTCTCCCATGCCCCCGTATATTATGGTATTCTGTTCTGAGTATCTTACGCCAATTTCCCCTGCTTCAGCCATAAAATCCGGTATCCCAGTGGCTTGTTCCTTGAACAGGAATTGTATTTGTGAGGAAAAATGGATAGACTTTGACACTTTTATTTTCATGATGATCCTGTGAATTCAAATGCAAACTATTGGATTAATCTAAGCAATGATAAACAGGTCTGCTTAAATATGGTAAGTAATGAATATAATTTTCCGAAATTCTAAATCCGAAATCCGAAACTCGAAATCTAAAATTGGCTGCCTCCCGTCCTGTTTCGTATTTCGTGCTTCGTATTTCGTGCTTCGAATTTTCTCTTGCATACTGTTCAAATGTTCAGTATATTTGAGTATAGATCTCAACTGTGGAGGAAAAACCATGAAGTATGAAAATCAGATGTTTGAACAAACCATCGAACAGATGTCTCTTCCCCTTTTTCAGCCGTTGCGTCTGTGGAGTCCCCGTCCATCGAAAATTCGCGCAGATAAAAGCAGCAAAGGGATTGATGATACTCGCTTAATGACACCTGTCAGAACATTTGCAATGAAAGGCAGGTATGTGAATGATTCCCAAGGGGTACGCCGTATGGTAATTGCTGGAAAAATCTTTAAAACCGAAGGAGCATTAAGATTGTCATGACCGGTTATGAACTCACCTCTGAGCAAAAACGGGTTTACTCTTTTATAATCCGGTATCGTCAGCAGACTGGATTTCCTCCCACAGTCAGGGAAATAGCTCAGGGCCTGGGATATAAGAGTCCCAACAATGTTCGTCAGCATCTGAGGCTTATCGAACAGAAAGGTTTTATCCGTTTACTGGCAGGCAAGGCTCGTGGCATCGAAATTACTTCGTTTGAGGAAAACGTACCAGATGAGATTGATGAAGGGGTAGCGGTGCCTCTTATCGGTGCTGTTGCAGCCGGTAAGCCGATCACTGCCATAGAAAATGTGGATGGGTATCTGACTTTGGATAAATCGATATTCAAGGGTGAGGGGCTATTTGCGCTCAGGATAAAGGGTGACAGCATGAATGGTATGGGAATACTCAACGGGGATATAGTAGTAGTGCGGAAAAAGTCAACTGCCGAGCATGGGGAAGTGGTTGTAGTTATTATTGATGGGGATGCCACTCTCAAACGGTTCATTAAAGAGGGCAGTAAGATTCTTCTGCGGGCCGAGAACCCCGCATATTCTGATATTGTGCTTTCATCATCCAGTTCGATTCAGATTGCCGGTAAATTGGTTGGGGTGATCAGAAAGTATTGAGCCATGGATGTGATATCGAAACTGCAGGTGCTCTCCGATGCTTCTCAGTATGATCTGGCCTGTGCCTGTGGTACCGGCAATTCTGATCGTCGTCATCGTGGCAGTGATGGTGCCTGGCTTTACCCGGTTTCGCTTCCCAGGGGTGGTTTTTCGGTGATGCTGAAGACTCTGATGTCAAATGTCTGTGTCAATGATTGCAAATACTGTCCTTACAGAAACACGGTCGATCTTCCCAGGTGTACTATCGGTCCGGATGAGATGGCGCGTTTATTTATGCAGTATGTGTATCAGAAAAAAGTGTTCGGTTTGTTTTTAAGTTCGGGGGTGGTTAAATCGCCCGATTTCACGATGCAGTTACTGAACGACACTGCCAGGATTTTGCGGAAAAAGTATGAATACCGGGGTCATATTCATCTGAAGGTGATCCCTGGGGCATCTGAAGGAGCTATCGAAGATGCACTAGGGCTGGCCAATGCTGTTTCGCTCAATATTGAAACTCCTGGAAAGAAACACTGTGACACCCTCTCATCCAGAAAGGATTATCACCGTGATATCATCCGGCCGCTTCAGTTTATAAATGAAATGACTTCACGGAAACCGAAGTTCAGGATGATAAGGAAAACCACCCAGTTTATTGTGGGGGCATCGGATGAGACTGATGCGGAAGTGGTTCGATATACTGCAGGTTTATATAGCAGACTTAAACTGAACCGGGTCTATTTTTCCGCCTATCAGCGGGGGTTGGGAGATAAGAGTATCCCTGGGGAGTTAAGAGTTACCAGAGCCAGAGAGGACAATTTTCTCCGTGAGCATCGGCTTTACCAGACCGATTTTCTTTTGCGTTCCTATGGGTTTAAAACCGATGATTTTGTCTTTGATAAACAGGGCAATCTTGCTTTGGATAAGGATCCAAAGCTTGTCTGGGCTATGTCTCACCCGGAGTTTTTTCCGGTGAATATAAACAGGGCTGATTTAATGGCGCTTGTCAGGGTGCCTGGAATTGGTCCATTGACTGCGCGAAGAATTATTGAGCGGCGCAGGGAGTCTAAATTCAGTAACACAGATGCTCTTCCGTTTAAGGGAAAGCGTCTGCAGATGGCCAGAGAATTCATTTCTCTGTAGAGTTGCGGTTTATTTAAAATGACTGAATGCAAAAACAGTTCTTCGGTTGTCCGTATAGGCACCAGTGGCTATTCTTATAAAGACTGGGCCGGGGTGTTGTATCCTGTGGGCACCAGATCATCGGATTATCTGAAGTTGTATTCATCGGAATTTGATGTAGCTGAGCTTAATTTTTCCTATTATCGCATGCCGGATGCGCAGCTTAGTGCCAGGATGGTGTCGGTGACTCCACCGGATTTTCTTTTTTCGGTGAAGGCGCACAAGACTCTGACACATCAGTTCTCTTCGGTGGGGATCGCCTCCGATGTGGCTGAATTTGTAAAGGGGATAGATCCCATAGCGGAGGCATCAAAGCTGGCAGTGATTCTTTTGCAGTTTCCATTCAGTTTCCACTACAACCGGGATAACCGGGAGTATCTGAATAAGCTTTGTGCCCAGTTTGGGCAGTTGCCTCTGGCTGTGGAGTTTCGCAACCGCTACTGGCAGCGGAATTCGGTTTACGAGGGGCTTAAAGAACGCAATATTGCGTATGTTAATGTGGATGAGCCTGGTTTATCCGGATTGCCTCTTGCTCAGGATATTGTCACTTCCGGAACAGGTTATGTGAGATTTCACGGACGCAACAGTGGCAACTGGTGGACCGGTGATAATGTGAGCCGTTATGATTACTTCTATAACGACAGTGAGCTGGGGGAGTGGGTTCCACGGATAGAGGCTATGGCTGCGCAGGCACCTTTGGTTTTGGTGGTTTTTAACAATCACTCCAGAGGACAGGCGGTGGAGAATGCCAGAAGACTCCGGCAGATGTTGAGAGAGGAGAAGGAATAGAGATATTGAATATCGAATATCGAATATCGAATAACGAATATCGAAGTAAGAGAAACCCAGCATCGAACTCTTTGTTTATTTCGGCGTTTGAATTATGATGTAAGAAATTTAACTTTTAATTCTCTTATTCACTACGATATTCATTACTTCCATTTCGGTATTCGAATTGCGAGGTAAAAGAATTTAACCCTTGATTTGTTCTCTTTACTTCGATATTCGTTATTCCTTAGATTTGGCAACATGGAACGAACGATTCTTCACATAAACGTGGTAAATTTCTTCGTGGCTGTAGCCCGGGTTGTTGACCCATCGATTGCTTCATATCCGGTGGGGGTGAGGGCATCGGGTTCCCGCAGGGTTCTTATGGATGTTTCCTCTGAAGGACGCGAGGCGGGGGTGGTGCGCGGGATGACCGTAGAGGCGGCCAGACGTAAATGTCCTGATTTGCGGGTAGTCGATCCGGTGCCTTCAGAGTACCGGCGAGCAGAGAAATTTCTTTTTGAACAGGCTGCCAGTCTTTCACCTCTGGCAGAGCTTGCAGGTCCTGGACATCTGTTTATTGATCTGAGCGGTACAAAGCGGCTTTTAGGGCCTGCTGTGGATGTGGCAGATTCTGTACGCAAAAGGATAAAGCAGCAGTGCAGCTTTGATTGTACAGCGGGGCTGGCAACCAATCGTCTGGTAAGCAAGATTGCTACCAGGGTCATAAAACCGACCGGACTTTGCACTGTACTATCCGGATGTGAAGAGGATTTTATGTCACCGCTTCCGGTGTCTTTTCTTCCCGGACTTGAGCAGCGTTATTTAGAACAGCTTTTGCAGTTTAATTTGCGGCTGATTAAAGATCTGAACCGGATTCCGGCATCGACTCTTGCCACGGTGCTTGGACCTTCAGCATACGAAATCAGCCGCCAATCTCGTGGTATAGATGACACTCCGGTGAGGGAGATTCTCAAACCGGCTCCATCGGTGGCACAGAGGATCACCCTGGGAGAGCAGACAAACGATAAGACCCGGATCGCAGCAGCGCTCTTTGGTATGGTTTCTGATGCCGGCGCCAAAATCCGCAAGATGGGGCTGGCTGCCGGCAAGATTCGTCTGGGGTTGACCTATGCTGATGGATCTCAAGTCTCGCGTTCTCTTAAACTGTCAAGACCATTGCGGGGTGATCTGAGCCTCCATGAGCAGTGTGCAATGTTACTGGAGAAAATTTTTACCCGCCGGGTGCGTATTACAGAATTGACCGCCGATTTTCTGGAGTTAACTTTTCCGTACGGTCAGATGGATCTTTTCTCAGACAACCAGCGGGAAGAGAAGCTTATGGATGCTCTGGACTGTATACGGGATACGTTCGGTGAAAAAGCGATTAAGTACTGGGGACGCTCGGTTGCCTGAATTAACTGGGAAACTCCAGGGCTACTGTTGTATGGTCACAAACACAGAATCTTAAATAGAAACCAGGACTATTCAATGATTTTTACTCTGGAAAATCTTCTTTACTCCTATACAAAAAACGATCGTTTTTCGCTGGGGCCACTCTCCTTTACCTTGCGCTCAGATGTCATAACCGCTCTGGTAGGTTCAAATGGCAGTGGTAAAACTACCCTTATCCGGGTGCTTCTTAATGAGCTTATCAACTACGACGGTGTCTACACCATCGATTCAAAACCGGTACGCGATATTAATGGAACTGTTCTGTATGATTTTGGGATCGGTTATGCTCCCGAAGATCCACTGCTTGATGAACAGTTAAGCGGTTACGAAATACTCTGCATTATTAAAGAGATCCATCGTATAAAAGATGAAATCTTTGAAAACAACATCGCTCAATTCCGCCATCTGTTTCAGTTGGAATCCTGGTTCGATACCGCGCCATGTAAAGAATATTCTCAGGGGATGCGCAGAAAGGTTTCTCTGATGATCGCATTTCTGAGTGCATCCGACTATCTGATTATCGATGAGCCCACAAACGGGTTGGATCCGCTGTCAGTTTTCGGAATAAAGAAACTTCTGGCACAGTACAAAGAGCAGGGGCGGGGTGTGCTGGTTTCTTCACACATGCTGGATTTTGTGGAGAAAATAGCTGTAAATATTCTTATTCTCAAAAAGGGTAAGATCGCATTTGCCGGCACTGTTAAGGAGCTTATGGAACGCTGGCCCGGCAAAGGTCTCGATGAGATCTATTATCATCTGTTTACCAGTACCGGGTCTTTGGAGGAGCGGCCAGTCTGATGAATAGTACATCGGTTCAGAAGCATTTAATAAGGAATCTGATCGGGCCGCTTTCCAGAAAAAAACGTTCCATCTCAAAGGGTATTGCTTTGGGGGTATTGTTATTCGGGCTCTTTGAATTTTTATCCATGGTAAATCCTAATGCTCCCCGTATCCCGGTCCCCTGGCTTCTGGGGTTGACGATATGGATCTCCCAGGTTGCCGTATTCATTAAAATAGCGGTTTTTCTGCGCTATCCGAGGCGGGAGGATTTCTTTTTTGTTATGGCACTTAGCAATGACCAGCGCAAAGAGCTGGCTTCTGCTTCAATGCTTTTGGTGCATAATGCAATTACTCCCTTCATCTGTTCTTCACTGGGCACAGGCATATTGCTTGAGTTTTTTGTTTTCAGGGAGCGTTCATTTATAAATCTTCTGGTGTTGCCTTCTGTGGTTATTGCCGTGGTGTGGCTCATTTTCATAATTTCTGTAAATTTGTTAAATCGCGGCTTTGTTCGTCCATCGGCTCAGGATGATCGTCGCTGGGGCCATTTTGTGGCATTTCCCTCTGTCTTGTCTTTGTTGATAGTAAAAATCTCCAGGGCGATCGGTTTTTTCGCACCGCAAAAGATCAGGCCATTTGTGATCAGAAATGTTATGTATCTTCTGCGAACCGATCCGCTACAGTTTCTCTTGTTTACCTGTGCAGCTCCTGTACTTCTTCTGTTATTTATGATTCTGATCATTAAACAGTCTTCTCCCTTTATGGAGTTTTTCACTCTTCTTGCAGTTTTTGTTATTAACTCATATTATTCATTCAATCTTAAGGAATCTTCAGTAATACTTAAGCGGTGCCCATATTACCGGTACGATTCGCGGCTTGTTCTTTGGGCACATCTTTTTACGGTTGCCATTTTTTCATCTTCATTTATACTGGTTTTCTCAGGCATTGTAAATGTGCATTTGATTTCTGTAAGCGGTATGATACGCATGCTGACTTTTCTGATCGCATTTGCAGCAACACTTTTCATAAGCAGCAGAGCAGTGCTGCATCCGCAAAGAAAAGATTCGGAGTCAGCGATCGATTTTATCTTCTTTATTCTGGCAGTGGCCACCGGACTTTTTGTTCCCTTGTATGGATGGATATTTCCCTTGTTGGGAATTGTTGCAACCGTTCTTCTGGAATGGGAAACGATCATTGCAGATACATACGGTCAGACGTCTTTGCAATAATCGTTTCTATAAACTGATAACACCCGATTTATCATGAAAACAATCCTGAGTGCAATCAGTAATTTCTCCATTCTGCGGGGGGTACTTTCGCCTCGAATTATTTGTAAAACTGCCAGTGAAATGGGATATGAAGCGGTTGCCCTAACAGATCGCAACAATCTTTACGCACTCCCGGAATTTCTTCGCTGGTGCAAAGAATACCGGCTCACCCCCATCATTGCTGCAGAGCTGGCAGCCTGCGGTAGTGAAGTGCTTCTTTACGCAGAAGGAGACAGTGGGTTTTCCAATCTATGTCGTATTATAAGTGAATGTCATTGCCGCAAGGATTTCAGCCTGGTGTCTTCGATCCTGGCTGGTCCTGATGGAATTCATGCTGTATGTGATACACTTCCACTGATCGATTCCTTAAAAGGTGTACTCCCGGTTTATTACCGGATGAGACGTCCCAGGATTCCTCCTTTATCTGTACGCAAGGCAGGTATTCCCTGTGTTATTGCTCCACCGATGGTTTTCTTCTCTGACACCGATTTCCAGGTCCATCGATTGCTGAGAGCAATTGACAACAACACTACACTTTCCAAATTGACCGAAGCAGAGACATTCCTGCCGGATGCAATGTTTATGCCCTGGCAGAAGTTATATGATCGTTTCGAGGTGTTTGACTATGCTCTCGAAGCAACAGAAAAGTTTTGCGAAGCCATCTGTTCAAGAAAAGAGTTTGGGAAACCGCTTATGCCTGGATTCTCCTGTGGGATCTCTTCTTTAGAGTATTTGCGGTCAAAGGCATTTGAGGGTGCACGCAAAAGATATGGAGAGAAGCTATCGGAAGCGGTGGTCAACAGATTGAATTACGAACTGGATCTTATCGAAAAAAAAGGCTTTTCCGATTATTTCCTGGTAGTGGATGATATCGTCAGACAGTCACCGCGTACCTGTGGAAGAGGTTCCGGTGCTGCAAGTATTGTCGCGTTCTCATTAGGCATAACTAACGTTGATCCCATAAGATACAATCTTATGTTTGAGCGGTTTCTTAACCCGGGAAGAGTCGATCCGCCCGATATCGATGTGGACTTTGCCTGGGACGAGCGGGATGATGTTCTGGATTATGTTTTTGACAAATACGGCAATGAACATGCTGCTATGGTAGCCACTCATCTCACCTGTGGTGCGCGCATGGCCATAAGGGAGGTTGCCCGTATCTATGGTTTGACAGAGGAGGAGATCAGCAGAGTTACTGCGAAAATACCTTACTTTGTGGATCTGGAGGAGTATGCGCAGAATATTACTGAAGTCTTGAAGCAGTGGCCGGCCATGAAAGGGGTTGTGCTGGATCCTCCATGGCCCGAAATTTTAGAAAAAGCAGGAAAGATTATCGGGATGCCAAGAGGGATAGGAACTCATTGCGGAGGGGTAGTGATAACCGCTGCACCCATTAATTCCGTGGCTCCGATTCAGTATTCGGCCAAAGGCTATCCTATTATTCAATGGGAAAAGGATGGGACTGAGGAGATGGGGCTTGTAAAGATTGATCTTCTGGGAAACCGTTCGCTTGCAGTTATCAGAGATGCCATTGCAAATATAAAGGCGGAAGGTATTGACTTTGATGAGCATAACTGGGATCCTCAGTCCGATGCTTCCACAATAGAGCTTTTCGCAAAAGGGGAGAGCATGGGGGTTTTTTATGTGGAATCACCTGCTATGCGTTTACTGCAGCGAAAAAGCGGTACCGGTGATTTTGAGCATCTGGTGATCCATTCCTCTATTATTCGTCCAGCAGCAAACAAATATATCAGAGAGTATCTGAAACGGCTTCACGGCGAACCCTGGACTACTTTGCATCCGAAACTCAATGAGACCCTCTCTGAAACTTTCGGCATTATGGTTTATCAGGAGGATGTTTCAAAGGTGGCTATTGCATTGGCGGGTTTTTCGGTTGAAGATGCTGATATGTTAAGAAAAATCATGTCCAAAAAGGCAAAGACCGCCAGATTTGAAGATTACCGGAAGATGTTTTTTGATGGGGCAATCAAAAACGGAGTGGCAGAACCGGTGATAAAGGAGGTCTGGGAGATGATGCTTTCTTTCAGCGGATACTCTTTCTGCAAAGCTCATTCTGCAAGCTATGTTCAGGTCTCGTTTCAATCTGGGTATCTCAAGGCGCATTTCGGTGCAGCATTTATGGCTGCGGTATTATCCAATTACGGTGGTTATTATTCGACCCAGGCATATATCAGTGAGGCCATGCGGATGGGGATCAGGATAATTCCTCCCGATGTAAACAAAAGCAATTACCGTTATTATTCCAGCAAAAACAGTATTATTGTTGGCTTTTGTCAGATAAAGGGGCTCAGTAACAGTGCGCAGCAACGGATCGTGCAGGAGCGCTCAATTGGGGGGCCGTTTTGCAGTATGAATGATTTTTTATCAAGGAGCGGTGTTTCGGAATCTGATGCTGAAAAGCTTATTCTGGCAGGTGCGTGTGACTGCTTTGCCTCAGGTTCTGCCCGTCCGCAGCTTTTCTGGCAGATGCGCCGGTTTTTTCGCAGCAGTGCTACTGAATCGGTTCCACAGTTAAATGCCCTTTCTCCAGCCCAGTTTCTTCAATACCAATATAAGACTCTTGGGTTTCTGACTGTCTGCCATCCGATCACACTGGTGAAGTTTTCCAGAAAAATCACGATCAAGGCCAGGGATATCGATAAATGGGTGGGAAAGAGGGTAGTAATTGCGGGCTGGTGTATTACAGCCAAAACGGTTTCCACAAAGCTTGGCACCACTATGGAATTTGTTACTTTTGAAGATGAGACCGGGTTGATAGAAACCGTTTTTTTCCCTCAGGTTTATTCCAGATACGCTGCGATGCTTCAATACCATGCGGCTTTTGTAATAAGCGGAATGGTAACCAGCGAGTTTGGAGTGGCAACATTGGAAGTGGAAAAGCTGGAGCGTCCATGAAACAGCATAAAAATTGATCTGTGAGAAATTTGTGAGTTAAATGAAGTATTTCAACAACAGGAAGCATTGATTGTATGCAGAAAAATTGGTAAGCATGGATATAGTGCCATCTTTGGAAATGGCTGTTCCTGATATCACCCTGTTTTTCCTGCACAACTTTTTTCTCACAATAATCTTAAAAATGGTCGTACTGGATTGCACCTGTCTATAATCCAGAAGTTCTCGTCTTTTAAGACTTTGTGATTAATATTGTTTCTCTTTGAAAACGATTCCAATGCCGGGCGTACACCCATCAGACTGTAATCATCACCAAACATAATGCCTTTATTACTCAACAGGGGGTAATAGCTTTCGAGGTCTTTTAATACATCTTTTTCCTCATGGCTTGCATCGATATAAATCAGATCTGCTTTTACTCCATACTTAAGAAACAATGATGCAGCAATGGTACTTGTATTTGGAAACGGTATGATTTGATTCTGTACTCCTTTTGAAATGACATTGAAAAGGAATTGAAAATAGATCTGAGGATAACCGTTTTTCATTTTAAGCCAGGGCCGCCATCGCGGGTTTAGCCAATGTTCAATACTTCCTAGCCAGGTATCGACACATATAATTACTGCATCGAGCTTGTTTTTTTTTATGCCTTGAGCCATATGAATCGCTGAACTGCCTAACCAGCTCCCAACCTCTATTATTAAAGAGGGTTTTATGATTTCAATTAAAATATCAAATACAGGACTGTCTGATTGCCATATATCACCGAAAAAAGGTTTAAATCCTGTAGAGTCAAAGTTTGTATACGGAGAAGAGTTTAAGGACTTCAGTTTTGAAATCATCATCTGCCCTCCAGTGTTTTTATTCTTAAAAACGAAGTCGCCAAATAAACCCGAAATTTATTAGAAAATCTTAGTGAGGAATAACAGAAAAGTACCGTATCATTACTAATAATGTGATGGACAGTCGATTGATTAGATTAGAAAAATATCTCTGATGAATTTTTCCAACCCCACTTATCTTGCGGCATGGATAGCCTTATCATCTTCTGCTTTTAAGGAAAAGCATAGCAAAAATAGTGTCATCCTGGAATGTGTGTGTTGATTAAGACGCGGTTTATGGGGATGAAATATAAGTGCAAAAACTTGAAAATCCTTGATACCACAATTATGCCTTGATAGGTTAAGCTCCCTTATATACTTTTTTTATGTTGCTGGTATTTTTTACATATATAGGAGGGTTTTATGAAAAACGTTTCAGTTTTTCTGATCGGTTTTCTGGCAGGATTGAGTTTTGCACAGCAGGAGCAGACCGATTCTGTCAGTACAGTTGTTGCACCGGTTGATCAGAAGAGCGTGGTCAAGTCTATTCTTGATCAGTGCGGAATCACCAACCTTGGTATTCAGGATGTGGCTACCTTTGAAGATGGAAATGTGGTAGCACTCAATCTCTCAAACAGAGAAGTTAGTCAGGATGGAATAAGCAAGATTCCTGCGGATATCGGCAAATTGACCTAC
>Ga0209510_1000391_pt1 | contig 62502 bp, 55 predicted proteins | sample BiotimSIPDNA_FD_185749 | JGI IMG/M metagenome (GOLD analysis project Ga0209510, IMG submission 185749) | Anaerobic biogas reactor microbial communites from Washington, USA - Biogas_R1 time_0 SIP DNA (SPAdes) (version 2) | ecosystem: Engineered > Bioreactor > Anaerobic > Unclassified | place...
CTGTATGAGCGATTTTTCCCACCTGGAAGAACAGGACTATACCAAGAAATTTGACCCCAGGCTGTTCAAAAAGCTGTTTTTGCAGCTGCGCCATCACTGGAAGTCCATGGGCTTTGTGGCCCTGATGATGGTGGTGCTGGCAGTCACCGACGTGTTCATCCCCCTGCTCACCCGCCACGCCATCGACAACTACATCATGGTGAACGAAGCCGCCCAGTCCCTTGTGCCCTTCATCCTGGTGTACCTGGTGGTCATCGCCCTGCAGGTGAGCGCCATCTTCTTCTTCATCCTGACGGCCGGGCGCATTGAAAGCCGGGTCAACTACGACATGCGCATGAAGGGCTTCCGCAAGCTGCAGGAGCTGCCCTTCTCCTACTACGACCGCACCAGCGTGGGCTTCCTCATGAGCCGGCTCACCAGCGACGTGGTTCATCTGGCGGAGGCCTTCGGCTGGGGCCTGGTGGACCTGGTCTGGGCCAGCATCTTCCTGGTTTCCGTCACCGTGTCCATGCTGGTGATCAACTGGCAGCTGGCCCTGCTGGTCCTCACCGTGGTGCCGGTATTGGTGCTGATTACCATCTGGTTCCAGAAGCGCATCTTAAAAGCCCAGCGGGAGGTGCGCAAGATCAACTCCCGCATCACAGGCTCCTTCAACGAGGGCATCATGGGGGCCAAGACCACCAAGACCCTGGTGCTGGAGGAGCAGAACGTGGTGGAGTTTGAACAGCTCACCGGCAGGATGCGCAAGGCCGCCGTGCGGGCTGCCACCCTGTCCAGCCTCTTCATGCCCCTGGTGATCGCCGTGTCCTCGGTGGCCTCAGCCCTGGTCTTGGGCCAGGGGGCCAGCCGGGTGCTGGGCGGGGCCATTTCCCTGGGCACCCTCACCGCCTTTGTCAGCTACTCCGTCCAGTTCTTCCACCCCATCCGGGACATCGCCGGCGCCTTTGCCGAGCTGCAGCGCATCCAGGCCGCTGCCGAGCGGGTGGTGAGCCTGCTGGAAACCGAGCCGGACATCCTGGACAGCCCGGAGGTGGTGGCCAAATACGGCGACAACTTCCACCCCAACAAGGAAAACTGGGAGCCCATAGAAGGCGCCGTGGAATTCCAGGACGTCACCTTCCGCTACAAGGACGGCGAGGAGGTGCTCCGGCACTTCAACCTGAAGGTGGCGCCCGGGGAGACCGTGGCCATTGTGGGCCCCACCGGGGCCGGCAAATCCACCATCGTAAACCTGCTGTGCCGCTTTTACGAGCCCACCTCCGGCAGCATCCTCATTGACGGGAAGGACTACCGGGAGCGCAGCCAGCTGTGGCTGCAGTCCAGCCTGGGCTATGTGCTCCAGGAGCCCCATCTCTTCTCCGGCACCGTCATGGACAACCTGCGCTATGCCAACCCCGAGGCCACCGAGGAGGAGGCCATGGCCGCCGCCCAGCTGGTGAATGCCGACGCCTTCATCCAGAAAATGGACAAGGGCTATTTGTCACAGGTGGGCGAGGGGGGCAGCCGCCTGTCCACCGGCGAAAAACAGCTGATTTCCTTCGCCCGGGCCATCCTGCACAACCCCCGGCTCTTTGTGCTGGACGAGGCCACTTCTTCGGTAGACACCGAGACCGAGGTCTTGATCCAGCACGCCATTGAGCGCACCTTGCAGGGCCGCACCAGCTTCATCATCGCCCACCGCCTCTCCACCATCAGGAAGGCCGACCGCATCCTGCTTTTGGAAGACGGCGTCATCACCGAGGAGGGCAAACACGAGGAGCTGCTGGCCCGCCGCGGCGCCTACTACCAGCTGTACACCAACCAGTTCCGGGAGGAAGCCGCCAGCGCCATGCTGGGGCGTGGCAAAAAGGAACGGGGCAAGAAGGAAGCATCCTAAAAACCGGGGCTGTCACACCAGACAGCCTCTTTTTTGTTGGATGATGTATACTGTCAAGAAAGTCACATCAGGGGATTGCCCCCGACTTGAAACAATTTCGGAACAGATGAAGGAGGATATGGTGTATGTGGTTCATCCTGGCTTTGGCCTCGGCGGTGTTTGCCGCCCTCACCTCCATCTTTGCCAAGATCGGCATTGAGGGGGTCAACTCCAACCTGGCCACCGCCCTGCGCACCGTGGTGGTGCTCATCTTTGCCTGGGGCATGGTCTTTCTGACGGAGGCCCACAAAGGCATCGGCGAAATCAGCCGCAGAAGCTGGCTCTTTCTCATCCTGTCGGGCCTGGCCACCGGCGCCTCCTGGCTGTGCTATTTCAAGGCCATCCAGATTGGCGAGGTGTCCAAGGTGGTGCCCATTGACAAATTGAGTGTGGTCATCACCCTGCTGCTGGCCTTCGCCTTTTTGCATGAGCAGTTCACCCCCAAGTCCATCATCGGCACCGTCTTAATCGGCGCCGGCACCCTGATGATGGTGCTATGAACTTTGTGGTATATTGATGGCAACGATCAAAGCCCGCGGGGCAGCAATACAGGTAGCAGGAGGATATCATGGACAGGAAGGCTTATGAGCAGCGCATCAAATGGTTTCAGGAGGACCGCTTTGGCATGTTCATCCACTGGGGCGTTTACGCCATCCCCGCCCGGGGGGAGTGGATCCGGTGCAATGAGCGGCTGAGCGTGGAAGACTATCAGCAGTATGTGGACGAGTTTGACCCCAAGGACTACGACCCCAAAGCCTGGGCGAAGGCCGCCCGGGAGGCGGGGATGCGCTACGCGGTGATGACCGCCAAGCACCACGACGGCTTCTGCCTGTTTGACAGCGCCCACACCGACTACAAGGCCACCAACACCCCCGCCGGCAGGGACCTGATCCGGGAGTATGTGGACGCCTTCCGGGCCGAAGGGCTGAAGGTGGGTTTTTACTATTCCATCATCGACTGGCACCACCCGGATTTCCCCCACTATGGCGACCGGCAACACCCCATGCGGGACAACCCGGCCTTCAAGGACCATACCTACGATTTTGACAACTATCTCAACTATATGCACGCCCAGGTGGAGGAGCTGGTCACAGGTTACGGCCGGATTGACATCCTGTGGTTCGACTTCAGCTATGACGACCTGAAGGGGGAGGCCTGGCGGGCCACGGACCTGGTGAACATGGTGCGCCGCCACCAGCCCCATGTGCTGATTGACAACCGCCTGGAGGCCAGCGGCGAGGGCTTTGGCAGCCTGCTGTCCGAGTCCCCCAGCGTGTTCAGCGGGGACTTTGTCAGCCCCGAGCAGATCATCCCGCCCCATGGCATCGTCAATTACAAGGGGAACCCCGTGGCCTGGGAGGCCTGCATCACCATGAACAACAACTGGGGCTTTGCCGGCAACGACCAGCACTTCAAGCCCGCTTCCATGCTCATCCGCAAGCTGGTGGAGTGCGTGTCCAAGGGCGGCAACATGCTGCTCAACGTAGGCCCGGACGCCCGGGGCAAGATCCCGCGCCAGTCCCTGGATGCCCTTGCTGAAATCGGCCGCTGGATGGACCTCAACAGCGACAGCATCTACGGCTGCGGCATCGCAGGGATCGACAAACCGGACTTCGGCCGCATCACCCGCAAGGGCAACAAATTGTACTACCACGTGCTGGACAACCCCATCGGCTACCTGCCCTTGACCGGCGTGAAGGCGGACCAGGTGAAGGCCGTGCGCATGCTGGCCACCGGGCATGAGCTGAAGATCGAGCTCAACTGGATTACCAACAACTACCCGGACATCTGTTTCACCACCCTGGGCCCGGACCCCGTCCTGCCCGACCCGGTGGACACCGTGGTGCTGGTGGAGTTGAAGGAATAAAGCAACCATTGATGAGCAACCAGGAGCCGGCGACGGCTCCTGGTTGAGTGTCGACAAAGTGTCTGCGGACACTTTGTCGATGAGGAGGATCGGGCATTTTCGCTTGTTCGCTGTGCTCACGGCCAGCGAAAATGCGAGGAATGGTTTGCTTCGCAAACCGCCCCGCCCGCCCGGCAAAGCCGGGCGATACGATTTCACTCAGAGGGCTGTGCCCTCTGAAACTCCCCTTGATATGGTTTGTCTTCATTCTGCCAGGAGCCGCCAGCGGCTCCTGGTTTGTTGTTTGTGCGTGTTCAGGCTGCGTCTGGCGTGCATGGCCCGACGCCGGGCGGTGTATAATCCCCTCAACTGCATGCGGACGGGCCCCCGGCCCGCACATCCCCCCGACCGAAGGAGGTTTACATGCCTGTTACCCCCCGACAGCCCATCCAGGCCCGGGACCTGCACACGGAAGGCACCCGCCTGTTGAACACAAAAGGCCAGGAAGTGCGCCTCCACGGCATCAACTTAATCCACAAGGGCAGCAAACTGCCGGAGGGCGGCTTTCAATTCATCCCCCATTGGCCTGAGGACCTCTACCAGCGCTTTGCCGGTCACGGCTTCAACCTCATCCGCCTGGGCATCCTCTGGACCGCCATCGAGCCAGCGCCCGGGCAGTACGACGAAAGCTATTTGCAGTTCATTGAGGACCAGCTAAACCGGGCCCACAAGGCCGGCATCGCCGTCTTTCTGGACATGCACCAGGACCTCTACGCCCAGCGCGCCTCCGACGGCGCCCCGGACTGGGCCTGCCTCACTGACACCCCCTTTGAAGCCACGGCCCACTGGAGCGACGCCTACCTCACCTCCGCCTTTGTGCAGGAGTGCTGGGACGCCTTCTGGGGCAACCAGCCCGTCCCCGCAACCGGCCTGGGCCTGCAGGACCATTTTGCCAACACCTGGGCCATGCTGGCAAAGCGCTTTGCCGGCCACCCCGCCCTCTTTGGCTACGACATCTTAAACGAGCCCGCCCCCGGCAGCGAGATCCAGCTGATCTTCGGCCAGCTTCTCCTCCATTTCTACGGCCTCCTCACCCAGGAGGAGCGCCAGGCCCTGGGCATCACGGAGCCGGACCCGGAGCAGATGGCTGGCCTGTTCCTGGACCCCGAGGCCAAGCTGCAGCTCCTTCACATCTTGAACGACCCCGAGCGCTACCGGGCCCTGGGGGAATTGTCCCAGGAGCGGGTCATCCACTTTGAACGCGGCATCCTGGAGCCCTTCTACGAGAAAATCACCGCCGTCATCCGGGTCCACGACACCGACAGCTTCATCTTCCGGGGCAACAACTACCTAAGCAACATCGGCATCCCCTCGGGCATCCGGCCCATTACCGTGAACGGCCTCCAGGACCCCAAACAGATTTTCGCCCCCCACGGCTATGACCTGGTGGTGGACACCGAGGCCATGGCAGACCCCAGCGATTCCCGGGCCCTGTCCATCTTCACCCGGCACCGGGAAACCCAGCTGATGATGAACATCCCCGCCGTGGTCACCGAATGGGGCGCCTTTGCCGCCTTCCCCTCCGCCCGCGCCCACGGCCGCTTCCTCCTGGACCTCTTCCAGTCCTGGGGCTGGGGCCAGACCTACTGGTGCTACACCGGGGACTTCTTTGAAACACCCGCTGCGGAGCTGTTGAAGGACGGGGAAGCAAGGGAAGAATAGGACGCCGGGGGATTTTTTCTGAAGAAAAAATCCCCCGGACCCCCTTAAAAGACTTTAATATTCAGCTAAAACACCATGCTTGCTGAGTTGGGTGGAGTTGACCTATTCTGTTTCGATGCCCTCATGCAAGCTGCCCCGCCGCCGCTCCAAGCTGTACTGGGACAATTCCTCTTCTGCGGCTTTGTTGATGGGGAAGCGCAGCAGGGGAATCAGGCCCAGCAGCACAAACACAATGGGCACGATGGCCGTCCCCATCCGGATGCCCAGCATGGCCTGTTCTGTCTGGACCGCGGCCTTGTTGTCATAGCCGAAGAACTCCAGGATGCCCATGAAGATCATCAGTTGGCTGGAGAGGGCCGGGGCGGCAATCAGGGCCAGCAGGGCGCCGATGAGCCCCGGCTTCCTGGTGCCCGTCAGCCGCTCGTTTTCGTCAATCAATGCGGCGGACAGGGGCGCGCCGGCGGTGGACATCATGTATTTGCCCAGCATGATGGGGATATAGGCCAGCAGCACCGCCACCCAGCTGCCGGTAAAAAACAGCCACACATGGCCCAGGACATAGGGCAGGCTGCCAAGCAGGATGGCCTTCTTGCCCCCTTCCCGTTTGATGAATCCTGCCATCAGGGGCAGCAGGGCGAAGACCACCAGCATGGGCACGGTGTCCGCCAGGGTGGCCTCCAGCCCGCCGGTTTTGATGACATGGTCCATCAGGTACAAAAAGGCGGTGAAGTACACGGCATTGGGGGCCAGGGCCAGCAGGTTGTAGCCCGCCCAGGCCCGGAAGGTGCGGCTGCCTGCCAGCACCCGGATGTCCCCCCAGAGGGATTTGAGGTTGAAGCTGTCCTCGATGTTGCCGTGGGCATAGTATTCCGGCCTGTCCTCCAGGTTTTTCAGCGCCACGTAGTAGATGGCGGCGTTCAAGGCCACCACCCCCATCAGCACCAGCACGATCATGCCCAGGTCCCCTTCCCGGTTGCCCACCAGCAGGAAGGTGGGCACCAGGGTGGCGAAAAAGCTGACGATGTTGGCCACATAGGACTGGACCACGTTCACGTTCACCCGCTCCTCCTTGCTGGCCGCCTTCACCAGGATGAAGCTGCCCGTGGCCACCCCGTAGGCGGTGGCGAAGGTGTCGTAGATGAACAGTTCCACCAACAGGGCCGTGAAGATGAGCCACTGGGGCCAGGTGGGCTGGGAGAGCAGCATGGCCACCAGGCACAGCAGCATGAAGGGCACGCTCACCCGCATGATGTAGAGGAACTTACCTTTCTGGGGGTCCACCTTCCGCCGGTCGATCAGGATGCCGATCAAGGGGTCGTTCAGGAAGTTCCAGATGTTGTAAACCAGGTAGACCAGGCCCACGTACATGGGCTTCAGGCCAATCAAATCCGTATACAGCTTGATGTACACATTGTGGATGAGGACATGGCTTAAGGATGCCGCCGGGATGGGCAGGGACAGCAGGAAGGTTTCCTTGGGGCTGAGCCGCCCGTCCTTCCCCGGTTGTCTGAAGCGTTGCAGCAGTCCCATAGCGCCCCTCCTTGCAAATCGTCATATAAAAAATGAAGGCCGGATAGCATCTGCCTTCATTATACAGCGCCGGAGGCGGGGATAAACACCCTCAGCCCCCGGCGATGGCCTTCAGCGCGAAAAGGGCCCGGTCCACCTCGTCCTCCGTGTTGAACAGGGAGAAGCTGAAGCGCACCGCCCCCCGGGTTTCCGTGCCCATGGCCTGGTGCCACAGGGGGGCGCAGTGGGCGCCGGCCCGGGTCATGATGCCATGGTCCTCGTCCAGAACCTGGCTCACCTCCGCCGCGTCCATGCCCCGCATGTTCAGGGCCACCACCGGCCCGGGGTCCGGCCCGCCCTCATAGACATCCACGCCGGTCAGCTGCTCTAAGCCTGCCACAAACTGCTGCCGCAGAGCGCTTAAGCGGGCGCTCACCGCCGCCTGCCCTTGTTGCATCAGCCAGTCCACCCCCGCCTGAAGCCCCAGGATGCCCGGCAGGTTCAGGGTGCCCGCCTCGCAGACCTCGGGGTAGGTGGCAGGCTGCTCCTTCAAAAAGGAATGCACCCCGCTGCCCCCGGACAAAAGGGGCGCCAGGGGGATGTCCCCCCGTTTGATGAGCCCGCCCACCCCCTGGGGGCCGTAGAGGGACTTGTGGCCGGTGAAGGCCATCAGGCTGCGGGGCCACCGGGGCACCTGGGGCAGGGCCCGGGTGCCGGCATACTGGGACAGGTCCAGGATGAGGAGCAGGTCCTTCTCCACGCACAGGGCTGCAATCTCGGGAAGGGGGGCTGTGAAGCCCGACACATTGGACATGGCGTTGATGCACAGGGCGCTGGTGTCCGGCCGCAGGGCCTGTTTAAGGTCCCTGATGGTATAGCCGCCATCGGGCCCCAGGGGCAGCAGGTCCAGCCCCATCCCCCGGGCCTGCATCTGGTACAGGGGCCGCAGCGTGGCGTTGTGGGCCAGGCCGGTGGTGAGCACCCTGTCCCCCGCCCCCAGCGCCCCCTTGATCGCCTGGTTTAGGGCCATGGTGGCGTTGGCAGCAAAGGCGATGTCCAGGGGATTGACGCCAAAATATGCAGCCAGGCTGCGCCGGGCACGGGCCAAGGCCTTCAGGGCCTGGTTGGCCGCCTGGTGCGCCCCCCGGGCCGGGTTGCCATAGCCCCCGGTGAGGGCCCGGAGGACGGCCTCTGTCACCTCCGGCGGCTTGTGCAAGGAGGTGGCGCTCTGGTCAAAATACATCATGCCGGCGTCCACCTCCCTCGCTGGCCGGTGTAGAGCTGCTCATAGGCCAGCTGATGCCGGGCCATCAGCGACAACACCATCTCCCGGTGCCCGGGGTCGCACAGCAGGGCCAGGCCGCAGCCGGCGTGGACCTGGGGCGGGAGGGGAATCAGCCGGCCGGGCAGGCCCGCCTCCTCCATCAGCAGCTCCGCCTCCATGGCTGCATGGCTGGAAAAAAAGGTGACCAGCAGCTTTGTCACGGCCGGACCATCGGGTGCTGGGTCATCAATTCACAGATGCGGTACATGTTGGTGACCTCCCCCACCTGCAGCCTGTCCTTCAGGCCATAGAAATCCAGGCAGAGGCCGCAGGACAGCACCTGCACCCCCTGTGCCGCAAGGGCCTGCAAATCAGACACGGTTTTGGCGTTCTCCGTGGTGAGGGCCACCCCCCGGTTGTAGCACAGCACGAAGGCCGGCAGCGGGCTTTGCTCCCCCAGGGCGTACACAAAGCCCTCCATCAGCTTGCGGCCAAAGGCAGGGTCCCCCTGGCCCATCTCCTCCCCCGCCAGCACCACCACATAGCTGCCCTGCGCCTCCCCTGCCGCTTCCTCACCGGTCGCAGGGGCAAACAGCACCTCATAGCAGTCCCTGGCCAGCTCCTTCACGCTGGCCGCACGGCCCAGGGTCTGCCCCAGGTGGCTCAGGTTCAGGGTGGCGGTGCGGTTGTCCACCAGCACCTGCACTTCCCCCGGCTCCCCTTGCAGGGCCTGTTTGGCCAGGATGACAGGCTGGGGGCAGGCAAGGCCGGTGGCATCGACGGTTTTCATGGGCTTCCTCCCTTATAACGCTTGATTTGGCTTCAAAAAACCAGTCCCATCATAGCACAACCAGGCCGGTCTTTCAGTAGAACAACCAGGGATTATTCCAGGGCCGCCAGCGCCTGGAAGGCTGCCTCCAGCAGCGCCCCGGCCTCAAAGGCGGGCAGCCGTGCTTCCCAAGGCGGGCCGGGGTGCCGGGCCGCGCTGGGGAAGGCCTCCCGGATGAGGGCGGCCAGGAGCTGGGCCTTGTAGACCAGGCGGGGGTACACCAGGATCTCCTCCGGGCCGCCAGGCACCATCAGGTGTTCAAAAAGCCGGGCCCGATCCTCCAGGGGCAGGGTGCGGCTGTAGGCATCAACAAACCAGACCTGGTCCGGGTGCTCCCCGGCATCATAGGCCGCGGCGGTGTATGCCGCATCATACAGCGTGTAGCCTTCCGAATCGGTGTAGCGGTGGTGGAAGCCGTAGTCCGGCGCCTCCCCGGGCCCCAGGCGCCCCCAGTACCAGAGGAGGGGCCGCTGGCTGTCCGCCGCAGCTTGCTCCAGCCGGTCCTCCAGCACATGCATGAACTCATGGGCCAGGATGCGGGCAAGGCCCGTGTCCCGGATGTCCAGCACCAGCAGGCGCTGGCTGCCTGACTGGGCGGAAAAGCCCGCCGCAGCCATGATGCCCTCCTGCCCGGTCTGCTGGATGGCGCCGGTCAAGTGGATGGCAAGGGAGTCAACAGGCGGCAGGAGGGCCTCCTGCAGCAGCCCTTCCGGCAGGATATGAAGGAAGGCGTCGATGGCCGTTAAGGCCTCCCGGATCCGCAGCTCCTCCAGGCTGGGCTGGGCGGCGTACACCTCGTTCACAAACAGGCTGCCCTCCTGGCGCATCCGGATGGTGACCTGATGCTTCCCGGCGATCTCCCAGGCCAGGGCGTCGTTGACCGCCGCAAACTGGCGGATGCTGGTTGTTGTCAGGCCTGCCGCTTCTAAAAGGGGCGATTCCGCCGGGTCCCAGAGGATGAGGGCCTGGCTTTCCTGGTCCAGGCTCTGGTACAGGATCAGGACGCGGCCCTCCCCGGTGTCCTGCACCTGGGAAAAATACAGGCCGCGCTGTTCCTGGGGCAGGTTCAGGCGGTTTTGCAGCAGGCCCCGGGCCAGGTCGTAGCGGCGCAGCAGCACCTGATCCCCCTGGTGGTGGATGGTGAGGAAGCTGTCCCCCGCAAGAAACAGCGGGCTTTCCCAATCCCCCCAGCCTTCAAACAATGTCAGCTCCTCCTGCCCCGGCGCGTGCAGCATGGCCAGGCTGGTTCCTGTCAGCAGCACCCGGGACCCGCTGAACCAGGAGGCCCCCGGCAGCACCGGGAGGATGCTGGTGCTGCCCGCCCCGTCCACCTCCGCCACCAGGCTGAAGCCCTCGTGGTCATAGCGGCTGCGCAGCCGCCCGCCTTCGGCGGCGAGGAACTGCTCAAAGTCCCAGCCCCCGGGCAGCTGGGGCGTCAGCCTGTGGCCCCTGCCCGCCGCCACATCAAACCGGGTGATGTTCCCCTCCAGGTCCGCCGCCCAGATGAAGGCGCCGTCCCCCTGGACAAAGGCGCTGCGAAAGAGCTGCCCCTGGCCGAAGGCAATCTCCTGCCTGCCCGCCAGCTGGTGGTCATACAGCAGCAGGGTGGCGGTCATCAGGCTCAGCACATAGGGGCGGCCGTCCTTGAGGAAGCCCAGGTGGTCATGGGCCAGGTAATCCAGCTGCCAGGCGGGCTCCAGGGCCTGCCGGGCCAGCAGCGTCATGCCCGGGAACGCATAGAGGTACAATTCCGGAGCCTCCTGGTTTTCCCGGCGGGTGAGCAGCGCCAGGCGCCCGTCCTGAACCGCCATGAGGAGGATGGGTTCCGCTACGGGCAGGGGCAGCAGGGACAGGCCCGGCACCGTCAGGGGGGGCGCCTGCGCCGGGGCGGGGGCAGCCAGGCCCGGGGCGGCCAGCAGCAGCAGGCATAGGGCCATCATCAGCGCCAGGGCTTTCCGCGTTCTTGTCATGGGCATCACCTCACGATATAAAAGGACACAGCTATTGATGGAACATACCCGGATGCAGCGTGTGCAGGCGCGGGGCCCTTGGGCCGCCACCGGCCGCTGCAGGCTGGGGCAGGGCCCGAAAACCGGCCCCAACTTGTACTTATACTGTTTTCTGTATGAATGTGAACCGCCCGCAACCCTTGTATTCCCTTATTTTTTGTGGTTTCAGGGCGGAAGCAGGCCACATGCTTCAGGGTTTTCATTTGCTTGAATCTCAAAAACACGGTGTATACTAGACTTTTGCTATTTTTTGAAAATTCATCTTGACAAATGCATAAATTCTTCATTTAATGAAGTCAAGAAAATCAGATGCATACCGTATTTTGTGCTACCTGCATCTGATAAAAAATGAGGAGGAAACCCATGAAAAAAATTCTGGTTCTGGTCCTTGCCCTCTCCATGATGCTGGGTCTCTTGCTGCCCGCCATGGCGGAAGAGGCGCCCAAGTACAAGATCGCCATCATGACCGGCACCGTCACCCAGGGCGAGGAGGAGTTCCGCGCCGCGGAGATGCTCAAGGAAAAATATCCGGACATCGTCATCACGGATACCTATCCGGACCGCTTCTCCTCCGAGGTGGAGACCACCGTGGGCAAGATCCTGCAGTTTGCCTCAGACCCCGATGTGAAAGCCATCATCGTGGTCCAGGCCGTGCAGGGCACTGCCGCCGCCTTCACCCAGATCCGCAACGACCTGAAGCGGGATGACCTGCTGCTCATCGCCGGCGTGCCCGCAGAGGATCCCCAGACCATCACCAGTGCTGCTGACTATGTCATGGGCGTTGACGAAATCAACGGCGGCAAGCAGATCGTCCAGACCGCCAAAGACTGGGGCGCCGACGTGCTGGTGCACCTGTCCTTCGCCCGCCACATGGGCTATGAGACCATCGTGGCCCGCTACAACATCATGAAGGCCGAGGCCGAGCTGGCCGGCATCGAGATGGTGGACCGGGACGTGCCCGACCCCACCGGCGACGCAGGCATGTCCGGCGCCCAGAACGCCGTGCTGGAGACCATCCCCAAGATCATGGAAGAGTTCCCCGGCAAGAAAGTGGCCTTCTTCTGCACCAACTGCGGTCTGCAGGAAGCCCTCCAGGCAGCGGTTCTCAAAGAGCCCAACGCCTACTATCCCCTCCCCTGCTGCCCCAGCCCCTTCCACGGCTTCCCGGCCTCCCTGGGCGTGGCCATCGACGAGGCTGACTGGGGGAACATCGACGCCTACATCAAGAAGGCTGCCGCCATCCTGAAGGAAAACGACGCGGAAGAGCGCTTCTCCACCTGGCCCGTGCCCGTCAACTACTCCCTCATCACCGGCGCCTTTGAGTATGCCACCAACTACTTAAACGGCAAGCTGGCTGAGAAAGGCGTGGAAGCGGACGTGAAGGCCTCCCTGGACACCGCCACCGGCTATGACGTGAAGGTCTCCACCTATGTGGACGACAACGGCAAGGAATACCCCACCTACTTCATGGTCTACTTCGACCGTTTGGACTTCTCTGAGTTCCTGGACTAAGGGTCCTTCTGCCCAGCCCCGGTTCGCCGGGGCTGGGCCCTTTGCTTTATGGTTCATAATGTGGCGCGCCATGTGCGCCGAATGCCGCCAGACCGCTGGCGATTTCTTTGATAAAAAGGCCGCTCGGCCCTGGGGCCGACCGGCGGGACAGGGGTGATTCCAATCAACGAATATGTGCTGGATTTAAGTCATATCAGCAAGCGCTACGGGGACAACCAGGTGCTGCAGGACGTGAGCCTGAAGGTGAAGCCCGGGGAGATCCACGCCCTGCTGGGGGAAAACGGGGCGGGCAAATCCACCCTGATGAACATCCTCTTTGGCATGCCGGTGATCATGGAAACCGGCGGCTTTGAGGGGGAGGTGCGCATTGACGGGCAACCCGTCCACATCAAATCCCCCCACCAGGCCATTGAGCACGGCATCGGCATGGTGCACCAGGAGTTCATGCTGATTCCCGGTTTCTCGGTGACGGAAAACATCAAATTGAACCGGGAGATCAGTAAGCCCAGCCTGGTAAGCCGCCTGCTGGGGAAGGACCTGGAAACCCTGGACAGGAAAACCATGTCCGAGCACGCCACACGCGCCCTTGACAAGATTGGCATCGCCATCTCAGAGGCCGAGCAGATCCGCAACCTGCCGGTGGGCTATATGCAGTTTGTGGAGATTGCCCGGGAGATTGACAAGACCGGCATCAAGCTGCTGGTCTTTGACGAGCCCACCGCCGTCTTGACGGAATCCGAGGCGGATATCCTAATCGGCGTCATGGAAGCCCTGGCGGAATCCGGCATCGGCATCATCTTCATCACCCACCGCCTGGGGGAGGTGATGCGGGCCGCCCAGAGCGTCACCGTGCTGCGGGACGGCAAGCTGGCCGCCTACAAGGAAACCGCCAACACCAGCCTGTCGGAACTGGCCGCCCTGATGGTGGGCCGGGAGGGGGCGGACGCCGTGTCCGACAACTCCCGGGATTTCCCGGAGGACAGCCCGGTGGCCATGGAAATCCGCAACCTGCGGGTGATGATGCCCGGGGAGGCCGTAAAGGGCCTGGACCTCACCGTGTATGACGGGGAGATCCTGGGCATCGGCGGCCTGGCAGGCCAGGGCAAAATTGGCCTGCCCAACGGCATCATGGGCATCTACCCCGCCTCCGGCCAGGTCACCCTCTTTGGGGAGGACCTGCCCTTAAACGACCCCCGGGCCAGCCTCAAACGGGGCATGGCCATGGTGTCGGAGGACCGCCGGGGGGTGGGCCTGCTGCTGGACCAGAGCATCGAGGACAACATCGTCTTCTCAGCCATGCAGGTGAACGGCGAATACGTGGGCAGCGCCCCCTTCCGCCTGAAGAACACCCGGCAGATCCGGGAATCCGCCCGGCAGCTGATGAAGGAATTGGACGTGCGGGCCACCTCCTCCCTGCAGCCGGTGGGCACCCTCTCCGGCGGCAACCAGCAAAAGGTGTGCATCGCCAGGGCCCTGGCCCTAAACCCCCGGTTCCTCTTTGTGTCCGAGCCCACCCGGGGCATTGACATCGGGGCCAAGAAGCTGGTGATTGACACCCTGCTGCGCCTGAACCGCGAACTGAAACTGACCATCGTGATGGTGTCCTCGGAGCTGCTGGAACTCAAGAGCATCTGCGACCGGATCGCCATCGTCACCGAGGGACAGGTGTCCGCCATCCTGAAGCCCTCAGCCTCAAACGAGGAATACGGCCTGGCCATGAGCGGCATCACCATGAAGGAGGAAAGCGCATGAAAACCACCCGCAGCCAGATTGCAGTCTCCGTCCTGTGCTTCCTCATCGCCTTTGCGCTTCTGGCCGCCGGCGTCTGGGGGATGTTCACCCGGCAGCAGGCCGGCACCTTTGACACCCTCAACAAGATGCGCAGCTATTCCGTCATGGCCGCGGCCCACCAGCCCCTCATCAAGGAGATGGAGCTGGAGGCAGGGCGCGCCGCCTACGCCAAGGCCAGCGAGGAAGGCATGAGCCGCAAGCAGGCCACCGAGTTCATGAACGAGGAAAAGGCCAGGGCCCGCCAGGAAAACGTGGAGCGTTTGCACCCCGGCTTTGCCAGCACCTCGCCGGGCTTTGAAAGCGCCATCCTGGCCCTGGACACGGAGCTGAAGGCCTATTACGACGCCCTGCACACCGAGGAGCAGGCCTTCCTGGCCACCAAGGGCCAGGCTGCGCCGGTGATGGAGGAACCAGAGCAGGAGCTGCCCCAGGAGGGGGAGGACCTGGCCCTGGAAGCCCCGGTGGCCGAGGAGGTCATGCGCCCGGTGATCGACGACCTGACGGGCTTTGTGCCCTCTGCCGCGCTGAAGGCTCAGAAGGAGGGCCTCAAGCCTTACGCGGACGCCGTGCTTGCTGAGATTGCCCTCATCCACCAAAGCCTCACCCCGGAGATGCTGGGGGACGCCGTCAACCCTGTGATGGACGCCGTCCGGGCCAAGGGGGACGTTTTCGAGTCCGTCTACGACCGCTCGGTGCGCGCCGGGGCGGACAAGCTGCTGGACCCCTCCGAATCCTTCCGGATGGCCCTGGTGCGCCAGTCGGAAAACCTGCTGTACCTGGCCTTCGGCATGCTGGTTTTAGGCCTGTCAATCCTGTTTTTCAAGCCCATCATCAAGCGCCTGGGCACCCCCCGCTTCATCATCCTGCTGTTTTTCCTGCTGCTGATTATCTTAGCCGGCCTCTACCGGGTCACCATCCCGGGCCTGATTACCGACGTGCTGCAGCGCCTAGGCATGTACGGCGTCCTGGTGCTGGCCATGCTGCCGGGCATCCAGTCGGGCATCAGCTTGAACCTGGGCATGCCCATCGGCATCATCTCGGGCCTCCTGTCCACCCTGATTGCCCTTGAAATGAATATGACGGGCTGGAGCGCCCTCCTCTTCGCCATGGCCCTGGGCATCATTCTGGCCATCCCCGTGGGCTATGCCTACGGGCTGCTCCTCAACAAGATCAAGGGCAGCGAGATGACGGTGTCCACCTACGTGGGCTTCTCCTATGTGTCCCTCTTCTGCATCGCCTGGATGCTGCTGCCCTTCAAAAACCCCAAACTCACCTGGGCCCTGGGCAGCGGCCTGCGTGTGATGCACAACATGGCGGGCAACATCGGGGGCCTCTTAGACAACTTCCTGCGCTTCAACATCCTGGGGGTGTCCGTGCCAACAGGCCTCCTCCTCTTCCTCTTCTTTGCCTGCGGCCTCATGTACCTCTTTGAGCGCAGCCGCAAGGGGGTGGCCATGATTGCCGCCGGCAGCAACCCGGCCTTTGCCAAGGCCTCCGGCATCAATGTGGACAACATGCGCCTGATTGGCACCACCCTCTCTACCGTCATCGCCAGCGTGGGCATCATCGTCTACTCCCAGTCTTTCGGCTTCATGTCCCTGTACATGGGCCCCCAGCAGATGGGCTTCATCGCCGCCAGCGGCATCTTAATCGGCGGTGCCACCGTGTCCAAGGCCAAGGTCTTCCACGTGATCCTGGGCACCTTCCTCTTCCAGGGGGTGTTGGCCATGGGCATCCAGGTAGCCAACGCCATGATTGATATCTCTGGCCTCTCCGAGGTCATGCGCATCCTGATTTCCAACGGCATCATCCTGTATGCCCTGACGCAGGCAGGAGGGAAGGGACGTGACTGAGTTGAACCGCAACAACAGCTTAAACATCGGCAAGCACCTGAAGGACTATGTGGTCACCTACGTCTTCCTCTTCCTGTCGGTGGCCTTCATCCTCATCTCCGGCCGGCCCATGAACGACATTCTCTACCAGATTGTCAGCCGCCTGGTGAGGAACCTCTTCATCGTGCTGTCCCTCATCATCCCCATCATCTCGGGCATGGGCATCAACTTCGCCATCACCATCGGGGCCATGGCGGCCCAGGTGGGGATGCTGCTGGCCATCAACTGGTCCTTGACCGGGGTAACGGGCATCCTGGTGAGCGCCCTGATCACCATGCCCCTGGCCGGCTTCTTCGGCTTCCTAATCGGCAGCCTTCTCAACAAAATGAAGGGCCAGGAGACCATCGGCTCCCTGATCCTGGGCTATTTCGCCAACGGGGCCTACCAGCTGCTGTTCCTCTTCGTCTTTGGCATGATCATCCCCCTCTCCGCCAAGGTCACCATCGTGGGGGCCACCGGGGTGCGCAACACCCTGGACCTCACCATCAACCAGCTCCAGGGGGCGGTGGACAACGTGCTGCGCATCCACTTCAGCACGGCCTTGTACATCACAAGCGGCATCATCCTGGTGTTCGGGGCCTTCCTCTTCTTCACCAAGCGGATGAGCCGCAGGCGCTTTATCACCATGACGGCCCTGTCCCTGGTCTTCCTCATCTTCTACCACCTGCCCTTTGTGCAGCCCAATTTCGCCAACATCCACATCCCGGTGGTCACCTTCCTGCTGGTGGGCCTGCTGTGCCTGTTCAACGCCGGCATCATGAAAACCCGCCTGGGGCAACAGTTCCGTGCCGTGGGGCAGAACCGCACCGTGGCCAATGCCGCCGGCATCAACGTGAACCGGGTGCGCCTCATCGCCATCATGATCTCCACCGTCTTTGCCGGCTGGGGGCAGATCCTCTTCATCCAGAACCTGGGCACCCTGCAGACCTACGCCGCCCATGAGATGGTGGGCCTCTACGCCGGCGCCGCCATCCTGGTGGGGGGCGCCTCCATCAACCGGGCCACCAACGGCCAGGCCATCATCGGCTGCCTGCTGTTCCACACCCTGTTTGTGGTGGCCCAGGACGCCGGAACCGTGATGTTCGGCAACCCCGTGGTGGGCGAATACTTCCGGGTCTTCCTGTGCTACGGCGTCATCGCGGTGGCCCTGGTGATGCACACCTGGCGCACGGTGCAAAGCAAGAAACAGCTGGCCAGCCAGGGGGCCTGACAGACAACTGAACACGCCCGCAGAAGGAGGCAAGAAGCGATGCGCCGACACCTGGTTACCCTGCTGACGCTGACCCTGATTGCAGCCCTGCTGGCATCCTATCTGCCCGCCGCCCTGATGGAAGGGGCGGCGGGCAGCCGCGTTCAATTGGACCTGGATCCGGAGGGGGGCTACACCGGGGACTATGTGGTCATCATCAACGGCAACCTGGGGGGCAAGGGCTATCTGTCCACCGGGATGATCGGCGACCAGATTGACAAGGACATCCGGCCCCTGAAGCTGCCCCATCCCAATTTCAAGGACCTGAGCGTCTACGACGCCCTCAAAAAAGGCATCCCGGACCCCTTCCTGCCGGAGGACGACAGCCTGCAGCGGGAAGCCATGGAGGACCTGCAGGAAGGGCACCTGAAGGTATTCCGCATGGATGAAGACTCGAATCCGGCAGACGGCAAAATGATGTTCAAGCTGCTGCACATCGGGGAGCACTGCCGGGTGTGGACGCCCCAGAACCCGGATTATTATCCCCTGGACAGCATGGACCCGGCCTATGCCGGGGAGATTGCCCGGGAGTTTGACCGGGTCTATCCCAGGATGACCCAGATCTTCGGGGCGCCCCAGCGCCTTCCCGGGGATGGAAAAATTGAACTGCTGTTCTACAATATTCCAGGGAGTTACATCGGCTTTCTTGCTCCCAGGGATTTGTTCATCCGCTTCATAGCGGATGGGGAGGTCCATGACAGCAACCACCTGCCCATCCTCCACCTGGACACCTTTGGCGTCGCCAGCATCCAACAGGTGGATGACCAGGGCGTGGCCCACCACCAGGTGGACCGGATCTATTCCACCATGATCCATGAACTGCAGCACCTGCTGTTCATGGACCGCAACTACACCTCCAACCCGTTCACAGAAACCGTTGATCTGGACGAGAACCAGGCCTTTTGGGATGAGAACGTGGAATTGGGGCACCACTACACCTGGCTGGAAGAGCTGCTGTCTGCTGCAGCCACCGCCCTGATCTACCCTGAGGAAACCATGAAGAAGCACCTGCCTGGGTGGTATTTCTCCTACGAGCCCTTTGAGACCATTGCAGACATCCTTCAAGGCAGGCAGGAGGTGTTCAACCGCAGCATGATCTATGGCGGCGAAAGCATCTTCGACTTCGGGAAACACACCCATTACCCCCTGATGGTCATGCTGGCCCTGTTTGCCCAGCACAAGGGCGGGGACGGGGTATTCCTGAAAACCACGGACCTGTGTGACGAGCGCTGGCATCATGAGGAAGTGCTGGACAAGCCGGTGAAGATCCTGTCAGAAGCGCTGGGCTATGACGACTTCGCTGACTTCTTCCAGGATTTCGTGCTGTCCCTCCTCCTGCATGACCAGCACCTGGAGGGCGGCCGCTACAGCCTCTTCCCCATGGGGTATTCTGAGGAAATGGACAGGGTTGCAGCGGAGATCGGGCCCCTGCTGCTGCCCCAGGTGACCACCAGCAGCATCCGGTTTGTGTTTGGCACCAGCTTCCTGGTGTTCAAAACCAAAAACGGCGTCTTTGTGCCGCCTGCGGACAGCGGCCCGAAGCTGCGCTATGCGGGCTTTACCCTGGGACCGCGGGAGGAATAGCGCAGGAGCCGGATCAAAACAACAGAAAGAAAACAACAGCGCCTGGCTGCCCGGGCGCTGTTTACTATGGACAGTTTGGTATTACCCTTTCACTGCGCCTGCGGAGATGCCGGTCATGAAATATTTCTGGAAGGCGAAGAAGACGATCACCACCGGGATGATGGCCACGGTGGTCATGGCCAGCAGCTGGGACCAGTTGATCTGCAGCTGGCCTACAAAATTGGCCAGGGCCTGCTGGACGGTCTGCTTTTTGTTGTCGGTGATGACAATCAGGGGCCAGAGGTAGTCATTCCAGCGCCACATGAAGGAGAAGATGGTGATGGTGGCCACGATGGGGGCGGACAGGGGCAGAATGATGCGGCGGAAGAGGTACCACTCCCCCGCGCCGTCAATCCGGGCCGCCTCGATCATGGAGTTGGGCAGGGTCACCATGTACTGCCGGGCTAAGAAGATGCCCGTCGGGGTGGCCGCCGGGGGGATGATGATGCCCCAGAGGGTGTTGAGCAAACCAAAGGACTTCAGTTGCAGAAAGATGGGGATCATGATGACCTGCAGGGGGATCATCAGGGTGGACAGCATGGCGGCAAAGATGAAGCCCCGGCCGGGGAAGATGAACTTGGCCAGGGCGTAGCCCGCCGACACATTAAACAATACCGCCAGCAGGGTGGAGGTGACCGCCACAAAGAGGGAGTTGCCAAAATAGCGGGCAAAATCCCCCTGGCTTAGGGCCAGGCGGTAGTTGTCCAGGGTGAAGGCCCGGGGCAGCAGGGTGAGGGGCTGGCGGAACAGCTCCGTCTGGGCCTTCATGGAGGACAGTATGATCCACATGACCGGGAAGAGCACCAGGAAGGCCAGCAGGCTTAAAAAACCGTGGTGCAGGGCTTTTTTGAGGGCTTTCTCACTCATAGTCCTGCTCCTTTCCCGACAGCCTGAACTGCACCAGGGTGAACAGGCCAATGATCAGCATCAATGCCACGGACATGGCGGCGGCATAGCCCATCCTGTCCTCGGTGAAGGCCACCTGGTAGACCTGCTGGACAATCAGCTTGGTGGCATAGCCGGGCCCGCCCCCTGTCATCACGGTGATGAGCTCATAGGCTTTGAAGGCGCCGATGGTGGACAGCACCATCACCACCAGCAGGGTGCTTTTCAGCAGGGGCAGGGTGATGTGGAAGAACAGGCCCCACCGGCCGGCGCCGTCAATCCGGGCCGCCTCGTACAGGGAGGCAGGGATGGCCTGGAGGCCGGAGATCATGATGACCATGTAGTAGCCCGCCTGGGCCCAGAGGGACACCAGGATGACGCTCATCATGGCCAGGCCCTGGTCAGTGAGCCAGCCCACCCCCCGGCCCCCCAGGCTGCGCAGCAGGTAGTTGATCAGGCCCATCTCATCCCCCAGGATGAAGCGCCAGGCGATGCCCACGGTGACCATGCTCAGCAGGGAGGGCAGGTAAAAGGCGGAGCGGTAGGCCTTTTCCCCCTTTAGGTCGTTGCGGTGCAGCAGCAGGGCCAGGCCCAGGGCCACCAGGGTGAGGAGGGCCACGGTGGCCGCCGAATACACCAGGGTGTTTTTCACGGTGATGAAGAAGACCCGGTCTGTGAGCAGGCGTTCAAAATTGCGCATGCCTGTGAAGCGGCTGCCGGTGAAGATGCCCCAGTCCATCAGGGACATGGACAGGCCCCGGGCAGCCGGGATGATGATGAACAGGGTGAAGATGAGCAGGTTGGGCAGCAGGAACAGCAGGGGGGCCAGAATCTGGTGGAAATTGCCCCGGGGCCTGCGGACCCGCCTGGTGAAACCTGTTTGCACGGCGCCTCCTTCCTGAGAGTTCATACTGAAACGACCGTTGTCACTGGTAAAACTGCTCCACCGGGCAGGCCCGATGGAGCAGCCGCATGAACGGTGCTGGGAATTTTAGTTGGCTAAGTCCGCCGCCTGGGCGTCGATCTCGGCCACGGCCTCCTCCGGCGTCAGGGTGCCCAGCAGCATCTGGACCACCTGCTCCCTTATGATGGCGGAGGATTTGCCGATCAAGGGGCTGTTCCACTCCTGGGCAGCATAGGCCGGGGTGACCTTCAGGTCCTCTGCGAAGGTGTCGAAATTCTCCTTGTTGGCGGTGTAGTTCACCTCCGCATCCACCCGGGAAGTCAGGTTGAAGGTGCCCGCACAGTACATGGCGTTGTGCTGGGCGTCGGAGAAGACGGCCATGAGCTTCTGGGCCTCCTCCTTGTGGGGGCTTTCCTTGAAGGAGGCGATGAACTTGCCGCCGGGGACGGAGGACTGGATGGCGCCCTTGGGGTTGCGCACGGCCACCCACTCAAAGTCCGCGATGTCCTTGCTGTAGCCGTTGATGTTCCAGCTGCCGCCGATATGGGCTGCCGCGATGCCGGCCTGGAACAGCTCGTTGGCCTTTTCGCTGCCCATCCAGACGGATTTGGGGATCAGTTCCTCATCGTGCATGCGCTTGAACCAGGTGAGCATCTCGATGTTCTTCTCCTGGTTGAAGTGGACAGCGCTCAGGTCCTCATTCAGCATCCGCCCGCCAAACTGGTAGAGGATGGTGGAGAAGCGGTGGGGGGTGAAGTCCACAGCCAGGCCGTATTTGATGTTGTCATTGGCTGCAATCACCTTGCGGGCTGCTTCCTCCCAGTCCGCCCAGGTCCACTCCTGGCTCAGGGCCAGCACATCGATGCCGGCCTTGTCAAAGGCGGTTTTGTTCACCAGCATGCCGTTGCCCGTGGCCTCGGTGGGGTAGGCCACCATCTGGCCCTCAGGGCTTAAGGCATAGGCCATCATGGCCGGCATGAAGCCCGCTTTCACGGCCTCGATGTCCTCCACATAGCCGTCCACCGGCTCCAGGGTGGGCAGGAAAACCGGCAGCAATGCGGTGGGCAGGCGGGCCAGGTCCGGGGCGTTGCCCCCGGAAATCATCAGTTTAAGCTTCTGCTCAAACTCTGAAAAGGCAATCACCTGCATGTCCAGCGTCACATGGGGGTTGGCTTCCAGGTAGTCCTTCATGGTGTCCTCAAACACCTCGGACTCGTTGGCATCATTGAACCACAGGACGGTGAGGGTGACCTTGTCCTGGGCGAGGGCATGAAGGCCTGGCAGCATCAGGCCCAGAACCAGCACAAACAGCAGCAGTTTTTTCATGTTTGCTCTCCTTTTTGTCGTTTTGACACGGTTTTTGACCGTTTCACGCATTTGCAGTATACCCGGGCACCCTGGGTGCGTCAAGGGAAAATGGCCTGTTTTTTGCCATTTTTGACATTTTACATGGATTTTACATTGGGGCTGCCGGGCTGTCCAGACTGGCCCGCGGTGCCAGCGTCTGTTCTTGTCCCCCCTGTCAGAAAAAATTAGAATGAACATTGAATTTTCTGATTCGGATTCCGTATATACAGGTGAAGGAGGTGAGGGCATGGAGCACGCCGCTGCTGCAGAAGCGGTGAAAGCCAGGCGGCTTCATGGCTGGGTGCTGGATTATGGCGCCGTCATCCTGCGCACCTGCTTTCTCTACCTGGCAGACCGGGCCCTGGCGGAGGACGCCGCCCAGGACACCTTCCTGAAGGCCTGGGAAAAGATGGACCAGTTTGATGAAGGCCGGGGCACCAGTGAAAAAGCCTGGCTGATGCGCATCGCCATCAACACCTGCCACGACTATCACAGGAGCCGCTGGTTCCGCCATGTGGACATGAAAAAAGCCCTGGAGGACCTGCCGCCGCGATACCTGATGGCGCAGGATCCTGAGCAGGAGGACCTGATCCTGGACATCATGGCCCTGCCCCGGAAGCACAAGGAGGTCGTCCTGCTGTATTACTACCAGGAGATGACCCTGGAGGAGATTGCAACCGCCCTTGGCATCCGGCCCTCCACCGTGCATTACCGGCTGAAAAAAGCCCGGGCACTGCTGAAACAACAACTGACAGGAGGCGCACATGAAGGATAAACCAATCAAGCAAGCCATCGACCAGCGCCTCCTGGCACTGGACATGGGCCAGGGGAATGCAGACCGCATCCTGTCCCTGGCCATGGGAGGAAAAACCGTGAAGAAAAAAACGCCCATCGCTGCCCTTCTGGCCGCGGCGCTTTTCATCATCACCCTGACTGCGGCGGCCATCACCCTGGGCTGGGGGGATGCCGGCCACTACCTGAAAAAAGAACAGCAGGAGGGCCTGTTTGTTAGCTGGCCGGCCGAGGAACAGGTTGCCCTGGTACAGTCCCTGATAAAGGACGGCCTGATCGCTGAAAACGACACCACCGCCTTGATGTCGGACGGAAGCAGGCCCCTCACAGAGCGGGCGGAGCACGCCCGGCAGGTGATGACGGACTGGCTGGCCATGTCCAGCGACTATGTGTCCTTCCAGGCCATCATGATGCGGGCCTGGGGGGAGTTTTACACCTGGGATGTGGACAAAAAGGCCTGGTACACCGCCACCCTGGAGGAAGCCGGCCTGGTGAGCAGTGATATGGAGCGCTTTGTGCTGCCGGGCAGCGATGACCTTCCCCAGGCTGCTGCGGTGCGAATTGCCCGGGCCTGGGCCGGCCTGTACACGGGCCTGGGCACAGAGGAGATGGCCGCCTATGATGCCTGGCCGGAGTTTGTGATCTTTCCCAAGCCCCAGCAGGTGGATGGGCAGCAGGTGTATACCACCCATCAGGTGCAGCCCGAGTGGTTCATCCACTTGACGCCCCCGGCAGACTCGGCCCAACAGGACCACATCCTGCTGTCGGTGAACCCGAAAGACGGCCAGCCGGACCTGCACCAGCTGGTGATGGCGGCCCAGATCCGCCACTATGGCCGGAACTGGCCAAAGCTGGCTGTGGAAGCAGAGGCCTTCATGAAGGAGCAGGGCTATGCCCCCTTCATGGCCTGGCCCCTGGAAGCCAAGGCAGAATGGACCAGCCGCTTCCGGGCGGATGTCCTGGCACAGGAAAAAGAGGTCATGGACCCCTTCACAATGGCTTACAGCCAGAGCGCCTACGGGCTGCCGGATGCAGACGCCATCCCGGAAGCGGAAGCCCTTCAAAAGGCCCGGGCAGCGGCCATGGCCTTGGGGGGCATGGATGAAGAAGCCTTCGCAGACTACGACGACACCTATGTGTACTACGACATGACAAAGCCTGAGCAGCCGGTCTGGCGCTTCGTGTTCAGCATGACAGGCCGCAGGGCGGATGACACCACCGGCGGGCAGCCGGAACAGGTGATGCTGTATAGGATTGAAATCGATGCCCGAACAGGGGATGTCTTGCTCCAGGAGCGCATCCCCTTCAACACCCTGACCGGGCAGGGCGGCCTTCTCAAGCTGCTTTAAACAACGCCCTGCTTCTGTCTTCCCGGGCCTGCGTCTGCAGGCCCTTTTTGATTATGGAATGCCGCCGCGGGCCGGGCTGATACCAAACACACGAGTTAGTGCACTCATGGGGCGAGGATTTTTAATGGCTCTGCTAAGTCAAGAGAAGGAAGCGTAGTCGTAGCCTACGCTGACTGAACGCGACGACGCAGAGGCGCAAAAATACCGCCTCATGGAAGCATTAAAGAGTGCGTTTGGTATGAGGCGCCCAGGGGAGAGATTCGGCCAGGAATGCCTGGAGGGCCGCGGTCCTGGGCTGGCTGAAAATCTGTCCGCTGCTGCCGTATTCAGCGATCTTGCCGTCCTCCATCAGCATCACCTTGTCGCAGGCCCGGGCGGCAAAGCTCAATTCATGGGTCACAATGATAAAACGGGTGCCGGACTCCTTCAGCTCCTCCACCATCCGCAGCACCTCCCCGGTGTAGGCCGGGTCCAGGGCGGAGGTGGGCTCGTCCAAAAGCAGCAGCCGCGCCCTGGGCGCAATGGCCCGGGCGATGGCGATGCGCTGGTACTGGCCGCCGGAGAGCTCCCGGGGCAGCTTGTGCCCGTGCTCGTACAGGCCAAAGCGGGCCAGCAGGTCGTCCGCCCGGTCCAGGCTGTCCTTTTTGGAGTAGCCGTGGACCAGCTGCAGGGGCCGGGCGATGTTGGTCCGGGCGTCCATGTGGCTGAAAAGGCCGCCCTGCTGAAAGACGATGCCGATGGTGCGGCGGTAGGCCAGGAGGCCCTGCTCCTCCCGGGGGAGGGCCAGCCCGTCCACCAGCACCTGCCCCTCCTGGGGTACCAGCAATCCGGCCAGCACCCGCAGCAGGCTGGTTTTCCCGCAGCCGGAATGGCCAATCAAAGCCAGGGTGGAGACCTCGTCCTCAAAATCGATGCCCCGCAGGGCTTCCTTGTGGTCCCCGTAGTGCAGGTGGACCCCGCTGAGCTTCAGATGCATGTTGTTCCCGTCCTGTCAGTATTTGAACCGCTTTTCCAGCCAGCCCGTCAGCGCCGTGACAGGCAGGGTGAGCAGCAGGTAGAGCAGGCCCAGCACAAAATAGGCCTCAAAGAGGTTGAAATGGTTCGCGGTCAACTCCCGGGTGGCCTGGGTCAACTCGATCAGGGAGATGAGGGACAGCAGGCTGGAGTCCTTGATGATGCTGGCGAACTGGCCTGTCAGGGCTGGCAGGGTCCGGCTGATCATCTGGGGCAAAATCACCTGCCCCAGGGTCTGCCGCCTGTTGAAGCCCACCGCCCGGGCGGCCTCCAGCTGCAGCTTGTCCAGGGATTCGTAGCTGCCCCTGATGATCTCTGCCACATAGGCCCCTTCAAACATGGACAGGATGAGTACCCCGGCCAGAAAGCGGTCATTGACCTGCCAGGCCGAGCCCACGATGTAGAAAAAGAGGTAGATTTGCATCATCAGGGGGGTGCCCCGGATGAAATAGACATAGCCCCTGGCCACATAACGAACCATCAACACCCGGCTGCGGTAGGCATAAGCCACCAGGGCCCCCAGCAGCAGGCAGACCACCAGGCTGGCGGCGCTGAGGCTGAGGGTCATCAAAAAGGCCTTCCACAGGCGGAAGCGGTACAGGGCCAGGAAGCTGAAATCCAGGTGGTAGGTGATGCGGTTTAAGGACAGCAGGAAGAAGCCACAGACCAGGGCTGTGGCCAGCACTGCATTGAGCAGCTTCCGAAAAAGGGAGGGCTCCCCGTCCCGGGGAGCCAGAAACCAAAGCCACATGTCAGGGTGCCGGGTCTGCTTCGGGGGCCTGACTCAATTCGAAGAACCAGCGGAAGCCCAATTCGTCAAACACCTGTTTTTCGTCCTTCAAATAGGTGTCCGTCAGGCTGTCAAAGCCGCCCTGCTCCTTGTAATCCTGGATGAACTGGTTGACCGCCAGGACCAGGGGCTCGTTGCCCTTGTTGAAGGCGATGCCCCAGTTTTCCACATCCTGGAAAGGGATGAACACCGGGGTGGTGCTGTCCATCAAGCGCTGCCAGTTGCGGTAGATGGTGAGCTGGTCGTAGATGAAGGCATCCGCTTTGCCCTGGCTGACCTCGGTGACGCAGGCGCTTTCATCGGGGAAGCTTAGAATGGTGGCCTCCGTCAGGTTCTTCTGGGCGTAATAATAGCCGGTGGAGCCCGTCTTCACCGCGATGGTGCGGCCCTTCTGGTTCAAGTCCTCCACGCTGCTGATGCCGCTTTTGGTGTTGGTCAACAGGGCCAGGTAGGCATTGGCATAGGGGTCTGAAAAATCCACCTGCTCCCGCCGGGCCTCGGTGATGGTCATGGAGCTCATCACCAGGTCCAGCTTGCCGGTTAAGAGGGAGGGAATCAGGCCGTCCCAGGCGATGTTTTCAATGACCACCTCCAGGCCCAGGGCCTCCCCCAGGGCTTTGACAAAGGCGGCAGAGATGCCCTCCGGCTCCCCCATCTCGTCCTTGTACTCAAAGGGCGGGTAGGCCAGTTCCATCCCCACCACCAGCTTGCCTTCCTGCACCGTTTTCAGGTCTGCCGCCTGGGCTGCAAAGCCAAACTGGAACAAGAGCAGCAGGGCCAGGAGCAGCCCGGCCCATTTCATCCGCAATCTGTTCGTCATACGCCTCATCCTTTCTGTGCAGGCCCTGGGCAACACGCCAGGCCTTGTAACATGCTGTTTACAGTATACCCAAAGGCCCGCCCCGGACAGCCGGGATGTTGCGGGCAGCCTGCTTAAAAATTCACTGGCAGCCCGGGTTGTGGCAGCTTGTGCAGCGGGTGCGGCTTTTGGATAAAACTTCTTGACAGCCTGGCTGAAATCCTTATAATGAACATTGTTCAAGTTCATCAGGGAGGCGCCATGAATCAACAGGTAACAAGCCGGGAAGCCATTCTGGCCCAGTGCCGCCAGCTGGTGATGGCCCAGGGCATGCCCGCTGTGAACATGCGCAGCGTGGCGGCAGCCTGCGGCGTGGCCCTGGGCTCCCTGTACAACTACTTCCCCTCCAAGGCCCACCTGATCGCCGCCACGGTGGAAAGCGTCTGGGATGACATTTTCGCAAGCCAGGAGGCGGGCCCCGGGTTTGCCAGCTTCCTTCTGGCCGTCTCCTGGATGGCGGAGCGGCTGCAGCAGGGCAGCGCCGCCTACCCCGGCTTTTTCACCCTGCACGCCATGAGCTTTGCCCGGCAGGACCGGGCGGGAGGCCGCCAGCTGATGCAGCAGCACATGCAGCGCATCAAGGCCATCCTGCGGGATGCCCTGCACCAGGACCCCCACATCCACCCGGCCCGTTTCACTGCGGATTTCACGCCGGAGGGGCTGGTTGACCTGGTGTTTGATGCCGTCCTCGCTGCCGCCCTCCAGGGCGGGGACAGCGGCAGCCTTCAAAGCCTGCTGCGCCTGGCCTTCTATCGGGATTAAACAAGCAGAACCCGCCGGCACACCGGCGGGATGTGTTAGCGACAACATGAACGATGTTCAACAAAATCATAATAGGAGGACATGCAATGATCCAAGGCATCATGGAGGGCCTCTTTGACGCCCTGTACCTCAGCACCGTCATCACCCTGGGCATCCTGATGGTGAAGAACCACCGGGGCAGCCGGCAGCACCTGCTCTTTGGCGTCATGGCCATCACCCTGGGGGCCGGGGACGCCTTTCACCTGGCGCCCCGGGTCTATGCCCTGCTGACGGAGGGGCTGGCCCACCACACCGCCGCCCTGGGCACGGGCAAGCTCATCACCTCCATCACCATGACGGTGTTTTATGTCCTGCTGTACCATGTCTGGCGATTGCGCTACCAGGTCAGGGGCCGCCTGGGCCTCACCCTAATAATCTACGGCCTGGCAGCGGCACGGGTGGTTCTGTGCCTGCTGCCGCAAAACGCCTGGACCTCCCCCGCGCCGCCTTTGTCCTTTGCCATCTGGCGGAACATCCCCTTTGCCCTGATGGGCCTGATGATCATCCTGCTGTTTCACACCAGCGTGAAGGAGCAGGGCGACCACGCCTTTCGCCACATGGCGCTCACCATCATCCTGAGCTTTGCCTTTTACATCCCCGTGGTCCTCTTCGCGGACCGCTTCCCCCTGGTGGGCATCCTGATGATTCCAAAAACCTGCGCCTATGTCTGGACGGTGCTCATCGGCTACCTGGACATGCGCACAGCGCATAAGGAGAAGACGATTACATGAAAAAACTGATCAACCGCGCCTTCCTCTACACCCTCCTGGGGCTGGCTGCCGGGGTGTTCTACCGGGAGTTCACCAAAGGGATGGGATTCACCGGCCGCAGCAGCCTGGCCCTCCTCCACCCCCACCTGCTGGGCCTGGGCGCCCTGCTGCTGCTGATTGCGGCCCTGTTTGCCCGGCAAATGCCCCTGACCCAGGAAAAGCATTTTTCCCGCTTCCTGCTGCTCCACACCATCGGCCTGCCCCTGACGGCCCTAATGATGCTGGCCCGGGGCGTTCTCCAGGTGCTGGGCAGCGATTTGTCCCGGGGGCTGGATGCCGCCATCTCCGGCGTGGCCGGCCTGGGCCACCTGCTGCTGGGGGCCGCCCTGGTGTTCTTCTTCCTGGCGCTGAAGAAGGCGACGCAGGGGGAAGCAGCGGCTTAACCCCAAAGCGGCGCAAATCGTCAACCATCAAAGGCCGGCCCTTAGGGTGATGGCCTTTTTTTCCTTGATTCTGCAAGAAAACAGCCCGGCTCATCGTTTGATGGGGGAAGCCCGATTCGGGCATTGCGAAAAGGAGCTGTTATGACACGAATCAAACCTGTTGCCCTGCTGTTTCTGCTGATGCTGACCCTGGCCTGCACCAGCGCCCTGGCCCAGGCGGAGAGCATCCTGCTGGTAAACCGGGACCACCCCCTGCCCGCGGACTATGCCCCCCAGGACCTGGTGAACCTGTACGAACAGAAGCGGCACTTCCGCCTGGCCCGCAGCGACATCTTCCTGGAGCGCCAGGTGTTTGAGGCCGCCAACCGGATGTTTGATCAGGCCAAGAAGGACGGGGTGGAGCGCTTCACCATCACCAGCGGCTACCGCAGCCGGGAGAAGCAGGAGGAGCTGTACGCCGGCGGCGCCAACACAAACGCCGCCATCCCCGGCACCAGCGAGCACGAGACCGGCCTGGCCTTTGACGTCACCACCAGGCGGGATTCCGGCGGCTTTGAAACCACCAAACAGTTCCAGTGGCTCATAGCACACTGCTGGGACTATGGCTTCATCCTGCGCTACCCCGAGGGGGCGGAGGCCATCACCGGCTTTGCATATGAGCCCTGGCACTACCGCTTCGTGGGGGAGGACATCGCACGGCTGATCCGGGACAGGCAGTGGACCCTGGAGGAATACTGCGCCTGGGTGGAGGCGCAGGCTGAAGAAAAACGAATAAAGGGGCTGGTTCGCTGATCATCCAGCATGTATCTTTGGAAAACCAGGATTCGAAATGCCTTGATTTTCACCAGTTAATGGCGTATTATTCCATTAAGAGGTGATTATATGATTAAAACCACCGCCATGCTCCTGGATGATCTGCAAGCCTACCGTGCCCCGGCCAACAAGCTGGCCCGCATGGTGGCCCAGGGCAGCATCTTCCCGGTGGTCCGCGGCCTGTACGTGACAGACCGCAGCACCCCGGGGCATGTGCTGGCCGCCAGCATCTATGGGCCTTCCTACCTGTCCTTCGACTATGCCCTGTCCTTTTGGCAGCTGATCCCCGAAGGGGTGTATGCCTATACCTCCGCTACCTATGACAAGAAAAAAAAGAAACAGTTTGAAACCGCCTTTGGCCTGTTCACCTACCGGGATGTGCCCAAGAGCGCCTACCCGGCGGGCATCCAGATTGTCAAGGAAGGCAATCTGGCCTTCTTCATTGCAGAGCCGGAGAAAGCCCTGTGCGACAAGCTCTACACCATCTCCCCCGTCACAAGCCGCGCCGCCTTTGACAACCTGCTGTTTGACGACCTGCGGGTTGACCGGGACAGCTTCCAGGGGCTGGACAGAGGGAAGCTGATGGAATACGCAGGCTTGTATCAAACCGCCAACCACAGGCAGTTGATCAGGTACATCAGGAGGTCAGTGTGAATACAATCCTGAATCAGATGCTGGCAGCCTATGACGGGCAGCCCCAGGCAGACAAGAGGAACGTGCTCAAGGAAATCATGCAGGAGATGGTCCTCTGCGGCCTGTCCCGGGCCGGCTTTTTTAAGGAGGTTGCCTTTTACGGCGGCACGGCCCTGCGCATTTTCTATGATTTGGATCGTTTCTCGGAGGACCTGGATTTCTCCCTGAAGGCAAGCAATGACGGCTTTGACCTGACAGATTATTTCCCGGTCCTGAAAAAGGAGATGGCGGCCTTTGGCCTTCGGGTGGACATCGAAGAAAAGAGAAAGACCCATGATTCCCAGATCCAGTCTGCCTTCCTCAAAGGCAACACCCGGGAACACCTGTTGCTTTTCTATGGCCTAAAGGGGCTCCCCCAGGTCCACAGCGGGGAGAAAATCAAGATTAAGTTTGAAGTGGACACCAACCCGCCGGATCATGCTGCCTTTGAGCACCAGTACCGGCTGTTGCCCGCACCATACGAGGTTGCATTGTATGACGCACCGTCCCTGTTTGCAGGGAAGATCCATGCTGTTTTGTGCAGATCCTGGAAAAACAGGGTCAAGGGCAGGGATCTGTATGATTTTATCTTTTTTCTGTCCCGCAAGACGCCGGTGAACCTGCCCCATCTGCAGGCGCGCCTGGTACAGAGCGGCTATCTAAAGCCAGGGGTTGGGTTCACGCTGGATGACCTGAACCAGCACCTTATCCGCCGCTTTGAGACCATTGATTATGCCCAGGCAAAAGAGGATGTGGCCCCCTTCATCCGCAACCAGGATTCCCTGAAGGTGTGGGGTGCTCCCTTTTTTCAGCATATCAGCGGGCAGATCAGCTGTACATAAGGCGTTGGACATGAGCGCAGCGGAGTGATTTCCTCTGCAAGGGTGGGAAAAGCACGGTTTGAAAGGAGAGGCTGATGAAAGGCTTGTTGCTGGTGCTGGCATGCATCCTGCTGGCGGGGGTTGCCTTCCCGGGCGCTGCTGTGCAGGCTGAACCCGCCGAGCTGGCGTTGCTTCCCGTGGACCTGGCCCTTATGGGGGAGCTTAACAGCGCAGCCCCCTGGCAGCAGGGCAGCCTGGTGGGCACATCCACAGGCGTATATTTTTATCCCGGGCAAGCTGATAGCCCTGCAGTTCTCCAGTTGCCCCAGGCCGAAGGCAGCAGCCAGCCGGCAGCCCTCACCGCCATCCTGACCCAGGAGGGCCGGGCCTATGCCCTGTCCCTGCCGGCGGGGTGCATCTGGGAAATCCTGTGGGATGGCAAGGCCCTGCACCTGGATGCGCCCCGGTCCTTTGGCACCGGGGCCTTCCTCATTGAAAACCAGCAGGGCCTAGCCCGGACCTGGGTGCCCCAGCAGGTGCTGCTGGAAGGGGACACCCTGTGTGTGCTGTCCCGGCCCATGCAGGAGCTGGGGGGCAGCGTACTAATGCTAGTGGACCTTCAAACCGGCACCAGTGAGGCCTTTCCCCAAACAGCAGGCCAGACCATCATGCACCTGTCCCCCTACCGGGAGGGGCTGCTGCTGGCCCTGGCCCATGGCGGCGGCACATCCCGGGTTGTGGAACTGGACCTGGAAGCGGGCAGCCAAACCCCCTATGCCCAGCTGCCGGCAGACCTCAGGGCAGGCGCCTCCGCCCTCCTCTACCACCCGGGGGAGGATGCCCTGTACATCAAAAGCGGCAACCGGCTGCTGCGGCGCAGCGCTGAAGGCAGCCTGAAGGAAGCCGCCTTTCTGAACGTGGAAGCCGGGCATTTCATCCGCTTCGGGGCCTTGTCCTGGCTGGGGGCAGACCGGTTTGCTTTAGCGCACCCCGGCGGCCTGTTCCTGGGCAGCCTCACGGGCGTTTCAGCGCAGCCCCTGGTGCTGTGGAATGTGGATGAGCGGGACCCGGCCCACCTGGCGGCCATGGGCAAGCTGGGCCAGACCCCCCTGCGGGTCGTGCAGCTGGAGATCGGCGCAACCGTGCACAAGCTGGCGGAGGTCCTCATCGGGGGGCTGGCGGAGCCGGACATCTTCCTGGTGTATGCGGATGAAATGGATCTGAAGCGCCTGATGACCAAGGGCTATGCGATGAACCTGGACCACGACGCGCAGCTGGCCGCATTTGCCTTCGGCACCTATCCCCAGGTGCAGGCCCAGTGCATCCACGAAGGGCAGCTGTACCTGCTGCCCATTGGCCTTGCCCATGAGGGCCTCAGCGTCAACCCATCTGCCTTGCTTACATTGGACCAGCCTGTGCCGGCGCATGCCTTGGAGCTGGTCCGCCTGGTGGAGGCCTGGCCCGGACTGTCCGAACACCGGGATGACCTGGCCCTGTTTGCCCTCGGCACGCCCCGGGATCAGCTGACGGATGCCCTCTGGGCCAGTTGGCTGGCGGATTGCGCCCGGCAGGGCCTTGCGCCCAGCATGGAGGACCCCGGCTTCAAAAGCCTGCTGGAAGCCATTGACCAGGCCGCCCTCACAGGCTGGTCCCGCCGGCAGCGCAGCCTGGAGGCCGTCAGCCTCTTCCCCAACAGCCTGGACGATGCCCTTGACCTGACGCGGTGGACCAGCGCCCTGACCCGGGAGCAATCAGGCCTGGGGCCTGCGGCCTTTGCCAGCTTTCCCCTGCCCCTGGCAGTGGCGGAGGGCAGTCCTTCTGTCCTGCCCCTGCGGCTGATGCTGCTGGGCATCAACCCCCACAGCAACCGGAAAGAGACAGCCCTGCAATACCTGCGGCATTATTTTGAGGCGATGCCGGCGGCGCGGCGCATGCTGCTGCGCCCGGACATGAACCAGCCCCTGTCTAATCCCCAGCTGCCCCTGGCCATCCGTCAGGCGGAGGAGGCCCTTCTGGCTGCGACAGCGCAGCTGGAACAAGCCGCCCCGGACGCCGATGTCCACGGCCTGAAGGAGGCTGTCAAACGGGCGGAAAATCTGCTGGCCTACTGGCGCAGCGACCCGCCCATGGTCAGCGGGGACGCCATCCGCCTGTACCGGGACATGATGGAACACGCCGTGGTGATGAGCTATCAAAACACCGGCGGCGGCGCAAAAGACAAGCTGGAACAGCTGCTGGCCCGCTTCCGGGCGGACACCATCGGGATTGATGAATTGGTCCGGGAGGCGGAGGGGGCGCTGCGGCTGTCCGGGCTGGAGGATGAGTGACGGCAGCTTCGCAGCCGGAGGAGATCACCCCGGTGCCCAAGGGGGTGATGGATGAGCGCAGCATGGCGTGGGGACGTGCCGATGTGGTATATCGTGATTGTCATGTTTATTCAAAGGAGGGCCATCTGCGTGAAGCGTTCAACCCTCCTTGACGACCCCGGGGCTTGGTCCCTCACGGCGGATCCAGCCAGAGGGTGGAGGCCATGTCCACGCGCCCGTCCGGCAAAAAGGGCACCCCTTCGGCCTCCAGCATGGCCCGGCGCAGGGGGGCTGATGCGCCGCCTGCGATGCTGCCGTCCGCCATCACCACCCGCTGCCAGGGCAAATGGTCCGGGCAGTGGCGCAGGGCGCGGCCCACCTGCCGGGCAGCCCGGGGATGCCCCAGCAGCCGGGCGATGCGGCCGTAGGATAGCACCCGGCCCCTGGGAATCCGGGCAATCAGGGCGTAAACCTCTTCAAAAAACGGGTCCATCCTGATCACCTCCCGTCCGGCCTTTTCAAGCTGGTTTAACAAAGCATTTTCCTTCTGACAGTATACCTGCAGGCAGTTTGCAACACCAGGGGTGTATTTCGCCGGGGTATGATGACATTGATGAATTCCATTGGCCACAGCGCCTGAATCCAACAAACACCGTATGAACCGCCATATATGGAGGCAAAAGCATGGGACCAGACCCAAACAGCATCTATCCCAATGAGCAGATCAAGCAAATTGTTTTCATCAAGAATGTAATCACCAGGCCCAACATCATCGTGGGGGATTACACCTATTATGATGACATTTCCGGGGCTGAAAAATTTGAAGAACACGTCACCCATCACTACCCCTTCCTGGGGGACAAGCTCATCATCGGCAAATTCTGCGCCATCGCCAGGGGCATTGAGTTTGTCATGAATGGCGCCAACCACAGGATGAACAGCGTCACAACCTATCCCTTCAACATCATGGGGGGCGGCTGGGAGCAGTTTACTCCACGGTTGGAAGATTTGCCCATGAAGGGCGATACCGTGGTTGGGAGTGACGTCTGGATCGGGCAAAACGTCACCGTGATGCCCGGCATCCGGATAGGCGACGGCGCGATTGTTGCGGCCAACACCGTTGTCACAAAAGACATTCCCCCCTACTGTGTTGCCGGGGGCAACCCGGGCAGGATCATCCGCAAGCGGTTTGATGATGAGCTCATCGCCTATCTGCTGAAGATCAGATTGTGGGATTGGGACGCCGACAAAATCTTTGGCAACATGGCTGCCTTGTGCAGCAGCGATCTGGAGCAAATCAAGCAGATTCAGGATTGACAGGCTGGCTCTCCGTTTCACATGGCGTCTGATGAATAATTAGTCGTTGATTGCCGCGATGCCCTGCGCTTTCAGCTTCTCCGGATGCTCCCGCATGTTCTGGAGAACTTCCGGCGGAGGAAGCGGAAGGCCGGGCACGGGCTATGTTGATGCTGGTGTTGAGTCTGAGATTAGCGGCATTGTTGCATGCTTCGTTCTCAATATACAGTGAACTGCGCAGAACGATTCACTCAAATTTGCTATTGTCCCAGCAACATATGGCGAATGAATGAGGGGTTACCAAGCATTCAGGCCTGTGAATAGGAGGCCCATATTCCCCTCCTGGTACGGCAACAAACTGGCAGTTACCGCGCTATTTCTCTGATCATAGCGTACATATTCAATAATGTTCCATCCTTCAAACGGATAGCATTTGGCTTCACACCGCATATTCTGAAGCCCACTTTCTCATACAAAGCCCTTGCACGACTGTTTCCTTCCACGAAATCAAGCTCTATTTGCAGGATGTTTTGATTGCCCTCCGCTATACGAATCATCTCCAAAGAAAGCCTTGTCCCGATGCCCTGATTCCAAAACTCACTCAGCAGCACAATGGCAACACTGGCCCGGTGCCTCGTTTTGATTCTGTTGTTCCAAGAAATATGGCAGTTGCCGGCAATCTTCCCATCGACCAAACATACCAGCATGGCTTCGTTTTCAGAGGAATTGATTCTGTCAAAAAGTGCCTTCTCGCCTTCCAGCGTGTATTTGCTGCATTCTTCAGGATACCGCACAATTTTCTCTGTTTCACCCGCTGAACTATACAGAAAATCAAGAACGCCTTGCGCATCCTCGTCTCTTGGACTGCGAATCAAGGCTTTCCTTCCGTCTTTCAGAATATACTCAAACGCTTGAACAACCATATTACTCCCTCACGATTTCCATCCTATGGAACCAATCTTTGCTCATTTTAATTGCTATTCTGCACTGTAAAAGAATCCCGCACGACTTCATTAATCATGCGAAAGTATTGCAGCAGATAGACTGTTTTTGGGTTCCAATCACCAGATGCATATGGTACACCGCCTTCATGTGAGATCATGCTTCACACGGTCAGTATTTTTTTATTGTATCGTGCGGGTTCCGGCTCGTCAACGCACATGCGTCCTTGTCATCTAAACATCGGATTTGGATGTGGTTCAAAACAAAGCCCGCAGACCTATGATCTGCGAGCTTGTGGCGTTCCCGCCGTGATTCGAACACGGGGCCTTTCGCTTAGGAGGCGAACGCTCTATCCGGCTGAGCTACGGGAACAGGGCCGCTTTCACAGCGGCAGGGACATCTTAGCACAGGCGCTCAGGCTGCGCAAGAACGGCCTGGGCGCCTTGTCAATGCGGGTATATTTCAGGGAAGGCAAGAAACCCCGTCCGACGAAAGCCACAAAACAGCCCTGTTACCAGGGGCCCGAGAAAGGACGTGTCCATGAACACCCGGATTGTGCTGCTGCGGGGGGGTGATGCCCACCGGCAAGAACAAAGTGCCCATGGCAGAATTGCGGGAGGCCCTCACAAAAGCGGGCTTTGCCCGGGTGCGCAGTTGGATCCAGTCCGGCAACCTGCTGGTGGATACGGACCTGTCCCGGGCGCGCACCCATGATCTGGTGCGCCAGGTGCTGCAGAGCGACCTGGGGGTGGACCTGGCGGTGATGGTGACAAGCCGGGCAGAGATTCAGGCAGCCCTGGAACAAAACCCCTTTCACAGCCTGGCACCTGACCGGGTGTTTTACGGGTTCTTCAATGAGGCACCCGAACAGGCCAAAGCCCGGGCCCTGTTGTCAGAGGACTTCGGGGAGGAGCGCTTGGCCATCACCGACGGGGCTGTGTATATGTACATCCCCGGCAGCGCTGCCAGGAGCAGGCTGAACAACGCTTTTTTGCAGCGCAGGCTGGGGGTTGACCTCACCTTCCGCAACCGCAACACCCTGATGAAGCTGTGCGAGATGGCGGAAAAGCCATAACCGGCAGCGCCTGGGCACAGCCTGGGCCTGAACGGGAAGAGGCAAGGGGCCGCCATCAGGCCTTTCCGCCACCAAGCATTCCCTTTGATCTTGCTTTTTCCAGCCAATTATACGCGCCAAGGCCCGGACGGCTGGTGAGGCCCCCGGGCCTTTTCAATTCAGCGGAACATGGTAGGATAAGCCCATGAGTCAGATCTACACCAACACCCGGGAGGGCCGCTTCATCAGCCGGCCCAACCGCTTCATCGCCCAGGTGCAGCTGGCGGGTGAAACAGTGACCTGCCATGTCAAAAACACCGGCCGCTGCCGGGAGTTGCTGCTGCCCGGGGCCCGGGTCATCCTCGCTGCGGCGGCAAACCCCCTGCGGAAAACCGCCTGGGACCTGGTTGCGGTTTACAAGGGGGACATGCTGGTGAACATCGACAGCCAGGCCCCCAACCGGGTGGCCCGGGACTGGCTGCAGGCGCAATACCCGGGCGCCCTCATCAAGGCGGAGCACCGGGTGGGCGGCTCCCGGCTGGATTTCCTGGTGAACCTGCTGCCGGACTGGGACCAGGCAGCAGGCCCCCAGCCGCCAAACAGCCTGCTGTATGTGGAGGTGAAGGGCGTCACCCTGGAGGTGGAGGGCCAGGCCCTGTTTCCTGACGCCCCCACCCCCCGGGGCGCCCGGCACCTGCAGGAATTGGACCACCTGGCCCGGCAGGCGCACCGGGCCCTGGCCCTGTTTGTGGTGCAGATGCGGCCGGTGATCAGCTTTTCCCCCAACGACGCCATGGACCCGGCCTTTGGCGCAGCCCTGCGGGCGGCGGCTGCCAGCGGCGTGCAGGTTCTGGCCCTGGACTGCCGGGTGACAGAAAACAGCCTCACCGCCGGAAACCCGGTGACGGTGAGGCTGTAGTCAGGGGAGATTTCGGTGCTACTCGGTCTTGTCCTGGTCGGCCAGCATGTCCTTGAACATCTGCTCCCGCTCCTCAAAGCTGACCACCCGGTGCATCTGGTGCAGCAGCCACTGGTGGCCGAAGGGGTCCAGGATGACGGCATTGCTGACCCCCATGTTGGCGATGTGGTTCACGGGCTGCACCGCGGTGCACCCGTTTTCAAGGGCCTTGTCGAAAGTGGCCTTGATGTCTTCCACCATGATGTTGATCCAGATGGGAGAGGGCTGTTTGGGGTCCGGGGCCACCAGGCCATACTGCGGGTTGGCGTCCAGCATGTGGAAACGTGTGCCGTACAGGGTGAACACCGCCTCGTTCATGCCCTGGTCAAAGCTGGTGGCCTCCACCTTCTCAACGCCAAAGACTTTCTCATAAAAGGGCAGGGCCTGCCTGCTGTCGGATACCACAAAATCAATTTCTACGCCTGTCATGGGGCACTTCCTTTCTGTCGGTTTCCATCAGGAATATACCCCTTTCCCGCTTTTCCCCGGTTGCCCGGCGCCTGCTTGTAAGCCTTCCGGGTACACAGTATAATGAGTGTGGACACTGCGGAAAACCGCGGAAACCACCTGATACTAAACACACGAGTTAATGCACTCATGGACCGAGGATTTTTGATGGCTCTGCTAAGTCGAAGGAACGAGGCGTAGCCGTAGCCTACGCTGAGTGAATGAGACGACGCAGAGACGCAAAAATACCGGTTCATGGAAGCATGAAAGGGTGCGTTTAGTATAAAAAGAAGGGAGAACGACATGTCTGAAGAAGAACGCCTGGACATTGTGGAAGGCACCGACGAGGACGGCAACCGCCTGCTGCTGAGCGTTGAAAAATACTTCTTCTACAACGGCGAGGAATATGTGCTGCTGAAGGAAGTGGCGGAGGAAAAAACCCCCGCCGCCCCGGACGGCGGCCGGGACACCGTCTATGTGATGCGGGTGGCCGTCACCACCGATGAGGACGGCGAAGAAATTGAGGATTTTGAGCCCGTGGAGGAGGAGCTGGCCCAGCGCCTGATCCCCGTGATCCGGGCCCGCTATGACACCATGGAAGGCCCGGTGAACCCTGACTAATTGACCAAGCGCCTGAATGACACCCTGAAGAAGAAAATCGCCCTGCTGCCGGACAGCCCCGGCTGCTACCTGATGAAAGGGCAGGGCGAGATTTTGTATGTGGGGAAAGCCGTGAACCTGGCCAGCCGGGTGCGCAGCTATTTCTCCCCCCAGCCCCATTCCGCCAAGGTGCAGGCCCTGGTGGACCGGATTGACGATGTTGACGTGATCCTGGCCGCCACCAACCTGGAGGCCCTGGTGCTGGAAAGCAACCTCATCAAGCTGCACCGGCCTTTTTACAACATCAAGCTGATGGATGACAAGCACTATCCCTACATCCGCATCAGCACAAACGAGCCCTTCCCCCGCCTCACCGTGGCCAGGCGGGTGGAGGACGACGGCGCCCGCTATTTCGGCCCTTATTACGGCACCGGCGCCATCCGCCAGGTGACGGGGGTGCTGCGGCGCATCTTCCCCCTGCGCACCTGCAACCTGAAATTGCCTGCGGCCAAGCCCCTGCGGCCCTGCATCGCTTATGAGATGGGCCAGTGCAAGGGGCCCTGCGCCGGGCTGATTTCCCAGGAGGACTACCAGGTGCTGGTGGACGGGGTCATCGCCTTTTTGAAGGGCCGCTACAAGCCGGTGGTGGACCAGCTTGAAAAAGAAATGCAGGATGCCTCACACGCCATGCAGTTTGAGCGCGCGGCCGAACTGCGGGACGCCATCCGGGACGTGATGGGCCTGATGGAGCAGCAAAATGCGCTGCAGACCACGAAAGTGGACCAGGACGTCATCGCCGTGGCCCAGGACGGCCTGGACGCCATGGCCCAGGTGCTGTTCATAAGGGGGGGCAAGATGCTGGAAAGCCGGGCCTTTGCCCTGCCCCGGGAGGGCAGCGAGCCCCTCCCGGAGGTGCTGTCCGCCTTCATCACCCAGTTTTATGAGGACAGGCTGCCGGCCCGGGAGGTGATCACCCAGGCGGCGGAGGACCCGGACACCCTGAAAACCTGGCTGCGGGACCGCCGCCAGGGGGCGGTGGACCTGGTGATCCCCCGGCGGGGGGACAAACTGCGCCTGGTGGAAAACGCCCTCACCAACGCACAGGACGCCCTCACCAAGCGCAATGCCAGGGAGCAGGTGGTGCAGGAGCGCACCCTGGGGGCCAGCCGGGAGCTGGCCGCCGCCCTGCACCTGCACAGCGTGCCGGTGCGCATTGAGGGCTTTGACATCTCCAACACCCAGGGGGCCCAGTCCGTGGCCAGCATGGTGGTGTTCATCAACGGGGAGCCCGCCCGGAAGGAATACCGGCACTTCCGCATCAAAACCGTGGAGGGGCCCAACGATTTTGCCAGCCTCCACGAGGCCCTCACCCGGCGCTTTAAGCGGGCCCTGCTGCCGGACAAGCCCTGGCCCCTGCCGGACCTGATTCTGGTGGACGGCGGGCCCCAGCAGCTGGCCTATGCCCTCATGGCAAGGGACAGCCTGGGCCTCTCTGTACCCATCTTCGGCCTGGCGGAGCGGCTGGAGGAAATCTACCTGCCCGGGGAGGACGAACCCGTCATCCTGGACCGCCATGCCCCCGCCCTGCACCTGGTGCAGCGCATCCGGGACGAGGCCCACCGCTTCGGCATCACCCACCACCGGAAGCTCCGGGGCCGGGAGAGCATCCGCTCCCAGCTGGAGGAGGTGCCGGGCATCGGCCCCGCCCGCCGCCGCGCCCTGCTGGCCACCTTCCGGTCCTTAAGGGGCATTGCGGAAGCCGATGTGGACGCCCTGGCCGCCGTGCCCGGCATGTCGCGGCCCGCAGCCCAGGCCCTGTTTGACGCCTTCCGGGCAAAAAAGGACGGCGATGCATGAATGGGCGGGCCCCGGGCGTTTGATACGTAGAACACTGGAAGGGAGGGCCCGGATGCACCGCAGTCGCAAATGGCTGGCCGCCATGGTATGCCTCATGCTCCTGCTGCAGGCAGGGCTTGCCGGCGCCCTCACCCTGTCCTTTTCCCCGGGGCTGACAGCGGTGTCCCAGCGCCTGGACCGGGGCCACGCCTACGGTATCCAGGTTGAGGCACAGCTTGCCGCCTGGCCGGACCTGAACCCGGAGACCCTGGACGCCCTGCAGGCCTGGCTGGCAGGCCATCAGCTGGCCATCACCCTCCAGGGGCAGGGGGACAGCCGGGACAGCCTGGCACGCCTGCTTCAGGGCGAGCGCCAACTCCTGACCCTGTCCACCCATGAGACACCCCGGGAGGCCCAGATGCTGCTGGGGGGCGAAAACCAGCCCCTCACCCGCTACCTGGGCACGGCGGCGCAGCCCCCCTGGCAGACCCTGCTGGCCCTGGACACCGCGTTCCCGGACCCAGAGGCGGCAGGGGCGCAGTTGACATCCTTCGGCCAGGCCGCCCTGCCCTTCCTCACCGTCTATGAAAAGCCGGTAAAAACTGCCACCACCATCAAGAACGTGGGCCGGGGCAGCACGCAGATGGTCTACACCCTGAAAAAGGACGAGGCCCTGCTTCTTTACCAGGAGGCCCGGGAGCAGCTGCTGCCCCCCTTGAAAGCGGCCCTGGAAGCCTTGTTGCCGGGGCAGGCAGACAGCCTGGGCAGCGCCCTGGACAGCCTGCAGCCGGACGGCAGCCTCACCATCAAGCGCATCCTGGACAAAGAGGACCAGGACCTGGGCCTGCAGATTACCGGACAGGTCCAGCTGCACGGCAAAGCCCGGCGCCTCACCCTCTTTGGCGGGGTGGCAGACAGCGGCCTGTACCTCAGCCTGCGCCTGCCCGCCACCCGGGGCAATGACACCCTCAGCCTGCAGCTGTCCATCCTGGATGCCCCCGGGCAGCTGAAGGGCGACTGGCGCTATGAAAGCGTCACCGGTAAGGCCCGCCACCGGATGAACGGCAGCCTCTCCCTCACCTCCGTTATCAAGGAGGGCGTGGAGCGGGTCACCGGGAAGATCACCGGCACCAGCCGGCGCACCGGGGAGAACGCCGCCAGTTTTGAATTCCTCATCAAGCCGGACCTGGAAATCCGGGAAGACAGCCTCACCGGCAGCCTGCTGCTGCAGGAGCTGGCCGGCAAAAAAACGATACGGGAACTGACGCTGCGCCTTTCCGGCCAGCCGGCCCCGGCCTTTGCGGCCCCTGCGCCCATGGCGGAGATCGACCTGAACACCGCCGAATCCACACAGCTGCCGGCCATCGCCGGCCGGGTGCAGCAGGCCTTCATCCCCGTTCTCACCGAGTTCCTCATGGGCCTGCCCCTTGCCACCCGCCAGCTGGTGCTCCACGACCTGGGGCGGGACCAGCGCACCCAGGGGGACAGCGTCCCCGCCGGCATCCTGCCGTTGCCCACCTTTGTTGTGACCGATGAATCCATTCCAACCACCAAGGAGGAAAACCCATGAAACGCTTGCTTGCCCTCTTGCTGACAGCCGTCCTGCTGCTTGGCACCCTGCCCGCTTTTGCCGCGGAATACACCCTGGATGAAAAGCTGTACAAGCAGGTCAAGGATGGCTCCGGCCTGAAAATCACCCTGAAAACCCAGAAAACCGGCGGCGCGTTCAGCGTGCTGGACGCCCCCACCAACGCCATGCTGGGCGCCCTCCTGCCGGGGGCCGAGCTGGCCGTCCGCTACCTGCGGGGCGTGGGCACCATGAAGGGCCAGGAGGAGACCGAGCTGATCCTCTCAAAGAACGGGCAGCCCCTCTTTGACCTGCGCCAGCTTGCAGACAGCCAGTTTGAGCAGCTCACCTCCTCCCTCTTCGGCGCCACCCGCTATGTGGACCGCAGGGACGGCGGCGCGCTGATGGCCCTCATCACCGGCCAGGACCCCACCTGGCCCCCGGTGGAGGGCGTCCTGCTGAAGCTCAACACCGCGGAATCCACCTGGCAGGGGGCCGTGGCCCGGAAGCTGGATGCCTACAGCGTCAAGCTCACCGTCTGGATGCAGGCCTTCACCAAGACCGAAACCATCTATGACGCCGCCCAGAACCCCCAGACCAGAATCACCGTCACCGTGCCTGCCGCCCAGCTCAAGGCCCAGGTGAAGCAGATGCTGCTGGACATGTACAGCGATGCCGAGCTGCTGGCTCTGCTCAACCAGGAGCTCAACGCCCGGGAGGCGGCCGCCTACCTGCAGCCCGCCATGATGAACAGCTTCTTCCAGACCCTGGACCTGCTGCCCCTAACCGGCGACCTGGTGTCCCAGCGCCTACTCAACGCCGCCGGCGAGGTGATTGAAAACAGGCTCACCCTGCCCCTGGGCGGCGCCCGGGGCCTGTCCCGGGCCCTGTACACCTACACCCTGAAGGAAACCGGCGCCCAGACAGAAATCGTGCTGGAATACACCAAGACCAACCCCCAGAACCAGAAGGGCGCCGTCACCGCCCTGGTCTTTGAAGGCGGGCAGACCGCCGGCAGCAATGAGTTCAGCTACCGGGGCACCCTCAGCATCCAGCCCGAGCCCGGCAGCGATGCCTTCACCGTGGACAGCGCTGAAGGGGATGTGCCCGCCCGGGTCTATGCCTTCAACCTCCTCTACGCGCCGGAGGATGAGGTGGTGGACCAGGCCGCATCCAGCTCCTCCCGGGATTTTGCCCTCACCCTGCGCATCGCGCCCCAGGGAGAGGCGCAGATGGCCGCCCAGAGCATCAAGGCCAATGTGAAGCTCACCAGCCGCCTCAACTCCCGCTCCGCCACCTATTTCACCGGGGTTATCTCCTGGCAGGATGAGGGCTCTGGCGCCCTGATCCAGGCGGACATCAGCGGCAACACCGCCCCGCCCTGGAGCATGGAGCCGGTGAACGCCGCCGGCGCCACCCGGGTGGACACCATGACCACAGCCCAGCTGAAACAGGCCGGGGAAAGTGTGCAAAACGCCTTCTTAACCGCCCTGTCTGCCCTGGTGATGCAGATGATGACCCCCACCACCACGCCCTGATATATTTCCGGAAAACCCCGGGGCTGTCGCAGCAGCGATGGCCCCTTTTCCTGTTTTTGTCCGGCGTGGTATACTAAAGCCCTGACACCAAAGGAGGTAACATGGCAAGTTTTGTGGACCAGGCGGCAATCCGCTTAAAGGCCGGGAACGGGGGCAATGGCTGTGTCTCCTTTCACCGGGAAAAATTTGTGTTAAACGGCGGCCCGGACGGCGGAGACGGCGGCAAGGGGGGCGACATCGTGCTCCTGGCTGACCACAACCTCCACACCCTGATGGACTTCCGCTACCAGCGCAGCTATGAAGCCGAGAACGGCGACATGGGCCAGTCCTCCCGGCGCACCGGCAAAAGCGGCCAGGACCTCGTCATCAAGGTGCCGGTGGGCACCGTGGTGCGGGACGCCCGCACCGACAACGTGGTCATGGACCTGCACGAGGCCGGCCAGCCCCGCATCCTATTAAAAGGCGGCCGGGGCGGCCACGGCAACGCCCGCTTCGCCACCGCCACCCGCCAAGCCCCCAATTTTGCCAAGCCCGGCATCAAGACCTTCTGGCACGAGTTCACCCTGGAGCTGCGCACCATCGCCGACGTGGGCCTGGTGGGCTTCCCCAATGCCGGCAAAAGCAGCCTCCTGGCCCGCATCACCGCCGCCCGGCCCAAGGTGGCCAACTACCCCTTCACCACCCTGCAGCCCAACCTGGGCATCGCCCAGCACAAGGGGCACAGCTTCGCCATCGCCGACATCCCCGGCCTCATCGAGCGCGCCTCGGAAGGCGCCGGATTGGGCTTTGCCTTCCTGCGGCATGTGGAGCGCACCCGACTGCTCCTCCACGTGGTGGACGCCTCCGGACAGGAGGCCCGGAACCCGGTGGACGACTTCAACACCGTCAACGAGGAGCTGCGCCGCTACGGCCAGTTAGACCAGCGGCCCCAGATCGTCATCGCCAACAAGATGGACCTGCCCGACAGCCAGGGGCACCTGGACGCCCTCCGGCAGGCCGCCGGGAACAGGCCCTTCTACCCCGTCTCCGCCGCCACCGGCCAGGGCCTCACCGAGCTGCTGGACGGCGTGGTGCAGCTGCTGGCCACCCTGCCCGCCAGCCAGCCCTTTGAGGAGGAAGCCTTCTTCGAGGAGGAGCGGGTCACCGGCTGGGAGGCCGTCCAGGAATCAGACGGCGTCTTCGCCGTCACCGGCGGGTCCATGGACAGCCTGCTGGATGCCGTCAATTTTGACAGCTTTGAAAGCATGAACTGGTTCCACCGCACCCTCCGGGCTTCCGGCGTCATCGACCGCCTTCGGGAGCTGGGCGCCCAGGAGGGCGACACCGTCCGGATTGGCGAGGACGGCGTGGAGTTTGACTACGTGGAGTAGGACGGGAGACGGGGAGGACCGGGGACGAGGGACGGGGGACGTCAGAAACCTTTTCTGAAGAAAAGGTTTCCGAACCTTCCAAAAGACTTTTGGAATCTGTATTGTAAATCAGCGGGAAGGATAAGAAACAGGGTTCCGGGTCTTCCAAGGCTGATGGAGCAAACGACAGTGAAACATCCCGCTACCTGTGCGGAATCCGCGCGAAGGACGGTGCATAATGACGCTGAACCAGGACAAACTGTGCCTGGTGGTGCCCTCCATGGCCTATGAGGGGCAACTGCTGGACTACAAGCGGGAAACCCTGGCCATTGAAGACGAGATGGCCGGAGACGCCGGCCTGGACACCACGGAAACCGTGGCAGAATGGCTGGAGCGCCTCAGCCGCTGCGCCCACCCGGACACCTGCCCGGCAGGCATGGTGCCTGCCAGCACCTACCTGTGTGTCCGAAGCCGGGACGACCGGCTGGTGGGCCTGGTGGACATCCGCCACCGCCTCAACGACAACCTCCTCAAGTCCGGCGGCCACATCGGCTACTCCATCCGCCCGGATGAACGGGGCAAAGGCTATGCCAAGCTGCAGCTGCTGCTGGCCTTGGACAAATGCCGCAGCCTGGGCATCTCCCCGGTGCTCATCACCTGCGCAGCGGACAACGAGGCCTCAAAGCGCACCATCGTGGCCTGCGGCGGCGTGCTGGATGACATGCGCATCAGCCACGAGGGCCGCCACACCCTACGCTACTGGATCAGCCTATGATGCAAACACAGGACACCCTGCGCCTGGTGGCGCCCTCCCTGGCCTATGAGGCCCAGATCCTGGCCTACCGGGAGGAATCCCTGGCCGCCGACCAGGGCAGGATGAACGGCGTGGGCAACCTTGACAACCTCAGCGTCCCGGAATGGCTGGACCTGCTGGAGCGCAAAAAGCATGATGACACAAGGCCCGAGGGCTTGGTGCCGGACAGCAGCTTCCTGTGCCTCCGCAAAGCCGATGACCGCCTGGTGGGGATGATCAACATCCGCCATGTCCTCAATGAGTACCTGCTCAACTACGGCGGCCACATCGGCTACTCCATCCGCCCTCAGGACCGGGGGCAGGGCTACGGCAAGGAGCAGTTGCGCCTGGGGCTTCAGGAATGCCGCAAACTGGGCATCAGCCCCCTTCTTCTCACCTGCGAGCCCTGGAACGCTGCCTCTCAGCGGGTCATCATGGCCCTGGGCGGCATCTATGAGGACAGCAGAACCACCCCCGAGGGCAAGACCCTGATGCGCTACTGGATTCACCTGAACGAATAACACAAGAAAGGTTCAACACACATGGAACTGACTGGAAAACAACGGGCCCACCTGCGCGCCCTGGCCAACGGCCTGGACACCATCCTCTACCTGGGCAAGGACGGCATCACCGACAGCGTCCTGCGGGAGGCCGATGAACTCCTCACCAAGCGGGAGCTCATCAAGTGCGCCGTGCAGCAAAACGCGCCTCTCTCCGCCAAGGAGGCTTCCATTGAGATTTGCCACCGCACCGGGGCCAGCCCCGTGCAGACCATCGGCCGGCGCTTCACCATCTTCCGCCGCAATGAGGAAGAGCCCGTCATCGACCTGCCCTGACCGCGGAAAGGACACACCATGGACAAAAGCGCCACCATGCCCCAAATTATCAGCACCTTAAGGGAGCTGGCCACCACCCCCTCCCCCACCGGGATGACTGAACGCATTGAAGCCCTGCTCATGGACAAGCTGGGAGCCCTGGGCCTTGCCCCCTGGCAAAGCGGGAAGGGCGCTGTCATGGCCCGGATCAACGAAGGCCAGGGGCCGGGCATCCTGCTCTCTGCCCATATTGACACCCTGGGGCTGATGGTGCGCGCCGTGAAAGCCAACGGCCGCCTGCGCATCACCCAATTGGGCGGCTTTCCCCTGCAGTATGTCGAGCAGGAGAACGTCCTGGTGCACCTGCGCAGCGGTGAAACCATCCCCGGCACCCTGCGGATGAACGAGCCCGCCGTCCACGCCAACAAGGAGTTGCGCACCGCCGAGCGCACCGACGAGACCATGGAGGTGGTGCTGGACCGGAAGGTATCCAGCAGGGAAGAAACCGCCGCCCTGGGCATCATGGCCGGGGACGTCATCAGCCTGGACCCCCGCTTTGTGGAAAGCGGCGAGGGCTTCATCAAAAGCCGCCACATGGACGACAAGGCCTCTGCCGCCATCCTCCTCACCCTGGCGGAAGCCTTCGTCAAGGGCCAGGCCGCCTGCCCCCGCCCCGTCACCATCCTCTTCACCAACTATGAGGAGGTGGGCCACGGCGCCAGCGCCGCCCACCCCGAAGGCATCACCGACATGATCGCCGTGGACATGGGGGTGGTGGGGGATGACCTGAGCACGGACGAGATCAAGGTCAGCATCTGCGCCAAGGACTCCACCGGCCCCTACAACCGGGCCCTCACCGGCGCCCTCATCGACACCGCCAAAAAACACGAACTGGCCCACGCCGTTGACATCTACCCCTTCTACGGCTCCGACACCAACGCCGCTCTCACCGCCGGCTACGACTACCGCCACGCCTTAATCGGCCCCGGCGTCTCCGCCAGCCACGGCTACGAGCGCGTTCATGAGGACGGCTTGTGGAATACCCTGATGTTATTGGTTCATTATTTGAGGGAATGTTAGGAAGAACGAGTCGGGGAAGGGCATTTTGAAAAATGCCCCTCCCCGGACCCCTCCCCTAAAACTGTTGGTAGTTATCCTGCTTCAGGGCAGGTTTTTATTTGGTTTGAGTAAAAAATGAACCCTTGCGAGTTCATCAAATCATCATGATAAAATTCTAAAGTCTTTTGGAAGGTTCGGAAACCTTTTCTTCAGAAAAGGTTTCTGACGTCCCCCGTCCTCGTCCCCCGTCCTCCCCGCCCCGTCCTACTTCGATATCTGATCCAAACTCATCCCGAAGCCGGGCACAAACTCCCGGAGGAAGTCCTGCACCTCGGGCAGGTCGATGGCGTGGAGGGTGGCCAGGATGCTTTCCTGGGCCTCGATGAACTCGTTGTTGCCGGCCTTGGTTTCCTCCAGGCATTTGATGTAGGCGCAGAGACGGTCGGCGGCCTTCACCAGGCGGTGCTCTGCCGTGTTGGTATCCGGCAGGAGGAGGGGGTCATAGGCGGCGCGCAGGTCCTGGGGCAGCATCTGCTTGAGGCGCTGGATGGCGATGCGCTCGATCTTGTGGTACTCGGCCTTGATCTGGGGGTTGTTGTGCTTGATGGGGGTGGGCAGGTCCCCGGTGATGACCTCGGAGACGTCGTGGAAGAGGGCCATGGCCATGACGTGCTCGGCGTTGTAGTCCCGGCCGTAGCGGGTGTTGCCGATGACGGCCAGGGCATGGGCGATCATGGCGGCCTGCATGGCGTGCTCCATGTCGTTTTCGGGGATGAGGTTGCGCATCAGGCCCCAGCGGCGGATGAGCTTCATGCGGGAGAGGTAGGCGAAGAAGTGGTGCATGGGGATCAGTCTCCTTGTTGTGATGGGATGGTGATGACCCGGGGGCTGCAGGCGATGCCCGGGAGGAAGGCCTCCATGAAATCGCTGGTGTTCATTTCCACCGAGGCGGTGTTGATGCCGGGGTGGAACCAGAGGCGCTGATGGGACAGCAGGGCATCGTCGATGACCAGGGTGACCTGCTTGTCGGTGTCAAAGAGCAGGCCCAGGGGGCTGACGGCGCCCTGGGTGAGGCCCAGCATCAGGGGCAATTGGTGAAGGGGTGCGAAGCTGAGCCGGGACACCCCCAGCAGCTTGCTGACCACCGCGGTGCGGAATTCCCGGAGGGGGGAGAGCAGCAGCAGGTAGTAGGCGGTCTGCTGGCGGTTGCAGAGGAAGACATTCTTGGGCATGGTGGCCAGGGCCGGGTCCAGTTCCGGGGTCTTCAGGCAGTCCTCAATGGTCCACTTGGCCTCGTGATGAAAAAGCCGGTAGGGGATGCCCATGCGGGCCAGGGCGGCCAGGATTTCTTTACTGTTGTCCATTGTGGTCCTTGGGTTTGGTCAGGTGCTGTTCAAAGCCCAGCTGCCCCGGGCGGTAGTAGACGGTGTCGGTGAAGCCCTCGGGCATGTAGTTTTGCGCCACCCAGTGGCCGGGGAAATCGTGGGGGTAGCGGTAGCCCTCGCCGTTGCCCAGGCGGCTGGCCCCCTGGTAGTGGGTGTCCCGCAGGTGCAGGGGCACCTCCCCCAGCTGCCCCCGCTGGGCATCCGCTGCGGCGGCGCCCATGGCGGCCACCACGGAATTGGACTTGGGGGCCATGCAGATGTAGATGATGGCCTGGGAAATGGGCAGACGGGCCTCGGGCAGGCCCACAAACTCCAGGGCAGAGGCGGCGGCCACCGCCTGAACCATGGCCTGGGGGTCCGCCATGCCCACGTCCTCACTGGCGTGGGCGATGAGGCGCCGCACGATGAGGCGGGGGTCGCAGCCGGCATAGAGGAGCCGGGCGGACCAGAGAAGGGCGGCGTCGGGGTCGGAGCCCCTGAGGCTTTTGCAAAAGGCGGAGAGCATGTCGTAGTACAGGGTCTCATCCACCCGCATCATGGGCTTCTGGATGCTGTCCTCGGCGATTTCCCGGGTGATGACGATGCCTTCGGGCCCCGTGGGGGTGGTGAGGGCGGCCAGCTCCAGGGCGTTTAAGGCGGTGCGCACGTCCCCGGCGGCCACCTGCACCCAGTGGTCCAGGGCTTCGTCTGACACCTGGACCTTCATGGCCCCCAGGCCCCGCTCGCTGTCGGCAAGGGCCAGGGTGAGGGCCTTTTTCACGTCCTCATCAGTGAGCCGGAAAAACTGGAAGACCCGGCAGCGGCTGACGATGGCAGGGGTCATGGCGATCATGGGGTTTTCGGTGGTGGAGCCGATGAAGCGGATGACCCCTTCCTCTATGGCGGGGAGGATGGAGTCGGACTGCGCCTTGCTCCAGCGGTGGCACTCGTCCAGGAGCAAATAGGTGTGCTGGCCGTACATCTGTCGCAGGTCCCGGGCTTTTTTGATGACTTCCCGCACCTCCGCCACCCCGGTGGTGACGGCGTTTAAGCGCTCAAAGGCGCCTTTGGTGGTCTGTGACACCACATAGGCCAGGGTGGTCTTGCCGCAGCCGGGGGGGCCGTAGAAGATGCTGCTGGTGAGCTGGTCGGCCTGGATGGCCCGGCGCAGCAGGCGCTCCTTGCCCACCAGGTGGTCCTGGCCCAGGAACTCGTCCAGGGTGCGGGGGCGCATGCGATCCGCCAGGGGGCGGGTGGCATCCTGGCTCACAAAATCAAACAGGCTCATCGCTGCTTCTGGTCTGCACCAGCAGGGTCTTGTTGTCGGCGGCCAGGCGCCATTCCCGGTCTTCCCCGGCCAGGGCGCACTCGATGTGCATCACGGCAATGCCGCTGTCGATGCTGTCCAGCTTGTTGCCGGTGAAGCTCAGGGTACTGCCGGTGAAGGACACCTTCCAGGGCTGGCGGTTCATGGCGGAGGGGGCGGAGCGCATGGCCTCCGCCGCCCGGTAGGCCCAGTAGGGCCAGAGGGTGGGGTCGTCCGGGCTGAAGGCGGTGAGGATGCGCCGCCTTGTGTGCCGGGCGCCTTCGGTGTCCGCCGGCACGCCAAAGGGCATCACCGCCATCACTTTTTCATCACCCCGAAGGGCTTTGTCGGCAATCAGGCGGCGGTAGTTGCCGGTGATCCAGCAGCCCTGGAGGCCCTGGTTCACCAGCTCCAGCTGGAAGGCCTCGCCGGAGACGCCGGCCTTGAAGGCGGCGTGTTCCACATCCTTCTGGGCCAGGATGACAGCATACTGGTGGTGGCCCCGGAAGCGCGGGAAGAGGGGCAGGCTCACCACCACATCATCCGCCCCTTCTGACACGATGGCAATGCGGATGCCCTTCTGGCACACCCGGGCGGCGGCATATTCCATGGCCGCCAGCTGGGAGATGTCCGCAGGCTCGGCAAACACCCGGCAGCTGAAGCGCCGGGGCATGACGGCCAGCCACCGGGCCAGCTGCGCGTCCTTGTACATCCCCAAAAAGGGCAGAGACATCAGGCACCTCCCTCTGTAATGCTCATAAAGTGTATCACAGGCCGGGGGTGGATACAATGAAGGGTCTGTGTAGGGAAGCTGCGTGCAAGATATTGCACTGGTTTTGTTTGCTTGTTTTGAAACTCGTTTTCCGATTAAATCACAGCCCTGTATTTCCGCCTGCCAATTCTCCGCACACAGAATGCAGCGGATATTCATTATTTACAAACGGCATATCCCGTGCACCCTTTCAATTTTCCGGTGCTCAACACGCGAAAACTGCTGTGACGGTCGTCAGGTTCCCGTACTTGCCTTCATGTTGATTCCTGATTTGACCCAGTGGATTCAGGTTGACATTCTGCCGGTTCATTGGTAAGGTAGGAAGGGACATTTGTTGGATTGTGCGCATGTATCAAGCGCAGCGCATGCAAATTCATACAGAGCATCACACAGGATGTCTGTGTTTGTTGCATCATCATTGGGAAGGAGCCAGTTCGTTGAGGGTTGTCGTAAAGAAACAAGTGAATCCGTTGCTCAACTCCGGTTTGCCAGTGGCATCAGACCAGTATCCGGTATTGACCAAAGCCTATTATGAAAACCGCTTCCAGCGTGCGCGGGATGCCATGGGCGACCTGGATTGTCTGGTCATCTACGCAGACCGCGAGCATTTTTCAAACGTGGAGTATTTCACGGGTTTTGACCCCCGGTTTGAGGAAGCCTTGCTGATTGTGCCCAAACAGGGGGAAGCGAGCCTCTTGGTCGGCAAGGAGGGCTGGGATTACGCAAAAGCCATCAAGCCCCAGGTCCGGGTGGTGATGTATGCGCCCTTCAGCCTGCCCGAGCAGCCCCGGGGCAGCGTCAGGCGCCTGGCAGACCATCTGAAGGAGGCCGGCGTCCGGGCTGATTCCCGCATCGGGCTGGTGGGCTGGAAGTATTTCACGCCGGAGGACGGGCTGAACCCGGGGGACACCTTTGACGTGCCCCACTTCATCGTCCGGGAGCTTCAGCAGGCAGCCCCGGCGGGCCATATCCGGAATGCGACGGCCCTGATGGTCAGCAACGACGGCGGCCTGCGCATCACCCTGGAAGACCAGGACCTGCTCTTCAGCGAGCTGGCGGGCACTCTGGTGTCCCGCAATGTCCACCGGGTGCTGGACAGCCTCCGGGAAGGCGTCACAGAACTGGATGCATCCCAGGCTTTCCAGATCAATGGGCTGCCGCTGTCCATCCACTGCAACCTGAACTTCGGACAGCAGCTGGACTATGCCATCGCCAGCCCAACCCCCCACAAACGCTTGGAACAGGGCGAGGTGGTGGCGGTCGGCATGGCCTACAGGTACGCGCTGTGCCACAAGGTTGGCTATTTTATCAAGGACGAAAACGAAGCGCCCCCGGGCCTGGACAGCTTTTACAGCGCCTATTTCAGGGCCATCGCCGCCTGGTATGAAGCAGTCCGCATCGGTGCCACCGGGGGCAGCGTGTATGAGGCGGTCAGGCAGGTGACGGGGGAACTCACCGAATTTGGCATCAACCTGAACCCCGGGCACCTGATTCATTCGGATGAGTGGTCCAACACACCGTTTTATGAAGGCAACCGGGATGTGCTGCGCTCCGGCATGATGATCCAGTGCGACTTCAGCGCCAACCACCCGCAATCCGGCTTCTCCGCCCACGCGGAGGACGGCATCCTGCTGGCGGACGCCGAAACCCGCGCCAGGCTGGCCGCAGCCTCCCCCATTGCCTGGCAGCGCATCCAGGCGCGCCGCGCTTTCATGACGGAGGTACTGAACATCCGCCTCAACGAAGAAATCCTGCCGACATCTGATATGCCGGGCATGGTGTTCCCCTATCTTGGCAACCTGAACACCGTGCTGGCCTTTGAAAACTGAGCTTTGAACCCGCCGACCTGAAAACGGAGGTGATTGCAGCAAACAAGCCAGCCTGCTTCCCGGCAGGCGGCTGACAAACCCCATACCCGAAATCAAATCATTATATGTCCATATGAAAGGAGCAACATGAAAAAATTACTGTCATTCCTGCTGGTCACAGCGCTGGTGTTCAGCTTTGCTGCACCGCTGTTTGCACAGGCACAGCAAATCACCATTGGGGTTTCCATCTGGAGTTCCACAGACACCCTGGGCAGCGAAGTGAAGCGGCTGCTGGACGCTGCCGCAGATGCCCTGGACGTGAAGCTGATCTATGTGGACCAGGCACATATCTCTGAGCAGGTCACCGCCTCAGCAGAAACCCTGGCCATCGCCGGCTGCGACGGCATCATCATCTGCAACTCCTCATCTGCGGAGATGACGTCGGTCATCAACACCTGCACCGAGAACGAGATGTATGTGGCGCAGTTCTTCAGGGCCATCAACCCGGAGGACAACCCCGCGGAATATGCCCTGGCCCAGTCCTCCAAGTATTATGTGGGCACGGTGCATGAGTCCGAGCCGGACAACGGCTTCCAGCTGGCCCAGATCCTCTGTGAAAAAGGCGCCCGGCAGATTGGCCTGATGGGTTGGGAGCCCGGCGACGCCACCTTCCTGGGGCGCTGGGAAGGCTATAAGGCCGGCGTCGCTGCCTGGAACGAAGCCAACCCTGATGACCAGGCCGTTTTGCTGGAGCCGCAGTACGGCAGGACCACCTCTGACACCGGCCGGGCAACGGCGGAAGCCATCATCGCAGCCAACCCGGGCATTGACGCCCTGATTGTTGCGGGCGGCGGCGGCGATCCCCTGGTGGGCGCCATTGCGGCCATCGAAGGCCTGGGCCTGACTGGAAAAATCCAGGTTGCCTCCACAGACTTTTTGCCGGACCTGGGCGAAAAACTCAAGACCGGCGCCATGAGCGTTGAATCCGGCGGGCATTATGCCGACCCCTTCTTCGCCTTCATGATGGTGTACAACACCATCCGCGGCAAGTATGAAACCTCCAACGAGGGCTTCCTGGAAATGATCTTCCCCTACATGTTTGTTTCCTCCCCCGAGGAGTATGAGGCCTATGCCACCTACTTCACCGGTACGGAACTGCCCTACTATCCCGACGAGATCAGGGCGATGGCAGAGTACAGCTTTGAAGAGCTCAACGAGGCCTGCATCAAACTGTCTGTTGCGGAAGTGGTGGAGCGGCACGCAAAATAAGCAGCCCACCACAAACGCGCCTGTAAAGCGGCGCATGTGAAACCCCAGGGCGGAGCCCCGGCAGTCTGCCGGGGCGCCCGCCGGGGCTGTTCCCTGGAACTTCATGCCGAACGAATGCACAAACGCACCCATGGGCCGGGCGGTTGATGTCCCGCCAGGCCGGCTCAGGGCAGCGTGCAAGGTGGCGTTTGGTATCACACTGCTGATTCAGTCGGCTGGTTATTGAAAGAAACGGCATATGAACAATCAAAAGCAAACCCGGGGATTGGCCGGGATTTTCGGCAGATACTACGGTCTGGTGATCTTGCTCCTGCTTGCCGGAGCATTTTATGCGTTTTTCAAGGTGCTGTCACCGGACAACTTCGGCAGCCTGGACAACCTGTATTTTTACTTCCAGTCGTCCATCATCTATTCCGTGGGCGCCTGCGGCTTTTATTTCATCGTGGTGATGGGGCTGTTTGATTTTTCCATCGGGGCCAACGTCATCCTGTCTGCGATTGTGGGGGTGGTGCTGTCCCGGGAGTATGGCTACCTGGGCTTTCTGGCAGGCTGCATCCTCTGCGGCGCCCTGCTGGGCTTTATCAACGGCTTTCTATACATCAAGCTGAGAATCCCCTCGATGATTGTTTCCGTGGGGCTGATGCTGATCTATGAATCCCTGGCCTATTATGCCGCCGGCGGCACCAAGCAGATTCTGGACCCTGCCCTCAGGGTCTTCGGCAGCGCCCCCGGCAACATCCTGCTGGCCCTGTCCGCCTTCCTGCTGATGCATTTTCTGATCACCTACACCCGGATTGGCACCTACATCAACGCCATCGGCAGCAACGAGTATGTGGCCAAGAACATGGGCATCAACGTGGACACCCAGAAGCTGCTGGGCTTTGTGCTGTGCCACCTGTTTGTGGGCATCATGGCAGTGCTCTCCGTCAGCTACGGCACCTCCATGACCGCGGCCACCGGCATGGGCTCCATGGTGCGCAATTTCACCCCCCTGATGGGCACCTTCTTCGGCCTGACCTTCAGGCGCTATGGCATCGCCGTTCCGGCCATTGTCATCGGAGAATTCATCATCGCCATCATTTTCAACGGCTTTGTTGCCCTGGGGGCGCCCACCACCATCCAGAACATCGTGACCGGCGCGGCACTCCTGTCCATTGTGGCCTTGACGGCGCGACCCATGAAGGGAGCGGTGGTAAAATGACGACAGCAAACACTGCCCTCAAGCCGGTTTTGCAGGCTGTTGGGGTGGACAAATCCTTTGGCATCACCCATGCCGTCAACCGGGTGAGCCTGGACCTGTACCGGGGCGAAATCCGCGGCCTCATCGGGGAAAACGGGTCCGGCAAATCCACTTTCTGCTCCCTGCTGACGGGCATCCATAAGCTGGACGGCGGACATTTCCTGATTGACGGCGACATGCTTGCTGTCCGCAACCAGATTGAGGCCAACAACCGGGGCGTGTCCATCATTGTCCAGGAGACCGGCACCCTGCCCGGCCTGACGGTGGCCGAGAACATCTTCCTGGGCAACGAAAAACAGTTCACCCGCTTCGGCGTCAAAAATACCCGGGCCATGAACCGCCGCGCGCAAAAGCTGTTGGACGACTACGGCTTTTCCCACATCAGGGCGGCCCAGGCCATCGAAAGTTACAATTTTGAAAACCGCAAGCTGGTGGAGATTGTGAAAGCCACCTACTTCAAGCCCCTGGTGCTCATTGTGGATGAGACCACCACGGCGCTGAGCCAGTCCGGCAGGGATGAGCTGTACAAAATCATGCAGGAAACCCGGGCGGACAACAGGACTGTCATCTTCATCTCCCACGACCTGCCCGAGGTGCTCTCCCATACGGACAACATCTCCGTGCTGCGGGACGGCGAGCTGATTGACACCGTAAAAAGCGCAGGCACCACCGAGGATGACCTTAAGCGCCTGATGGTGGGCCGCGTGCTGGATGACCGCTACTACCGCAAGGATTATGGCGAAAGACAGGCCGGCAGCCTGGCGCTTTCCGTCCGCGGCCTCTGCGTGCCGGGCCAGTTTGACGACCTGGACCTGGACCTGTACAAGGGCGAAATCCTGGGCATCGGCGGGCTGAGCGAATGCGGCATGCATGAGGTGGGCAAGGCCATCTTCGGCGCTTCCTATCACAGGACAGGCAGTGTGACGCTGGCGGACGGCAGCAGCATCAACACCGTCACAGAAGCCATCCGGAAAGGCATTGCCTATGCCTCCAAGGACAGGGAGATGGAGTCCCTGGTGGTCAACACCACCATCAAGGACAACATCATCCTGCCCACCCTGTCCCAGACCGCTGCTGTAAAACCCCTGAACCACAAGGCCCTGAAGCGCTTCGCCGTGAAGTATGCCAATCAGCTCAGCGTGAAAATGACCGGGGTGGAACAATATGTCAACCAGCTGTCCGGCGGCAACAAGCAAAAGGTGGTGCTGGCCAGATGGCTGGGCAAGGACTCTGACATCTACATCCTGGACAGCCCCACACGGGGGATTGATGTCAAGGTGAAGGCGGATATTTACGCCCTGATGAGCGATTTGCGGTCCCAGGGCAAATCCATCCTGATGATTTCCGAGGAAATGCAGGAATTGATGGGCATGTGCGACAGAATCCTGATCATGAAGGAAGGCCGCATCAATGCGGAGTTCGCACGCAGCCGGGATTTGCGCGAAGAAGATATCATTCAGAAGATGTTATAAGGAGAATGGCCGGATGACAGCACAAGACAGCACGGTACAGATGAAGCAAAGCCAGTGGGGCCAGCGATTGAAAGCTGTGTATCCCCTGCTGGGGCTCATTTTTATCGTTTCGGCCTTCGCCGTATTGACCAAAGGCCAGATTCTGACCCCCAGGAGCATCCGGCTGATCCTCAGCCAGGTGTACCCGCTGCTGATTGCCAGCGCCGGGGTGTTCCTGGTGATGACCATCGGCAGCCTGGACTTCTCCCAGGGCTCCCTGTTGGGGCTGGCCTCCATCGTGGTCAGCGCCCTGTCCTTTTACAGCGTGCCCCTGGCCATCCTGGGCGGCATCCTGACCGGGCTGGCCGTGGGGCTCCTCAACGGGTTTTTCCACGTCCGTTTCCGGATTCCCTCCTTCATTGTCACCATCTGCACCATGTACCTCTTCCGGGGCTTTTGCGCCTACCTCACCACCAATGCCCCGGTGTCCGCCATCCCCACCATCACCGCCTTCAACCAGGACTGGATCAAGCTGTGCTTTGCCGGCGGGGTGCTGGCAGTGGTCTTCCTGGTCTTCCATTTTTCCAAGCTGGGGGTCTTTCTCAAATCCCTGGGTGCCGGCGAGACGGCCACCCGCTTTTCAGGCGTGCGGACGGACTGGGTGAAAATCCTCGTGTTTGCTGCGGCAGGCGCCATCACCGGCATCGCCGCCTTCATCAACGTCATCAAGGTGGGCTCCATCACCTCCACCGCCGGCAACCAGTTTGAAACCCAGATTTTAATTGCCCTGGTGCTGGGCGGCATGCCCATCTCAGGCGGCGCGAAATCCCGGTTTTTTGCGGTGCCCATCGGCACCCTCATCTCCCTGATCCTCAACAACGGGCTGGTGATGATCGGCCTGGACACCGCCATGCAGCAGCTGGTAAAAGGGCTGATCTTCCTGGCCGTTGTGGCGCTGACCATCGACCGGAAGGCCCTGCAGACCATCAAATAACACGGATGTACAAAAACAGCCGCGGCGCAACACGTGATGCCCGCGGCTGTTTCCATTATCAGGAAGAAACCCTCAGCCGATCCGCTCCTTGCCCCCCATGTAGGGCTGCAGGGCTTTGGGGATGGCCACAGTGCCGTCTGCCTGCAGGTTGTTTTCCAGGAAGGTGATGAGCATCCGGGGCGGGGCCACCACGGTGTTGTTGAGGGTGTGGGGGTGGAAGCGGCGGCCCTCTGCGTCCCGGGCGCGGATTTGCAGCCGCCTGGCCTGAGCGTCTCCCAGGTTGCTGCAGGAGCAGACCTCAAAATACTTCTGCTGCCGGGGGGACCAGGCCTCCACATCGCAGGAGATCACCTTTAAATCCGCCAGGTCGCCGGTGCAGCAGGCCAGGGTGCGCACGGGGATGTCCAGGGTGCGGAAGAAATCCACGGAGTTCTGCCACAATTTCTCGTACCACATCATGCTGTCCTCGGGCTTGCACACCACCACCATCTCCTGCTTTTCAAACTGGTGCACCCGGTAGACGCCCCGCTCCTCGATGCCGTGGGCGCCCACCTCCTTGCGGAAGCAGGGGGAATAGCTGGTGAGCACCTGGGGCAGGTCCTCGTCCTTTAAGATGGTGTCGATGAACTTGCCGATCATGGAGTGCTCCGATGTGCCGATGAGATACAGGTCCTCCCCCTCGATCTTGTACATCATGTTTTCCATCTCGGCGAAGCTCATCACCCCGGTGACCACCTCGGCCCGGATCATGTAGGGGGGAATCACATAGGTGAAGCCCCGGTCGATCATGAAGTCCCGGGCATAGGTGAGGATGGCGGAGTGCAGCCGGGCCACGTCCCCGATAAGGTAGTAAAAGCCGCTGCCGGAGGTCTTCCGGGCGGCGTCCAGGTCCAGGCCGGAGAGCCGCTCCATGATGTCCACATGGTAGGGCACCTCAAAATCCGGCACCACGGGCTCGCCAAAGCGCGCCATCTCCACGTTTTCGCTGTCGTCCTTCCCCAGGGGCACCGAGGGGTCCATGATCTGGGGAATCTGCATCATGACGTTTTTCAGCTGCTCCTGGTACCGGGCCTCCTGCTGCTCCAGGTCAGAAAGCTTCCCGGCAATCTCTGCCACCTCCTGCTTGGCGGCCTCGGCTTCCTCTTTTTTGCCCTGCTTGAGCAGCCCGCCAATCTCCTTGGACAGGCTGTTGCGCCGGGCCCGCAGCTCGTCCGCCTGCTGGATGGCGGCGCGGTTGTTCAGGTCCAGGGCGATGGCCTCCTCCACCAGGGGCAGGCGGTGGTCCTGGAACTTTCGGCGGATGTTGTCCCGCACCAAGTCCGGGTTGGTGCGGATGAGGTTGATGTCGATCATGGTCTCTCTCCTTGCATCATGAATTTGAAAACAAAAGAGCCTTTCATCCCATGGGACGGAAGGCTCCGCGTTGCCACCCAACTTGCCATCCTTACGAATAGCCGCTCTTTGCGCGATAGGGGGCGCACCCCGGCTGCTCCTCGCAGCCCGCTCCCGGGTGGAAGGCCGGCCCGCCTGCCGCCTTGCACCAGGTGGCGGCTCTCTGAAAAGGGGGTTGCGGCATGTTCCCGTTCAACGCGATGGCTGAATTATAGCACGGGCAGGGGCTTTCCGCAAGGCGGGCCCTGCCCGCGCTGCTTATCTGTACAGGGGCCCGTAGTGGCGGCAGGCGGCGTAGTCGGCGGCCTCCAGGTCCTTTGTGCCAAAGCCGGCCCAGCTGTGGGGGCGGTAGATGCGCTCCTCTTCCACGTTGTGCATGGCCACAGGGATGCGCAGCATGGCGCACAGGGTGATGAGCTGGGCCCCCACATGGCCGTAGACCGTGACCCCGTGGTTGGCGCCCCAGTTGGCCATCACAGAATAGACATCCCGGAAGGGGCCTTCCCCGGTAAGTTTGGGCACAAACCAGGTGGTGGGCCAGCTGCGGTCGGTGCGCTGGTCCAGGGTGTCGTGAACCGCATCGGGCAGGGTGACCGTCTGCCCCTCGGCGATTTGCAGGGTGAGGCCCACCCCCTGCACGATGTTGGCCCGCAGCAGGGTGACGGGCATGTCCGCCTGGGTTTTGAAGTGGCTGGAGAAGCCGCCGCCCCGGAAGTACTCGTAGTTGGCCCGGCACCAGTCCGTGGCCTTCAGGCAGGCCTTGATGTCCTCCTGCGTCATCTCCCAGAAGGGCTTCATTTTACCGCCGGCGGCGCCGGTGCCGTCCAGGGCCGTGGCGCCGGAGTTGATCAGGTGGATGAAGCCGCCTGCGGCCTCCCCTGTGGGCACCTGGCCTGCCACCCGCTTGACCGCCTCCGGGCTCCAATAGGTGCGCACGTCGTGGAAGCAGGGCGCCGTGTGGGTGATGAGGGTGCCCAGCATCATGGACACGCCGTTTAAGGTGTCGTTTTCTGTGGCGAAGGGCGTGGGCTGCCGGGCGCCGTTCCAGTCGAAGGTGCTGGCCATGATGGCCTCGGTGAAGTCCGCGTTGGGCAGCCAGTCCGTCCAGTGGCGCTGGCCCTGGAAGCCGCCCAGCAGGGCGTTTTTGCCCAGGGACTCCTCATGCCAGCCCATGTCGGCCAGCTTCGGGTTGCCGTAGAAGATGTCCCGGATCACCAGGGTCATTTTGGCGATGAAGGCCCAGTCCTCCTCCGGCTTCACCACCTTGCTTTTCGTGATGATTTCAGGCAAGTTCTTCCCGGCGTTGACGTCAAAGCCCTCGGGGCAGTTGTCCGTGATCCAGCTGAGGGCTTTTTCGTACTCGGCCTCGTCATAGATCTTCAGGGTGATGCGGCGCAGCACCTCGGTCATGTCCACCCACTCGGAGCGGATGCCGAAGACCTGCCTGAACATGTTGCTGTCGCAATAGCTGCCGGCGATGCCCATGCTGATGCCGCCGATGTTGACATAGGCCTTGTTCTTCATCCAGCCCACCGCCACAGCGCAGCGGGCGAAGGTGAGGATCTTCTCCTGCACGTCCCCGGGCACGCTGGCGTCATCCGCATCCTGGACGTCCCGGCCGTAAATCGAAAAGGCGGGCAGGCCCATCTGAGCATGGGCAGCCAGGACGGCGGCCAGGTAGACGGCCCCCGGGCGCTCGGTGCCGTTGAAGCCCCAGACCGCCTTGATGGTGTCCGGGTTCATGTCGAAGGTCTCCATGCCGTAGCACCAGCAGGGGGTGACGGTGAGGGTGGCCACCACGTTGTTGGTGCTGAAGAAATCTTCGCAGGCGGCGGCTTCAGCGCCCCCGCCGATGGTGCCGGGGTAAACCAGCGCCTCCACCGGGCTGCCGTCGGGATAGCGCAGGGTCTCCATCAGCTTTTTGGCAGCCTGGGCCATCATCATGGTCTGGGTTTCCAGGCTTTCCCGCACGCCGCCCCAGCGGCCGTCGATGGCGGGCCGGATGCCGATTTTTGGATACAACACCTATTCGTCCTCCTGTTTGGGGTATTTTTTGTAGCCGGGGTGCCGGCCTGTGACCTTGTAATAATTCTCCCGCAGGTCCAGCAGCTTCTCAATCTGGTGCATGGGGATTTCCCGGGGGCCGCCCAACTGGTAGGCCACCAGGCTGATCTTGGCAAACAGCTCCAGGGTTTCCATCCGGTAGTAGGCTGTGTACAGGTCCCTGCCCACCGTGAGGGCGCCGTGGTTTTGCAGCAGCAGGGCGTCATGCTCCTTAAGGTAGGGGGCGATGGCCTCCGGCACCTCCTGGGTGGAGGGGGTGCCGTAGGGGGTCAAGGGGACGGAGCCCAGGGTGACCACGGTTTCAATCATGGAGTAATCGTCCAGGCTGCGGCCGGCCACGGCAAAGCCGGTGGCGGTGGGCGGGTGGGCGTGGACCACGGCGCCGATGTCCGGCCGCTCCTGATAGCAGCGCAGGTGCATCTTCATCTCGCTGGAGGGTTTAAAGCCCGGGGCACCCTCCAGGATGTTCAGGTCCTGGTCCACCAGCAGAAGGGATTCCTCCGTGATGAAGGATTTGCTGATGCCGGTGGGGGTGCACAGCAGGCTGCCATCCGGCAGCTTCACGCTGATGTTGCCGTCGTTGGCCGCCACCCAGCCCAATTGCCACATCTTGTGACAGACGTCGCAGATTTGCGCCTTGTATTCACTGAGGTTCATTGGACACCCCTTTGCCCCGCGTCCGGGTTTTCTGTTTCGTTTCTTCACCCTGAATCATACAGTATCCGGCAGAGATTGCAAGCATGGCCTTACCGGCGAGATGCCTAAGCCAAAAAGATTATCGTATGCTGACTAAGTAGTGTCCCCTGAATAACAGCCCTTTACGCTGCCAAGCAATCAAGCAACACGCTGTCCTCCGTTTTTCGGCCCCATCCACTCCTCCTGAACCAATCCAAAACAAGACAAAAAAGAGACTTTAGCCTC
>Ga0209510_1000398_pt1 | contig 62143 bp, 42 predicted proteins | sample BiotimSIPDNA_FD_185749 | JGI IMG/M metagenome (GOLD analysis project Ga0209510, IMG submission 185749) | Anaerobic biogas reactor microbial communites from Washington, USA - Biogas_R1 time_0 SIP DNA (SPAdes) (version 2) | ecosystem: Engineered > Bioreactor > Anaerobic > Unclassified | place...
GCCTAAGAGCAGCTTCGCCCTTTAGCTGTGAGCTGCCTAAGCCGAACATCGCATCGCTGGGCAGTGAATTTGGCATGCGCATTTCCGATACCGCCTCGAAGGGTTCTGCTCCCGGGAGCCTCCACAAATCAAGCCTGCCATCCTTTCTCGCAACAGCAAGATGTCTGCTGTCGGGAGTAAAGGCAAGCTCCACGATTGTGTCTGTATCATCGTCACTAAATGTCTGATCCAATGTGTATAGCAAAGTATGTGTTGAAACATCCCAAATTGTTACAGCCTTTAACGATGCAACCGCAAGTAGGCTACTGTCAGGAGAAAAGTCCATATCCCTATAACCATCAGGAATTGAAAGATCTGCCAGCGGCGAAGCTGCACCAGACATCCACAGACGCACCAGATGCTTGTACTCTTCCTTTATTGCTGCGGCCATTATTTTCCCATCAGGTGAGAATTGAAAAGGGTCCTTTATTCCCCCTAAATAATTATTTAGCGTGATTGAGTGAACTACCTCTTTTGATTCAATATCCCAAATGGTAACTGTACCTTTATCTGTCCACTGGGAAGCAGCGAGTAATTTGCCTGACTGATCGTATGTCAGCGAAGTAATCCAATCAGTACTGGGCATTTTCAGGGCAGCTAGCTGCTCGCCGCTTTTGATATCCCAAAGTCTCACTTTTCCGTCACTGTTTCCCGTAGCCATTTGTCCGCCGGACGAAAAGGCTACCCGACTACTGCTAAAGCCATTGTGTAATTCACTCAGCTTGTTTCCATTGGCAGTATCAGTCAACCATATGCCATCCATATCGAAACCAACGCCGAGAAGCGCCCCGTCGGGTGAGAAAGCAAGATCATCAGTCATGTTTTGATAAACATATACTTCGTCGAGTAGTCCATCTGCAATCCTGTGACAATAAACAGTGCGGTTTTCACCTATGGCCACATTTCCATCTGTAGATATGGCCAGACTGATAAGTTCATTCTCGTGCTTCACAGTCCATAGCTGCTCCGGGTTCTCTACAACGGCCTGCTCCGTCACGTCATCAGATGGCTTGTCCGGTATATTGTCCTCCTTGTCGGCACAGGCAGAGGCTAAAATCAACATGATAACCAATAGTGACAAAATGAGATAATGCTTAAAAGTTCTTCTTTGGAAATGTTTCATATGTTCCTCACAAATAATCTAGATATTATCTCATAATATTATCATTCATAATCCTTTCGGTCAATTCCACAAAACAATCATTAACCTTTCATTTCCTCAATCCATTCGGTATGCTTCCCATCTCTTAAGAAGACCGGGATTATGTCGATTGGCGCTTCAGCCCAAACCCTTTGTCCGCCTTTATAGACTTGGCCGCTCCAAAGGCTGGTCCATTCGGAGCCTCCCGGCAGGTACACCTCCCTTGAAGTCATGTTTTCATATGCCACCGGCGCAATCAACAGGTCGCCTCCAAACATGTATTGATCCTTCAAAGTCCAGCATACTTCATCGTCCGGGAACTCATAGAACATGGTCCTCATTACCGGAGTCCCTTTATCATGTGCCTGCCGCATCAATTCACGGGTATAGGGGCGCATCATCTCCCTTAGCTTCATGTGCTTGGAGAGAATATCATAAGCTTTTTCGCCGAAGCTCCAAACCTCATTGTCACTGCCGGTAAACAATGCGGGGCTCCCGTCCTCTCTTTGCAGATGGACGGCTGGCTGTCTGTCACCGTGCAGGCGCATGACAGGGCTGAAGGTCCCGTACTGGAACCATCTAATCAGCAGCTGCCTGAAGCTTTCATCCTGCGGATTTCCTCCATGGAAGCCACCAATATCAGTTGTCCACCAGGGTATCCCGCAAAGACCCATGTGAAGCCCTGCACAAATCTGCTTCCTGAAGTCCTCATAAGAGCTGTGGATGTCACCGGACCAGACAAGTGCGCCATAGCGCTGACTTCCAAGCCATGCACAGCGTACGAGATTTACGATATCCTGCTGACCCTGCTCAGTCATTCCTTCATAAAAAGCTCTGGAAAACATTTGAGGGTAAATATTTCCTATCTGGGCGTTAGGGCCAGCAAAATATCGATAATTATCAAAGTCGTAAACATTATATTCCGGCTCTGCTTCATCAAGCCAAAAGATCTTTATGCCATAGTCATAGTAATTCTTTTTGCATTTCTCCCACACATATTTTCGAGCTGCCGGATTTGTTGCATCAAAGAAGTTGCTGTAGCCTCCGAACAGCATGCTTATATTGACGCCCATTTCAGGCTTGACCAGCAGGTTCTTCTGCCTCATTTCCTGGTAATTTTCGCTTTGCAGGTCAATCTGAGGCCATACGGATACCATCAGCTCTATTCCCATTTCCTTTAATTCATCTACCATAGCTTTGGGATCCGGAAAGAATTCTTCATCGAACTTGAAATCGCCCATTTTGGGCCAGTGGAAAAAGTCACAGACGATAACATCGATGGGCAGCTTCCTTCGCTTATACTCTCTTGCGACCTCCAGCAGCTGTTCCTGGTTGTAATACCTCAGCTTGCACTGCCAGAAGCCAAGCCCGTATTCAGGCATCATCGGAACCTTGCCTGTCACATCGGCAAAGGCCTCCACTATTTCTGCCGGCGTATCCCCCGCCGTTATCCAGTAATCCAATTGCTTGGTGCTTTGCGCATACCATTCTGTTCTGTTCTTGTTGAAGCTTGCCCTCCCGATTGCGGGATTGTGCCACAAAAATCCATATCCCAGGCTGGATAGCAGGAAAGGAATGCTTGCCTGCGAATTCCTGTGGGCCAGCTCAAAAGTACAGTTCTTAATATCCAATATTTCCTGCTGATATTGACCCATTCCATAAAGCTTTTCCCTTTCATCGGATTCGAAGGAAGCCGTTAGGGAGAAATCTCCACCGATAATCGGTTTGAAATTGCGAGCAGACAGGTTGAGTGCCCCCTGGTTGCCAAGTTCACGCAGGAGGAGGCTTCCATTCTGATTGTAGTAGCTGATCCGACAGTTCTGTGTCCACTCTATTTTCTCCAGTACAGCCTTTATCTTTCCATTTGTGATTGAGGCGGTGTGCTCTTGGATTTCAATAATTGCACCACATTTTTCAGCCGGCAAAAGAGCATAATCCGTGTCAAGTATTTCCCCCATCATGACCGATCGGACTCGGAAGCTGTTTTTGTTCCATGGCTCAATCACAAGCTTTTCTCCATTGAAATTCCAAATGAGTTTATTTGCTTCCTTAATAAATATACCCATGCTTCAACCCCCCTTAATGTATTTAATAAACTGTTTCAAGGTTTCTTTTCAGACCGGTTCATCAAAGGGAAATATACCGTGTACTTCTCGTCGACCACTTCGTTGAGCGGAATGAAGCGTATTTTAGGATTCTGCCCGAAGGTCCTGTACTCGGTAATCCAATTGTTCCATTCTCTTTCGCGGAATGCTGCCAGGCAAGACTCAGGCTTCCCGCTGTCTATTTCAAGGGCGTGCTCTTCATCGGTAAGGCCTGCCAAGACGACGGGTCCGTCCGTGAATGCCGCATAATCCTCTTTGCCCGGAATAGGGCAGCATGTCAGCTTCTTTGGAAATTCCAGCACTATTTCATCATCGTGCCAGGTCCGGTCTATAGTGGAATAGCTTGATGGCTTGCTTTCTGATTCAAGTCTTTTGCCATTTATGGCAATAGCTACCTTTCCTTTAACCCACCAAGGGATTCTAAGATTAAGGATAAAGCGCGAAGGAGTATCGCACTTCACGTCTATTTTAACCTTTACGGCGTCCGGCTTACGAACCGCCTCCGATTGATTGTCATATTGGGTCCTAACCTTTACCTCCGAGGAACCGCATTTCCAATCAAGCTCCGAAGGAATATACTGCTGCACATACAAGCTGTCATTACCCTCGTAATAAATGCCTGTCTGGAGGTATGGATGGGCCTGTACGAGAGTACCATGGCAGCACCAGAAATCTTCCGTTTCCGATCCCCATTTTTTTACCGAGCCCGGAGCCAGAGGCAGGAAATAAGTAATCAATCCGGTATTTTTATTCTGCTGTGCCAGGATTCCATTCACCATATTCCTTTCCCAGTAATCACCGAATGCCGGATCGCCAGTCCAGCTGTAGAGGTAGTCCGAAAGCCTCATCATATTGTAAACAGTGCAGTGCTCCTGATTTTTCTCACCGAGTCTTGCAAAGAAATCAAATGGGGGCGTCCATATCTCACCGTGCGTCTGGCCTCCGGTACAGTAATATCCTCTGTCCTCAACAGCCATCTTCCAGTATGCCTCGACTATTCTTTTCCATCTGTCATCCCCGGTTACCTCCCAGGCTCTGGCCGCTCCGTGGATTTCAGGAATTGTGGTGTTGGCATGCATATTAGTTAGGGCATCCTCCCCCTTGAGAAGACGGTCAAAAAGACGCGGCCTGTCATATTTGTACAACAGGTCAAGATGCTCCTGCCTTCCGGTTTCACCGTAAAGATTAGCCCAAACCTCGAGCATACCCCCTGTTTCAAAATCCAGTATATCGTCCATCTGAACCCTGTCGAAGCCGGATGTCCATTTATCAAACCACTTGGCGAAATTGCAGAGAATCTCGAATGCCTGGATGTTACCAGTATTCTTATACATATCCCACAAGCCCATAAGGGTTTTATGTAACGTGTACTGCGGTGCCCAGACCTCCTTGCCCCTTGCGACAAAGTCCAAATACTTCTCCGGTATGGAGCCGACCCACTCTCCTCCATTTTCCTTCTGGCATTTTTCGAGCTCTGAGACAATATAGTCTGCTTTGCCTTTTATTTCGGCGTCATTGTTAAGTGCCGCCATCAAAGACGCTGCTGAAAGCCAATGCCCAAGAAAATGCCCACGCAGCTGACATGCAGGATGTTCCCAGCCTTTGTGGCAGTCATCCAGCTGTGGAGAATAGGTTACATTGACACCGGCTTCCCAGTAATGATTCTGAAGAAGCTTGGCCGAATCAAGGCTCATCATATATTTTCTGTTCAAATCGTACCTTCTGTTTATCTCTCCCGGCAGCAGCCTCACACTGCCCGGACTTACAGGCTTCACCGCATAAATGCTCCTATCCATGTTGTTTCCCTCCACAATTTATATTGCTTTTATTTTATATTATTTATCCCCAAAACATATTTCGTTACGGGCCATACTTTCTCCTCCTTGCTTATATCAAATGAATATTCTCCGATGTATTACTGCAGTGGTCTCCTTCCTTGAATCTTTTCATTTCCCGATTCTGGGATCAATGTTCAATCGCACCCTCCCACCTGCCAGCTCTGCAAAAGGACCGGCAATTCTACGTCCGTCTGTCGGCATGCCATAATAATCTGTGCAGCATTTTTCATCCGCCTTTACTTCTGGCAGTGCTTTACTAAATTGGATTTCCATAGTCAGGTCATCGCTGTTAATGTCAATCTCCAAATCGCAGGTGCAGCCTGCCAGGTCAAAGCCGCAGAATTCCTGCCAGGTCGCCAGATCAAGGCACATTTCGGGTTCGGGATACATGACACGCAGGTAGCCTCCGGGCATCTTCGCATATGCGTTTCCTTCTACTGTATTATGCTCGTTCGGCAGGATAATTGCAGCCTCTTCGCATTGGTAGAACAGGTTGTTTAAGAAAGTGTTCTCCCTCGAAGTTCCACCACGCTTTATCTGAAGCCGAAATGCCACTACCTTGGCGAAAAAACCCGCCTTGTTACATTTTCCAATCAAATTGTTAACCATTCGCAGTCTGTCGGTGCCCTCAAGATATATGCCATAGCCATTCTTGACATCGGATTCGGTCGTTTTGTACCAGCCGGAAGACCCGGGCTCGATGGGTACTGCGCTCCTATCGTACCGGCCTTCAACATTCCAGATGATATTGTTGTCAATAAGGTTTTCGGCATCTCTGGTACATTCAATAAAAATATGTTCTCTGGAGTCGATTCCATCAAGAAACAGATTCGACGTTACACGGTTATTCTCATTGCCTACATCCATCCAAAGTGCATCGCAGCCATAGCATTCCTTTATAACATTACGGCGAATAAGAGAATTTACTGAATTGTGTACCTTGATAGCGCCGGCTTCCCAGGAAAGCTCCATCCTCTGCCATCCCGTCCCTGTAATCAGGTTATCCTCTATGAGTATATTCCTTACAAACATTCCCGCAATACCGCATACACCAACATCCTTAATCGTGTTGCGGCGGATGATGGAATTCCCAATTACCTGCCCTTCAATACGTGGATGGTGCCAGCATTCGTTTCCACAGTCGATTCCTGTTGCATTGGACCAATCGATTGTACAATCTTCGATAATCCAGTGATGCCCCCGGTAACAGGAAAGAGAGCCACGCTGAGGTACCGGAGCGCCAGTCGCTGCATGTGCCAGTGTCAGTCCCTTCACCCGAATGTATGACAGGAAGGGAACCTTCGGTGCAAAGCATTGTTCCCGGTTGCTCAGCTCTATTATGTGATTTTTAGGATCGTCGTCACCGGTCAGGCGGATATGCAACTTCTGTCCGTTTGCTTCAACCCAAAATGCATTTTCATTTTCACTCAGAAGGCAGTATAGGGAAACCTGCTTCATCGGCCTGCCGTCTACAAATACCATCCCTCTTCTGTTTAAATAGGTTGTCATGTCAGTCTTGTCATATTCGATAAACAAGCGGTCATGAAGAATGTTTACGGCACAAAACGGATTATAGCCTTTAAAATCCTCAGGATTCAATTCGATCTCCCACACTTTAATCCCTTCGGTTTTGGATATGTCTTCGTTGAAGTCTCTGCTCAGCCTCCAACCAACACTTGGCCTGAAGGTCTTCACCTCCACAGATGCCTTAATGATAACTTCCTCACCCTCACAGGCTTCATAACTTATCATTCTTTCCTGATTTTGTCCGCCTATAGCCGGTTGTACCGTTTCGCGGTATGTCCCGGCGTGAATCAACACTTTTGTGCCGGGAGTTGCTATCTGAGCCGCAGCATTAATCGTTCTCAACGGTTCTGCTTTAGTACCATCATTTTCATCGGACGCTCGCGGATTTTGGTTGTCCACATGGATCTCGCGATCGTACTTCTGTGGGACTTCCCAGAACTCAAAAATTTGACCGTTAGGAAGCTGTGCAGTAAGATCAACTTTTTTTATCATTGTATTTACCCCTTCATCAATTAATTTTGAATCTGCTTATATTTTGCTGCAGATCCTCGGCAACATTTTTTAATTCATCTGCTTTGGCTGCAAGGTCCTCAATACCGGCCATCTGCTCCTGTGCAGAAGCTGTGACTTCCTCGGAGGAAGCAGCAGTTTCCTGCGATACAGCGGAAATATTGTGTATCGAGGAAATAGCCTTTGCCTTGCTCTCTTCCATTTCTAATACCAGTTGGATAATCTGGTCCACTTTTAATGATAGATTTTCCATTGAATTCATGATTTTTCTAAATATATCGCTTGTCTTTTCAACGGCTTCGTTTTGCAAATTTAGGATGGATTCAGTTGCAGCAGCCTTTTCTACTGTCTTTTCAGTCATATCCTGAGTGTTGCTTATAATTGCAGAAATTTCACGAGTTGCTTCCATAGATTGCTCTGCCAGCTTCCTGACCTCATCGGCTACTACCGCAAAGCCTTTGCCTGATTCTCCGGCTCTGGCTGCCTCAATTGCTGCGTTGAGCGACAGCAGGTTTGTCTGATCCGCAATATTACCGATCACCTTAACTATCTTTCCAATTGACTTAGAGTTAACATCCAGCTCTTGTATATCCTTTATAATCTCCCTTGATATAGAAGTTGTTTCGTTGGTTCTGGAATCCAAGTCATTAATTGATGACAGGCCGGTATGAGCCATATCCATTGTTTCCTTTGTAAGATTATTTATCACTTTTGTGTTTTCAGTAACCTCATTAATTTTCTCAGCCAATTCGCTGATTTTTTGGACCCCCTGTTCAGCATCAACAGCCTGTTCTGAAGTTCCCTTGGATATCTCCTGGATCGCCCTCGATATCTCTGAAGAAGAGGCTGAAACCTGTTCGGAAGTAGAGGATACAAGCAAAGCAGAGGATGATACCTTATCAGCAGCATTGATTGTCTGTTTGATCAAAGCACGCATATTGGAAATCATGGAATTAATGCTGCCTGTCAGCTTCCCAAGTTCATCCTTCCTATTGGAACTGGGAGCAGATGAAAGGTCGCCTGAAGCAGCCTTTTCTGATGCAGCTATAATCGTGTTGATCGTGCCGCTCATACTGTTCGCCATCAAATAACCAGTAGCAAGAGCGATCAATACTGCCGCCAATACTATAATAACCGTTACCAGAACAACTCTTGTGGCTGCTGAACTTAAATCACTTTCCGGTATCATCCCCAAGAGGATCAATCCTGTATCTTCAACCTTGTGGTAGGAAGCTAAGTACCTTATTCCTTGATAAGTAATACTGTCTGTTCCGCTTTCCTCATTGCCGCTTTGCATTCTTTGATAAAACGTCTGCTCCAGCAGATCCGAATTCTCTTCCGACACACCATTGCGAATGACTTTCCCGTCAGGAGTAGTAACAAAAATCTGCTTATTCTCACCCAAATCAATGCCGGACACGAGATTAGCGATTGTATCCGGTTTTACATCGACGATCATTATGCCGATAATTTCCTTCGTCTTGAGGCTGCGGACAAGCTTCATGTATGCAAGCGAATAGTAATCCGAAGCCTTGTTTTCCAGCCCGTCCAAATCCTGATGCTGTCCGAGCCATACACCGACAGTCGGATCCTGTTCCAATACATTTACATAGGATGTATCTTTGATATCATCATATGTCAAATCCGTATTAAAAGATGCACCTAAATCGGCTTTGGATATAATCATCACACTCTGGATATTGTCGTTGAACATAGATACATTTAGCAGCTTAATATTAACATTGGATTTAGTCTTCGATTTTGACATTGAATTATCTATATCATCCTTCGACCACTTATTTGTATAATACTCCTGTACTTCAGTATCAATACACAATTGATCAGCATGATCCTTTACAGTTTTGAGTATCAATTCCAAATATTTACTGCTGTTATGCATTGCTGTCTCAGAAGAACGTGCCGTAAGACTGACCGCTGTGTTGGAAGTATTGATGTAGGAAACAATGCCAAGTATGACGATAAGAATCACGGGAACCAAAAATGCGAGAATAAGCTGAGTTCTGATGCTTCTTGAAACTATTGACAGAGACGGCATTTTAAATATTTTCATATTCTTTACACTATCCTCCCTACCGATATAACCGGCTTCTAAGAAAATACACAGCAGCAGCCGGAATAAGGTTTCTTCAAATAGTTGAAAAATGGGACTTGCCTGACTAACATTATCCATTGCCAGTATTTGACACTGGGTCGATGTTTCTCAGACAAGTCCCTTGTTTAACTACTTCCTAGGCTTGCTTTCAGTCTGCTGAAAGCCATCGGACAATTTTACTTACCCGCTGCAGCATTCTTGACATCCAGTTCGATCTGCCACTTAGCAAGGTCGAACTCAACCAGTTCTTCGTAGCCATTACCAATCATCTGCTCTACCATCTCATCCCACAAAGCATCGAATTTAGCTTCGCTGCCGCAGAAGATCATCTTCCAGGAGTATTCCTCGAGAACCTCTCCGCAGGAGTTACGATAGACAGCAACATCGTTCGTGTCGCTTGGCAGCGATACGCTGACATTCGGGCTAACCAGCAGTACGTTGTTCTTCTTCATCCACTCTGCAGGTTCAGCTGCGCCGAACTTAGCAGCCCAGTCTTTCTTCATCTGGGTCTGTATAGATGCCTTGTATGAGCTCCAATAATCCTTGCTGTAGGGCTCACCGGTATTCGGATTAGTGCTTATAGCATCAACGAGCCACTGATTGATTGCATTGTTACCATCGTTGAATCCGCCACCGCCGAACTCTTCAGGGACAGGAAGATTATCCATCAATGCGTTTTCGTTCATAATGGTGAATTTTCCGTCAGGGCCAACTGTATAGTTGAAGCCTTCAATACCATTATGAGCAAATTGCAACCCTTCAGGGCTTGCATACCAATCAAGGAATTCCATAATTCTTGCATACTTCTCATCGTCAACACCCGAGCCTACACCAAAGACACGACCGCTGCCATAGTATGTATCGGAATCCTGATAATACTTCTGATCCTTTACAGGAATAAAGATATACGCTGAGCCATCTGCAAGCTTGTCAGCCGTATTCCAGAAACCAACCTGCCAGCTGTACCAGAGTAAATGAACCTGGCCGGCTGTAATCTTCGGATATACTGCGTTCCAATCCTGATCCTTGGAGTCAGGATCTACAAGACCTCTCTGCTGTGCATCAAACAGGAAGTGCAGCATCTTGTAGTATGTTCCGGATTTGTCGGTTAACTTATAGAAAGTTCCGTCCGGCTTTAATACAACAGAGCCTTTAATTTTCTCTCCATACCAGGTTGTCAGCTGAACAACATTTGCAATACCCAACATATTGTCGCCGCCATCCCAGTCAGGCCACAGGGTCATTGCATAGCACGGATCACCGGCTTCATTCTTCGGATGAATTTTCTGCATTTCTGCAAGAGCGTCCAGAAGTCCGTCCAAATCAGCGATATCAGGAGCTCCGATTTGGTTATACAAATCCCAGCGAAGCAAAGGACTTGAATAAATAACATCCTGTGAATATGATGTCGGAGAAGTGTTTGTCATCTGACAGGGTAACCCAAAGATTTTGCCTGCGTCATTTCCCGGTAAGCCTTTATTGAATACTTCGATCTGATCCATATAATCCATCAGGTTAGGCCATTGTGTAATTTCAGCACTGATATCCTTTATTAATCCATTCTGATAACAGTCTGCAAAATCTGTAGCCTCAAGGATAACGATATCACCCAGATTACCAGAGCTGATACGTGTCTGGTATAATGCGTCTCCGGCTACCTGTGGCGCAAGGATATTGAGTGCCAGATTAAATCTGTCCTTTATAACCTTGTCAAACCATCCGCTTTGCAGTCCCTGATAATTTGCTGCCACATCATAAATGTCAATTGTCAGCTGTTTATCATGAGATATAGCTGCGGCATCCCCGTTTTCGGTCTTACTTCCGCTGTCCGTCTCAGTCTTGCTTCCGCTGTCTGCCGGTGTCTGAGCCGTTGTAGCGTCCTTGTTATCGCCCGCAGTATTCCCGCAGCCGGTTAAAAGAGCTACCACAACAAGAGACATTACCAGCAGCAATGATATTACCTTTTTGAACCCCATAATTAAACCTCCCTTTAATGATAGTATGTTCTATAATAAACAATGAATTCCTGTCTTCATTGTTCATTAACCTTACCCCTTTACGGCACCGATCATAATACCTTTTACAAAAAATCTCTGGAAGATCGGATATACCATGATGATCGGAGTTACGACAAGGACGGTAACCGTCATACGGATCGATGTAGCCGTCTGAGCTTTTGCGAGGCTGGCGGCCAGATTTGCCGTACTCGATGAGTTGTTTATCAGACCCTTTAAGGAGTTTGCCTGATTTATGTACTGATACAGGACAAACTGCAATGTATATAGCTTATTATCAGTTACCAGCAGCAGAGTATCCTGAAAAGAATTCCACTGTGCTACGGCAGCGAAGATAGCAATCGTTGCAAGAATCGGTTTTATTACCGGAAGCATTACTCTGACAAAGACAGTAAATGTACCTGCCCCATCAATCTCGGCAGCTTCCTGCAATTCCTTTGGAGTTGACTCCACGAAGGTTTTGCACAAAACAATATAGAAAGGCTGTACTACAACCGGCCAGATGTATCCCCAGAAATTATTGGTAAGACCAAGGTTCAGCATGGTTATAAACCACGGAATAATACCGGCGTTAAAATACATGGTAACCACTACAAAACGATACCAGAATTTCCTGCCCCACATAGTTTCTCTTGTAAACATAAATCCCAGGAAGGCTGCGAACAAAACTGTAAGAACCGTACCTACCGTTGTTCTCGCAACCGAAACCTGCAGAGCGTTAAACAGATCCGGAATCTTAAGAACATTTACATAGTTGGAGAAATGTATTCCCAACGGCCAGAATAACACCTTTCCTTTATCACTCAAGTCATTTGCACTGATTGAGTTTATAAATATATAGTAAAACGGATAAACACATACGAATGCAAATATCGAATAAACAAAATAGGTAATGACACTTATAAGCCTGTCGCCTACACTGACATGTAATTTATGTTTTGGTGCTTTTAGTTTTCTTTTATTCATACCGTTACCTCCTGACTTAATGGGCTTAAATGAATCCCTGTCCTCTTACCATCTTTGACACTCCATTTGCCGTACACAAGAGTATAATACTGACGACACTCTTGAACATGCTTATTGCAACGGAAAGAGAATAGCCGCCGCTGCCCATTGCCAGATTGTATACATAAAGGTCCAGAACTTGAATATAATCCTTGTTGAATGCATTTTGAAAGACATAGAATTGCTCAAATCCGTTAGAGAGGAAATTCGCCAGATTCAACATGATGATTACAAAATAAGTAGGTAAGAGGCTCGGAATCGTAATATGCCATATAATTCTCATCCTCGAGGCGCCGTCAACCTTCGCTGCCGTAATCATCTCCTCATCAATACCGGCAATAGCCGCAATATACATGATAGCCGCCCAGCCGGCATTCTTCCATGTCAGCCACAGCCACATCTTAAACCAGATATGATCAGAGGATGCAAGAAATATCTCCGGCTCTTGAAGCAAACCCAGATTCATTGCCACAGAATTAACAGCGCCTGTGCTGCTGAATACGGAATATGCAAGGGAATATACCAAAACCCAGCTGATAAAGTTCGGCAATGTCGTTACCGTCTGTACGAATTTCTTGAATTTTGTAAACTTAATCTCGTTAAGAAATATTGCAAAAACCATTGGAAACCAGGAGAAGAATAAACTTAAGCCACTTATTGCAAATGTATTCCTCAAAACCTCGATAAGCTGATTGATCCTGACCTTGTTTGATACCATTGTTGTAAACCATTTAAGTCCGACAAACTTATCCCATGTTATTGGGAATGGCGGCTTATAATCAAAAAACGCATAGAACCATCCATAAAGCGGATAGTAGGAAAAAATTGCTACTATAGCCAGAAAGGGTACTATATACAAAAATTCCCGAAATGCTCTGGCTTTTCTCCTATCCTCTAATAACCTCATCCCATACTGTCCCCCTGTTTTTATTAAGTTACTCAGGCATCGTTAAGAAATAATTTCCGCTAATCATTTACAGGGAACTACACTATCCAGGCTGCATGGGCGAGCAGCAAACGTAGTTTTCGACCAGTCCGCTCCATTCCCCAATAGATTTCGCTAAAGCAAAATGTTTCATTAGTGTAGCATTTCTGCGAAGCAGAAATCCATTAAAAGAAGCGGAAGTAATTTTTTAGCCGAGCCTTAAGTGCGCTTTTTTAGCCGGATCACATTGGCAGAAAGCGCAGGCGCCTTATAGGCAAATTTTCTAGCCGAACCGGTTAGTCTATGGATAACATCACATACATTCTGTGGGCGTTCAAAGCTGTTTTCTGCAGTTTTTTCACCACTGACCACATATGCTTCATAATCATCCTCAACATCACAATCCAGCAAAATTTCAATCTCATCATCTTCTTCTGACATATTGACTACTTTAATAATGATTTCCGAATCTGTATCACTTACTATAGAAGTTAAAGCTTTAAAAGCCGGCACGGACGCCTCATGCAGAAGCTTGCCGTTCAGGTATAAGAGCATCCTTTTTCCATCTGCTTCATAACGGAATTGATTAAACTCTCCTATTTTCAATTCTGCTTTTGCACAAGCTGATAATTGAATGTAATGGGGAAATGCCTTTTCTTCGAAAGTACTTATTCCATCCTTAATCCTCCACAGAAAAGGATTCACATTTTCCCCATTCCAATCCCTTGGAGGGTTTGTCTCATCGGATACATAAACCTGTTTGGGAAGTCTTGAACTATATACACCGATTGTTATTTCTCTTCCGGGGTCCGCAAAAACGTCTATCTCAAATATTCCCTCGGTCACCTCCTCTTCTCCGAAAACTACAAAGACTTTTTCCGGGTCAACACCTGATATTTTTCTGCTCTCCTCTATCTGCTCTTCATCCGGCTCTGTTATATAGAAGTCACCTGCTCTTGACTCAACACGCCCCATCAACTCATGGGTGGCCTTAACTTCTTCACCATTCCACATTGGATTCCGGTAGCGTAGCCCAGGCGCTCCCATTAAAGATCCCATTCCCTTCACAGGTCGGCAAATATCCTTTGTTTCCACTACAGAATTTACAACGTACTCGCCCCTGTTGTTACCAAACAGCTTCCAGACATAATAAGATGGGATGCCAAAGCTTTCCGAATTGTTGAAACGAATCATATTCGGAAACCATGCATTGTAATTCACGTTCTCCAAAAGAGGCGCATAAGAAATAAAAGAGACCACATCCTGATTCCTTTCTGCACCAATAAGGAAGGCGGCTTCACCAAGAGCACCATATAACTGGCCGACATAACCCCTTACAACAGAAACCTCGCCAAGGAATATTTCAGGCCCATTTCTGTCGTAGTTGTCATAATAATGTGTGTTTTCTGCAAAATACTCAGCCGTGCTGTAAAAATGCTCATCCACAATATCCGCCGGTAAACCATGCTTTTCGACATGAGTGTTAGCGACGAATTTAATCCAGGGATAACGCTGATGGATGGCTTCAAAGCACTTTAAATATCGCTCTTCATAATCGGGTCCGGAGTTTTCATTCCCGATTTCCATGAAATTCATCTTAAATGGCTCAGGGTGACCCATCTGTGCACGAAGCTTTCCCCATTTGCTATCCTTCGCGCCAACTGCATATTCGATGGCATCAAGCGTATCCTGGATCATGTCCTCTAACGCCTGTCCTTCCATCATAACGGGGTTTCTGCCCTGGCAGGTCATGCCGCAGTTAAAGACATACAGGGGCTCCATATCCAAGTCTTCGCAAAGCTGCAGGTACTCATGAAATCCAAGCCCGTTATAGGTACGATAATGCCACATTAAAAGATGCCCCGGCCGTTCCCATACAGGGCCAACAGTATTTCTGAAATACATTGCCGTCGAAGGGCTGAATCCTTCTACAATACAGCCGCCGGGAAACCTAAGAAATCTCGGGTTCAAAGCTTTTAGCTTCTCAACAATGTCCTTTCTTAATCCATGTCCCATATATGTGTCGGCAGGCATCAGTGAGATAAAGCCAAATTTGATTTCCCCACCATCATGACAGCAAATTTCAAGCTTAGCATCTGTTGAGTCTTCTATAGCTGTCAGTACCGCATCATAACGAGAATAGCTGCCGCCACTTACCGTAAATTCCGTGCTGCAGAAGGTTTGATCTCCCCTCTTTACAGATACCGTCAGCCTTTTGTCTGCATCCGACTTGGCAAACATGTAAAAAGCATATGATTGGCCGGCTCTTTGAGGGATTCCGCAGTATCCAATGTTGTAGATGCATCCTCCCTTCTGGAAAACAACCGACAGAGCTACCTGCCTTTTCATGTTCAGTGTGTCCAGGGAGTCCAGCTCCATTCTGGCTCTCTGGGAATACCAGGCCGGAATAGGGGTATAGGCTATGTCATTATCACGAACCCATCTGGATAATCCCTCTCCATGGTTAAATTCATCCCGCCAGCCGGTATCTGACACTATTGCATAGCCATTATCCTCAGTCCTGCAGTCCTTCGGTGGGATTGAATCCTCAAAGGTCCTGTTCCTAATTAGCTCAGGATAAAGTCCGCCATCTCCTGCTCTATTAATGTCCTCAATGAAGATTCCATACAAGTTCCCCGCTATGGGAATTCTTTTCTCTGCTGTTTTAACAACAATTCTGCCCATAAATATCCTCTGATTACTAATCCTAATAATATAGTTAATCGGTTTACCTTATAAGAGAATTATATTCCACCGTATATATAAATGTCAATGAAAACCTAGAAATGCTTGCACGATTTGAACACGTTGTAGTATTTTGCCGCCTTCTATTTGTGCATTATTAACAAATTTACGTCATATTTGTTACTATAACTATTTGTGAAACGTTTTACTGTATTTCAATAAATAGATAGCTATTCATATAGACACAAAAAGAAGGTTCTATAATAAATGTTGGGTTGACTAAAATAGACATTTAGCTCTCCAACATTTTTTAGCATAAAAAAGGAGCATAGAATTGCAATCTCAAGTAAAATGAAGTTACGACACACCATTTGAAAGGAGATACAATGTCTGATCGAAAGCTAATTGATATATAGATTAAACCTGAAGTACACAAGGAATACACATCAGTGTTATATAATCATCTCCTAGAAAGTAACAAAGGGAGATGGGGCAAATAATTACGATGTTGCCAAAAATACGTGTACATATCAAAAATCAGCTAAAACAGTTACCAATAATACTTTTTCTATTGCCAAGCTTATGTGGTTTTCTTCTGTTTTACCTTGTACCATTCGTTGCAGGAATTGGCTATGCATTGACAGATAACCCTATTAACGGCAAGTTTGTCGGGCTCGAAAATATCGTTGGGCTTTTCAAAAACAAGGCTTTTTTACTGGCATTGAAAAACACTATGGCCTTTATGATACCCTCTGTATTCCTTAGTAGTGTTCTGCCTCTTCTGTTAGCACTGCCCCTCCTGCGCACCGTACTATGTCCAAAGGCTGTCAAAACGATGTTTGTATCCCCAATTGCAGTACCGGCAGCGACTATCGTTTTATTCTGGCAGATTTTTTTCGATGATAACGGAGTCATGAACCATATGCTCACAGACCTACATATAAAACCATTGGATTGGATCAATGGACAATGGGGTATTGCGGTAGCAGTAATCGTTTTTCTATGGAAAAACCTTGGATACAACATGATTATCTACACTGTCGGATTAACCAATATTCCAGCTGAGTACTATGAAGCTGCAGAGATTGATGGTGCGGGGTTATTTAGAAAATTTACACATATCACACTTCCGGGACTTGTTCCAACAATATTTTTTATCATTACCATTTCAATTGTAAACTGCTTCAAGATATTCCGTGAAATATACCTTCTCTTTGGAAGAAACCCTAATGAAAATGTTTACATGCTGCAGAATTTTATGAACAACATGTTTCTTGAACTAAATTATCCAAAGCTTACATCAGCTGCATATGTCATAACAGCATTTATTACTTTAGTACTTCTAGCCACGTATGTAATTGAAAAGAAAGCGTCGGAGAACTATTTTTGATGTTGATATCATTTAAATTTATCTGTAAGGAAGGGGCAGAAATGCATAAGGTATTTTTTACAATTTTATTAATATTGATTGGATTAGCAATGGTTTTTCCCATGATATTCACGCTTGCTGATTCCTTTATGGCTAACTGGGAAATTTCAGAGTACTATAATGCTGATGAAAAAGCGGAAAAAGCACCGGCTTCATCTGAGTCATACATGGATTTCAGGCTTATCCCTTATGAGGCTACACTCCAGCAATATAAAACGGTTCTTATTGCACGGCCACAATACCTATTCATGTTCTGGAATTCATTAAAGCTTGCGCTGCCCATAGCAATCGGTCAGCTTATTATTTCAGCAATGGCTGCATATGCCTTTTCATTACTAAAATCAAAATTCGCAGGAACACTCTACTTTACCTATATTGTCGTAATGCTTCTGCCATTTCAGGTGACACTTGTCCCGAATTATATGATAGCTCAAAAGCTTGGCATGATGGGCAGCAGTCTTTCTATTATATTGCCGGGCATTTTTGGAACCTTCGGAGTATTTCTTTTAAGGCAATTTGCCGTTTCCATACCAATTAGCTATATAGAAGCTGCAAAAATTGATGGAGCAGGGCATTTTAGTATATTTATCAAAATTGTACTTCCGCTGTTGAAGCCGGGGATGGCAGCTCTTTTTATACTGTTGTTCATGGATAACTGGAATATGGTGGAGCAGCCTTTGATCTTTCTGAGTGATCCACTCAAAGAGCCTCTGTCTGTTTTTCTTTCAACCATCAACGATGAGGAGCCAGGCATTGCCTTTGCGGCCGCTTTTATCTACATGCTCCCAATGATACTGGTCTTTTTGTATGGTGAGGAGGATATGGTCAATGGCATTGGAATTCAACTTGCAGGAATTAAAGGGTAGTAATATGGAGGATAAAATGAATGTAGTAATTAATGGCATGATACAACCAACAAGAAAGAAGATTTTAAGGCGTACAATATATATATTTGTTGCCGTATTGCTGCTACTTACTTTTTTGTCGAGCACGATCAATAACCTGGGACTTATACGTGTTGTAGCCGCTGACGTCGGATCCGGCAGACTCTCATATGATTTTGAAAACGATGTGATTGTGACTCCGCAACAGATAGAGGAAATATATCTGAATCGTGCGCTCAAGGTAGATAGTATAAAGGTTGAAAAGGGAGATATTGTATCGAAGGGGCAATTACTTGCTGAATTTGATGTAGATGAGCTATCAAAGGACTTGAGCCTAAAAGTTTCGGAGTTGGAAAGTAAAAAGGTAGAGACAAATCTGGCCGTCAACGTAAGCAGTCTGGCTATTAAGAATGCCGTAGAAAAGACTGCAGCAGCACAAAAAGCCCATGATGACGCTATTGAGCTTTATGAAGCAGGGGCTGAAACTGCTGCAAACATAGAAAAGATGAAAATCGCTCTCGAAGATGCAAAAAGTGAGTATGAAAAGCTTCAGGCTGAAAAGGCAGCAACGGCAGCCAAGGCGCACATCGAGCTGAAACAGCTTGAAGAAAGCATCCTTTCACTTCAAACAGATATTAATAGGTTGAAAGCCCTTTATTCTCCTGTTGACGGCTATATATGGGAGATTGGTATAAATAGGGGTGCTACAACCGATACTGCAAAACCAGTTTTTAAGATTGCCGATAATAGCAGAGGATTTCATGCTGAATTTACTGTAAAAACACAAGAAGGTAAGCACCTAGTTGTGGGAGATAGTGTGACGGTTCGTATTCCATCACTGGAAAATGTAAAAATGGATGCGAAGATCAGCTCAATCGATCTTGTAAGGGCTGATACAGGTAATGCCCTGAAAATAAATCTTATATTTGACAGAGCTGATTTAAAGGGAGGTGAGCTAGCGGAAACATCTATAAAAAAGTCATCCGGTATATATAACTTGATCATTCCTAATGCAGCAATCCGTGTTGATACGAATGGCAGGAAGTATGCGTATGTGATAAAGGAGAGGAAAAGCTCAATTGGTAAAGAGTATTACCTTCAAAAGGCCTTCATCTATGTCAGTGCTTCAGATAATGTAAATACGGCAATATCAGATGGATTGAAGCCGTTCGAAAAAGTGGTGATCGAGAGTTCCAGCACTGTGATGGCCGGTGACAGAGTTAAGATTCAGAGGGATTAGTATAAGGGTACAAATTAAACGCAAAAATATGATATTATGTTAAGAGAGGACTCATTATGAAAAGGATATGTTCAATAGTACTTGTTCTATTATTAATATTAACTTCTGCAGCATGCAGCAGTAAAGAAGAAGCTGACATTTCTACAATTGGGAATGCTGATAAAACACCCGTACAAACTCCGGAAGCTGCGGATACAAAAGCTCCTGTATTAGATATGGGCAAGGAAGACAATACAAGAATCACCATTGCAACGAGTATGCAGTATAACAGATTCCTGGAGATCGCTGTTGAGAAATTTCAAAATGATAATCCCGGAATTATTGTTGAAATAAATAGCTATACCAGCATGGGTGAAACCCTGACACAGCAAACCGAAGATGGCGGCATGTTAGTTGTTAGTGAGAATACCGATCCGGGAGGAGAAAAGTATATAAAAACAATAAATACAGAACTGATGTCTGGTGCTGGCCCGGATATCATTGATACATATTATGTTCCTTGCGGAAAATTTGCCGACAATGGCTTCTTAACAGATATGCGCCTGATTATGCAGCAGGACACCAGCTTTGATATCAGTGGATATTATGAGAACATTATGCTTGGAAATCAATATAAGGGTGGGCTATACTCCATACCGCTCGGATTTATAGTAAATATGCTCTCAGGTAAATATGTTCTCCCTCAAGAAACCATATCGAAGGGCTTCACCTGGGACGCGTTTTTTAAGACAGCAACCGATCTGCTGGCAGCCAAGGGAGTGAAGGAACCATATGTTTTATATGAGGGTGAAGAAGATCTATTCAGAGCATTATGGAATAGTAATTACAGCAATTTCATAAAGGAAGATACGAAAGAATGCAACTTTACCTCCGGAGAATTTGTTGATCTAATAAAAATGATTAAAGACGCTGCGGATAAAAGGTTTCTGTATCATTCCGTAGAGCAGGCGGCTTCGGATAAGAGCTGGGAGAATATATACTTTTATCAAAGCTTTTTTGATGCATACTTGCTGGAAGCTTATAATAACCCAAAGGAGGGCAATTTTGCCTGCGGGATTCCATCCTCTACCGGCGACTCCATTATAAGTGCCGATATATTTCAGGAATATGGGATAAACAACAATTCCAAAAGCAAGGGTGCAGCGTGGAAGTTTCTAAAATATCTCATTTCGGAAGAAATGCAGTCATCACCTGAATTATTTTTATTTCCTATAAATAAAAATGCCATGGCTGCGAAAATCAAAAGAGAGAATAGTGATGCTGTACAAATAGATAGGACAGCTTATGATCCGGTATTTTTAAAAATTATTGTGAATCCGGATAGGGATTGGCAAATTTCGGAAATCGTAGCGGAAGAAACAATGAAATACTTTGAGGGACAAAGGACTGCTGAGGATACAGCCCGTATTATACAGAGCAGAGTTGATATAATGATCAAGGAATAATAAATAGTGGAGATGCTGTAAATGGATAATAAGGTTTTGCTTGTGGAAGATGATGATAGTTTGAGGGAAATCATAACCGATTATTTTGAACAGGGTGGCTTCATTGTGGAAGGAGCTTCTAGTGGATTGATGGCGCTCGAATTGTGGGAAAACAGCAAATATGATTTGGCGCTTTTGGACATCATGCTGCCTGAAATTGATGGATTCTCGCTATGCAGGCGCCTTCGAAAAACTTCTGATATACCAATCATCATCATTACAGCCAGAGATGACGAGGATGATAAAATAATCGGCTATGAGCTTGGTGCGGATGATTATGTAACCAAACCCTTCAGCGTAAAATTTCTCCTGGCAAAATCACAAAACCTCATCAAAAGGTCGAATGGAACAATCGGCAGCCAAACGGCGAATGTTCTCGAAGGGGCCGGCATCAGGGTTGAACTGCTTTCCAGAAATGTAACCATAGACGGTCAAAGGATAGAGCTTTCCCCAAAGGAACACGACCTGCTGGTTACATTGATGGAAAACAAGGATCGGATTATGACAAGAGAAATGCTCCTTGAAAAGGTCTGGGGATATGATTATTTTGGCGATTCAAGAGCCGTTGACACCCATATACGCAGACTTCGGGCAAAATTGGGCAGCAAAGCTATACACATAAGTACACGGATGAAAGCCGGATATAAATTTGAGGATAGCTTATGATGAGGTTGTTAAGACAGATATGGGATAAGGTCCGGTCCCGGCAAATAAGTATAACCTGGAAGATCTTTCTCGTCACGGCAATCATTTTCATTGTATTCATATTAGCATGGATTGCGTTTCAATCGCTGTTTCTTGAGAAAATCTATTCTGCTGTGAAAGAAACGCAATCCATCAAAGAAATTCAGAGCTTTTGTGACAGATATTCTTCGAACAACTGGGATCGGGCAGCTATGGACACTGAAATATCAAGGATGTCGGATTTGCATGATCTCCAGATAGTCATTTTAAATGAATATGGGAACGATAAACACGGCGGAATGATAATGCTAATAAAAGATGCGGACGGAAGAGAGATCAGTACCGATCTACATGATGTTCGTTTTATTGACATCCTGAAAGATGCAGGCTTGAAGACAGGTGCGAAAGTCAAGATTTTTGGGGTGTTTGATCAGAGTGGCTCAATGCTGTACCCATATAAAATAAATGTTGGAGATACCGAATGGAAACGTGACGGAAGAAGTGAAACAGATAAAGAACATCGGTGGCCTGGTACTGCTTCTCCTTATAAAAATGATGATATGGTGCAGTTAGAGGGCACAGTTGAATATTTGAGGGTGATGAGTGAGACCGAATATGTAGATTCCAGTTCGCCTTTTCTGGTATTGAAGGCAGCCTTAAAGCAATGGCAGGATGACAATGTGAAGCTGCCTTCTCAGTATTTGATTCGTGAGTATAATGATACGGTAACAGGAACCCGTTACAAAATGCTGATCATCCCGTTCTCTGCACAGGATGGAAGCAAAGAGGCTGTATTTGCAATTGTTCCGCTTCAGCCATTGGATGAAGCCATTGAGCTCATAAAGAATTATATGTGGGTCGTTTTTCTAGCTGCACTTGTGCTCGTTTCAGTGCTTTCTTTTATTTTTTATAGAATGGTTACAAAACCTCTCATTCAAATGAATAAAGCCGCCATAAAAATGTCTCATATGGATTTCAATACCCAATGTGAAATCCATACGCACGATGAATTGGGCAGTCTTTCAAGCAGTCTCAATATAATGTCTACCCGACTGGATTCTACAATAACGGAGCTTAAGGAATTTGTTTCAAATGCTTCCCATGAGCTAAAGACACCTATTGCAGTAATAGGCGGGTATGCAGAGGCACTTAAGGATGATATCCGAAAGGATAAAAGAGACAGGTATATAGATAGGCTGCAGCAAGAAGCAGGCAGAATGAATTTGCTGGTACAGGATATGCTAGACCTCTCCCGGATGGAGTCAGACTCCATAAAATTAAAAAAAGAGATCATTGATTTGTATTGTTTGGCAAAGGAAGTCCTGGAAGAGTTTAGTGACCTATTTCAGGAGAAGCATATTAAACCGATATTGCAGATTGAACAAGACTCTGCCATAGTTATTGGCGACCATATCAAGCTGAGGCAGGTAATTCAGAATTTTATCTCAAATGCTCTCATACATACGCCTCTCAATGGCATGATATGGATCACAGCAGAGAAACATGATGATAAAGTAACTTTCATGATAGAAAATGAAGGGATTCACATTTCTGAAGAAAAAATCAATAAGATATGGGACAGGTTTTACAGGGTAGAAGCTTCCAGGAGCGGAAACAGCACAGGGACAGGCCTTGGTCTGGCGATTTCTGCAAAAATATTGCAGCTCCATCATGCAAATTATGGGGCCACGAACACAGAAAGAGGTGTAATGTTCTTCTTTAGCATGCACTAGTACGCGACCAGCCGCCCGCATTTCAGCGAGCCAAATCCAATACAGCCTGTCGGTGACGAACCGGCTGCATACATCTGCAACCCCACGCCTGTCAGCATAAAACAAAACCAGTGAATAACTTTTTACGGTTATCCACTGGTAACAAATTAACACTTCATTTACTTGAGCCCTACCCCAACAATTGACATAGAGCCTTTAGTTATACTAAACTATCACTAGTGTGACTTACTTATTTGAAGTATTGTCTGACAAGAAATTTCATTAGATCGCTGGGCTGCTCCCGTAGAAATGTTGCTTCGTCTCCGAACAGCATCCCGTATGGAGCATCGGAAGTATATGGCTCCCAATTCGGCATATCCTCTCCGGTCGAATCCTTGCCATTTGGATTTCCGGAGCGTATGAAGTTACACCAGTAGTTGCACATCTGACGAGCCAGGTCATAATGCTTACCGACAAAGGGTCTCCAGCATTTGGCAAGCGTCTCGAAGAAAAACCACAAATCAACAGAATGGAATGTCCCGGGGTTATCCCAACCCGGTATTTCCGCATCGAAATTATAGTAATAAAGCGGCATATTTGCACCGGTGTCGCTATTAGCCTGTGCGGCAACACGAATGGCAAATTCTATACTGTTTACCGAAGCTCTGCTTATTACCTCATCAATATTACCTGACTCAAACCCACATAGATCGAGATACTCCTGAGCATCATCATCAAACATTTCAATCGCAAGATTTCTAAATTCGTCAAGAGTCTTGACGTTGGGAACAGCAAAAAACTCGGATGAAGTGTGTCCAAATACTACCGGCACCATCCACCGTTTGTTTTTGATGAACTGGTCAAATGCATTGCCGTTACAGAATTTCCCGTCTGCAACAGTAACCCATTTAATCCAAGGCCCAGGGAATTCAAATGATTTATTAAGGATATATTCAGCATCAAGCTTACGAGCTTCTGCCAGAGACGAAACCCCTAAAAATTCAAAAAATCTCACACCATCTTGCTCAGCCGCTGCAAAGGTGTGGTTGACCCCAGGCAAAGGGTTACTAGGATAAAGCTTTGTAATCATTGCGCTTTGGATAATTGCCTTGTGAAACAGACCTTCGTTCTGAGGAGAGGTGAGCTGACTTAATACGCTCCCTCCACCAGCAGATTGTCCGCCAATGGTAATGTTATCGGGGTCGCCTCCAAAGGCTGCGATATTACGTTTCACCCACCGAGTCCCTGCTTGCTGATCGAGGTTTCCAAAGTTCGCAGGTGCCTCGGGTGCTTCCGCAGTTATTTCAGGATGGCATAAGAATCCGAAAACATTTAAACGGTAATTTACCGTTACTACAACAATACCCCTGCGGGCTATGCGCTCGCCGTCAAATTCCATTTCCGCGGTATGCCCGACCTGAAGCCCTCCTCCAAAATACCACACATATACCGGAAGTTTTTCGTCGGGGCTCATAGCAGGTGTCCATACATTTAGGTAGAGACAATCCTCGTCCATGGGAATATCAGGGTCTACAGCCCATTCTCTGGCATAAATATTACTCTTGTCTAAGGCTGTTTGCGCTTGCATTGAAATAGGAGCGAAGTCATGTGCCAGAAAAATACCGTCCCAGTCCTCGGCAGGCTGGGGTGCACGCCAGCGGTTCTGTCCAATGGGCGCAGCAGCAAAGGGTATCCCCTTAAAGCTTGTAATACGCGGATCTGCTGCAGGTAATCCCTGAACTATTCCGTTTTCAACCTTTACAGTTCTGAGCATATGAATACCTCCTAATACTTATTGAGGTGCTGCGATGCATCACACCAAATCATATTGTACCACACCAGATTATATTCTGCCACACTAGATTGTATGATACTACCTTCTTCTACTCTTTTACACTGCCAATGTTAACAGTCACAAAATACTTTTGAAGGAAGGGATATACCACCAGGATAGGTACCGTCGCAACAATAGTCATGGCCGCACGCAATGAATTAGGAGTAACCATGCTTCGCGATGTTTGCGATTCGGCCAGATAATCCGGTTGATTGACCCCCGACTGCATGGATGAGGATAATATCTTCATCATCTCGTATTGAAGGGTACTCAGGTCCTGCTTTGGAGCAAATATAAAAGAGTCGAACCATGAGTTCCACGAGCCAACTGCGACCCAGAGGGCAACGGTAGCTAAAACCGGTAAACATAGTGGAAAAACAATCTTAAAATATATTGTCATTTCGGTGGCGCCGTCAATTCTAGCAGATTCCATAAGAGATGCCGGCAATGAATTTATGTATGTGCGTATGACAATGACATTGAACGCTCCCACCATTGATGGGAGTATGTAGACCCAAAAGCTGTCAATCAGACCCAAGTTGCGGTAGAGGAAATACTGCGGTATTAATCCTGCGTTTATGTACATTGTCATTACCATAAATACTGTCAGAAATCTTCTAAAAACAAACTCCTTGTTACTCAATACATATGCTAACAAGCCTGACAGAAATACGTTCAGTATCATCGAAATCACTGTACGTGCGACCGACACTATAAAAGCGTTATATATTTTGTCTGTCTTAAATACGCTTTGATAGTTAAAAAGTGTCCATTCTCTCGGCCACAAGTAGAGTGAGCCCTTTATGGAATCCCTTGCATCATTGAATGATGTGACCAGGGTGTTCCAAAGCGGGTACAGCATGACAATAACGACTATGCACATAAATAATACAATAAGCGCATCAATAATCCTATCACCAATTGTTTTTTTCATTTCTTTATACCTCCAAGTCGAATAGCGCAACGAAAGTTTTTTACTAAATCAGTTTCTCTTCGCCTACCCAACCGGCGATTTTGTTGCACAGTACTAATATGATAGAGCTGACCACTGTTTTAAACATACCGGCAGCGGTTCCGAAGGCAAAACCACCTGCTCTCCCAAAACCTCTCTTAAGCACAAAAATATCGATGGTTTCCGAAACATCAAGCACGAGACCATTTGACCCAAGAATATACTGGATTTCAAAACCTGCGTTGAGGATCCAGCCTGCGTTCATGATAAGAAGGACAATAATGGTTGATTTAATGCCCGGAAGGGTGATATGCCACATTCTGCCGAAACGACCGTAGCCATCTATCGATGCAGCCTCATATAGGGCAGGGTCGATAGAAGTGATTGCCGCCAGATAGATAATACTGTTCCAGCCCATTGACTTCCATACATTTGTAAATCCGACAATCCACCAGAAATAATTCGGTTCCCCCATAAAGTGTACTTTCTCACTAACAAGTCCCGTTGCCACCAAAATATCATTAATGATTCCTCCGTCCATGGCAAGGATATTTGAAACCAGACCACAGACAATAATCCAAGAAAGGAAATGTGGCATATAGGATACAGTTTGCACGACTCGCTTAAAGATTCTCCCCTTAAGTTCGTTTAAAAGCAGCGCAAACGCGATAGCCGTAACAAAACTTAACACCAGGTTAATTATGCTCATCCCCAGTGTGTTTCTCATTACACGGTAAAAATCAGGGTCTGTGAAAAGGTTTTCAAAATGCTTGAATCCAATCCATTCCTGCTCGAAAAAGGTTTTTCCAGGTTTATAATTCTGAAATGCCATGGTAAGACCCCATAGCGGTAAATATGAAAAAATAAAAAAGTAAATAAAAAAAGGTATAGAAATTAGTACTAGCTCTTTTTGCTTAACTAAATTTTTATAGAATTCTTTTCGTGGACTTAACTCTTTAATCGCCATATCGCCATCCCCTTAGCACTGATTCTTAACCGGCTTATAATGTAGAGGAGGCGGCCGGCTTTCCGGCCGCCTCCTCTTTATCGGTTTAAAAGAAGAGCAGGTTATTTAGTCTTGCGCTCTTGTATTTGCCTTTCAACTTCAGCCTCCAGCGCCGGATAATCGATACTCTCGTATCTGTTCGCATATTCGGTCCAGGCAGCATCAAAGTCATTTGACATAATCACGCCTGGTAAGTAGCGGTTCTGAAGATCAGTTATCTGGTCAAATACTGGTTTTGCGACATTATCCTCTTCCATAGTGGAGAAGATTGACCATACCTCAGGATATCCGGGATGCTCCATCACAGGAAGGAAGTCAGACTTGGTGTAGAAGCCATATTTCCCATAGAACTCCTTGTCATAGGGGAACTGGTTTTCAAGCCTTTCCTCAGGCTGTGTTGCTGCACCGGTTGAGTTACCATTGCTATAACGACCTTCCAGTTTGGGGAATTGGTCACCAATGACAAGTCCGGCATTAGCAAGACGCCAGTCTGGGTTGTCAAAGTTGGCTTTCTGTTCTGGAGTACGTCTGTAGCGGCCATTATCTACATAGTAGTCTTCGCCTTCAATACCCCAGTACAACAGTCTATGTACATCTTCTTCAAGAAGTGTATCCATGAACTTCAAGGCACGCTCAACATCTTTGCACTTTGTGCTGATTCCCATACCATTGCCGCCTATGATACCTTCGTTCTTAACTCTGTTGTAGGAAACGAGCTCACCGCTATAGCTGATGCCAAGGGGGACATAGGTTCTATTAATCTTACCTTCGTTAATCAACACAAATTCACCATCCTGGAAGTTCCACTGCTGGTCGAACATAGCTAAAACACGGCCAGTGGAAATAACGGACAGATATTGGTCATAATTTCTGGTAAATGTCTCAGGGTTTATCAAGCCCTTCTTGAATGCTTCGTTAAGCTTTCCGTAATAGTCCTTTGCATAATCTTTATTCTGATAAATTTCTACTTCAAGAGTGTCAGGATCAACAACTACATCACCCTCGTTACGTCCGCCAATCAAATGCTGCGGAGCATTCTTCAGGCAGAAGGAACGCCAGTCTTGTGAATGTACTTCGAAGGGCAGAGTCGGCTGGCCGTCGATGGTGGGATGAGCTGCGTAGTAACGCTCCAACAGATCAAAGAACTGATCTGGTGTCTTGGGGTAAGAATATCCGTCCCAAGCAAGCACGTCCTTCTGAATCCAGAAAGCCGGGCCGTTATAATCTGCCTCGTAAAAATCGTCCTCTCCGTCATTGAGCCAATACTGGCGGCTCCAGATATCAAGAATGTATGTCTTGCCATCCTCTGATACCGAGCGAAGTCTGTCCATGAAAGGTTCATAATGCTTCCAGAGATTAGGATAGTTTGGAAGACTGTCGTCAAGAGCTACAAAAGAGCCCGCATTCAAAAATCTTCCGCGTGCTTGACCTGCTCCGATTAAATCGGGATAGTCGCCACTTGCGATCATGATTCCAACTTTTTGCTCCATGTCGCCTACAAGGAACTCAAAATCAATAGTAACCCCTGTAATTTCCTGAATCTTTTTAATGATCTTGTTGTCTTCGGGAGGAACTTCTCCTGGACCAGCGACAAACATGCTGAAGGTTATCGGTTCGAGCTTCTCCTCAGCTGGCTCTTCAGCGGGCTTTGGATCCTCCTTTGGAGCTGCGGCTGTAGTGCTTGGTTGATTTTCTTTGCCTGCCGGAGCACCACATCCCGCCAAAGCGGTAAGGGCCATGACAGCAACCATCAGCAATACAAGAATTTTTGCGTTTTTCATTGTTTGATCCCCTTTCTAATATTTTCGGGTTTCATAAAATACTCACCCTTTTTTTTAGCTTAGCATGAAGAATAAACCGAATCATTTAAAAAAACATACCTGCTATTAAGATTTTTATACACCTTGTTAGTGTATTTTACTCAAGAGCAGACTTAATAAATCATTCGAGTTCCATTGCTTCAGCTATTTGCCTATTCACCTCATCAAGGTAAGGCTGGGGATCGTTTTTCCATATTTCTGCAACGAAGCTATCCCATAGCAGATCATAGTCGTTGGGATTTGCTAAAATAAGGCGTGGATAGTATTTACGGCAGGTGTGAACCATCTTGCTGTTTGCCAGGGCAGCCGCACTCCCCTCTACGATAGGCATTGACCAAACCGGGTAGTATGCAGGCCGTTTGACTGGTTCAGATAAAAGCTGTGTAGGATACTTGATGCCGTACATCTCCAGAAGCCTCCTGTCATAATCCGATAATGATGCCACATACTCATCTTCAGAATCGGTGGGACCACAGGGCATTCCATCATCATAGAGGCCTTGCATCTTGGGCGAATAATTCCACAGAGTAATTCCGGTCAGATCGCGTTTCTTTCCATCATCATTATTTAACTCGCGGCGAGCACTCGTTAATACTCGTCCTGTTTGACCAACTCTTACCCAATCCTTCCCCTCTTCACCCCATTGGATGAAGTCCTGCACCTCCCGCTGGAGCAGCCAGTCATAGAATGCCAGCAATCGGTCGGGATTCTTGCAGTTCTTTGTTATACCTATTCCATTGTTTCCCGTTATCGTCCCAGCTCGAAAATCTAGATAACTATCCTTAACTCCGGGATTTGCTATAGGAACAGCGACGTACATCCTTTCGTATTTCTTGTCCGATTTCAATATGTTTTCAGCCTGTAAAATATTCCATCCCTGGTCAAAGAAGCCCAGAACTGCCCCCGATGCAAGCTTTGAAATGTACTGGTCGTAGCTTTGCGTAAATGTATCCGCCCTAATGACGCCCTTATTGTACTCCTCATTCAGCTTCCTGTAGTAATTCTTTGCCGTATCTGAAACCTGATATAAAGACGCGGTATAAGTATTAAGATCAACAAACACGTCCCCGTCATTACCTGCACCCATAAGATGTTGAGGCGGGTTGCGCAGGCAAAAATCTCTCCAGCCATCAGATAATATTTCAAATCCGATCGTTCTGACACCATCAATCGTCGGATGCTTGGCCATGTATTGTTCAATAAGGTCAAAGTATTCATCCAGTGTTCTGGGCACAACGAGCCCTGCTTCCTCCAAAACCGCCTTCTGGATATAAAATCCCGGTCCGTCATTAACAAACATCGGTGAGGGATTATTAGACAAGTATAATTCCATAATATACTGATGCCCATCGTATGTTGTCATTTTTTCATAATGGGGAGAATAAAGATCGTGTAGGTTCTTATATTTGGGCAGCTTATCCTCCAATGGAATAAAGGCACCGGCATCAATGAACCTTTGCTCACATGCAAAAATAGCATCGGGGTAATCCTCACCGGCAATAATAACTCCCACTTTTTGATCCAAGTCACCCACCAAAAACTCAAACTCAATGGTCACTCCTGTTAATTCGGCAATCCTTCTGATTACCGGATTGTCCTTCGAAGGAACTGCACCCGGATCGCGAATGAAGACATTAAATGTTACCGGTTCACCTGCATCCGGCAATGGCTCTACTCCTGCAAAAAGCTTTAAATTAGAATTGTATTCACTTTCAGCATCTAAAATATCTAAACCCGTCTCTATTGCTTTGTCCATTTTACCATCTATACCACATGATGTCGCACTAAGAAGCAGTAAAGACAGTAGTATGATCCAGGCAATGGTCTTAATGAAAAATTTCATCCTGTAACTACCTCCTCAATACTCAAAATGATATATTCAAGCCGTATTTTCGTTTCTGTATTCTGTTGGGCTTTTCCCAACCTCCTGCGTAAATTTCACAACAAAATAACTGCTTTCTAGAAAACCTACCTGGCTTGCTATCTCATAGATCAGCTTGTCAGTCTGGAGCAGAAGCCTTTTTGCTTCATCAATTCGGAGTTGATTTACATATTCATTAAAAGAAACTCCTACTGTCTTCTGAAAAGTTCTACCCAAGTATGATGCATTGACGAAAAACTTCTTAGCTACCTTTTTCAAATTGATCTGCTCAGAGTAATGTAAACGAATATATTCAATAGCCTCCGCGCAAACGCCCGAGGCTGATATGTTGTCGGTCTGTTCAATCATTTCGCGCGGATCGCGCCTGTCCCTTTCATTCTGAGAATTATCCAATTCCTTGCATAGTTTATCTAGAAAAGGCACTATTTCCTCTTCGTCAACCGGTTTACTTATATATGCCCTTACTCCGTATTTCATTGCTTCTTTTGCATACTCAAACTCATTGTAGCCTGAAAGCATTGCCACATTTATATTTGAATACTCACTATCCCTCAGCAGCTTCAGGAACTCCAGTCCATTCATAACGGGCATGCGCACATCTAGCAGTATCAGATCAGGACAAATAGATGGAAGCTTTTCCATGGCCTGCTTTCCATTGGTTGCGGTGCCTTTAACAGTAAAGCCATGCTCTTCAAATGGTATTGCCTTTGGTAAATTCTCTCTGATGCTTTTCTCGTCATCCACCAACAGAATTGAGTACATAGAACTCCTCCCTTGAATTTCGTACAGGAATTGTTATGCTAAATTCCGCTCCCTTCCCCAGTTCGCTTTTTATATCAAATGTGAACTCCTTACCATAATATAAAAGCAGTCGCTGATATACGTTGTATAACCCTACGCTTTCAATTGGCTTGCCAAGATTGTTTGGTATATCTTTAAGGCTGTAGAGTATATCCTCGCTTATACCTAATCCGTTATCACGGACACTGATTGCAATTTTGTCACCCTGAAGTACTGCATTAATTTCGACAAGCCTGCTTCCGGAAATCGATTCAACACCATGGACACAGGCGTTTTCTACCAAGGGCTGGATTGCAAATTTAGGTAACATGCAATTAAGAGCTCTTTTGTCAACATGAACGGCATACTCAAACTCATCATCAAACCTGTATTTTTGAATGGATAAATACTCTTCCAGAAATTCTATTTCCCTTTTTAATGTTATTATGTCATCATTCCAGTTAATGACTCTCCTAAACATGCGTGACATGAACAGTATCATTTTTGCAGTCTCTGTTTCATTCTTAACAATAGCCTTCAGCCTGATACTCTCCAATGCATTATACAAAAAGTGCGGATTTACCTGACTCTGAAGCGCTAATAACCTTGCCTCCGCCGTCTCCTGCTCCAGCCGCGCTTTCAGGATTTGAGAGTTGTACTTCTCATCAATCAGGGCTTTAAGCTTGATACTCATTTGGTTAATACTGTCAGCCAGTACTTCTATTTCATCATTACCGCCCATGTTTTTATATGTCTGTACGAAATTTCCCATTGCAATCTGTTTGGATTGGTTAACAACCTGCTTCGTCCTCTTAGTTATGTTGCTTGCTATAAGGAGAATAGAGAAAAGCGAAATCATTATACTGGTTATAATAATATACACCGTCCTCCATCTCATTTTTGCAAACTCATCTGAAATAATTTTAGAATCATAGTAGCCATAAAGCGATAATGGCACATCTGCAAGAGTTTGTTTAAGGACGACTATTCCCTCTTTGAGATCCTCTTCAGAGAATATATCGTATTCGCCAAATTCACTATAAGTGTTTGCTGAGGCTATGATACGGTTATCGGAGTCTACCAGTACAATATTATCAAACATTCCCAGTTCTTCAAGCATGGAGGAAATATTCGATATATCGACATCTATCCTCAGTATCTTACTGTATGCAGCATACTGCGCATACTTATCTAATGGCCTAACAACGCTAAGGCTTCTGTCGTATGATGATTTAATTACAGGCGGAGCCAAAGATATACGAAGCTTAAGACCATTCTCTGTTCTGGAAAGATCATATAAGTCGAAGTCAAGAAGCTCTTCTCCAAGAGAAACAGATTCATCCGGATCGATTTTACTAACTATGGCTCCATCCAATACCGTAGGATTTTCGGTATAAAGACTAATCTTTCTCACGTTCCTGTTATAGGCAAGGTCCGAATCCATCATTGCTTTGATTCGTTCCTGATACTCAACTATATAACTATACTCCTCAGAATAGTAGTTATCCAAAAATCTATATACTTCCTCATCTGCATTATACCTATGTGACAGCGTAACCACACTGGATATCACTCCATTGATTTTATTAGTCTTTTCATCAAGTGAACTAGCCAAGCGTTGCATCATCTGTGTCTGTATATTCTTCACAGTATCACTGTAGTAGAAAGCAATTTGAATGGTCAAAGGTACAATAACAGAACCTATGAAAATCAGGACCATTTTCTGCGAAATTGTTAGATAATTTAGCAAGTTACCTTTCCTTACCTTGCTCACAAAACCGGTCTCCTTTCTCGAATCTTGTCATTTCGCCATTCTGCCCAAAATTCCCCTCTGCTTCCTAGTTTTAGTAAATCGTTTTACCTATATATAAGAATTATATGTCTATATCTATACAAATGTCAATGAAGCACAAAAATCGACTGTTCAATTTTGTATCATTTCTTGGGTTTTTGCTCTATATTCGGCGACTATTTACTATTTATCATCCTCATCCTTTTGGGCATAATGAAGCAAGAAAGTTTTTTCGTATATTTTGCTGCATCAGTATAACTTAACATTAATGCGCAGCTAGAAAACAGATGCTTAGTTATATGATTACATCTGTTTTCTAATTAATGATACCTCTGCGGGTCATCTGTTTTGCCCGATTTTCTTGACGGAATTGCGCTCGATCAACCTGCACGGCGCCTTGACAATCTTCTGTTTTGCATTATCACTGTCTTGTGTCAGAGAATCAATCATGATTTCTGCCGATTTTCTGCCGATTCCAACAAGGGGTATTCCATTTGTAGTAAGGCCAGGCTTTAGATACTGAGAAATCTCTTTATTGTCATATCCGACAACAGAAATATCCTCTCCTGCCTTCATATTATGTTCTTCCAGATAATCATAAACACCTGCTGCCATATTGTCATTCATGCAAAAGATAGCAGTAACTCCCTCATTGACCAGCTTATCTGCTTGCTGGTAGCCAGATTCTCTTTCCCAGTCGCCATATCTGATCCAGTCAGGATTATATAGAATTTGATCTTCAAACAATGCTCTCTGATATCCCTCGCATCTTTTCTGTGTGTGCAAATTACCAGCAATTCCTGCTATTACACCAATTTTCCTGTGGCCCATTGAGATAAGATACCGTGTGACATCATATCCGCCCTTCTCGTCATCTATCACGATGGAAGTGAATTTTGGTGATTTTGAGTATGCATATACTACCATAGCCGGCACGTCAAAATCGTCAGGAAAACAATTTATCACCCTGCCATGTCCTGCAACATACATCATCCCATCGACTTTTATAGAACGAAGCTCCTTAATGGCGGGATTCAGGACTGACTTTAACTTCTTGTCATCGTCATACCATGTATTCCTCCACCTGTCATATAAGCGCATGTTTATCAGGATTGTCCTGTAATTCATATCCTCACAGCAAGCCATAATTCCTTCAATAATAGGTGGTGAACTGAATTGGTTCAGATCTTCAGCCAGTATACCGATGACGTTTGTCTTTCGTTTTCTTATACCCTGCGCAAAATAGTTAGGTTGGTAGCCGGTCTGATTCACAACCTCCAGCACTCTAAGCTTAGTGGACTCACTAACATTCCGCTTGCCATTTAGTATGTTTGATACAGTCGCTGATGAAACACCACACATTCGAGCAATCTGTTTTATCGTAATCAAAATATGTAGTTCCTTTCTCAATTTTTTAACATATCCAAAAATGCTTCTACTCATCCATAATAACTTTAATTGGGCCCATATTGCAAGAGGTGAAATACTGGCTTACTCTCATGGAACAAGCCACCCTTTCGCTAATTTCCGCATCTGTAAAATATGCCTTCGTAATACACCTTTTTCCCATGGTCTTTGCAGCAATGTGATCGAATTTCCGCCTTGTAAATCCGCCAAAACCAATAAATGCAATCTTATATATATGTTCTTGAAATCGAGAAATGCTTTCAGATATTAGTCTCATAGTATGCTTATCCAAAACATTTTCGTCCACATTATACCATACTCTGAACCTGGCGTGCGAGGGCTTAGACAAAAATATTTCTTCAATTTTTGAAAGGGCTGTCTTGAAAGGGGAGATTTCCAGTGTCAATCACACCAGAGATCTCCCCCTTCAGCACAACTCTACTTGTTACAATCCATTGCTATTTATTGTTGGATGTTATACAATCCCTTTGCCTGCATATACTGCGAAATTGCTTCGCCATGCTTTTGCTCTTCCTTTTGGATATGGTTCAATACGTCACGGACATTTGTATTGTTAAACTCAAAAATAGCTGCGTCGTAAGAGCCTGAGACATATTTTTCGGTTGTAAGCATATCTATGCACATGTCCCTGTCAGATGCCCCGGTCATACCTGCCTTTGCGCTGCTCATTCCTGAAGCATACGCATGATTCGAGCTCTGCCCCATACTCTGACTTTGCTGTTGACTCTGATCTTGGTTTAACTGCGGTATATGACCGCTTATCAATTGGTTAATAGTGCTTAAATGTTCACGTTCCACTTGCCCATTTGCATCGAATATTTGCTTCAATTGGCTGTCCTGAGCCTGAGCAGCATAGTTCGTATACTTGTTTATGCACACTTGCTCATGCGTTTTTTGGTCCTCCAGTAATAACATTTCTTTTTGTGTAAAAGTTATCGCCATAATATACACCTCCAAGCATATTATGCGTTTGCTACCGCATGCTATGCACGTTTTTGCGGACTGCCTATTTATCCCATAACATAGTATAGGCAATTGCAAGTAAGGGAATTGAGTAGGCGTTTGCACATAATTACACATAGACCCATCAATTTCATTAGGTTTGGAGCGTGTGGCATGTTATAATGTACGTTCCGTCAGTGTAGACCCCTGACATATAAACACAGCTTATTGGAATGGAGGGAAATGTGATGACAAGAGTATTACTGTCTAAAATTAAAATAAAGAAAGTCCTTTTGTTCGGTTTAGCGCTAATAATGCTGATTATTGCATCCATTGCAGCCGACATTATGTCATTAGGTACGGCAAAGGTATACGCTGCAAGCGGCACGCAGCCATATATACGGTACCTTGTTCAGCGCGGCGACTCACTTTACAAAATATCCAGGATATACGGCACATCCATTAGTACCATTAAGTCAAGAAATAACCTGCATTCGGATTTGATTCTAACAGGTCAGACATTGACCATACCGGTAGCCGCTAACAGATCACTATCTCAGATCATTAATGCCAATGGATTAACAGAAGGCCAGCTGAGGTTGAATCTGGTGATTGATAAATCCGATAAGCTTTTGACTATTTACCAGAAAACAACTCCGTTGAAAGCATACCATGTAGAGCTTGGTGACGGCGGAACGGGCGACAAGCAGATTGCAGGCGACCATAAAACACCGGAAGGTACATTTTATATCACACAAAAGCTGGTCTTAAGCCCGGCGGATGAGTACCTTGGATCACGTTGGATGAGGTTGAGCTATCCAAATATTGAGGACGCATCACGCGGCCTTTCCAATGGGCTGATCAATAAATCGACATATAACTCGATTTACGACGCTATCATCAATGGTAAAACACCTCCGCAGAACACAACGCTGGGCGGCGGCGTAGGTATTCATGGAGGCAGCATTGATTCATTCGGATCCGACTGGACATGGGGCTGTACCGGACTTACCAATAGAGATGTAGAGGATTTCTATAAGTACATGTTCGTAGGAACCAAAGTCGTAATACAAAAATAAGGATCATTTTCAAAGGCTGCCTCACATCGGGGCAGCCTTTAGCAATTCACTGTCTTGCTTCTTCTATGGTCTTCATAGACAAATGGCGATACTACTGCACTAAACCCTTTCGTCATGAAATGGCTCAAGATGTGCAATCAACTGTACGTCCTTGCTCACTTCCTCTTGTATGCGTTCTTCGATACGGTGGATTAAGCTATGCGATTCCTCTATGCTTAGGCCTGGTTCTGTCATGATATGCATGTCAATGTATAAATCACCCTCACTTCCTCGGCTTCTTATATTATGAATATCCTTTACCTGTTCGAAGCCAAGTGTGATCTTCCTGATCTCCCCAGTATCAACCACCGCCTTATCAACAAGCACACCACTGTTATCTCTAAAGATTTCATATGCTGCATAAATAATAAAGAAAGATATGATCAGAGAGGTAATGGAATCAATAACAGGCGGTAAACCCAGCCTCACACAAATCAAGCTTACCAGAACACCTATTGATACAAAGATATCACTCCTCGTATGCATGGAATCAGACACAAGGATGAGGCTATTGAGCTTTTTCCCTTTTTTCAACTCAAAAGCACAAACGAAAATATTGATAAATAGTGTTGCCAGTAATACAATAAGACTTTGCATGGTTATATCAGGTTTAACAGGATGAATAAACCTCTCGATTGCCTCTACGATAATTTTACCGGCGATGAAAAAAAGCATTGCCGCGATGAAGAGCGCCGCAAGTGTCTCAAATTTGCGGTGGCCATAGGGATGCTCATCATCCACCGGTTTTGAAGCAAACCAGATTCCAATCAAGCCAACAATATTCGAGGTTCCGTCCGTAAGCGAATGAAATCCGTCAGCAGACATACCGGCACTTTTAATCATGGTCCCGATTACAATCTTCAAAGCCGCTACCGCCATGTTTGCAAATAAAATAATCCATAGAACCCGCCTGACCTTTACATAGTTTTCTGTTGCCATAGAATCCAATCCTTTCCATCAATTCCTTCTCCATTTATCGCCAGCCCGTAAAGGTCAGCGTCTTCCGAAGACACAGACAAAAATCCATGGGACAATCAATGTTAAAATTGTCCCATGGATTCTGATCCACTGCCCCTGCTCGAGGCCCAGCCCCACATACACGGAGTGTATATCGCCTGCTCAATTTTATATACATTACATCATATGCCTATATTCTCGAAGTTGATTATTAAATACGTAAAATCGAAGTCTCCCAAAAATCTTATTTAATCCTCATGCCTTCCTTTATGCTGTTATCCGGTTTTGAAAGAATCATTTCTCCTTCTTTCAGGCCACTGATAATCTCAATATAATCGTCACTTTCGATGCCTTTTTCCACGATCCTCAGACGTGTCTTACCATTCTCCACAACAAATATGGTGCTTTTACCTTCATAGTCAAACACCGAGCTGTCAGGGACCATGAGTATATTCTTCCTGTTTGCCGTAATAATCTTCGCGTCCACGCTGAAGCCCGGCTTCAGCAGACTTGTATCACCATTGATCTCGATGGTAACAGGGACCCTGTTCTGACTCACGCCTAAAGTTGACATCTCTGCTTTTGCAGCTGGTGCTATTTTTGTGACTTTTCCCATCAAGATCTCGTCATCCAGCGGTTTCCCGCTAATTTCCACTTCGTCGCCTATCTGCACCTTGTTTATATCATCTGACAGTACATTTGCTTCAATTTCCAGCCTGTCGGTATCTTCTATAATAAATGCAGCCATTTGCGGTACTGCCGGTATGTTTTCATCCACAAGCCTTTCTATAATAGTACCGTCAGCTGGGGACCTGACCTCCTGTTTCTTGATACTGTTTACAATCGTATCCATGCTATGTATGTTATACTTATTTCAATAAAGCCTTTGTGCCGCACATGTCTGTATCGCCCGCACTACCGCAGAGTAAGGTATATTTAGGAAAAGGAAATATCGCAGCAAAACAACTATCTCACAAAAACTTAAGAACAGGGGCGTTTACATGAAAAATAACGAGCTTATAACAACATATGGAACGGATGCATTTCAGATGGGCTATCAGGTAATGCAAGAAGCAGCCATTTACAGCATGCTCCCCAAAAGCGCCTCCATAGCTATTAAACCAAACCTGGTTGTAGCAAAGCCTTCAACATCCGGCGCTACTACCTCACCTCTCCTGGTCGAAGGTGTTATCACATATCTTAAGGAGCATGGATATAACAAAATCACAATTATGGAAGGCTCCTGGGTCGGAGACAGCACCAAAAGAGCTTTTGAGCTATGCGACTATAATAAAATATCCCAAAAATATAATGTACCATTGATCGATCTGAAAAGCGATCCTACTGTTACCTATTCAGAAAAGGGTATTAGCATGAAGGTATGCAAGTCAGCCATTGAAACAGACTTTCTGATCAACATGCCCGTTTTAAAGGCGCACTGCCAGACAATGATTACCTGCGCGCTCAAAAACCTGAAGGGCTGCATCCCCGACAGTGAGAAACGGCATTTCCACAGCCTTGGCCTGCATACACCAATCGCACTTTTGAACAAGTTCTTAAAATGCGGCATGATTATCGTAGATGGATTAATGGGCGACCTAACCTTTGAGGAAGGCGGAACACCCGTGAGGATGGACAGGGTCATTGCCGGTTTTGATCCTGTGCTTATTGACACCTTTGCCGCTAATCTCTTAGGCTATACACCTCACGACATACGCTACATCGTTGAGGCTGAAAGGCTTGGGGTTGGCAGCACCGATATAGATAATGCGATTATAAGGGAATTGAATATCGACAAGAAGCCGATTGGCGTGATTTCACCAAACCGCAAGGTAACCCGTCTTACCCGCAATGTGATTGAAGATCAGGCCTGCTCCGCTTGTCTGGGCAGTCTTGTGCACGCTCTCAATCGTCTGGACGAAGCAGGCGACCTCAATTTGGTTAGGGAGAAAATATCCATAGGGCAAGGCTTCAGGAACAGTAAAGGTAAGGGTCTTGGCATTGGCAGTTGTACGAAGGGCTTTTCACACTGCATACCAGGCTGTCCCCCAAAAGCCGTGGACATTACAAAAGGCTTGAGAGAATACTTCTATTAATTCCTCATTGAGCCGGCTGATTCCTCATTCTGCCTCGCTTGCTGCCAAATCATCACCAGTGTGTTTATTACCGGCTGATATCTTCTCGCTTGGGTCCGAAACACTATCAGCAACGATATTCTGTGCCCATATGCCCGTGCGCACCATTAGAAGCCCGAATGTGCACTTGACTAATTCTGTCAGATAGCTCATCGGATATATTTGATAAATACTCAGCTTTGTGAAATTTGTGATCACATATGCAAAGGGCACACCTATTGTCCACATGTACACGCTATCAAACAGGAAGGTAATAAAGGTTTTCCCCCCTGAGCGAAGAGCGAAGTAGCAGCAGTGGGATGTCGCATTTACTATCATAAAAATAGCACTTGTTATCATAAAGTGGGTCGCCAATTGGCGCACCGAATCGGTTGTGTTGTAGATATAGGGAATAAAAGGCGACAAGGATGCCAGTATTCCACCCATCAAAATGCATACACAGACGCTGAAAAATATCAGCTTCCATACCACACTCTTGGCACGTGCAATATCACCAGCCCCAAGAGCTTGCCCGGCCATGACTGCAACAGCAGTACCCATAGTTATGAAGAACACATTGAATAAATTCGTTGTCGTACTTGATATGTTAAGTGCTGCCACGACACTCAAGCTTGATGTTGAAAATATCTGCATCAGTGTAGTCATTCCCAGTGACCAGAGCAGTTCATTGGCCAGCAATGGCATCCCCTTCTTGGCTATCCTCATAAAAAGGCTGCGTGGAATACTAAACGACTTGTATATCCCTTTAATGAAAGGAAACCTGATTGTATGCCGGTGAGTGTATACAACAATAATCGAAAGCTCTACATATCGTGAAATAACTGTAGCAATAGCGGCACCAGCGGCACCGAGTGCTGGGAAGCCAAGCTTTCCAAATATCAAAATATAGTTGAGGCAGAGATTTGTGAGTACCGCCGCTATACTTGCTTTCATGGGCAACACTGTTTCGCCCGTTTCGCGCAGCGAGCTGCTATAAACCTGAGTCATTGCGAATGGCAACAGCCCCCAAATCATAATGATTAAGTATTCTTGTCCGAATCCTAGTATAGCCGCTGCATCGGCTGCGCTGCCATCTCCGGTCAAGTAGAGGGAGATCAAGCTTCCCCCGCCGGTCAAAAATATAGCAATCCCTGCCACTAGCGTAAGCGCTGACATTAAAAGCTTGAAGCGGAATGTGCTTCGTAGCCCCTCATTATCGCCTGCGCCATAAAACTGTGCGCCATATATGCCTGCGCCCGCTAAACCGCCAAAGATAGTTATGTTGAACACAAACAAGAGCTGGTTTACAATTGCAACGCCTGACATTTCCGCTGTTCCCACCTGTCCCACCATTATATTGTCGAGCAGGTTGACAAAGGTTGAAATTGTGTTCTGGATAATAAGCGGAACTATAAGTGTCAGTACTTTTTTATAAAATGTGCGGTCACCAATAAAAGTGCGCCGGAATCTGCAAAATAAGCTACCATCCGACGCATATAGCTGATTCATATGTGTTTCCTCCATACGCCTTACAATAGTGTCTCCAAAGATTTTAGCACATAGAAGCCGTTAAGTCTAGACGGGCACTATCATATTCCTATGGTTTATAAATAGAAATCAACAAAGTATTGGCTTATAACCGGTTGCGTATTCAGCCAAAAGGATAAAAGAAGTGGACAACTTTTTGCGGTCGTCCACTGGTAAGTATGCCCCTATTCATTTTGCCTGGCAAGATGAAAATTTATATCTGCCGCCGCCTGCCTGTAAAGGCCAGATGTCCTTTCCCTGCTTATATCTGAGGAAGCACTATTTCAATCTCCCGACCCAGCTGTGCTGATTTCATGATACCATCGAGAATCGCCTGGTTGTAAAAAATCTGACTTGTCGGCACAGGAGCCTCAGCCTTATTTCTTATGGCATCGGCAAAGGAGCGCAGCTTCTTGTAGAAGAGGCCTCCGGAGCTATCATCATGACATAGCGGTATTTCAACCTCAACCTGTTGGCCTGCTAGGTCCTTGTAGAGCTTCATGGGCCCTCCCACTGAGCCATTCCAGCACTCGGTGGACGGAATTCTGAGCGCACCCTCTGTGCCCAAAATAATTGTATCACCGGGCGTGTCCAGATGCATTGCCCATGAAATCCTGAAATCCAGCACAATATCGCCCTCAAGGCGGATAAATGCCGCCGCAAAATCATCCACATCAAACCTCGCGGCATCCTGTGGATTATTATATTTAGGATTAGTTCCGAAAAAATTGGATTTATAGCCCGATACGGTAAGCGGCTTCGGGTAATCAATAGCATTGAGAACCATGTCAAGAGAATAGCAGCCGATATCTCCCAGAGCGCCAATTCCCGCCGTTTTCTTCTCGATAAAGGTGCTATTTGGAATACCCCTTCTGCGGCCGCCGCCGGTTTGAATATAATAAATCTTGCCAAGCTCGCCGGACTGCACGATTTTCTTGATCATCTTCATGTTATCGTCCATGCGAGGCTGAAAGCCAATGGATAGAAGCTTTCCGCTTTCCTTTTCAGCGCGGATAATATCTGCGGCCTCTTCAATAGTGACACACATGGGCTTTTCCAGCAATACGTTAACGCCCTTTTTCAAAGAATCGATAGTACATTGTGCATGTGTGGTATTATATGTGCACACACAAACTGCGTCCAGGTCTTCCGCCTCGAGCATAGCTTTATGGTCGGGATAACACCTGACATTTGGCACCCCATACCTTTTGAAAAACTTCTCTGCCTTGCCTTCCACTAAATCTGCGCCTGCAACAATTTCGACATCAGGCATCTGTTTCAGGCTTTCCACATGTGCTTCTGCAATCCATCCGGTTCCAACGATTCCGAATTTCAATTTCTCTTTAATATCGACAATATCCTCTTCTTCAACAGGTGGTGCAAATTGATTTAATACTGTGTCTGACATCACTTCATCTCCTTATTAGCAATTTCTTATACGCATTTCTTCAATATATTTCTTCTATATATTTCTTTTATAGGCTCTTTAATTGCTTAATACTAATCTCAGCACATTCAAAGGAGGTCTTGCCCATTGACGGTTCATCCTGCTCTATAACAACCCACAGGGTACCTGCATCTTTGCAGGCTTTAAGAATTTCTGAGAAGTTTTGTACGCCAAGTCCAATCGGACGGTAACCGAAAGCATCCCCCGCCTTATAATCCTTTTTCTCATCTTCTATGCCAATCAGGTCATACATTTTCTGAGGGTTCTTACCCGGCATCACATAATCCTTGAGATGGACAACAGGCGCACGACCGCTATACTTCCTGACATATTCCGCTGGATCTTCGCCTGCAACACCTACCCAGCAGGTATCTATTTGAGTTTTCAGCAAATCGCTTGGTACCTTGTTATAAAGAATATCCAAGGCATATATGCCGCCAATTTTCTTAAATTCAAAATCATGGTTGTGGTAAAGCAATGTCAGCCCGGCTTTTTTCGCTGCTTCGCCAATAATTTGAGCTCCTGATATCACTTCCTGAAATTTTTCCTCTCCGGGACGATACTCGGGTAGAAGATAAGGAATCACAATATATTTACAGCCTATCTCAGCATACTCTCCCACTACCTTATCGGGGTCGGCTATAAGGTCAAGAAATGGGACGTGTGCCGACAATGGAACCAGGCCTATCTGCGAGAGGATATCCTTGACCTGTGCCGGTTCGTGGCCGTAAAGACCTGCAAACTCTACCCCATCATACCCGAGTTCTTTTGTTTTCTTAAGCGTCCCCACAAAGTCCTTTTCCAGCTCGTCTCGGACGGAATACAGCTGCAGTGCGATTGGAAATGAAGTAGATAATGACATAAATAGTGCCTCCTTAATAAATATATGCAATAGTGTAAACCTTAATTGTATTTTAGGATAAAAAGTGTTATGATACAAGTCAAAACATAGTTAGAATCAGACAAATATTGTTGTATTTAATATTAATTAAGTCAGGCTGGAGTTATCTATGAGGTTTTTCTATGAGAACAAGGGACTATCAATACTTGCTGAATATAATGACCGCTTAGCCTTTGGTGCGCATCTGCATAATCACATTGAGCTTGTGTATATGATAGATGGCCGCGTAAAGGTCCTGGTAGATTCTCTGGAGTATGTTGCCAGTACCGGTGATGCCATAATCGTATTCCCTAACCAAATACATCAATATCAAAAGATTGGCCGGGAAAACTGCTTTTTGAGCATATTCCCCCGGGATCTATGTCCGGAATTTCAAAACATTTTTAAGTATAAGCTTCCGATTTCACCGGTAATAAAGAACGCCTCTGATAACAAAAGAATACTTCCTCTGATAGACAGCATAGTTGAAACACACAAAAAGAAGCCCGCCTATTACGACAATCTCATCAAGGGTTATTTTTTGTCGTTGCTTGGCGAGCTCTTTCAGGAAGTCCAGTTCAAGGAAACGAAATCATCCGATGGAGATACGATAAAGGCCGTCTTGAACTTCTGCTCCGAGAATTACACGCAAAACATAAAGCTCGAAACAATTGCGCAGGCCTTGCATATCAGCAGATCCTATATTTCACATCTCTTCTGCGAAAAGCTACATATGGGATTTAGCGAGTATGTCGGAACGCTCCGGATATCAGATGCCTGCAAGCTTTTAGCAAGCCAGGACATGAGCATTACCGAGGTCTCCTATGCCGTAGGCTTCAATTCCACGCGTTCCTTTAATCGTCTATTCCTAAAGTATACCGGTATGACCCCAAGAGAATATAGAAGAAAAGGAAAGCAAAACAAAAGCTGAAACAAAATATCAATAATATATGTCTAAAACATAAACGAATCGACGGGCTCATTCTAAAAGGAAGGATCGATCGATATGAATATTATGAGAAGAGGGGTTTTGATTTTATTAGTCCTAATCATTACTGCAATACTACTGACCTCCTGTGCAGGCAGCAGCGCAAATGTACCTGCCTCCGGGGATGTTCAGTCAGTTGATATAGGCGCTGGAACCAATACAGAGGCCGGCTCAGGTGCAGATGTAGCCGAAGGCGGCAGTACGAAGCCGGGTATCGTTGAAGACATCACAGGAAATGGTACTTTGATAGATATGCAGCAGGAGCTTTATCCCGCATACCTCATGGAGGGGCATGTAAAGAAGTGGGGCTATATCAATGGCGATGGAGTCTTTGTAATAGCTCCGGAGTATGACGACGCAGGCGACTTTCTGGAAAATGGCACGGCCAACGTATTCAAAAGCGGCTTGTGGGGACTAATTGATAAATCAGGCAGGACGATTATTGAGCCCCAATACCTTTCTCTTTTTTCTTCTTCGGGGAATAAAAGGATAGCATTTGACAATATGGGAAACAGCATCCTACTGGATGGGCAGGGTAGGGAATTATTCCGGACTGAAGGTAATATAGAAGAGGCAAGCTGTGGCCTGTCCGCCTTTAGCAAAAAAACAGACAATGGCGATTTCCTATGGGGATACATAAATGAAGAGGGTAAGGTAGTCATTGAGCCCATTTACTTATGGGCACATTCATTTGTAGATGATAAGGCTATCGTTGAGAACTCCCCCGGGCATCATGGGGTAATTGACAAAACTGGTAAGCTTATCGGGGATTTGGGCACTGACACTGTGGTTGGCATGTCTGACGATACAGTTTTGTTTTTGCAAAACACAGGTGGCTATACCACCAGGTATGGATACAAGACATTGGATGGTAAAATACTTCTGAAAGCTGTTTACAGTGATGCTCAGCGATTCGAAGATGGCCTTGCGATAGTCAACGCGTCACAGGAGTATACAAATATGTTTGGCGTCATAAATAAGAAGGGAGAGTTTGTGATACCACCAAAGTATTCGATGATAACATACCTTGGAGGAGGCATATTTGCCGTCCCTGAAACCGTAGACTTCTATTACGGTGAGCACTTTTTACCAAAGGCCTTGTTCGATAAAAACGGAACCCAACTAACGGATTTCAAATTTTACGACCTGGAAAGGCTTGAAAATGGTCTAATATCTGTAACTGACGACAGGAGTACTTATCTTGTCGATGACAAGGGCAATGAAGCAGGCAAGATACCTAAGACAACTGGAATAGGTAGTATACGCGCTTGCGGCGAGCTGTACAGGGTTAATGCAGATGAATATGTTTACTATATCTCTCAGGAGGGCAAAAGGATTTGGGCGTCCGATAATACTATCAAGCTGGACGGTGGTCTTGAAATAAAACACAAGACCTTCAGACCCGACAGATATATGCTGATATTCTACCCTGAGCTCGCAGGAATAGCTGATTTGACGGTTCAAAAGGGTATCAACACATTGCTGCGGGATGAGTTCTTAATGGATCGCGAGGCATCGCACAAGGAAGATGATTTATACGTCGAAACGACAGATGTAAGCTTCTCCAGCGAAAGAAACAAGGACCTGCTGATTGTCACTAAACACGGATACTATTACCCCATAGGCGCCGCACATGGACAGCCTTCAATGAAGGATTACCATATCAATTTGAGGACGGGGAAGCTTTACTCACTAAGCGATTTGTTCAAAAAAGATGTCAATTATGAAGATAAGCTGGCCGAAATCGTCAGAGGTAAGATGGCCGAAATGGTTGATGAATCGGGAGAGAGTATGCTTTATGATGATATAGAGAGGATTGATAGCAGTAACTATTTTATAGTTAAGAAGGATGCTCTTGTGATATACTTCCAGCCCTACGAGATCGCCGCATACGCCGTCGGCTTCCCGGAATTCAGCATAGGCTATGATTTACTGGATGGGCTGATAGACACCGAGGGCGAATTCTGGAAAGCCTTTGAAAGGTGCAAGGCTGAATAGGGGCTGCTCTGCTATTGTAGCTGTCAGGTAAAACCTACCTTGAAATCCTTGAAAAATAGATGCTTATGCCATACACGCACTTTAATTCGTCCTGAGACTTAATATTCATACCGTCAACCTCAGGACATAAATTATGACTGCATCTGACACACAGGGTGACACAGGGAGACGTGTTCCTTGTGTCGTTCCCTTGTGTCACCCTGTGCCATATGTCCACTATTGGAGGAATAGCGAGCCTTGTGCTATAAAGCTCCCGCTTTTTCTGCTAAAGAGCATAATACCATCGCCCTCAAAGTCAATCTTAACCCTCTGACCTATCTCATACAAAACTCCGCCAAACACAACGGCTGTGAGGAGGAATTGACCGATTCTGATTTTTACTGTAATCTCCATGCCAGTAGGCATCGAGCTGTAAATCTCACCCTCAAGGCTGCACTGATCACCAATCTTAATGAATTCAGGCCTGATGCCGATCACAAAATCATTGTCTGTAACTATCGATTCGTCGTCGATAGCCTCAAATTCATCGACCTTAGCAATATGATGTTTGAACGTAACATCGGCATTCTCCTTCTCCACGTTTTTCTTGTCCTTCTGCTTTTCAGCTAGAGCATTTCGGGCGCTTTCGTCCGCTTCATCCTCCTGCTTTTGCCAAAGTGCCAGGTCAAGCTGCTCCCGGGCTACAAATTTCGCCTTCGCGTTATCAAAAATGGAAAGGCCAATAGAGCCATCCGCTTCCTGCCTGCCCTTGCCTTCAACAAAATTGATTGCCGGATTCCCAACAAAATCTGCTACAAACAGGTTGTTAGGTCTGTTATAAACATCCATAGGCTTGTCGTACTGCTGAAGGACACCGTTGTCTATAAGACAAATCTTTGTTGCCAGAGTCATGGCCTCCATCTGGTCATGGGTTACATATATGAAGGTGCTTCCTGTATCAATGTGAAGCCTCTGAAGCTCTGATCTCATCTCCAGACGAAGCTTTGCATCCAGATTGGACAGGGGCTCATCCATAAATAGCACGGTCGGCTCAGGTGCAAGAGTACGAGCTATCGCAACACGCTGCTGCTGCCCTCCTGACAGCTCACTTGGGTAGCGATCCATGAACATGCCTATCTTAACGATTCTTGACACCCGCCTTACAATCAGGTCTATCTCTTCCTTGGTATATTTCCTAACGCTTTTAACTACCTGCCCATTTTTCATTACTTCATGCTTATCATTGAGCTCATACCCGGCTGCCTTCTGTTTCGTGTATTGATTTTGCAATTCGGCTTTGAGCCTAATAATGATCTCGCCTGCTGCCTTGCTTACATCATCCGCCTCATGCAGCTTGTAGTCCATGAGCGTCTTAGCTGTATACACAGAGATCTCAAAGGTGTCTATCAACCGCAAAAGCGCTCTGTCATCATCCAGCCTTCCCTTTTTGTCAATGCATTCATTAACTATTCTTGAGACCTCACTAGCCCTGGTAAGCGCATAAATAAGAGCATCAAGCTTCCTTGCCTCGAAATCAACCGTTGGCGCCTCTTCCTTTACATTCCCAAGTCCAAAGGAAATGTTCTGATATACGGTCATATTTGGCCATAAAGCGTAGTTTTGGAAGAGGAATCCCACCCGCCTTTTGTTGGGTGGAATGTTTATCCCCAGCTCACTGTCAAATACTACTGTGTCGCCGATGGTTATTCTACCGCTCGTAGGCGTCTCAAGACCGGCAATCATGCGCAGGGTGGTCGTCTTACCGCAGCCCGATGGACCGAGCAATGTGACAAACGCATTATCATCGATAACAAGATTAAGATTATCAACTGCATAAAACTTTCCCCATCTTTTTGTTAAGTTAGTTAATACTATTTCCGGCATATTTAATTACCTCCAATACCCTTATCAAGACTTGCTCCGGTCAATTTATTCATAAGAGAATTACATATGATTATAAAAACAATAAGCATCAGATTGATTCCGCTTGAAAACGCATAAAGCCCCATCTCGTCAAAGTAATCCAGCAGTGTCGTCACTATTTTGTTCTGGGAGCATAAAAGCATGAACAAGGTCAATTCCCTTAAGCATGTCATGAACGGTAGCATATACCCGCTTATAATCGACGATTTCTGGATAGGAATGATAATATTCACCATTCGCTTATGCCAGGGTATATCCTGGATTATCGCCGCTTCCTCAATTTCACCGCTCAGCTGAAGCATCGAATTTAGAGAGCTCCTGCTGGCAAAGGGTATATACTTAACAGTACCGGCAAGTATGAGCAGCAAGTATGTATTGTAAATACCCATTGCAGATCCAAAAATGAAGAAGGAGACACCGACAGCCAGTGACGGAAGCAAATATGGAAGGAATGCTACCGCATTCACATAGCCTGCGGCCTTGCTTCTTCTGTGTTTGCTTACGCTGTAGCCTACCAGCAGGCCAATTGTCCCGGCAAGCAGGGAACAGCTAACTGAAACAATAAGTGTGCCCTTATTGGCATTCCATATGGTCGAATTAAACAAAATACCCATCTGCCCATACATTCCGCTTTCAGTCAGGTTCTCCGAGGTAGTCCACCACTTAAGTGTTAGACTGTTCAGATTTCCTGAGGTGAGGAAGCTGTAATCACCCGGATTGGGGAGGAAGGTCTCCATTGCAAAGGAAATGATGGGGTAAATGCTGGTAAAGGTAGTCAAGACAATGAAAATAATTGCTATGGCATACTTGCCGATTCTGCCCAAATTTACCTTGCTAATCTGACCTGATTTGCCCGTTACAGTAGTATAGCTCTTTCTTCCGCTGGTATTAAGCTGATTTACCATGAGAATAATAAAGCCCATGATCATCATAATTACAGCTAGAATACTGGCCTCCCCGGCTCTATTTACATTCATCGAAACATACTTTGTCGATAGAGTGGTTAAGTTGAGATAGTGGGGAACCGGATAGCTCCCTACTGCACTGCCAAAGACAAGAAGCACTGTAGAAAGTATCGCCGGTGATACCATTGGTAGAGTAACCCGGCTGAAAATCTTCCATTTCGGCGTGTCAAGAATGGTAGCTGCCTCCTCAAGATTAGCATCCATATTTTTGAAGATACCGCCAATGAGTATGTAGGCAAACGGTGCATAATGCAGCGCCAGTACAACTACGCTGGGGAAGAGCCCTTTGCACCACCAGGCAGGCATTGTTATGTTAAACAGGGCTGCAAGCAGTCCGTCGGAGCCTCCCGTTACCGCGTTACTGTTGAATAAATTCTGCCAGACAACCGCCAGTGTCCACTGGGGCATGATATATGGAAATATAAATATAGAGCTCAGATAGCGCTTAAATTTCAAATTGGTTCTTGTCACAAGATAAGCGAAAAGACCTCCATATAGGATAGAGCCAATACAGGTTAATATCGCCAGCAGCAGCGTTGTGCCAAGTGGCTTCCAGATGTTTTCCCTACTCAATGTGCCTGTAAATAAGTCAATCCAGTTATAGAGTGTATATCCTGAACTCTTTCCGCTCAAATGTGCATCAATCGAGCCCGGATGAACCGTCACGGTATCGACTGCTATTGAAATAATAGGTGCTATTGTTGTAACTGAAAGTATGATACCGAGGACTGTCAATATAACGTTTTGTGGCTTTGATAAAAATGTAATCACCTTATTGATGATTATTCTATTTTTGCTCGGCTTCAATAAGATACCCTGTTCCATGCTACCCCCCTACGCTTTGCTTATAAATATGCTTCACTCCGGCTATAAATAAGGGCGCAAAAATGCGCCCATTATTTATGCCCTACCTATCTAAAAGCTTAATTATTTCTCCTCTGCTGCGGCAGCCTTATTGCCTATAATAACGTCGATCCAGTCACTCATGTTGAAGGAAACCTCCGCGCAGTAAGCGGGATCCTCTAATACAAGCGCACCGCCGTCTTCGCTGCTCCACCAGTCAAATCCGCGATCATTCTTTGCAGGATAGGTGTCAACGCCGTCAACAAAGCCGTCCTGTGAGTGATCCTGATTAATCGTCGGGTTTGCGCTATAGCCGCCCATATCCTTGCCCCATGCATGGAAGCCTTCCTTTGTCGTTACCATATGAGCTATGAATGCACATGCTGTCCATGGAAGGGGAGCGGTCTTGACAACCTGGAGGTAATGCTTATATCCATAGCCGCCGATTCCCTCATAGCCATCCTGATAAGCAGCTATTGTGATGTTATTAACTGAAGCTGTCTCAGACTCTTCAACTGAACGGAGTTTAGAGTAAACGAGTAATCCGCTCTCATCCACTGCTGATGTGGTTACAAGCTCATTACATATAGGTCCGTCATCTGTCTGCTCGTTGTACTGCTCACACCACAGCTTAATCCACGCCAGGCCATATTTTGCATTTGCAGCCTTCAAGCCAAGACTCTCAGCATTGCCTGCAACCTCATCGATAGTCTTCTTGAAATATGCCTGTTTTGTGCTATCAAGCTTATCATAAGCATTCTTAAGATATGTCGAATACTTTTCACTAGTCAGCATGTAAAGGAAGTTCTTGCCCACAGGCTCTGAGTCAACACCCATGTACATAGGTCTTGTTCCTTCATAAACGAAATCCCAGCAGTTTGTGAATGAAGCGCCGCCAAGGTTGTTGAACATAAATACCTTGTTCAGTGTCTGAAGCGTAAGAGGATGTCCATCGGCCTTCTCGTCAACGCCCTCAGCCTCTTTCCAGTCCTTTGGAATGAAGTTGAGCAGATTTCCTGTGTTAAGCATCTTGCTTTGGATTTGATTACCATCCTGAATTAGTGTCATTGAATATGTATGTGTTGAGCTGGTTATATCTGCATTGAGCAATGTAAAAATAGAGTTGTTCTTCGGTTGAGACCATTCAATTGTACCGTTGTATGCAGGGTTTACCTTCTGCAGCTCCTCAATAAAGCTCGTTGCGGCTGTTGCGCCACGGCTTGAATTGCCAATACCATACATGGTCTTGCCATTGGATTCTTCAGCTGCCTTCTTGTAAAGCTCCTCCATCGATAGTTTTTCAGCTTCTGCAATAATCTTCTCGACTTCACTTTTGCCGGCAGAGCTTCCTGCTGTGTTCGCGCAGCCAGTCATAATAAACGAAGCTACTAGAAAGAAGACCAAAAGCCGTGATACATACTTCATTTTCATTAGAATGCCTCCCTTTATATTTACTTATATATAAATATTAGTGCATACAAAAGAATAGTGATACCCGGATTTCTGCAAAATTGTCGTGAAAAGAATACAATCCATATCCCTCGGTTTACCTGACATACTTCTTTACACCTGAACAACGATATTGTGATATAATAGTCATATTTAAAACCTTTTTTTAACATAGGGCTTTCATAATCTATAATGAAATTTGGAGGTACAATGAACAAAATAATTTTTACCTTTGCATACATAATTGCATTAACATTAGGGGCATTTGGTATATACCTTCTTGTGCGTTTTATTATGTCGTTACTTAAAAAAAATAAATAAATATTAAAGTGATTATTATAGCATAAAATCTAGGACTCTAGAAATAACACATCTGGAGTCCTATTCACATTTTGTTTTTGACAAACTCCGTGGGAGATGAGTTGGTATATTTTTTGAAAACCGAGCAGAAGTGCTTGTAGTCGGTGAAGCCGGTCATGTCCGATACCTGATAAACTCTGTAAACGCCCTCGTCTAATAGCTTTATTGCCTGCTGTATCCTGTAGGAGTTCACAAAATCAAGATAGGTGTGTCCTGTTTCTTCCTTGAATTTGCGGCTCAAGTAGCTGGAGCTTACCCCCAGCTCATCGGAAATGCTTTCAATACTTATCTTTTGCGCAAAACGTGCCTTTATTATCTCGATTGCCTTAATGACATAAGGATTGTGATATATCTCGCTGGCGGAAAACCTTGCGATGTCCATTCCCTGGTTCTTTTGCTCAAGCAGCAGCTCCATCTCTCTTTCCTGCTCTATCTCCTGGCGCAGCTTAATCATAACCCCCCTGAGCACATCCACATTGACAGGCTTCATAAGATATTCAAAAGCCTGCAGCTCTATTGCCTGCTTTGCATACTCAAATTCCGCATAGCTGGTCAGAATGATGCTTTTGAATTTTACCTCATCCTTGACCCGGCGTATCATCTCAATTCCGTTTACCTTGGGCATCATAATGTCGGCAATAACAACATCAGGCTTCAGCTCTTTTATCCTTTCGATGCCCTCTTCACCATTGGAGGCCTCTCCAACAATCACATAGCCCATGCTGAGCCAGTCGATGGTATATGCCAGCCCCTTCCTTATGATGTCCTCATCTTCGGCAATCAATATCTTAAGCATCCCTTTGCTCCTTTGCGGCCTGTTTTGGTAGTACAAGCGTAAGCTCAGTGCCTTCATTCTTTTTGCTATCTATCCAGACACCATAGCCCTCACGATACATAAGCCTTATCCTCCTATGCACATTGTAAATGCCCATGTGACTGCTAACATTAACCGGCTGTGAAATGTTGCTCCTAATCTCCTCCAGCTGAGCTTCATCCATCCCAATTCCATCATCCTTGCAAATAAATATCAGTTTGTCATCCTCCGTGTATGCCTTTATCGATACGCTAAGGCTGTCTCTATCCACGAAACCATACTTTACAGAGTTCTCAATCAAGGGCTGTATCATTAGCTTAGGAATCAGGCAGTCCTCGATCCCCTCTTCAATATCCGTTTTATAGGTGAATCTTCTGTTAAATCTTATTTTAAGAATCGACAAATAGTACTCCGTATACATCATATCCTCTGAAACAGTAACCTCTTCCTGTGCATTGCTGATACTGTAGCGCAATATTGAGGATAAGGCAACAATCATCTTATCAGAGGCTTTAGTATCGATCATTGCCATGAAACGGATATTATCAAGGGTATTAAAGATAAAATGAGGGTTGAACTGTGACTCTAGCTGCTTCACCTGTGCGAAGGCAACACGCTCCACCAGCTCCTTATTCTCCTTTAGCCCATCTAGCATAATATTATAGGCCTCACCTATCTTTTGAAATTCTTCAATGCTGCTTGTCTTTATGTACTTCTCCAGATTTCCCGCCTTTACCTGCTCAAAGGCCTCGGCAATTTCTCTGATGTCACTGGTGCTCTGTCTGGCAAGCCTGTTGCTGCTATTATACACAATTATCGTGATTGCTATGAAGATGAAGAGCACAACCAGAATAATCATGGTGAACATGGCCATGCTGCGCCCCTCTTCGGCCACCGTGTACACCCTTATCAGATTATTCTCAATAGCACTGCCCGTCATGTAATATGTGCGCCCATTATACTTCGTAAAGCCATCCGCACCCTCGATACTTCTGTCAAAGCGTCCAAGCGCATCAGTGAACTCATAGCTGTTGCTAAGATATATCCAGCCATTACTATCGGCTAAAATTGTCTGGGGAGACACCTTTGTTAAAAGCACAGAAAACTCGTCAGAGGGGATCAGCACTATTACATAGCCAATAAGCGCCCCCTCCTTCTGTATACTGCTGCCAATGCATAGATAATTCTCCTCATCCTTTTCGACCATCACAGTAACCCTTTGAGGGTTATTACTTATCTCACGAAGGATCCCCCACCCTCCATATGCTCCGTCCGACAAAAACACAGGAAGTTCGCTTGTGTCAACCAGAACCTGATTAAAGCTGCCATCGAGTATATAAAGCTCACCGGAATAACCGGTAGACGCCGCCATTTGCTTCATGGTTCTTCGTATTGTAAGAAGTCTGTCAGCATCTATTGGCTGAGTAATCAAAGATGAACGTCTGGACAACTCCAGAACACCCTGCTTGTATTTGTCCAAGGTGTTCTGAAGAACGCTGCTCACCTTGTTATTTGCCTCAATATTGGTAATGTTTATACTGTAATACTGAAGGCCGATAAAAATAGCCATACATACGAAGGTTACGCAAAATACGGGTATAATCGCATTGATAATAAACATCCGTCGTATGTAATCTCTGAAGGAGATGACCTTCTGCTTCTTCAATTTCAAATCCGTCCCTCTACACTAATCAATCCAGTTATAGTTGTCTATGTTTTCACTGTATATTCTCATAAAATGCTGTACCCACTCATCATTCATTGAGGAAACAAGCTCGCTGTCAGAGTAAATGATGTTTATCTTTTCTTTGTCAATCAGGTACTTTGAATGCTCTACATCCCTACGGACAGAGCGTCTGTTAAGATTCTGCGCTATCAGGCGCTGAGCATCGTACCCTGTCACAAAATCAATAAATGCCTTGCCGTTTTCCATGTTGGGTGCATCCTTAACAAGGCATATGCACTCAGGGGCTGAGAGTACACCTTCCTTCATATATACAATCTCAATATTTTCACCTTCCGACAAAAGCTTAGCCGCTGCCTCCTCAAAGGTCAACCCAGCCACGAATTCACCATCGGCAACACCCTGATACACAGCCGAAGCGCTGTAAAGCTGCCCGTTCAGATTCCGGCAGAAGTCCACAACATAGCCCCATCCATTCTCGGGCTTTCCCTTCCCCATTGCGTAGAGCATGTTAATCAAATGATCATGATAGGAGGAGGACGCAGATGAAGTGCAAAAGGCAATTTTACCTCTGAGCTTGGGGTTTAATAGATCCTCGTAGCCTTTGATTTCAACATCGCCCACCAAATCCAGATTTACGATAATGACGCTGGGAACATCGACAAATCTAGTCAACATTCCCTCAACATTATTATATTCATCACACACATAAGGCTCATTCACAGATGAATATTCCTCAAACTGATTCATATAAGGCCTCAGCACCGACAGCGAACCTCCCCACATAATATCCACATCGTCGGTATTCTGCCTCTTCTCAATCTTCGAAAGCAGATCATCAGTGCGGCCGGTTTTTATGTTGACCCTTATGCCTGTCCTGGACTCAAACTCCGCAATGATAGGGCTTAAAAACTCGACTGCATGAGAGCTATATATGTTAAGCTGTTCATAATCGATCACATCATTATCGGTACCCTTATTGAAGGACAGCGTAAACCCAACACAGCCTAGGGCTAGAACCAGCGACACAATTATTGTTGCAACGAAAAACCTACTCTTCACCCATCACACCTCTTGCCCATTTTATCATAATCAATGAGCGCTTGCGCGAATTGTACGCCAAAACGCGTTTTTGCAAAACAAAATACGCCGCGGGCGCATTAGTGCCTTCCTTACGCGTTTTGTGTGTATCGCGACGCGAGCATTTGATAAAAGCCTTTCCTTAAAATATAGCAGAACCTCCGGTAACAATCCAGGTCGCCACAAGTGCTGTAAATAGTCCGCCAAGATATATCTTGCCTGTCTTGCGGAAGAAGTAGGTCATGGCGAAAAACAAAACCAAAAATTGCGGCACGATGACAATAAGGGCAGTCATAAAGGGGCCGCCGAAAACAGGCATGCCAACAGCATCAAATCCCGGACCTATGCCCAAGAAAAATGGTACATATTCAAACAATGCTACCAGAAGCAATCCTCCCAGCATTAGCAGAGAATTCTTTAGCCACCAAACCAACTGGGTTTTCACAGGGGAGTCATATTCCCTGAGCCTGAACTGACCAAATAGCCGTACCCCTCCATTAAAGAGGAAAAAGGCAGCATAGAAGGGCAGGTAAAGGAAAAATTGACCGAAGCGGATTGGAGTAAATGGACGCATGAAGGGCCAGATAAACCTGAATTCAATCCCCAACAGCCTTGTACTTAAGAAACAGGAAACATATATGAATGCGAACAAAATCAGCGAAAGCAGAGCGGTCCTGCCGAGCTTGATCCAATCGATGCGCGGCTTTTCCTCATTCCAGGCAGCCCCCAGGTCGTACCAGTTCACCTCCAGACGCTTGCCATCGCCCTTTTTGAACCACCATAGGAACATAGCCAACGCGATTAGAATGAGCGTCATAAACCAAACCGAAACACCATTGGCCAGGAGTGCCTTGTAGATATTCTCGGGATAGGGAAACAGTCCATGGCCCAATTGTGTCATAAAGGGATATGTAGCTGCCGAAACAAGTACGGTTATTATTGCAAATCGTCTCCAGCTTCGTGAAGAGGTAAAATATTTGCCCGGCATGGGCTCCGATATGCAAGAGAAGAAGGCTGTCCTCATCAGCAGACCGGAAAGGGGAAGTGTTGCCAAAACGGAGGAAACCATAGCAATTAACATAAGGTATTCTCTCCACATATATGTTTGCCCGGGAATCCCGCCTGTTTGGCCGTTAAAGGCCTGCCGGAACCAGGACACGGCCTCATGGATACCCTGAGAATCATGGGTTATGCCCCGGTGTATATTCGATACAAGAGCCATGCGTCGGGCAGTTCCATCGTAAAAGTTTCCGTAAGTAGTGTTCCACTCCACAGGCGCATCCTGCCCCATGAAGTCCTTATAACGATGTTCTGTTTTATTCAGGCCCCCTACAGTGAGCTCATAGTCGCGGAAGTAGTCGAACTCATCATATTCCGCCTGTATTAGCAGAACATTCTCATATTTTACATTGCCATTGGCATCATAAAAGGGGCCGTACAACTCCCCGCATTGAACAACGGAAGCGCTAATGCCAGGATCAGCGGCAATCGTCCAAACAGCCCATGTGCCCAGCGAATGACCTGTCAGCCCAATTTTCTTTGCATCCACAAAGGGCAAGGACCTCAGATACTTATAGGCGTCTATTCCTCCTAAGGAGCTGTCCTTAATATCATCAGAGTGCTCGTTAAGCTGAGAAAAGCTCATAAACATTTTATAGCGGTCCGGGCCATTTACCGATTTGTCAAAGCCTCTTTCGCGTAATCCCATGGTAGTATTTCCATGTCCATAAGCGTCGATTACCATTGCAACGTAGCCATTACGAGCAAATTCAAGGGCATAGCCCACAGATGTTTCCTTGTCGTTCTGATAGCCGTGTATGCAAAGGATTGCAGGCGCCGGGTTTTTCTCAGATATGCCTTTGGGTATGTATAGTTTTGCTGATATCTCTCCAGCTGCGCCGGGTATTGTAACCCTCTCAACTGCGATGTTGCCAAAATCGTTGTTGATGAAAAATGCGCCTAAAGCTGCAAAAATCATTAAGGCAAAAAGAATTAGAAATGCCAGGACCTGTCTGGATAACGAATTGCCCTTTTTCATGAATAAATCTCCTTTACAAAATAATACCCTTACCCTCATAGGTTGTGTACTACGGAAGGAGACAACCTTACCGCGCAAATATGTCTGCCGGGTAACTTCTCTTTTCCAATTATATTACTTTCGCATTATTTTGTAAAATTGATAATAAGAATGTAAACTAACTCATGATGAGCCAGGCTAATGCAATGCCAAAGCATCAACCCAGACCGGGCGATGCCTCAAGGCTTATAGTCTCACCTGCTTTACCCTCTGTTTCAAATAGAATGATTTCGTTCTTACCCTTTCGAATAAGTGGTCCGGGAATGTAAAGGCGTTTTTGTGGGCCTACCTGCCAAAACCTGCCCAGATTGAATCCATTAATGAAAGCACAGCCCTTTCCCCAGCCTTCAAAATCCAGATAGGTATCCCCAGACTCTTGCGCATTCAGTTCGAATCTGTAAAAGGCAGGTCGTCCTTCCGTATAGCCTCTTGAAAAATCGAGCTTATCAATATTGTCCAGCGGCAGAGGATATAGAGCCCAATTTTGGTGATGATGTCCATTGATTTCCACTGCACTGTCGATGCCCTTCCTCTGCTTATCAAGCTTTAGCCCATAGTTGACCCGTCCCATATTCTCCACCAGTATATCCAATACACCATTTTCACATGCTAGACCTCCCGCATCGTGCCCCTTGAGCAGCTCCAGATCATATAGGGTTATAATCGGCTTGTGATTGAGGAATATATTTGCACGATCGTTCGCATCGTAGAGCCTTATGTTATTAAGCTGCTTCTCCTTCTCCAATGTTGAGCGGTAGAGTATGTACCCATAGCTCTGGCCGACTCTTTCCATGGAAACCGGGAAAACACTTTCAATTCCCTCTGATATAGTTTCAAGAACATTAAATAGCCCGACTCTTCCTATGCATTTCAGCTTGCCATAGGAAATGGTCTTTATTTGCGTGCTGAATGAAAGCTCCGGGATTGGCGCATATTTCGAAATAACTGCCTTGAGAGCATGATATTTTGGAGTCAATGCTCCGGCCTCCGTCAACGCTGCGTCATAGTCATAAGAGGTTGTATCTGGGCTGAGCTCGTCATAGTAGTTTGCTCCGTTCATAAACCCGAAGTTAGTGCCGCCTATGAACATGTAAATGTTTACATTCCCTTCCTTCAAAATCTCGTCAAGATTAGCCGCATTCTCTTCCATGTCACTAGTATTGTGCTTCCCGCAGCCCCAACTGTCGAACCAGCCTATCCAGAACTCGGTGCACATGAGCGGTCCTCCGTCTGTATACTTGGATAGCACCTTTAGCTGTTCTCTTGCCTTTGAACCGAAATTCGCCGTGGGCAGCGCGCCCTTTGTGCTCCCGCGTTCCAAGGCCCCATCCCAGGGCCCGTCCGATGTAATAAGGGGGACAGTCACACCATTATCCAGCATTATTTCTCGAAGAGCATCAATATAGGCGGTATCACTACTATAATAGCCATATTCATTTTCGACCTGCATTAATATGATTGGGCCTCCATAGTTGAACTGCAGGGGCTTAAGTATTTCAAATAATACCTGAAAGTAATCCCGGACATGCTTTAGGAAGGGTCCATGCACACTGCGAAGGCGCATACCGTCCTCTGCCAGGAGCCATGCCGGCATACCGCCGAATTCCCACTCGGCGCAGATATAGGGTGACGGCCTTATAATTACCCACAGTCCAAGCTCAGCGGAAAGCTCAACAAATCTCTTTATGTCATACATACCCTCGAAGCAGAACTTTCCCTTCTCAGGCTCATGGACATTCCAGGCAACATAGGTTTCTACTGTATTGCAGCCCATAGCCTTGAGCTTCTCCAGCCTGTCTCGCCAATACTCCGGAACAATACGGAAATAGTGGACAGCTCCTGAGATAATTTGAAATGCCTCACCATTTAAATAAAATTTGTCCCTGACTTCAAATGTGTTCATGAAAGCCTCCATGGATGATTTCGTTAATGTTTGGACTGGATAGGGGAAGCAGGGGCTGCCTGACAACAGCCCCCGCCCTACTTCTTATTTGCCTTCTGAAGCTTTGAAAGCATCCAGCTGCGTCTGTATTTCATCGCGAATCTGATCATAGCCGGCGTCCTTGAGTGCATTTTTGAATGCCTCAACCTCTGCCTTAGGATCGCTCACCTTACCTAATGAAATCTTAGGTATGTAGCTTGCGCATACATCTGCTACAGCAGCAATCTGAGGTTGAACGTTAGCAGGATCAAATACGAACTTTGTAATCGGGTAATCTATAGCATAGCTGTCGAAATCAGCGAACAGTTCCTTGTAGCCGCTGTATACGTTTTCGTTAATCAGCTCATAGGCATCATTGCGGCCCCACCAGAAGTCTAATCCATTACCATCCTTCGCATCATCATATCCTGCAGGTCTTCCGAATGTGCCATCACCGTTATTAATGTAATCTACGCCTTCAATACCAAGTGTGAACAGTCTGTAGCATTCCTCATCATTGCGAATTAGATCATAAGCCATCAGGGCACGCTCTGCATGCTTAGAGTTGAAACCGACTGCACAGGCACCATGAGTGATTATGTCTCTTACAAGATTCTTGCTGGTTGCGGAGAATGGATAGAATTTAGCGTCAGAGCCTGGTTGTTTCTCATCCATGTTCTGCTTAATACCGAAAATGTAGGTTTGGGTGTGATGCTGATCTACAGCCGACTTGCCGGCATAGAAAAGGTCACGGGTCTCGCCTGTGTAGTTCAGAGCATCTTCTCTCCAGAAGCCCTTGTCAGACCAGTTTTTCATCATAGTCGCAAAATCTTCCATTAAAGTACCATCAAAGAAAGGATTCTGAACCTTATATGGATCACTCGGATCGATAAAGAAAAGACTGTAATTGCCTGTCGCCGTGCCAAGAAGTGTTGTCTGATTTGTGTAAGCATTAATATAGTACTGAGGCATGGGAAGGTTTGCGGAGCCTGCTACGTCCCATGGAATAACGTCTTTATGGTTTGCCTTAACACCATCAAGATATTTCTCCATATCCTCAAAGCTAGTTATCTGGTCGAGGCCAACTTCCTTTGCCCAGTCGCCGCGATAGAAGAAGCCATGGTTAGTCCACTGTGTATACTGATCCTCGGGTATGAAATATATCTTACCGTCATATCTGCACTGATCCCAGTGGTTGGGAGTAACCTCGGACCATGTCTTTGGAGCATAGGTTGCCAGCATCTCATCAGAGAGTACCATAAATGAACCCTTCTTAACATTTTCCCACGCGTTGAGCCAGTCCGTCGCCGTACCAATCAAGTCCAAAGTGCTGTCGCCACTAGCCAGAAGCAGGTTGTACTGTGTTTGCCAGTCAGCCCATTCAACCCACTGGACCTTCAATGATGCATTGATTTTGTCCTTTAGTATAACATTGAGGTCTTCTAAGATTGCCTCGGCCCTACCATTTGTTGGTATGTTGCCCAATGTTAAAAATGTGATCTCCTGAAATTCCGAGATGTCAGGCTCTGTCGAAGCTGCATTTCCGCCATCAGTTGATTTGGCAGACCCTCCATCGGATTTAGCAGCATTGTCCTTTGCAGGAGCATTATCTCCTGAGCCGCCGCATGCTACCATGCCCAGCATCATTACGACAAGTAGCATTGAAATTAAGACCTTACGCGCCTTTTTCATTTCTTACCTCCTTAATAATATGTGAATTTTTTGGAGCCCTTTATTGGAAATATTTTATTCAGCCCTTTACCGAACCAATGGTAATGCCCGAAATAAAATACTTCTGTACAAACGGGTAGAGGAAAATAATCGGACCAGTTACAATCACCGCTGTGGACATTTTCAGTGTCAAAGTCGGTATATTATGTATCTGAATGTTCTGTCCTGCCAGCGAGTTCCTCAAAGCAGCGGCTTCATTGACTATCTTATATAAATAGTATTGAAGTGGTTTATACTTGACATTCTGCAGATACAGCATGGAATTGTACCACTCATTCCAATAGCCAAGTGCGGTAAAGAGGCTGACTGTAGCAAGCGCAGGTGTAAGCATCGGCAGTATGAGCTTGCGGAAAATCGCAAAGTCTCCCGCCCCGTCGATTTTGCCGGACTCTGTGATTTCGTGGGGTATTGACTTCACGAAGTTTTTCATCAAAATTATTAGCCAGGGACTCATGAGCAGCGGAAGGAAAACCGCCAGATAGTTGTTCTTTAGCCCCAGGTATTTTGTAAACCACA
>Ga0209510_1000399_pt1 | contig 62115 bp, 53 predicted proteins | sample BiotimSIPDNA_FD_185749 | JGI IMG/M metagenome (GOLD analysis project Ga0209510, IMG submission 185749) | Anaerobic biogas reactor microbial communites from Washington, USA - Biogas_R1 time_0 SIP DNA (SPAdes) (version 2) | ecosystem: Engineered > Bioreactor > Anaerobic > Unclassified | place...
GGTTCATTCCGAACTTAACTTCACCGATTCCTTGTCCAAGTTTGATGTCCATATTCATATTTATAACTATCTTACTTTAAAGTACAATAATACGAAATATAGATTATATGTGGTAATAATAATGTAGTTTATATTTACATAGATTATTAACAATTGCACGGAATTATTGTAAAGTAAAGCGGTGTAATAGCTTGGTATTTTGAAAATAAGATAAAGAAAATAAATTATGTTTTGTAGGATAAAGGCTCTTTGTGCAGTTCTGGGTGTCATATTGCTCAGTATGACATCCTGCGCTATTAAGTACAACACTCCTCTTGCCTATATGGAGGAAAAAGGGGGAGTTGCTTTTGAGAGGGCAGGGGGAGATGATTTCTTTGAATCGACATATCTGTTGTGGTTTGAGCAGCCAATAGATCATAATAATCCTGCTGCAGGCACTTTTAAGCAAAGGGTATGGCTCTCACATAAGTCAGCTGATGCTCCTGTGGTTTTTATAACTGAAGGATATAATGTGACAAAGCCATATAAATCCGAACTAGCTGAACTTCTTGAAGCAAACCAGATTATTGTTGAGCATCGCTTTTATGGGGAGTCGTGTCCCGACAGTGTATTGTGGGGCTACCTCACTATTAAGCAGTCGGCAATGGACCTGCACAATATTGTTAAGTATTTCAGGAAGCTGTACCGGTCACGATGGGTATCGACAGGCATAAGTAAGGGAGGAACCACAGCTATTATACATAGGGCCTTTTATCCGGACGATGTGGATCTTACTGTAAGCTATGTGGCACCCCTGAATTTTGCGCGTGAAGATGAAAGACTAATCAGTTTCTTCGATAAAGTGGGCACAGAAGAGATTCGGGCCAGGATCAGGGACTTTCAGATCGAAGTGCTGAGTCGCAGGGATAGTATTTATCCTCGCTTTGCAGCCTGGGCAAGGGCTAATAAGGTAAGCTTTGCCATGGGACCTGAGGCGGCATTCGAGCTTGCGGTACTTGAGTATCCCTTCAGTTTCTGGCAGTGGTGTGTACCTCCTGCCTCCATTCCGGGTAAGGATGCCAGTGCAAAGGAATTATATGCCGCCCTGTACCGAGGGGTGGACTTCAGGTATTTCTCGCGGTTGGAAGGCGACAGGATGGCACCATATTTCTATCAGGCCTATACCCAGCTGGGACATTATGCCTACAATGCATCGTATCTGAAGCAATATCTTAAGTACTACCCATATGATATTGTAAGTAGTGATATACTCACTCCCGATACTGGCCGGGCATTGTACTATGATCCCTCTGCAATGGAGGAGGTGAGACACCGTCTGATTATAAATGATTCTCCTATGATACATCTGGTGGGAGCAAAGGATCCCTGGAGTGCAACAATGGCCGATATCCCCGGATTGAGGCACAATCACCTCTTTGTTGATCCTGAGGGCTGTCACCACACACGTATAGGAAATATACCTCAGACTATGAGGGAGCTTGTATTGGATGTGATGAACCTCTACCTGAAAAGGGGCAGATAACCTAATATTGATACCGGGCTCTGAGCCTGGCTAATATCCCAACTCACAGCGGTCACTTCGGCTGGATTGTAGACCGCTGGATGCTCAGTATTCGCTGGATGTTCATGGACCGCAGCTTGGGTTCAGATGCTGATTATATACCTTGGTGTTTGTTTTTTTGCCCCCGGCAAACTATATTTGACGGGTTGGCGTTCAACATTAAACTTTATAGACTATGGCAAGCATTAGACAACTTAAGAAGGACATCAATTTTCTGGCTTCAGAATTGGTATCACTGGCGTACTACAACAAGATGATACACGGTAAAATAACTGACGAGGAGCTGGATACCTATATAGCCAATGCTCTTGAGTACAGGAGTAACCTTATTGCCAGGGCCAATACCCCTGATGGTAAAGACAATCCAAAGTTGGTAAAGAAATACTATCAGGAGCTAAGGAAGGATATGCTGGGAAAATTTGAGAAGTTATTCACCGAAGTATCAAAATAAAAAATAGAGCCGCAAGGCTCTATTTTTTTGGGTCCCGAAAGCAATGCTTTGTGGGACATATTTTCTAACTCAGTCTAGTTCTTGTGGAAGGTAGTAGATAGGATGTTCATAGAACCCAGATCCCTTCTTTCCATAATATTCAGGATAATCGGGATATTTACGGCCGTTCTTATCACTTCGTCCAGACCCATAGACATCAGCTTTTCCCTTCTCTGAGTGTCCAGATTCTTTGTGATTCCAATCAACTTGAGGTCTCTGCTGACTTCCCTGATCTTAGGCAGCAACTCCTGCCACAAAGGAAGCTGATCCAGAGCCAGAAGCATAAAGCGCACTTTGTTTGAAAGCAGCATGGCCTTCATCTCCTCTGTATTTTGAGCCCACATTACCTGGAAGTTGATAGGCCTTGAGTTTTGCGACAATTCGGTATATATCTCCTCAGTCGGAGAGACTACCATTAGTTTGTTAATCATAGAAAGCGGGCCACTGGAAACCTGCAGGAATGGTGAACCCTGAGGGTGAAGCAGGTCGGGTAGTACAAAGCGGAATTCAGATCCCTTACCGGGTTCGGAGACTACCCACTGGTGGCCTCCAAGGAACTGAATCAGACGAGACGCTATCGAGAGGCCGACTCCCATACCGCTGAATTCCCTCTCATTACTGTCGTCAACCTGTCTGAACTGCTCAAAGATCTCCCTGTGTTTATTTTCCGGAATACCGATACCTGTGTCTCTAACATAAAACTCGTACAGTTGAGGAGCCTTCATACGGACACCGATCTCGATAACCCCTTTCTTTGTAAACTTGATACTGTTGGCCAGCAAGACCTTCAGTATCTGTTTTAGTCTTACCCTGTCGGTTGCTATACCATTGCGGATAATATTCTGGGGAAGCTCGAAGAAGAGCTTGATGTCATCCTGATTTGGGCATTCCTCCAGCCAGAACTCGTGCAACTGATGGAAGAGGGGCTCGAAATTGCATATATCCGATTTAAGTTGAATCAGACCCGCTTCAATCTTGGAGAAGTCGATAATATTGTTGATTTGGGTAAGCAGTTCCTTACCACTCTGACGTATCAGTTTGATAAACTCCTTTCTCTCCTTGTCGCTTACGCCCGGCTCTGCAAGTAGTTCGGAGAAACCCATGATTGAGTTCATCGGGGTACGAACCTCGTGCGACAGATTAGCAAGGAAGGATGATTTGAGTCGGTCACTTTCTTCGGCCTTGATCTTATACTCATCAAGTTCCTTATTTCTTTCAATGGTCTTTGTAAGATCCACTATCACAAATACAAGGGCACTGGAACCAAAGTAGTTGATACCTGAAACATAGATACGGACCGGAACAGGGTGACCCTTCCGGTCGTATATAATACTCATGAAATCAATATTTCTGTGGCTGTCATCGATAGCAACTTTCTGATTGGATATCTCCCTTTTGAAGTTTACCGGAGAGAGTTCGTCAATCACTTTACCAATAAGTTCATCCCTTTTCATTCCCTGCAATGTACATGCTGCACTGTTGACGTCAAGGATGCGACCATCCATACCTTCGATAAAGACCGGGTAAGGAGCCCTGTCAAGAATTTGTATGAGTACATCCCTGCCGGATTCAGGATCCGTTATTGAGCGCAGTTCGCTTCCGTGAATACTGTGCAGGGTCAGGTACATTACACAGTCTGGATCTCCCGGACGGCTGCGGGTCACTCTCACTTTGTAGCTCGTTCCCGTTGCTGATGTATAGAAAACAGAGGGAGATTCAAACTCATCCATGCTCTTATCCCTGAATATAGGATCAAGAGAGGCTGCCAGTTCGGACGGCAGTATGTTGAGCACCAGAAGGTTTTCCATATTGGCCTTTACCGAACCGAAGGCCTTGGCAAAGCCACTGTTAACATAGCAAATCATGCCGTTTGGAAGACAAACTGCAGTTGGGGTGGGGTAGTGATCAAATATTCTGTACTGACTATTCTCAATCTTATCTGTTGTAATCTCCTTGTCTGCCGTGACTTTTCTTTCAAAAAATGTAGTTCTTCCGGCCTTTTTGCGGAGCTCACGAGAACGATTCATGTTCTTGCGAAGCGTGGTATATACAAAAAGGACGATTCCGGCCCCAATGACCAGTAGCAGTAGAAAGCCAGCTGCCTTTAATCTGCCAATGTTAATAAAATCTTCCTCTGCAGCAAGCAGGGTAGGTATAAATCCGTGTATGGCAGATACAGAAGATGATGAAATAAGTGTGATATAATATGCTAATATTCCGTTCATTGCTCAATAATTCCAGTTCGTTGCCTAATGGGTTAGAAATATACAGGTGAAAACACCCGTTTAAGTCTAAATATACGTTAAATGCACTTAAATGTCGATTGGCAGATCGACATTATTTCCATTTAAATGACAAAAATATGGAATCATTACACTAAAAAATTGCTTTTATATTACTAAGGTTCCAAAAAGTGGTTTTGAAGTGTGGAATTCTTATCTTTGCACGGTTTTTACATAGCTTATTACAACATAATATTCCTTTATATATGACCATTGAAGAACAGTTACGCAATACAGTCATTGAAGCTGTAGAAAAGCTATACGGAGAAAAGGTTGATGAAAAGACCGTTCAGGTTCAGCTGACACGCAAGGATCAGAATGGTGACTATACTGTTGTTGTATTCCCTTTGCTTAGGGTTTCTAAGAAGAAACCAGAAGAAACGGGAGCTGATCTGGGTAATTATATTAAGGAATACCTGCCCTATATTGACTCGTATGAAGTTGTAAAGGGCTTCCTGAATGTAAATCTGTCGCATTCATACTGGATTGGCCAGCTCAATGCAATTGTGAAGGAGAAGGAGTTTGGGTTTATGCCAGCTACCGAAGAGTCCCCATTAATGATGATAGAGTACTCCTCTCCCAATACAAACAAACCGCTCCACCTGGGACATATCCGCAACAATTTGCTGGGTTATTCATTGTCCCGTATCGCCGGTTCGAATGGCTACAGGATAGTGAAAACCAATATTGTCAACGACAGGGGTATTCACATCTGTAAGTCAATGCTTGCATGGAAGAAGTGGGGTGAAGGAGTGACGCCTGCTTCAAGCGGTGAGAAGGGCGACCATCTGGTAGGACGCTTCTACGTGCTGTTTGACAAGCATTACAAGGAAGAATTGAATCAACTGCAGGCTAAGGGATTGAGCAAGGAGGAGGCCGAGAAGCAGTCAACTCTTATGGAAGAAGCCCGTGAAATGCTGCGCAAGTGGGAAGCCGGTGATGAGGAGGTTGTAAGTCTGTGGAAGATGATGAACAGTTGGGTTTACGAAGGTTTTGATATTACTTACAAGAACCTGGGTGTTGATTTCGACATTATATATTATGAGTCTGATACCTATTCAATAGGACGTGATAAGGTGCTTGAGGGTCTTGAGAAGGGTCTTTTCTACAAGAAGGATGACGGCAGCGTATGGGCAGATTTGACTGATCAGGGGCTTGATGAAAAGCTGTTGCTCAGGGCTGATGGTACTTCTGTATATATGACACAGGATATTGGTACTGCCAAACTAAGGTTTGACAAGTACAAGATTGACAAGATGGTCTATGTAGTGGGTAATGAACAGGACTATCACTTCAAGGTCCTTTCAATACTGCTGGACAAGTTGGGTTTTGAATGGGGTAAGGACCTCGTTCACTTCAGCTACGGTATGGTTGAACTACCCGAAGGTAAGATGAAATCACGCGAAGGTACTGTGGTTGATGCAGACGACCTGATGGAAGAGATGATCAATACCTCACGTGAGATGTCCAGGGAACTCGGTAAACTAGAGGGATATACGGAGGAGGAAGCCGAGCAGGTGTATCGTATGGTTGCCCTTGGCGCACTCAAATACTTTATCCTGAAGGTTGACCCCAGAAAGAATATGACCTTCAATCCCAAGGAGTCTATTGATTTTAACGGTAATACCGGACCATTTATTCAATATACCCACGCCAGGATCAAGTCTATCTTCAGAAAAGCTGCTGACAAAGGCATTCCGTGGAGCGGTTCGGCACCCTCAAATGTTACTCTCAACGAAAAGGAAAACAACCTGGTACGCAGTATCGCGGTATTCCCCAATGTTGTTAAGGAAGCCGGTGCTGCTTTCAGTCCGGCTGTAATAGCCAACTATGTCTACGAACTGGCAAAGGAATATAACCAGTTTTACCACGACAGTCCTATTCTTTACGAGGAAAATGCAGATCTGCGTGAGATGAGACTTTCGCTCAGTCATGCAGTTGCCGAGGTAATCAAAAAGGGAATGTGGCTGCTTGGCATCGATGTGCCGGAGCGTATGTAATTTGATTACTACCTGAAAAACCACTAGATTTAGGGATTTCAATATTTCTCCGGGCCATGTATTTTGGCCCGGAAATAATACTTTGTGAAAAATGGAGAAAGAAGTAGCGAAATCCGGAAAAAAATCTCTCTGGAACCCCATCAGAAAGTGGTTTTTTGTTATCCACAAATGGGCAGGTATTGTAAGTGCCCTGATTCTGTTTGTCGTATGCCTCACTGGAACCATTTACACCTTTCAGGAAGATATTATCAGGTGTCTTAACAAGGAAAAGTACATTGTTAAGGCAGTTGACGGTACCAGTCCCATTAGCATAGAAGATGCCGTACAAAAGGTAAAGGAGGCAACGGGAGTTGCCCCCCGCTTTATCAATATTCCTTATTCTTCAGACAATGTATGGATTGCCAATGTCGTAACTCCTGAGGGAGGACGTAGAGGTACCAACTACTTTGTAAACCAGTTTACCGGTGTTGTTTCAGAAGGCGGCAACCTGAGGGGACAGGCCTTCTTTATGACTGTGTTCCGCCTGCACAGATGGCTATTACTGGATACTGCAATTGGCCGCCCTATTGTGGGTTGGGCAACCATTATAATGATCCTGCTCGTAGTAAGTGGTATTGTGCTGTGGTTTCCCCGTAAACTGAAGAACATTGCCAGGAGACTTAAGATAATGTGGAACGGAGGTTCTTACAGGTTAACTTACGACCTGCATAATGTGCTGGGTTTTTACACTGCAATTCTGGTGCTGATTATGTCAGTTACAGGATTGTTCTGGTCCTTTGATTGGTCACGCAAGGCCATTTATGGAGTGCTGGGAGTTGAAGCACCGGGTGGACCGGGAGGACCACAGGGTGGTGGAGCAGGCCAGGGACAGGGTGCCAGATCCGGTGGTGCCAGATCCGGTGGTGCCGGATCAGGTCAGGACGGTTATAAGGCAGGTGGGGAGCGTGGTGAGAGAGTAGGGCAGCGCAGTGAAGGCCGTGGTGAAAGAAGAGGAGAGGCTGCCCGGGGACAACGTCGTGGTAGTGGAAGGTCAGTTGAGGCTCAGGCTGCTTCCGGTGGTGATATCACAGTTGCTCAGACAGACCCGGCTGATACTGTAGTGGACAGTACTGCAGTTGGCCTCACTGCTGATTATATAGCATTTGCGCAGCTGATAGAGGCTGCAAATAAGGAATTCTCATATAAGGGCAATCTCAGGATTACTATCCCATCTGAGGAAGATGAGACTGTAAGTATTTCAAAATCGGGCGCAGCCTTCTTCGCACGTGCAGGAAGTGATAATATTGTTATCTCAAGGGTTAGTGGCGAGGTTGTGAAAGTTGACCGTTACTCAGACAAACCGCTAAACCAGCGTATTGCATCATCAATTCGGGCCATACATACAGGTGAGATTTTCGGTACTTTTTCGAAGATATTGTACTTTATTGCCTGTCTTATTGCAGCATCTCTGCCTGTTACCGGACTTATAATGTGGATCAAGAAGTGGTGAAAGCCTGGAGTCAGATTATCGGGAGTCTGTCAGGGGAATAAGAAACTGACAAATTAAAGGGGGCGTCTGGGGTGCTTAATACTTACCTAGAACTTCCCAGTCAGTTTTATATTAATCCTGCGGGAGGTGAGGTAGTTGGGTACCGCATACTGCCTGTTGTACACATCCGTTACCCAGTAATACGAGATAGTATTGTTTATATCGGGCAGGTTGAAGACCTCGATACCCAGCCACAGGTTTTTCATATAGCTGTTGTGCTGTTGCTTATTTGCATTTCTCCTGCTCAATAAGTCGTACGAGAATCCGATATCAACCCTTCTGTAGGGAGGCATACGATATGTAGCCTTGTATCTGTCGGTTCTGGGAGGACCAAAGGGTAGTCCTGATCCATAGAAAAAGCTTAGGTGGGCCTTAAACTCAGGATTATGCGGCAGCTTGTCCTGCAGGAATAGGGAGAAGTTTACCCTCTGGTCGGAGGGTCTTGGGATAAAGCCCGGAGATCCGGCTCTGGCCGGATCGTCCCAGGTATCGCCACTAATATCCTCTTCGCTCTTCATTATCGACAGAGTAGCCCATGATTCTTCACCAGGAACCAGTTCCCCGTTAATCTTGAAATCGACACCCGTTGTATAGCCCTGGGCTTCATTTTCACCTGAGTAAACTATCCTTACATTGTCAATGTGATAGGGTATCAGGCGATCCAGATACTTGTAATAGAGTTCGGTAGTAAACTTAAAGGGCCGCTCTGCAATAGCGAAATGGTAGTCGTAGCCTGCCACTAAGTGAATTGAGCGCTGGGAACTGATCTCTTCGTTGATAGAGCTGTCCTGGCGTCGCATTTCTCTAAACATTGGGGATTGGTTGTACACACCTCCTGAAAGACGGTAGCGGCTACTGCGACCTTCTGGAAGGTAGCTTAGCAGGATTCGTGGACTGATAGTAGTTTCATCATTGAATGACAACCAGGTTGCTCTGATTCCAGCATCCAGGTTTAGGCGTCCCTTTGCGAGTTGCCATGTAAATACCTTCTTTATAAAAGCCGATAGCCTGTGATTGCTAAGAGTATTTCGCCCGTGGATTGAATATGCAAGTTCAAGTCTGTCATCATGTTGGGGTATGGAGTAATCAGCAGAGTCTATTCTTTCCCACTCTGTGATTCTGTCGCGGAACTGCTCATGTCGGTACTGCAGTCCCCATGAGGTAAGGCTGTTTCCCCTATGTTTTCCTTCGAGGTTGATTGCATTGACTGTACCAAAGAGGTCATTGCGTGCATAGCGGTGGAAGCCTCCGACAGCTATCTGTTCACCTTCTGTTCCATCACCAAAAGGGTCTTCAAGCTCATGCATCCAGTACTCGGAAATAATATCGTAGGTCTCCTCTTCGTAGGTGCGGAAGCCACTGGTTGTCAGTTTGTACTGGCTTAAGCCCCGGCTGTAATTTGCCGACACGGCAGCATAGCCGGTTTCAAAGCTGTCATCCTCCCTTCCGAGGAAGTAAACCCTGAGTCGCTTGATATCTGAGATGGTACCAAAGGTTGTTTCCCTCGACTGTGGCTGGAAGCGGTAACGATTGGATGAATAATATCCCAGCACATCGAAGGATAGGGCAGGGGAGGACTGGTAACTAATAAAGGTCTGGATATCTGTGAAATTGGGATGGTAGTACCCCTTTTCTTCGAGTGTTCCCAGCAGGTAACGGTTTGTCTTATATCTGGCACCTCCTATCCATGACAATTTACCGTCACGTCCGGTACCTTCGAGGTGGAGGGAGGCTCCAAGCATACCGGCAGAGATGCTGCCTGCGTGTTCTTTTGGGCGCTTGTAGTTTATGTCGAGTACCGAACTCATCTTATCGCCATAGGAGGCGCTGAAGCCTCCGGCTGAGAACTCGACAGACTCTACTAGGTCGGGATTTACAAAACTAAGACCTTCCTGTTGCCCGGAGTGGATCAGGAAGGGGCGGTAAACCTCCACACCGTTGACAGTCACCATGTTTTCGTCAAAATTGCCCCCTCTGACCCGATACTGACTGCTGAGTTCGCTGGAAGATGTAACCCCCATTTGCGAGCGTACCAGTGACTCAATGGAGTGCCCTGCTACCGATGGTATGGTGCGGATATGTGAAATATCCAGCTGCTGATTATTTATTTCAGTAGGTCCGTGCCCTTCCACATCTACCTGATCGATGAGATAGGCATCCTTCTCGAGTGTGATGGCTAGGGGAAACACAGTGTTGTCACCTATGCAGACCTTCCGGGTCTTAAATCCAAGTGACCTAATCTCAAAGCAAAATGGCAGAAGGGCATCGGTGGTAAATGAAAAGCTGCCATTCTCACTACTTGTAGTATGTATGGCGAGGGAGTCGGATATTATATGGACGTAAGGCAGGGGGCTGTCTGCTGTATCGCTTACCGAGCCTGTCACCGTGACAGCCAGGGATGCGGACTGCTGTCCGCAGACCCTCGTTGGCATCAGTAAAATAGAAGTAAGAAGCAGGGTAAACGCGCTAAGCCTCATTGTTAATAGTATTTACACAAAGCTATAAAAGTTTCAGTAATACTTCCGTAGCCCATACCTATAAAAGAACTGTTGTCCTTGTTTTTCCAGTCCTCATAATCTATATTTGTACGATTTTTTAACAAGCACTCAAATTAGCTTCAAATTAAGATGAGCAGAAAATTTCCTGAATACAAGGAGCTTGATCTTTCCGGCATAAATAAAGAGGTGCTGGAGCTATGGGATAAGAACGATACTTTTAAACAGAGTTTAAAGGAACGTGAGGGATGTCCATCCTTTGTTTTTTATGAAGGACCGCCATCAGCCAACGGTATGCCCGGTATTCACCACGTGATGGCTCGTACCGTAAAGGATGTGATTTGCCGTTACAAGACCCAGAAGGGTTTTCTGGTACATCGCAAGGCGGGATGGGATACCCACGGATTGCCTGTTGAACTTGGAGTTGAACAAAGGCTTGGTATTAGGAAAGACGATATAGGCAAGAAAATCTCTGTGGCTGAATACAACAAGGCATGCCGCAGTGATGTGATGAAATATACCGATATGTGGGAGGATCTGACCAGCAGGATGGGCTACTGGGTTGACATGGATGATCCCTATATCACTTATGACAACCGTTATATTGAAACCCTCTGGTGGATGCTCAGCGAGCTTCACAAGAAGGGATATCTATACAAAGGATATACTATACAACCATATTCACCAGCAGCAGGTACCGGACTTAGCACCCACGAGCTTAACCAGCCGGGATGCTACCGTGATGTAAAGGATACAACCTGTACTGCTCAGTTTAAGGTGATCAGGAATGAGAAGTCCGAGTTTTTGTTTGCCGGTGTTGATACAGACCTGTTTATCCTGGCCTGGACCACTACTCCATGGACACTGCCATCCAATACAGCATTGGCAGTAGGTGCTGGCATTAGCTATGTTAAGGTTAAGACCTTTAATCCCTATACTGGTTCACCGATACGTGTAATCCTTGCTGAAGACCTTGTAGGTGCATATTTCAATATGAAGGATGCCGAACTCAGCATGGAGGATTACAAACCGGGTGACAAGCATATCCCGTTCAGGATTCTTGATGGGAAATATACAGGAGCCCAACTGGAGGGTGTGCGTTACGAGCAACTGATGCCATGGGTAAAGCCGGAAGGTGATGCTTTCAGGGTAATTGTAGGTGACTTTGTTACCACCAGCGACGGTACAGGTATCGTGCATATAGCACCGACCTTTGGTGCGGATGACGACAGGGCTGCCCGTCAGGCAGGGGTTAGTCCGCTACTGATGATCGACAAGGATGGCAAGCGTCAGCCCATGGTTGACCGTAACGGTCGTTTCTTCAGGATTGAGGACCTGCATCCCGACTTTGTGGCTAAGAGTGTAAATGTAGAGAAGTACTCCGAGTTTGCCGGCCGCTATGTCAAGAATGCCTATGATGAGAGGCTGACAGATGAAGATGCCACCCTGGATGTGGATCTGTCTGTTATGCTCAAGAAAGAAGACAGAGCCTTTAAAGTAGGAAAGCATATTCACAGTTATCCGCATTGCTGGCGAACTGACAAGCCGGTATTGTACTACCCACTTGACAGCTGGTTTATCCGAACTACAGCCTTGCGCGAAAGGATGATAGAGCTGAACAATACTATCAACTGGAAGCCTGCAAGCACCGGTAGCGGTCGTTTTGGTAAGTGGCTTGAAAACCTGGTGGACTGGAATCTTAGCAGGTCTCGTTACTGGGGTACTCCGCTGCCTATCTGGCGTACCGAGGATGGAAGTCAGGAACTGTGTATCGGTTCGGTAGAACAGCTTTTCAGTGAGATAGAAAAGTCTGTAAAGGCCGGTCTGATGAAAAAGAACCCATTCGAAGGCTTCATACCGGGTGACTACAGCAAGGAAAACTATGAGAAGATAGACCTTCACAGACCTTATGTGGATGAGATCATTCTTGTAAGCGATGAAGGAAAAGCAATGTACAGGGAGCCGGACCTTATCGACGTTTGGTTTGACTCAGGTGCCATGCCTTATGCACAAATGCATTATCCCTTCGAGTCTAAGGATAATCTGCCCTTCCCGGCAGATTTCATAGCCGAAGGTGTGGACCAGACCCGTGGCTGGTTCTTTACCCTGCATGCACTGGCTACCCTGCTTTTTGACTCAGTAGCATTCAAAAATATTATATCAAACGGTCTTGTACTTGACAAGAACGGCAATAAGATGTCTAAGCGTCTTGGCAATGCTGTAGATCCTTTTGCAGTGATTGAGCAGTACGGATCAGATCCGCTGCGTTGGTATATGATGACCAACTCACAGCCATGGGATAACCTGAAATTTGATATTTCAGGTGTTGATGAGGTCAAGCGCAAGTTCTTTGGCACATTATACAACACCTATTCATTCTTTTCCCTCTATGCCAATGTTGACGGTTTCGTTCAGGGTGCAGAGGAAGTTCCCGTTGCCGAACGCCCAGAGATAGACCGCTGGATTATTTCAGTTCTCAACAGTCTGGTCAAGGAAGTAGAGAATGCTTATAGCAGTTATGAACCAACACGTGCCGGACGTGCATTACAGGATTTCGTAATCGAAAACCTGAGCAACTGGTATGTAAGGCTTAACAGGAAGAGGTTCTGGGCAGGTGAGTACAACAAGGACAAGATTGCTGCCTATCAGACCCTATACACCTGTCTGAAGACTGTTGCCGTTTTGTCTGCACCGATTGCTCCTTTCTTTATGGAGAAGCTGTATCTGGACCTTACAGGAGAAAACAAGTCAGTTCACCTCGCCATGATGCCCGAGTGTAATGAGGCGCTGATAGACCTTGGCCTAGAAGAACGTATGAGCTATGCCCAGCAGATATCATCAATGGTTCTGGCACTGCGCAGAAAGGTAAGTATCAAGGTTCGCCAGCCCCTGCAGAAGATTATGATTCCCGATATGGGAGTGTCATTCAGGGAGCAAATTGACAAGATCAAGGATCTGGTTCTGTCAGAAGTAAATGTCAAGGAGCTTGAATATCTGGCAGATGACAGCGGAGTCCTTGTCAAGAAGATAAAACCCAACTTCAAGACGCTGGGACCGAAACATGGAAAGCTGATGAAAGGTATAGCCGCTGTTGTAAATACCCTGACACCGGCAGAGATCACCCATTTTGAGCGAGAGGGGCGTTTTGAGGTAGAGGTAGAAGGATCAAAGATCGAACTGCTGGCCGAGGATGTCGAAATAATCAGTGAGGATATACCCGGCTGGCTTGTAGCAAATGAAGGAAAACTAACAGTTGCTTTGGATATCACCATTACTGAGGAATTACGTCAGGAAGGTCTGGCACGGGAATTGGTAAATCGAATTCAGAATATCCGTAAGGATAGCGGTTTTGAAATTACTGATAAGATTGAACTCTACATCAGGAAACATGAGGCAATCAACAATGCAGTAATGAACTTTACCGGTTATATCGGAACCCAGACTCTAGCACCAAAAATCAGTCTGGTGGATGAATGTAACGATTCTGCAGCTATTGTCGTAGAACTGGACTCAGATATAGAGACAGCGATATTGGTGAAGAAGATAAGTAACTGACCCTAAATACTAATAGATATGAGCGAAAAAACCAGGTATTCTGACGCCGAACTTCAGGAGTTCAAGGAGATTATTATTGCGAAGCTTACAAAAGCCAGGAGCGATTATGAACTGCTGAAAAACACCATAACTCTCGAGGATGGTAATGACACTCAGGACACTTCACCTACATTCAAGGTTCTTGAAGAAGGTGCATCCGTTCTGTCTAAAGAGGAAGCCGGAAAACTGGCTCAAAGACAGCAAAAGTTTATTCAGCACCTGCAGGCTGCCTTAGTTCGCATCGAGAACAAGACCTATGGTATCTGCCGGGAAACAGGTAAGCTGATACCTAAAGAACGTCTACGTGCAGTACCCCACGCCACGTTGAGCATTGACGCAAAGAAGAACCAGAGGTAAACCTGAACCCATCCGTCAGTTGTGGTGGAGTAAATGATGAACTCATCATTTACGTGTGGAGTTGTCAACTTTTTTAGAAACTTAAAATGACTAAATTTCAAAAATCACTGCTCTTAGTATTCCTGATTCTCTTGGTCGACCAGGCAGTAAAAATCTGGATTAAGACACATATGTCACTTTATCAGGAGTACAGGGTGTTTGACTGGTTCAGGATTTATTTTATTGAAAACAACGGCATGGCTTTCGGGATGGAGTTTACCGGAGAATATGGTAAACTATTCCTTAGCCTGTTTAGGATACTGGCAGTTATAGGTATCGGATGGTATCTTTATAAGATATGCCAAAAAGAGGTAGTTCATACAGGCTTTGTAGTTTGTGTAAGCATGGTTATGGCCGGTGCAATAGGCAACATTATTGACAGTGCATTTTATGGCCTGTTGTTTAGTGAAAGTGCTCATGGTGTTGTTTCCACATTTATGGGTCCGGAGGGAGGCTATGCCAGCTTCCTGCACGGCAGGGTAGTCGATATGCTGTATTTCCCTGTGATTGACGGATATTATCCGGACTGGTTTCCCTTTGTTGGAGGAAACAGGTTTATCTTTTTCAGGCCTGTGTTTAATATTGCTGACGCATCTATATCATTAGGCATAATAGCGATACTGCTGTTTCAGAAGAAATTCTTTCCAGAAGCAAAAAAGGCAGAGGCTTAAACCTCTGCCTTTTTTGCTTCTGTGTGGTGCCTTACTCTCATGTCAAAAGGATACTATATTTTTGCAAATATTCTCAGATTACCTCTGTAGGAGTATAAAAATCAATCTCCAGATAAATTGATTATTCTACGTCAATGACGTGCAGGCCTGTATTGATCCTATAGACGTTGCTTCTTTTTCTTCAATTCGGGGTACTCAATCCTGGCATGGTAGATATTCTTAAGCTTTTGCTTGAATAAGTCCTTTACAGTATTGATTTCCTTGAACGTAATAGGGGCGTCGATAAACTGATTCTCGGCTATCTGACTATTGATAATGTTTTCAACCAGTCGGTCTATCTCATCATCCGAGTAGCTTTTGAGACTGCGTGATGCAGCCTCAACCGAGTCAGCCATCATAAGCACGGCAGTTTCCTTGGTGAAAGGAGTGGGGCCGGGGTAGCAGAAGAGGCTTACATCTACTTCATCGTCAGGCCTTTCATTCACATACATATTGTAGAAGTACTTGGCTTTCATCGTACCGTGGTGGGTCTCGATAAAGTCAATTATCTGCCGTGGCAGCTTTTCCTTGTGCGCCATTTTGACCCCGTTTTCAACATGACTTATTATAATCTGGGCACTTTCTTCATATGAAAGGTGCTCATGCGGATTGATACCACTTGTCTGGTTTTCCGTGAAGTACAACGGTGCCATTAGCTTACCGATATCGTGATACATAGCTCCAGTTCGTACAAGCATCGGATTACCACCAATTACATAAATGGCCTCCTGTGCCAGATTCCCTACCTGTATTGAGTGTTGGAAGGTGCCTGGTGCCTTTTCAGCAAGTCGTCTAAGTATTGGGTGGTTGGTATCGGACAGTTCTACAAGGGTCACATCCGAAAGGAATCCGAATAATTTCTCGAATATATAGATAAGCGGATAGACCAGGAGCAACAGACCTCCGTTAATAGCCAGGTTACGATACATGATGTAGTCAATCCTTGTGAAGTCCCCTTCCTGCCATAACTTGAGTCCGGTATACAGAACAGAGTAACTCAGTACTATAAGGATAGCGGCCCTGACAAGCTGAGACCTCCTTGTCATACGATACAAGCTGTACATTGCAACAAGCCCGATAGGTATCTGGATAATAGCAAACTCGAAGCTGTTTGGTGCAAACGAAGCTGACAGCAATATTGTTGTTACGTGCAGGAAGAATGCAAGCCTGCTGTCGAAGAATATTCTGACTATTATTGGAAGGATAGCAAAAGGAATTATATAGATTAGCCCCTGTTCTGTAGAATTCCTTGCAAGCTGTGCAAATATGACCATTACAACAACCAGGATAAGCAGGAAGCTTATCGACTTAAGATTCTTGAATTCGTCACGTCTGAAGTAAAACAGGAAGTAGTAAACAATAGTAAAGAGCATCGCTATAAGCAGCGCCTGACCAAGCAGCACTAAGTAGTGGCTGGTTCCCTTACCAAGTCTGCTCTCATATTCTGATTTCAGTGAATCCAATATCTTTCCACTTTCCTCTGTTATTAGTTCCCCGGTATCAATAATACGCTGTCCGGACAATACTACCCCGCTTGAAAGGCTTATATCGGCCAGAATACGTTCCTTTTCCTGCTCGGTACGTCCTTCGTCATACACAATATTTGATTGCAGATATTTATTGAGCTGGAGATCATCGATAAACTGTTCCAGAGTTCTGTGATTCACCGTAGCCCTTTGGTTAATGTATGAAGTAAGACCTTTTGTAAGATGCTGGTATGCTGAAGGATAGTTGTAAAACTCCCCAAGTTCGTTACGCTCAGCAAAATTATCCCTGACAACAGATATTATCATTGTTGAGGGCCTGTCCTGATACTCTTCAGGAAGGGTGATAATACCTTTATTGTATGTTTCTGTCAGCAGTCTTTTGATTTGTGACCTTACACCTGAAAAGATGTCATATTCGGGTCTTCCCTGTAATGGTAGGGTCAGAAAGGGGTACTTGGCTATCAGACGCAGTCTGGCAGAGTTGAAATCGCTTTCAAAAAGGCTCAGTTGTGTATGTTCTACTTCCTCATTATAGCGGAAATACGGATAGAAGTCACTTAGAGTCTTTTCCCTTTCAGCCTTTAATTCGGCCTGAGTTTTGTAGATAGGAAAATCGAATGGTGCGATAAGTGTGCTGTGAGGCCAGGGTTTGCCCTTGGTATATTCGTAACCAAATTTGCCCTGTCTGGGGAAGAAATAAGTTACGATGGTTACTGCAGCCAGGAATAGCACTATGCGATTGATAGCTATCGAATATTTTCTAATGGTATCGAGCATAGAGTGAATATGTAAATTCAAACTACAAAGTTACTCAATATATTGATATCGTGAGATCAACAATCTTGTGAAAATTTGGGGCAGAGCTGTTGTGTGGTTAACATCCCCTTTTTAGCTATCTTTGGTATTTAGATTTCCCGGGATATTTAATAGTTCAACTATGAGTGGATCAATTAGTTCTTTTAGCGTGATTCCTGTTCGCAAGGAACCGGCCGAGCAAAGTGAGATGGAGACCCAGATCCTTTTTGGTGAGGTGTTTTATGAGCTTGAAGCTGTGCAGGGCTGGAGGCGCGTACGTCTTGCCTTTGATGCTTATGAGGGCTGGATAGACGAGAAATACATGGTCGCAACTCCTGATAGGGAGATAGAGCTATGGAACAGCTCTCCGGGAATACTGGTGACTCAGCCGGTTATCAAGCTTATCAGAGAGCCTGAAAAGAGTGTTCAGTACGTTCCTGCGGGAAGTCGGATAGCCTTCAACGGAGAGATACGGAATTCTTTCAGCATAGGCAACAGGGAGTATTATTATCAGAATACTACTCCTGAAAGAAAGCCCGAACTTGAAGAGGTGGCCCGTGGTTTTCTGAACGCACCTTACCTGTGGGGTGGCCGAACTTTTATGGGTATTGACTGTTCGGGACTGTCCCAACTTGTTTTCAAGCTTATGGGTTATCCGCTCCCACGTAACGCATCGCAGCAGATCGAACTAGGGAAGATGGTTTCCTTTGTTGAGGAAGCTCGTGCAGGTGACCTTGCATTCTTTGATAACGAGGATGGTAATATTGTGCATGTGGGAATCTGTCTGGGTAACGGACGTATACTTCATGCAAGCGGAGAAGTCAGACTTGACCACCTTGATCATCAGGGTATTTTCTCACAGGAGGCTCGTAAATACACGCACCATCTGAGAGTAATCAAGAGGATTATCGACTAGATATTAATTACATTGTCGTGTCATTCCATCTCAGCATTCAAATCTATAATCATCAATAGTCTTGCTGTATGGTCAGACTAAAATCGAATTGCTATGTATCAATATAACTACCCTCGTCCGGCACTTACAGCAGATGTGGTTTTGTTTGTAAAAAATGATAAGGAGACCAGAGTGCTACTGATCAGGAGAGGCAAGGAGCCCTTTATGGGCAGTTGGGCCTTGCCCGGTGGTTTTGTAGATGAGAATGAAGATATTAAGGATGCTGCGTTAAGGGAATTGAAGGAAGAGACCGGTATTGTTGGTTTAGACCTTATTCAGGTTGGTGCATATGGCAAACCAGGTCGTGATCCACGTGGGCATACAGTGTCTGTGGTTTACACTGCAATACTCGATTCCGAACCAGAATATCAGGCAGGCGATGATGCAGCAGAAGCTGGGTGGTTTACTATTGATGAACTCCCCGGTCTTGCTTTTGACCATGAGGAGATTATTACTGATGCAGCAAGGATGTTAAAGCTGGGTATTCCTGTAACTGTCACGAAGAACTAGGGGAGTCTCTGGTCCCTTGTTGAAAATCAGATCGAGTATAGACAGATTTGGTGCAAACTCCTTTCCAAGTCCCAGAACCTGCCTGTAAGGCTGTGGCTTGAATTCCTCATCCCTGGCAATATCCATCCTGGGGTGTATCAATTCCCTAAAATCCCTCCTGTCATCATAAGTGCCAAAGAAATCCTCAGTATAACTGACTACCGATGGATCTATGTCAGCACAATCCAAAGCAAAGGCCAGGGCAGCTTCGTTGAGGTCCTTGAGAAAGGTCCATTTCTTCTGAAGAATTGCATCAATTTCATCCCTGTAGTACAGGTAGTATGGGGAAGAGTTATAAGCCGATTCGATCGAACGGATATGATTATCAGGCCATGGGAGGTGGTAAGCAACCCGCACGTCTCGGGTCATAGACTTTTTGCCCGACTCATTTGCCACAGGTACTGACAATGCCATAGGACCGTTGGCTGCATATATAACATAGCGATTTCGATAGCTACGTCGTTGATAGCTATCGCATACTTCTATAAGGGCATCGTTAGCCCTTGTGAGGTGAACAAAGTACTGAACAGGAGCAAAGAGAGCGCAACCAAGGATAACCTTCACACCTGAATACTTTTGTTGTTGTCGGTTTTCTCAATCACTTCTGCTTCTTCCTCTTCCTTAGATGGAATAAGCCTCCACCAGGCATAAAGCGCACCGCATACAAGCCCTGTGACAAAGGTTCCTATCAGAAGGATGGCAAGAGAGATGGTCGTCTTCTTGAAGATGACCTTTACCTCTATGGCTCCTGCATTCTCTACCGAGAAAATTACAAGTAATACGGCCAGTACTACAAAGAGCCAGAATGAAAAATTCAGTTTTCTTTTCATGGTTTGCCTTATTTCACCAATTTGGAAATTGCTTTAAATGTGTCATTTCCTGAATAGCGGCATAGTTCAAACAGTATGGATTCGGTACTTGTAACAATTATGCCCTCCTGCAACATTCTGTTTACCGCTATACGCTTGTTTTCCTGGTTTCTTGAACCCACACAGTCTTCAATAACCACAGGAATATAGCCCAGGGCTTTGAGGTCTATTGCAGTCTGAAGAACACAGATATGAGACTCTATGCCTGCCAGTACGATGAACTTGCGACCTTCCTTCTTGATTTCATTCATAAAAGCTTCGTCGTCACAGCAGCTAAACGGAGTTTTCTCGCCATTCCATACACCTTCCAGCAGGGGTCTGATATCGGCTATGGTTTCACCTAGACCCTTGCGATACTGCTCGGTAACTTTGAGTGGAATTTCAAGGACCTGGAGGCCTTGAATCAGTGTTTTAAGGTTTTTTGCAAGATTCTCGTTATCTGCAATGTGAGGGAACAAACGTTCCTGGACGTCAACAATAACAGCAAGTGTTTCTTCTTTGAGTATTCTCATCTTTAAAGTGGCTAAATATATGTTAGTCAATATTTTTGAGTCCGCTCAGGTCAAGGTCGTCATAGTTTTCGAAGAAACGACTGAGTTCGGAAATTATTTCCTTCATTCCAACCGTTTCTTCGCTTTCTATATTAAGGGGCAGTACCGGGTCGTGGAGAGAGAGGCGAAGCAAGAACCAGCCTTGAGGCTTTGAGCACTGTACGCGTAAACCTTCATAATTTTCGGTTGCCAGTTCCCATCCCACATGATTGGCAGCGTAGAGTCCCAGTTCGGTAATCACCTTTTCCCCGTATTCCTTGAAGTCAGGGGTGTTGATACCAATCCTTATCTCTATACTACTCGCCGGTGTCGGAAGCTTTTCAATAAGGTTGATCAGACTCTTACCTTCCTGTTGCAGTCTGGCCATTGTGATTATCAGTTTGGTAATCAGATAAGCCCCGTCATCGAGGAAGTGGTTTTCCTTGAGTGCCGCATGACCTGATGTTTCAATAGCAAGGTGACATTCCTTACCTTCCTTATTAAGGCGGATTGCCTCGTTAATCACATTCTTGTATCCCCGTTGGAAGCGGTGGTGATGACCACCAAGGTATTCATTGATAAACCAGGTCAAACCGTTTGAAGTGATTGAGTCGGTTACTATCGTCGTACCCGGGTGTTCTCTGAGAATAACCGCAGATACCATAGCAATCAGACTATTACGGTTTATCATTTGTCCGTTTCGCACAACAAGTGCAGCGCGATCCACGTCTGTATCAAAAATAATACCTAGGTCGGCATTTGTAGCTTTTACCTGACGGGTAACAGATAGCATGGCTATTTCATCCTCCGGATTTGGGACATGGTTGGGAAATCTACCATCGGGTTCGAGAAACTGGCTTGCAGAGATATCAGCACCTAGCCTGGCGAGTACTTCAGTGGCATAGAAGCCGCCGGCCCCGTTGCCGGCGTCAACCACTATCTTGAGCCCACTAAGGGGTTCATCAAAGTGCTTGGGATGATTGACCTGTTCACGGATAATCTTTACAAAGCGGGCTGCATATTCAGCCATAAAGTCGCGCTTCTCTATCGACCCCTTAGTTTTGCCTCTGAAAGACGCATTGCTTGCAGCAAGTTCCAGAATATCTGTGATATCAGCTTTATCAAGGCCACCTTCACAGGTATAAAATTTCATGCCGTTGCGATTGAAGGGGAGGTGACTGGCAGTAAGCATTATCGCTGCTGTAACTGGTTGGTCCTCACTCAATGTGCTCATGAACATTGCCGGAGACGATGCAAGTCCGAAGTCATATACATCAACACCGCAATCAATGAGGGCTTTGATAAGGGCATCCTTGAGGACGGGCCCCGAAAGTCTGGAGTCCATACCTACCGATATGGACAGTCTGGTGCCTGGGTAACGCTTATGCAACCATCCAACAAAGGATTGTCCAATACGAGAGACAGCTTCCGGTGTGAGGTTTACCTTTTCACCGGGCACGCCCTCGAGGGCGATGCCCCGTATGTCAGAACCGTTCTGCAGTTCTTTCCAGTCAATCTTGCTCATATCTGTTTGTTTTTGTCAAGCGTGGCAGCCTGACGTGATTTATCACCCAAATATCCTCCGTGATGTCTCAGCGAATAATCATGGTTGGTAAACCCTATCTTCTTCATCATCAGAACTACAAGCACATCTCCCAATACAGTCATAATTGTTGTTGAAGTGGTAGGAGTAAGACCAAGGGCACATACTTCACGTGGAGAGCCAGTAGGAATGAATACATCTGCCTCTGTGGCAAGGACAGAATCCGGATTGCCGGTAATAACAATAAAGCGAATCTCAGGTCTGAGACGGCGTGCCAGACTTACCAGTTCGACGATTTCACGGGTCTTACCTGAGTTGGATATCAGCAGCATCACATCGTTTTCCTGAATTACTCCGAGGTCACCATGCTGGGCCTCAGCAGGGTGAAGAAATACTGCAGGGGTGCCAGTACTGCTGAATGTTGTAGATATATTGACGGCGATCTGGCCGGCCTTACCCATTCCGGTCGTGATAAGTTTACCTCTTTTGACGTGCACCTGTTCGTAAATTAATTCAAGTGCCTTTTCAAATTGTGGACCAACGGGTATGTTCCTGACTGCTTCAGCCTCTGCTGAAAGGATATCTTTTACTTCGTCCAGTATCATGCTTTTTCTGTAAGTTGTTGTAATGCAAATTTACCAAAAAAGAGATGAATTGCCTTATATTTGAGAAGTATTAAAACTTTGTAGAAATGGTATATCAGACATTTATAACCTTGCCTGAGTACAGGAGGGGTTTTCATTTGATAACCAGGATAATAGAGGCGGAGTTGCGCAAAATACCGGATTTGCCACAAAGCGGATTAGTCAACGTGTTTATCCAGCATACCTCTGCAGGACTGACTATCAATGAGAATGCCGACCCGTCGGTGAGGGATGACTTTGAGACTATAATGAACAGGCTGGTACCGGAGAACCTGCGGGATTACACCCACACTTTGGAGGGTCTTGATGATATGCCTGCACATGTGAAGGCCTCAATGATGGGTTCATCGGTTACAATTCCTCTCTCGGGTGGCAGAATGGCATTGGGAACATGGCAGGGTATCTTCCTCTGTGAGTTCCGCAACCATGGGGGACGGCGCAGGCTTATCCTTACGGTAACGTGGTGAATGGTGTCAGACCTTGCCTCTCAATAAAATCTCCGGCCATATTGAGGCAAGTTGCTGTGTGTCATCGAGTACTAATGAAGCACCAACACTGGAAAGGTCTTCAGGCTTGAGGATGCCTGTGTTAACAGCCACGGTTATCAGTCCGGCAGCCCGCGCTGCACGGACTCCAAGAGGGGCATTCTCGACAACTATTGAATTAGCCGCACTAGTACCGGCTTTTTCAAGAGCTCTCAGATATGGTTCCGGATCAGGCTTACCATTTACCACATCGAAACCGCTTACAACATTCTCGCGTATAATTCCGAAATCACTGTTGAGTCTTTCTATCAGAGAGGGTTGTTTGGAACCTGTAACTACAACTACCTTGAGTCCTGCTTCCATAGTCCTTCTTAGCACCTCCTTCATACCCGGAAGTATTGGAGCCTGAGGGGCCTCATTCATCAATTCGGTCTTCTTGCTGTAAACCCGTTTTATCTCCTCCTCGGTGGCATTTCTTCCAAAGCGCTGATTGAAAACCTTGTTGATAGTACAGGGACCAGTTGCGCCTTCATTCAGGTAGGCCTCATATTCCGGAAAGTCAATTCCTTCGCACTTAAAACTACCAGACCAGGAATAGGCGTGGTTGGGCATGGAGTCATACAGGACTCCATCCATGTCAAAAAAAACCGCCTCTATTTTTACGGGTAATATGCTTAAATCTGTCATGTGCGCAAATATGCAAAAAAACTTTCCCATTTTTTGTTATTTTTGAGCAACTCATATCGATGATAACCAAAAATCGAAGTGCTTTGACCATCAATATCCTTCCTGAAATTGGCGGGCTCTTCCCCCAGCTATCAATAGCCTGCATTGAAACTGAGGTGACGGTTGTTCCCTCTGACGGTGAACTTGCCGGATATATGGAACAGCTTTGCGAAAGCCTTAAAGGCAGTATCACCAATGAAAGCATCAGACAGCATCCGGTGGTGGAGATGACAAAAAGAGCCTACCGAAAGATGGGACAAGACCCCAATCGCTATCGTCCTGCTGCAGAAAGCCTGTTGCGTCGTATTGCAAGCGGCAAGGGTCTGTACAATGTCAATAATATAGTTGACATTCTGAACATCGTTTCAATCCGTACTGGCTTTTCTATAGGCGGATTTGACAAGGATAAGATCAGGGGAGAGATAAGCTTTGGTATTGGTCGTGCAGGTGAAGCTTATGAAGGTATTGGCAGGGGTGCACTTAATATTGAGCATCTGCCGGTGTTTCGTGACGAGATAGGTGCATTCGGAACCTCGACAAGTGATTCTGTTCGCACTATGGTTGACGAGAATACCCGTCACTTCCTGATGGTAATACCTGCCTTTGAGAATATAGGCGACCATCTTGAAAAAGCGATTGAGATGAGTGAAGAGCTTCTGGTTGAGTTCGCCAGAGTCAGGTCAGTCAGCATCTTTACTTCAGGCAAAGTTAATGAAGCAGGTGCAGATAAGTAGTAGTATTAAAAAAGTGGAAAGTAGAGTATGATTGAGATTTGTGCGCTTGCTTCAGGCAGTAACGGAAACTGCTACTATATAGGAAATGGGGAGGATGCAATATTAGTTGACGCCGGTATCAGCCGGCGTCAGGTGCTTGACCGCATGACACAAAGAGGTCTGATGCCATCGAAGGTAAGGGCCATTTTTATTTCCCATGAACATGCCGACCATATGCGTGGGGTAAGGGTTCTGGCCAAGAAGTTGGCTGTTCCCGTTTATATGACCCAGAAGACCTTTGACAATTCGTGGGGGCCTAACAGGCCTGAAAAGGCCGAAGTGTTTACTCCGGGAGAAGTGATAAATATCAATGGCTTTGAGGTGCACAGCTTTTCGAAAGAGCATGATGCGGCAGAACCATGCAGTTTCCGGATACAATACCGTGGCATCCACGTGGGTGTGTTTACAGATATTGGTGAGCCATGTGATAATGTAACTGAGCATCTGGCTCAATGCCATGCCTTGTTTCTCGAAACAAACTATGACAACGATATGTTATGGTCGGGCCCTTATCCCTATCAATTGAAGGTGCGCGTGGCAGGCAACAAAGGTCACCTCTCAAATGCACAGGCATTTGAGCTGCTAAGTAATCATCACAACAAGGATCTGCAGGTAGTCTTTCTTTCTCACCTATCTGAGGAAAACAACAGACCCGATCTGGCTATGGCAGCATTTAGCGGACTGACGGACAGGTTTAGCATTAAACTGACAAACCGCTATGCTGCAGCCGAGGTATTTGTCGTTAAGCTGCCGGAAGAAAGGGTTATTGTATAGGAAAAACATACCAAAACCTATATATTGGCGTTATTTTTGATATCAGTCGGAAACGGATAATTACGTTCATTCTATGATAAACCGCGTATTGTTTACAATAATTGCTGCAACTGTACTTAGTCAGTTTAGCATGTCGGGTCAGAAAAGTCCCGAGAGAGTTCAGCCCGAACGAGTCCTTGAAGAGGGAAAGCTATTGTTCGAACGGGGTTATTACGGTCTGGCCAGGGAGACTTTTGCCAGCCTCAGGGACATGGATGCCAGCGTCACACTCAAGGATGATGCTTCATTCTTTGAAGCCCTGTCTGCTTTGCGTCTTGAACACGGAGACGCAGGCTACCTGTTTGAAAAGCATCTGGAGGACTTCCCACAAAGCAGGCATATCTCTCATGCTTATTTCAGGCTTGGGGAACTGGCTCAAAAAGACAAAAAGGATTCACAGGCACTTCGTCGCTTTGAGAAGGTTGACCCCAACGACCTTGACAAGGATGTACGCCTTGAGTTTTATTATAAGTCTGGCTACGCCTACTTTGTCAACGGTGACTATAATAAAGCCTCAAGACACCTTGCTATGGTCAAGGATGCTGACTCCAAATACAGTGCACCGGCATCCTATTACTATGCCCACATACTTTATGAAAAAGGAGACCATGAAGCAGCTTTACGCTCATTTGAGAAACTTCGTCATGAGCCAGGCTTCAGGGATATTATTCCATATTATATTGCCCAGATCTATTATATGCAGGGCAACTATGACAAGGCCATCGAGTATGGCACACCGCTGATGGCGGAAGCCAAGGGCCTTATGAGAACCGACCTTGCAAGGGTATTGGGCGACTCCTATTTTACTACAGGCAAGTATTCTCAGGCTATTCCCTACCTCAGCATAGTGGTTAAGGATAGTAAGAGTCCACGTCGTGAGGACTATTATCACCTTGGCCTGTCCTTCTACTTCGAGAAAGATTACGCCCAGGCAGCAAGCAACCTGGCACAGGTGACCTCCGGTAGTGACGAGATGACTCAGAATGCCTATTACCACCTTGCTGACTGCTACCTGCATACCGGTGATAAGAAGAATGCCCGTATTGCCTTTGAAGCTGCCTCTCGTGCAGACTTCGATAAGGCCATAAAGGAGGATGCGATGTTCAACTACCTGAAACTCAACTATGAGCTTTCTTTCTCACCCTTTAATGAGATTGTCAACTCCTTTATGCAGTTTATCAACGAGTTTCCCAACAGCCGTCATATTGATGAGGCCTACCGCTACCTTGGACAGGCTTTGCTGACAACAAAGAACTACAGGGAAGCACTTGCAGCCATGGAAAGCATCAAAACCAAGAGTCCTGAAGTGTACAAGGCCATGCAGAGAGTTGCCTATTACAGGGGACTTGAATTGTTTACAAACCTCCAGTTTCAGAGTGCCATCGAAATGTTTGACTACAGTCTGAAATACGGAGATCAGGACAGGGAACTGAAGTCCGATGCATTGTACTGGAGGGCTGAGGCTTATTACAGGTTAAACAACTACTCTGAGGCGCAAAAAGGCTACAGGGCCTTTTTGCAGGAACCTTCTGCAAGGAAATCTTCCGAGTATGCCTATGCTCATTATAACCTTGGTTATACTTATTTCAAACAAAGCAACTATTCAGAAGCCCGCTCCTGGTTCCAGCAGTTTATTAACCGCGGAAGTGATGCAGAAACTGCCTTTATGGGAGATGCATACAACCGACTGGGCGATACCTATTTCCTGGCAAGGGACTTCAAAAATGCTATTAGCTGGTATGACAAGGCTGCCGGATTATCGGGAGGTTCACCCGACTATGCTATGTTCCAGACAGCCCTGTCGCTGGGTATTTCCAACGACCATCAGGGTAAGATAAGGCGACTTGATAACCTGATTAACAGCTACCCGATGTCATCGTACGTGGATGATGCATGGTATGAGATGGGCAGGTCCTATGTTCACCTGGGCAACCTCGATGAAGCTATTCGTTGCTACAAGACTGTACGGGACCGCTTCCCGAAAAGCAACTTTGCACGTAAGGCAATGCTGCAGTTAGGTCTGGTATTCTACAATGCAGGTGACCTGGATCAATCCATGGTTTACTACAAGCGTGTTATCAACGAATTTCCCGGAACACCTGAGGCCGAAGATGCACTGCTTGGGCTGAGGGCTATCTACCTCGACAGAAACGATCCAAATGGATTTATCAGCTATACAAACCAGATAGGCGGATTTGCTAGGGTTGATGACCGCCAGCGCGACAGTCTCAACTATATTGCAGCAGAACGTCAATATATATCGGGCAATTGTGAGCAGGCTATGGATCAACTCGACAGTTACCTGCAAAGCTTCCCGGATGGTCGCTTTGCCCTTAACGCCCACTTCTACAAGGCCGACTGTCAATACAGAAGTGGAAAGATGGATGAGGCACTGAGGGATTTCGAGTTTGTTGCAGGAAGAGGAAAGAGTCTGTTCTCAGAAGATGCTGTTAAGTATGCCGGACAAATCCATTACGTGAAAGGTAATTATACAAGGGCTCTTGATTACTTCCGTCGTCTGGAAGAAGAGGCCGACCTTGAAGAAAACAGGCATGAGGCCCTTATCGGTCAGATGCGTGCCCTTGCCAAGATGGACAATGCTGTATCAGCTTTAGCTGCTACAGAAAAGGTAATATCTAACCCACGTATGCAGCCCGAAATTGTGAGGGAAGCAAGATATCTCAAAGCATCCTCTCATCTCAAACTGGGTGATAAGGCAAATGCTATTAACGAGTACCGTCAGGTATCAGCCAACACAAGCAGTAAGGAAGGTGCTGAGTCCAAGTATATGCTTGCCCAACTGCTTTATGATGGTGGACGTAAGCCTGAAGCTGAAAAGGAAATCTTTGACTTTATTGGAAAGGGTACTCCTCATCAGTACTGGATGGCCAAGAGCTTCATCCTTCTGTCGGATATTTATGCCGACAGGCAGGAATACTTCCAGGCAGTTCAATATCTCGAGAGTCTGCTTGAGAACTACAAGGCTGAGGATGATGATATCAGGCAGATTGCAAATGAAAGGCTTGTACGTTACAGGGAAAGACAATAACAGGAATACAGCGATAATATGAAGACATATAAAGCTCTGATGATAATTGCCGGTTTGATAGTCCTTATTCCGGCAAGGGCACAGGAAGAAAGCATTAATCAGGAGGTAAGGGTTGTAAGGGAATACAACCCCACTGTATCTGATGCATTTAAGATAAACCGTATGCCTCAAACCGCTGAGGAAGAACTTGCAACTCCGGTATTCAACTACAGCTTAAGTGCCAAGGCCATGGTGGGCAAGCCTGAGACTGTACCCTTGGTCGCTGCACGTATGGGCAAGGAGCCACGTGAAGATCTCAGCAATACGTATTTCAGAGGTTATGTAGGAAACTACAACACCATTGGTGGGGCCTTGATGTACAACATCCTGCATAGCGACAAATATTCCCTTGCTTTGAAAGCTGTACACGAATCTTCACTAGGGGAGGTAGAAGTTACAGGTATTGATGAGGATGCACAGTTTCATGAGTCTCTGGGTGGCCTGTATTTCAATCGCTTCTTTAAGCGTAATACCTTCAGTATTGACATGGATTTCAGTAATCTGGCCTACCGTTACTACGGCTTTGGTTCCCTGGAGCCTGAACAGGATTATGTCAATCGTTATGCTGACGTTGGTTCACCAGAGTCGGTACCTGGTAAAGATATCCTACCGGAAGCAAAGCAGCGCCAGACTGCATTTGACATAGTACTGGGGTTGAATAACAATGCAACCAATGGTCAGACTAATAAGTGGGACCTAAATATGGGATTCTCTACTTTCGGTACCTATACCGGGGTGAACGAGAACCAGTTTATCTATCGTGGTGATTTTGAGTTTCCTATCAATGAACTGGGCCTAAAGTTTGAGACCGGAGTACTCCATGCAGGAACCAATAATGCCGTTAGCGACAATGAGTATTTGTACAATTTTGTACGCAGACAGCAGACATTGGTAACAGTAAATCCGGCTCTTGTGCGACGTAAGGATGGACTTCTGCTGAACTTCGGTCTCCGTATTGGAGCAGGTTTTGACGAACTTGAAGATGAACTATACCTGTCACCTGACGTGTGGGCAAGTTATACAATTGCTGAGGGAATAGTGGCTATAGAAGGAGGTATTACTGGTGAGATAAAGCCTTCTACCTACCGTTCAATAATGGAGGAAAACCCCTATGTATCACCTGATCTGAATGTGAAAAACGCATTTCATGGGGTTAAGTTTTTCTTCGGAACCAAGGGGAATTTCTCAAATGCAACATCATTTGCTGCAAGGGTTGAATACAGCGTATTTCGTGATGAACACTTTTATGTGAACCGCACCTTTACCAGAGAACCGGAACGAACAATGCAGGATTTTATCAACCAGTTTGATGTTGATTATGACGACGGTAACCTGTTGACTGTATCGGGTGTTTTCAATGCACGCTTTACTCCGGACCTTGAAATGACCTTGAAAGGAAGTTATTATGGATGGAAACTTGATTCCTTGTCTCATGCATGGCAGAGACCTGATATGGAAGCCGGAATTCGTTTGACCTATCGCTATGACGAGAGTCTAACCCTCTATGGTTCATTCAATGTAATTGGTTCAAGGAATGCTGCAATTCCGGACCTAGACCTACTGCTTCCCGAGCAGGCTGTAGTCTCTCTTGATCCTGTATATGACTTTAATCTAGGAGCCAACTACAGCCTAAACAAAAAGTGGCACTTCTTCGGTGAAGTGAGAAATATGCTTGCCTCCAAATACAATCGCTGGTTTGGTTACCCTAGTCACGGTATCAATGCTATAGTCGGGTTTGGATATTCCTTCTAGGTGCTATTGAAGCAGCTGAAGTATGCGATTAAAGTAACGGCAGGATTTACAGCTTATCTGTAAATCCTGCTTCTATTTAGTGCTTTGCGGTATTTCTCGGCGTTGATATTGTGCTGACGTAGAGTACGGGCAAAAGCATGGTAACCCGAGAAATCATCCTTGGCACACATATAGAGGAAATCGTGCTTTTCGTAGTTGAGTACCGCATCAATGCCGTCTACTGAAGGCATTCTGATAGGGCCGGGGGGCAGTCCGGCATAGATATAGGTATTGTAGGGGGAGTCTATCTCAAGATCCTTTGTCAGTATCCTGTTTACAGCAAAGTTGCCGATAACAAACTTAATAGTGGGATCAGCCTGAAGCCTCATGCCAATATCAAGGCGGTTGATATATAATCCTGCGACACGAGGTTTCTCATCCCGTTTGATAGTTTCCTCATCTACAATTGAAGCAAGGGTGGAAACCTGAACCGGTGTAAGCCTTATAGTCTCAGCTTTTTTAAGTCTGTCTTCATTCCAGAATGCATCATATTCCTTCTTCATCCTTTGCACAAAGGCCTTAGGACTGGTGTTCCAGTACATCTGATAGGTGTTTGGTATAAACAGGGCCATCAGGGTATTGGGCTGAAAGCCCACTTCCTCAATCAGCTGCTCGTCAGTAAAGGCCTTCATAAATGCTGCTGAGTCTGCCTCCAGACGGTCGGCAAGAACAGCAGCGAGATCCTCCAGTCTGCGGATATTATTGAAGGTAACGTTGACCGGGGTCTGAGCTCCGGACCTGAGCATATTTACGAGTTCGTTATTGCTCATTCCATTCTTCAGAATGTAGCGTCCCCCTTTGGGATTAATAGGGTAGGCTTTCTGACGGGCTACCCAAATGAAGCTTTTCATGTCCTGGACCGCACCACTGAGTTCAAGAAGACCTACTACCTCTTCGAAAGTCGGATCAGAAGGCAGGTAGAGTTCGATTCCCTTACTGTCTTCAGTCACTACATTGGGTCCGAAGATGCGGTTGTAGAACCTCAGAGAAAAGGCAAGCATCACTACTAGCAAAGCGCCAATGATGTACATTGAAATTAATACTTTGCGGTTTATCCGGGGCTTTGAACTTCTTTTCAGAACCATGTTATAAGATTTTGTTTTGCAAAGAAAGTACTTTTTTGTTTGTTGCTGAAAGTTTATCTTTGGTAGCCGGTAACCAAACAAGGAAAATATGAGATTAGTGAAATATGTGATAGTTGTGGCTGCAGGAATGCTCCTGCTTTCTTCATGTGCTAGTATGCGTAAAGGTTCAAGCCGTTTTGATTCAAGCGAATCAATATATGTAAAGGAAGAGCCCAGGAAGGTTGAGGTGAAACAGACAGCACCTGAGCCAAAGCCGGAACCGGCAATTGTTGTCAGGGAAGAAAGAGTTACCCCTATTGGTCAGACTGGCCCCAAGGGTAAATACTATATTATTATTGGTTCATTCCAGGTTTTGGACAATGCCCGTCGATTCAGTAATGACTTGACTAATGAAGGATTTTCTCCAATACTATTGGAAAGCGAACATGGATTTTTCCGTGTTTCTGTTGCTTCATTTAACGATGAACTGGATGCACGTTCAAGACTTGCACAGATCCGTAGCCAATATCCTAAGTATAATGACGTTTGGTTGCTGATCAGCCTCTAACCCCCATTACCCCTTAACGAAGGTGTTTTTATTAACTACAGTAATATGTACAAACCGGTAAATCTTGCGAAGGATGTTTTTTATGTAGGCGTTAACGACCGCCGTACACATTTGTTTGAGAATATGTGGCCACTTGAACGAGGGGTGGCATATAATTCATATCTGATCACCGATGAGAAGGTGGCTTTGATTGATGGAGTAGAAATAGGACAGGTAGAGCGTTTCCTGAAAAAGATCAGGGCAGTACTGGGTGAGAGACCAATCGACTATCTGGTGATCAATCATATGGAGCCTGATCATGCAGGTGCAATACAAATTCTCAGGGAATTATATCCCGATATGAAGCTGGTCGGAAACAAGAAGACCATACCGATGATTGACGGGTATTTTGGATTTAGTGACAATTGTATAGAAGTAGACGAGGGCAGTAAACTGGAGCTTGGAAATCACACCCTTCAGTTTTTTATGATACCCATGGTTCACTGGCCTGAGACCATGGTGACCTACCTGTTGGAAGAGCAGATTCTGTTCTCGGCCGACGCATTCGGAAGCTTTGGAACCCTTGACGGTGGCATCTTTGACGATGAGATGAACTTTGATTACTTCAAGGATGAGATGCGCAGGTATTATTCCAATATAGTTGGTAAATATGGAAGCCCAGTACGTAAGGCTTTGGAAAAGCTTGCCACACTTGATATAAAGATTATAGCTGCTACCCATGGTCCGGTGCTTCGTACACATATAGCTGAAGTGCTGGATATGTACAATCGTTGGAGCAACTACATGGGCGAGGATGGAGTTGTGATAGCTTACGCATCTATGTACGGACATACTGAAGAAATGGCCGAGGTGATTGCTCGCGAGATTGCAGAACAGGGTGTCAGATCTATAAGGATGTATGATGTCTCTAAGACTCATCCATCCTATATTATTTCAGATATTTTCAAGTACAACAGTTTGATACTTGGAAGCCCCACTTACAGCAACGGGTTGCATCCCAATCTGGAGTCATTGGTAAACAAGCTGGAGACCATAGGTATTCCGCAACGTAACTTTGGTTTCTTTGGTAACTTTACCTGGGCCGGAGCTGCTGTTAAGAGACTTCAAGGCTTTGCCGAGACTTCCGGATGGAAGGTCGTGGGAGTTCCCGTTGAAGAAAAGCATGCCCTTAAGAGTAGCAAGTATGAAGCTTGCAGGGAACTTGGAAGGGCTATGGCAAGTGTTGTTAAAAACGGAAAATGAAAGAGTTAGCACCATACTTTCTACCAGTATTTTGCACGATGGCTTTTGCCATCGTGCTTACAATACTGTTTCTGCGCCAGGAAAACAAGAAGCGCAGGCATGAGTTGAGGTTGAACGAAAGTCTGGAGCTGATGCGACTTAGATTTCAGGCCTATGAGAGGCTTATTCTGCTAATGGAGCGTCTAAAACCTGAGGCCCTTGTTCTTCGTGAACAGAAGCGAGGTCTTACCACATTGCAGTTTCAGACCCTGCTTCTGAAGATAATTCGTCAGGAGTTTGACCATAATATAGCAATGCAGCTTTATGTGGATGACAAGACCTGGACTAGGGTCAAAGCTGCAAAGGAAGCACTTGTCAAACTGATTAATACAACCGCAACAGGAATAGCCAATAATGCCTCTGCACTTGAGTTGAGCCGGCAGATTATTGAAGGTGCCGGTGGAGAAACCATCCTGTATTTCAATAATGCGATTGCCGCTATCAGGGAAGAGATGAACAAGCTGTACGGTAAGTAAAGCTTAGCTTAAGCTGCGGATTATTTTATGCAGAGGCCTAATGCCTTTAAAATCAGTGTCTATCTGAGAAGGTCAAAGTCTATCTCTTCCTGCTGAGCCTCCGACAATCTTGAATCCTCACACTTAACGGTACGTCCCGGATACTTCTTGATAAGGTTGTAATTGTGCGTAGCCATTATCACAGCCTTGCCATCATCATTCTTACAGATCTTATGAAGGAGCTGCATCAGTTCGTCCGATGTGTCGGGGTCTAGATTGCCTGTCGGCTCATCTGCCAGGATAAGGTCTGGTTTATTGAGAAGAGCCCTTGCAATAGCAATACGCTGCTGCTCACCACCAGATAGTTGGTGGGGCATTTTGTATCCCTTGTGTACCATGTCCACCTCTGAGAGTACTTCCCTGATGCGATGGTCCATTTCTACCTTGTTCTTCCAGCCAGTTGCTTTCAGCACGAATAGGAGGTTGTCGTACACATTCCTGTCGGAAAGAAGTTGAAAATCCTGAAATACGATACCCATCCTTCTGCGGAGGAAGGGGACCTGTCTGGTTTTAAGTTTTCTCAGGTCAAAACCGACGGCAAATCCCTCTCCTTCGCGAAGAGGGATTTCACCATACAGTGTTTTTAAAAGGCTTGACTTTCCACTACCGACACGACCTATCAGGTACATAAACTCGCCGGGTTTAAGTGCAAACTCTACATCTTTCAGGATAATATGTTCATCCTGCCTCACGAGCACATTGCTAAGGCTAACCAAATAACCCTGGTCGTTTACGGCAGGTATCTTCTCCTTTGACATTTCGGGGCTTTACTTTTATTAATTATTTCAGTTTTGCAAGCGCTTCTTTCATCCTTGTAAGACCTTTCCTTAGGTTTTCGTCGGATGTCGCAAAGGAAATACGCAGACAGTTGGGTTCACCAAAAGCCACACCAGTAACCGTTGCTATAAGCGCATGTTCAAGTAGATACATTGTCAGTTCGGTAGCATCCTTGATAGTTGTCTTACCATCAGACTTCCCAAAATAGTAGCTCACGTCGGGGAAGAGGTAGAAAGCCCCTTCGGGAACGAAAAACTTCAGTCCGGGGATGTCTTTTACGATGTCAACAACGATATCACGACGGCGTTTGAAAGCTTCACACATCTTGATTGACTCATCCAGAGGACCTTCATAAGCAGCAAGAGCAGCTCTCTGGGCTATACTTGATGCAGCAGAAGTCAGCTGGCCCTGGATTTTAACACAAGCTTCAGCAATATCTACAGGAGCAGCAGTAAAACCGATACGCCATCCGGTCATTGCATAGCCTTTTGACACCCCGTTGATAATAATGGTTCTTTCGAGCATACCAGGGAAGGAAGCTATTGATACCGGTTTTCCGGAGAATGAGATCAACTCGTAAATCTCATCTGATATAACTTTGATCTGTGGATGCTTCCTGATAATATCAGCCAGTTTTTCAAGTTCCTCAGCAGAGTAAACAGCACCTGTAGGGTTGGATGGTGAGTTTAACATGAGCAGCTTGGTTTTTGGCGTGATAGCCTTTTCAAGCTGTTCGGGAGTTATCTTGAATGACTGGTCAATACTGGTTCTTACTATCACAGACTTACCTTCACACAGGGTTACTATATCCATGTAGGTAGCCCAGAAGGGGGAGGGTATAATTACTTCGTCACCATGATCAACAACGGCAAACATGGCATTAAACAATGCCTGCTTTGCACCTGTGGAAATCACAATTTGTGACGGAGCATATGTTAGTCCGTTTTCTCTTAATAATTTATCCGAAATAGCCTTTCTAAGGTCCTGGTATCCCGGAATTGGGGGGTAGTGGCTGTAGTTGTCATTGATAGCCTGAATGGCCGCATCTTTGATATGCTGTGGCGTATCAAAGTCGGGTTCACCAATACTAAGGCTGATTACATCCAGTCCTTTTGCTTTAAGGTCTCTACTGCGTTGTGCCATCAGGAGGATCTCAGGTTCCGCCAGATTTCTTACTCTTTGTGCGATTGTTTCCATAAAAAGATGTCTTCTCTAGGCTGGTTTTAACATGGTTATAGGGTAACACCGGGGCATTGTAGTATATCCAATCGTTAAAATTATGACAGAATAAAACTAAAACCCGGCACGAAGTTCAAAAATACAATTTTTTTCGGATGAACAGCGCTAATCTGAAAATTTGAACCGACTGTTGTTCGCTTATGTTGTATAACAACCTTTTTTTGCGCTGGTTTTTATGGTTTTGGTGACTTTTAATCCCTACTTTTGTAGGCATTATTTGAAAAATTTAACTGAAATGAAGCCGACACATATTGAGCACATTGGAATTGCAGTAAAAAGCCTCGATGAGGCAATACCTTATTATGAAAAGGTACTTGGGCTGGAGTGCTATGCAGTTGAGGAGGTAGCAGACCAGAAAGTAAAGACTGCCTTTTTTATGGTAGGTCAGACAAAAATCGAATTGCTTGAATCAACAGATCCTGAAGGTCCTATTGGAAAGTTTATTGAAAAGAAAGGTGAAGGAATTCACCACATTGCTTTTGCAGTAGAAAATCTGAAGGAAGCATTAACTGCAACAGCCGAAAAGGGAGTTAAACTCATTGACCAGGAACCACGTAAGGGTGCTGAAGGACTTAATATTGCCTTTTTACATCCCAAGTCCACTTTTGGTGTATTGACCGAGTTGTGTGAACATCCTGAGGAGTAATTACGTTTGTTGTCTGAAAATTAATAACTAACTAATTCTGTTTCATTATGTCAACGACTCAGGATAAGATTCAGAAACTGATCGATCAGCGTGCAAAGGCAAGGCTGGGAGGTGGTCAGGATAAGATCGATTCGCAACATGCTAAGGGCAAGTTTACAGCCCGTGAACGTATTGAGTTACTTTTGGACGAAGGAAGCTTCGAAGAGTTTGATATGTTTGTAACTCACCGCTGCACCAACTTCGGAATGGAGAAAAACAAGATTCTTGGTGATGGTGTAGTTACCGGACACGGTACTATCGATGGAAGGATAGTATATGTGTTCTCACAAGACTTTACTGTTTTCGGAGGATCTCTTTCAGAGACCTTTGCACAGAAGATTTGTAAGGTGATGGACATGGCCATGAAAGCAGGTGCACCGGTTATCGGTATCAATGATAGTGGTGGTGCCCGTATTCAGGAAGGTGTAACATCACTTGCCGGATATGCTGAAATCTTCCAGCGTAATATCATGGCATCCGGTGTAATTCCACAGATTTCAGCCATCTTTGGACCATGTGCCGGAGGTGCAGTTTATTCACCAGCATTGACTGACTTTATTATGATGACTGAGGACAACAGTTATATGTTTGTTACTGGTCCTAAGGTCGTTAAGACAGTTACCGGTGAAGATGTAACAACTGAAAATCTTGGTGGTGCACAAGTACATGCTACCCGTAGTGGTGTATCTCACTTCATGCTTGAGAATGAGGAGGAAGGTCTGCTGCTTATCCGTAAGCTGCTCTCTTATCTGCCACAAAACAATCTGGAAGAAGCTCCATTGGTAGAGTGCTTTGACCCAATCGACAGGATTGATGATTCACTCAATACTATTATCCCGGATAATCCCAACCAGCCATACGATATGAAGGAAGTTATCTACACAATCGTAGATGACGGGGAATTTCTGGAAGTACACCGCAACTATGCAAAGAACATCATTGTAGGTTTTGCCCGTATGGGTGGAGCTTCTATTGGAATTGTGGCTAATCAGCCCAACTTCCTGGCTGGTGTTCTTGACTGCGACGCATCTAGAAAAGCTGCACGTTTTGTGCGTTTCTGCGATGCTTTCAATATTCCTATACTTACCCTTGTTGACGTACCAGGATTCTTGCCAGGTACAGGCCAGGAGTATTCAGGTATCATCACTCATGGTGCCAAACTGATGTTTGCGTATGGTGAGGCTACTGTTCCCAAGGTTACAGTTACATTACGTAAGTCGTACGGAGGTGCCCATGACGTAATGAGCTGTAAGCAACTGAGAGGTGACCTTAACTATGCATGGCCAACAGCCGAAATTGCTGTAATGGGTGCATCAGGTGCTATTGAAGTATTGGAAGGTCGTGCAATCACTAAGATTACTGATCCTGAGGAGCGTGCTAAGTATATAGCAACAAAAGAGGAGGAATATAAAGAAGCGTTTGCCAATCCCTATCAGGCTGCTTCTTATGGTTATATTGACGATGTGATTGAGCCCCGCAATACCCGTTTCAGGGTTATCAGGGCTTTCAAGAGCTTACAAACAAAGAAGCTTACCAATCCTCCCAAGAAACATAGTAATATTCCTTTATAATTCATTAATACCGTACCATGCGGCAGTTGCCGGATGGTACGGATTTTCAGAACACTTAAACATTTTTGAGTATGAACCTGGATTGGGCGGATGTGTTTGTCATAGCACTCGTAGGCTATGCTATAGTTTTTTGTGTGCTGGCATTACTTGTGATTATTTACAAGAACATTCCGAAATTTATTGACTTTCAAGCGAAACGCAAGCTCAGGAGGCAGGGTAAGACAACAGAGGATCATTCTATAGAAAAAATGCCTGCTGAAGTAAATGTTGCAATTGCACTTGCTTTGTCCCTGTATCTTACTCCAAGCCATGATGAAGAAAGCCATATCATTACAATAAAGAGAGTTTCACGTACATATTCTCCATGGAATTCGAAGATATATGGAGTAAGTGGTGTGTTCTCCCGATAAAACGTATTTGACATTATGAAGAAGTTTGATTTTACAATAAACGGCAATAGGTATGCTGTTGATATCAAGGATATAGAGGATAACATAGCTCAGGTTGAGGTCAACGGTACTATTTATGAGGTTGAGATACACCGAGAAGTAAAGCAGTCTAAAACCCCCAGACTGATGCGTCCGGCCGTTAAGCACAGCTATGGTGAGGAAGCATTCAAGAAGAAAGAAGGAGTTACACCTGTGGTAAAAGCTCCACTACCTGGTTCTGTACTTAGAATTAACGTTAAGGAAGGGGATGAGGTTAACAGGGGTGATATTCTTCTTGTGATGGAAGCCATGAAGATGGAAAACAATATTTACTCTGAATTAAAGGGTCGTATTAAGTCCATAAAGGTACAACCTGGACAGACTGTGCTTCAGGGTGATATATTGATGGAGATTGAATAAGACATTAAAAGACAGCGTCGTGAAAAGGTTTTCTGCTTTATATACATTTTTAGCATTAATATTCGTATTGTTTGTTCCCCTGATGCATGTTGATGCGCAAGCAGTTGCGTCATCAGGAGGAGGACTTGCATCCTTTCTGGATGGTTTTGGTGGTTTTCTTCAGGAAAGCGGCTTTTATAATGCTACCTGGGGTAATATTTTGATGATCTGCGTCGGACTTGTCCTGATTTATCTGGCTATTCAGCATGGTTTTGAACCACTTCTGCTGGTTCCCATCGGTACCGGTATTATAATTGGAAATATTCCGATTCAGCTTGATGGTGCTGCTGCAATTGGTATTGATCAGGAGGGTTCTGTATACTATTTTCTGAATCAGGGTGTTAAATTAGGGATCTATCCCTCTCTGATCTTTCTTGGAATTGGAGCAATGACGGACTTCTCTTCGCTGATCTCCAATCCACGACTAATGCTGCTTGGAGCAGCTGCCCAGTTTGGTATCTTCGGAACCTTTATTGGTGCCTATGCTTTGGGCTTTCCGGTAAACGAAGCTGCTGCAATTAGTATAATAGGTGGTGCTGACGGTCCTACAGCCATCTTCTCAGCATCCATGTTGGCTCCCCACCTGTTGGGTAGTATCGCGATCGCAGCATACTCATATATGGCATTGGTTCCTGTAATACAGCCTCCGGTAATGAGACTGCTCACTTCAAAGAAGGAGCGTCTAATAAGGATGAAGCCTCCTCGTGCGGTTACCAAGACTGAAAAGATATTATTTCCACTTATAGGGTTGATAATGACCACATTTATTGCACCCAGTGCATTGTCATTGCTTGGTATGTTGTTCTTTGGAAACTTATTGAAGGAGTCAGGTGTAACCAACAGACTTGCTGAAACTGCACGAACTTCGATGACTGACATTGTTACTATACTTTTAGGTTTATGTGTTGGTGCATCTACAAGTGCAGCCAAGTTCCTGACCACAGATTCAATTAAGATCTTTTTGCTTGGTGCAGTGTCTTTTGCAATTGCTACAGCCGGTGGTGTTATAGTTGCCAAGATTATCAACCTTTTCCTTAAGGAAGATAACAAGATCAACCCACTTATCGGAGCAGCCGGTGTGTCTGCCGTTCCTGCAAGTGCAAGGGTAGCTCAGAATGAAGGTTTGAGGGAAGATAAGTCAAACCACTTGCTGATGCATGCCATGGCACCAAACGTTTCGGGTGTTATCGGTTCTGCAGTGGCAGCCGGGGTTATGCTCAGCTTCCTATTGTAAGAAGAATAATGCAGCATGCCTCGAGGCATGCTGCAACTGTTTTATGAGGTTGTGAGATGCTGAGACGAATTAGAAATATGGATAAGTTCGTTCCGGCATTATTGCTTGTAATAGTAATTGCAAGTATTATTCCGGAACCTGCACAGCCGAGGGGTTTGCTTTCTCTCCACACTGTCGGAGATATAGGCATAACCCTTATTTTCTTTTTTTATGGTCTTAAATTGAACCTTGGTTCATTAAGGCAGGATTTGGGCAACTGGCACCTGCACATCTTGGTACAGGGAGCTGTCTTTATACTTTTCCCTCTGCTGGTTTATCCTTTTTACAAAGTATTTCACGAAGGGCCGTTTTCGTTGCTTTGGCTTGGTGCTTTTTTTCTTGCTGCCTTGCCTTCTACTGTTTCCTCATCTGTTGTGATGGTTTCAATTGCCAGGGGCAATATCCCAGGTGCCATATTCAATGCAAGTGTTTCGAGTATGGCAGGTATATTTTTAACCCCAATGTGGATGGGGCTGGTTGGATCCTATGGCAGTGCTGGAGCCTCTGAGTTTGGTCCGGTGGTTCTGAAGCTGATCCTGCAGGTTCTGGTGCCAGTACTTGTTGGACTTTCATTAAACAGGTATTTTGGGCGTTGGGCACAGAGGAGAATGCGTTTTCTGAGGCTTTTTGATCAGAGCATTATACTTCTCACCGTTTACCTATGCTTTGCTGAGTCGTTTATGAACAAGCTTTTTTCAGGTACCGGAGTGCCTGAGATTATTATTATGGTCCTGCTCTCAGGGATATTATTTTTCATTGTCTTTGGGATAGTTTATTTTATTGCCGGACGCCTTCATTTCAGCAGGGAAGACAAGATTACTGCAGTATTTAGTGGTTCCAAGAAGTCCTTGATACATGGAACCGTTATGGCAGCCATTATTTTTAAGGACATGGGTGGAGTAGGGGTTATCCTTCTGCCCCTTATGGTTTATCATGCCCTGCAGTTGGTCCTAAGTGGCATTATTGCAAATAAATTTGCTGTCACTGCAAAATAGTATGGAGTAGCAGCCTGCAATAAACAAAGCGGGATTTGCTCTGTTATATTGCAAAACTTACCAAGGATAATGAACAGAGCCGACTACGGTATCCATAAATTGATTTCCATAGAGAATATTACCAGGACAGTTTTTAAGCTTCGATTTGAGCGAAATGGACTTGAATTTGTGCCTGGGCAACATATTAGTGTTGGACCGGAATCACTGGGCTATACACGTGAGTATTCGGTCTACAGTGGGGCAGAAGATCCCTGGCTTGAAGTCCTGGTTAAAGAAGTAATTGATGGATGGGTAAGTCCACAATTAAGACGGCTTCAACCGGGTGACGGTTTGATGGTTGAAGCACCACTGGGGTATTTCAGAATTGCCGGGAATATGTCAGGAAAGCACCTGTTTGTGGCAACGGGAACAGGAATAGCGCCCTTTCACAGCTTTGTAAGGACCTTTCCGGAACTTGACTATCACCTCATTCATGGAGTAACAGATGCCTCTGAGGCCTGTGAAAGGGATTTATATGGTAACAGGCTTACTCTTTGTACATCAAGAGCCGCAGATGGAAATTATCATGGTAGGGTTACTGCCTGGCTTGAAGATAATAAGCTGGATGTCTATGATCACTTTTACCTGTGTGGTAACCGCAAGATGATAAATGATGCCTTTCAAATATTGATGAGTAGAGGTATCAAAACTGACAATATCCATGCTGAGGCCTATTTCTGAAATCAGAAACTAGTTATGGCCATCTTGTACAGACATTTATCGTAGGTCGATTATTTCTACGCCGGGATGTTGTTCCTTTTTGAAGACAAACAGATCATCAGTCATTGGAGTATTAACCTCCATCTTTTTGATCTCCACAACGAAATTGGTACCATCCTTGCCCATTTGCTCCAGGCGTGCTGGTTGAAGAGTATCTCTGTATACGTACAGTTTGATACGTGAATATGGTTTATTTCTGTCTTCAGGAACCAGGTCAATGATATCGGCTACCTTTCCCTTGATAGTAGTCTCTCCAACATGGCGGTAACGAAAACCTTGCTCGTGGATAGTAAATACCTTTGAAGGATCCAGTTCGTCATCAGCTACCATATCGGCATCTGAGATATTAACCTCATTAGCATCAACAAGATAGACCCACAAGGTAGTACCATCAAAATAGCTTTCCGCATCCATTACTGAAATCTTATACTTATTCCCTTTAAGGGAGATACTGCCATCATGAGTTTCTGATGTTTTTGTTTGCAAATCTTCAATTTTCAATGCAAAATCAGCCTTAATGGTCTTGTAGCCCTTAGTCTTTTCAGAGACCTTGTCAAGTATGGTCTTGGCCTTGGCCACATCCGGATCCTGTGCGAGAACGGAGAGTGTCAGAACAGATAGTATTGAGATTAAAAGAGTTCTTTTCATAATGTGCGCTTGTTTTTGATATCCCACTAACATAAAAGCTTCAGCAGTTATGTAGCAATTAACGTTCCAAAATTATTGCTGTCTATTGCTGAAGGGATTTGAATATTCTTTCAAGTTCCAAATCATCCGAAACCAGTACCTGGCGTGCCTTGCTTCCTTCGAATGGTCCCACAACCCCTGCTGCTTCCAACTGGTCGATAATCCTTCCTGCACGATTATAGCCTATTGAAAAGCGTCTTTGGATAAGGGAAGTTGAGCCGGATTGGTTTGCTACCACTATACGAGCAGCTTCCTCAAAGAAGGGGTCTCGCTTACTTAAATCCACATCACCTACCTCCTGAGAAGCACCCTCACCGATATATTCGGGCAAAAGATGTGCAGTGGAGTAGCCCCGCTGAGAACCAATAAAGTCGGCTATTACCTCGACTTCCGGAGTATCTACAAAGGCACACTGAACACGGATAAGATCACTGCCCTGAGAGAATAGCATGTCGCCTCGTCCAATAAGGTGGTTGGCACCAGGAGAATCGAGGATGGTACGGCTGTCTATCATGGAAGCAACCTTGAATGCAATCCTTGTTGGGAAGTTGGCCTTGATAACACCGGTAATGATATTGGTAGATGGTCTTTGAGTAGCAATAATCATGTGGATACCAACGGCACGAGCCAACTGGGCTATCCTTGCGATAGGCAGTTCCACTTCCTTTCCGGCAGTCATAATAAGGTCGGCAAACTCATCAATTACAACTACAATATAAGGCAGGAAACGGTGTCCCTTTTCGGGGTTGAGTTCGCGCTTGGTAAACTTATGATTGTACTCCTTAATATTTCGTGTGTGAGCCTTTTTGAGAAGGTCGTAGCGTTCCTCCATCTCAATTGTTAGGGAGTGGAGAGTGTTGACAACACGTTGAACGTCAGTAATGATTGGTTCCTCCTCATCCGGCATTTTGGCAAGAAAATGACGCTCTATCTTGCTATATATCGTAAGCTCTACTTTCTTGGGGTCAACGAGTACAAACTTTAGCTGCGACGGATGCTTTTTGTAAAGCAAAGATGTTATAATCGCGTTAAGGCCTACAGACTTACCTTGTCCTGTTGCACCTGCTACAAGAAGGTGGGGAGCCTTTGTAAGGTCGAATACAAAGGTCTCATTGGATATGGTTTTACCAAGAGCAACCGGGAGTTCAAACTTGGCGTTCTGGAACTTTTTGGAGCTTAATATGCTCTTCATTGAAACGACTGCCGGTTCGGAATTTGGAACCTCTATACCGATAGTTCCCTTTCCAGGAATAGGAGCAATAATCCGGATGCCCAGAGCTGATAGCGATAGGGCTATATCATCCTCCAGGGATTTAATCTTGGAGATACGAATACCAGGCATTGGAACTATCTCGTAGAGGGTAACGGTAGGACCAACAGTAGCCTTGATACTCTTGATTTGTATTTTGTAATCCTCCAGGGTCTTAACAATCTTGTTTTTGTTGTATATCAACTCATCCTCAGTCACCTGAGTATCCTTGTCGCTATAATCATTCAAAAGGTCGAGAGACGGCAGCTGATATGAAGACAGATCAAGAGTTGGGTCATAATCACCAAGAGGTGTGTTGCCTGTAACAGGAATAGTTTCCTCTGATGCGGCTTTCTCAATCTTTAGTTCCACATGAGTGTCGGGCTCTTCATCAGTAACAAATTCTCTTTTGGGTGCAACGGGTTGAACCAGTATTTCAGTTGCCGGAGTATTTTTGATAACCTGGTCTTTCTTTGTCCTATCCTCCAAGCTTATTATCTTTTCAAAACTGCCTTCCGCGTCTTGCCCGGTTTCCTCAGATTCTTGTTTGCTTTCAACTTTATGGATTGGAAGTTTTCCTTCAAGGCCCAGCTTCTTGCCCATAAAAGGAATGAAGTTGTCAAAGTTGACAGCCAGATAGGAAATAAGGCTTACCAGAATCACCAGGATAGTACCTACACTACCAATAGAAGATCTAAGCCAGCTGCTGATAAAATAACCGTGAGCTCCACCAAAAAGGAGGTATCTGTCATCGGCAAAACTCAAGAAAATAAAGCCCAGAGTAACGGAAAACCAGATCGTAATTAGGCTGGCATGCAGGAAGGTACGGCGCAGAGGCATAACCCTGGCACCTAGCATTCGGAGTCCGCTGATAAAGAACAGGAATATAATGGAACATGAGGCTATACCAAACCAGTCATTAATAATGGTATCTGCTATCCAGGCTCCAAACTTACCGGCAAGATTCTCAACCTTAATAGAAGAGTCAAATAATAGGTCAGATAATGGAAGATCAAATTTGCTCCGGTCGGCATAACCGGTTCCGAAAAAAGAAATATAGGCCAACGCCAGATACACCGAAAAGCCTATGGTCATCAATCCAAAGATGAATCTCCACTTGTAATGTCTTAAACCCGAAATTGCTGAAGTTATAGTTTTGTTACCTTTTTTGCCTGTTCCGGATTTCTTCCTTTGTTTGCCACTCATGTCAGTAATTTGAGGTCTAGAGACAAAAATAATAAAACTAGCGGGCTGCCCGTTAGATAATCAACGGAAAGTTATCCACACTTATTTTAGACGGGTGAAACTATCTGCTTATTACGGAGTCAATAAGCGCCTGGATCTCTGTGATGGAAGACACCTCATAGTTGGCTGGCACATCGAAGATCTCACGGGGATGTGCCTCGCTGACAACGGAGATAGCCTCAAGGTGCAGTTGCATACCCTGGTAGAGAACATCAAACTCGAGCATGATGCCAGGTATCTCGCTAAATGGAGTATTGCGGTTGGGTTCCTCTACACCTAATTGGTCTGTATACCATATTGATAGCTCCTGTACATCATTTCTTCCCGTGAAATACACAGCCTTTTTACAATCAAAGCCGGCAATACTCTTAACAGAGTCATTAATAAAACTGAGTCTGTCAGGACTGAAGGCCATGAAGGGAAGTACGAAGGCATCACCAGAGGCTGGAACAACCATTCTCTTCTCTAACAGTTTCAGAAGGGCAAAGGTACTATCAGGATTGTTTCCAAATATAAATTCAAGCTTGTATAGGTTGAGTTTGTTTTTAAACTCAGACTTTTGGCGGGTGCCTTCAAAGGCCGTTTTCATCTCCGAGGGGAAAAGGAAGGACATAGGGTTGGCATCAACAGAGGCAGGATATGTAATTCTATATGTTATGGTGCCTGAGCAGATTCCTGAGTAAGCAGCCTTCTTATCTATAAGCCCACATCCTTCTACAAAAAAGGACAGGGGCAGAAGCAGCATAATAGTTTTGATGAGGCTGTTTGAACTCATACTAAGTACCAAATAGTATTAATTATCACAATTTTGGGCACCTAAACACAAAGAACTATTCGAATTTTCATTTCAGGTATACGAAGATAGTTATCTTTTATATTGTGCTTATCGAAGGAGTAATTCTTTTATCCCCGTAAAACTAGTGTCTGTCAAAAAAAAGGCTATTTTAGTCTTTAACTTAACAGAAATGTAAGATTATGACCCTTCTCGGCAGGAATCTATTAACAATTTTTGACCTAAGCTCATCCGAGGTTATGTATCTGCTTGATCTGGCAGTCAGGCTCAAGCAGATGAAGAAACAAGGAGAAGTGACAGATTGTCTTAAAGGTAGAAATGTAGCTCTGATATTTGAGAAGACATCTACCAGGACGCGCTGTGCTTTCGAGATTGCAGTTTCCGATCTTGGAGGCAATGCAATGTATCTTGGACCCGGTGACACACAACTTGGTCACAAGGAATCGTTTAAAGACAGTGCCAGAGTCTTCGGGCGTATGTTTGATGCCATCGAATACCGAGGTTTTGATCACTCCCGGATAGAGACACTTGCCCGATACTCGGGTATTCCTGTTTGGAATGGTCTGACAGACCAGCATCACCCTACTCAGTTTCTAGCCGACCTGATGACTATCAGGGAGCATTGCAAAAAACCATTGGAGCAGGTAAGCATTGCCTATCTGGGTGATGCCCGCAATAATGTGGCAAATTCCCTGCTTGAAGGAGCAGCACTGATGGGTATGGATATAAGGATGGTAGGGCCGGAACAGCTTCATACTGATACGGAGATTCTCAACAGATGCCTTGCTGTTGCACGTAAGACCGGAGCACGAATTAGTATAGGAACTGACATTGAGAAGGGTGTAACTGGAGCGGATTTTTTATATACTGATGTGTGGGTATCAATGGGTGAACCAGAAGAGGTGTGGAAAGAAAGAATAGAGATTCTGCGTCCATACAGGGTAGATGCCAGGCTTATGTCATTGACAGGCAATAAGGATGTTAAGTTCCTGCACTGCCTACCGGCCTATCATGACAGGGACACTTATGTTGGTGAAAAGATCTTTCTTGATTACGGACTTGATGGAGTTGAAGTTACTGATGAAGTTTTTGAATCTGAAGCTTCAATAGTTTTCGATCAGGCAGAGAACAGGTTACATACTATTAAGGCTGTTATGGCAGCCTGCTTTGGGAATATGTAGGGTGAAAATTTTTCGTGCTTGAGCACGAAAATGTGATAATTTCAATAATATTGTCGGCATTTGATTTTGAATTGAAGGTAAATGAGGCTATTTTCGCATATTAATTCAATATAGTAAATAGCTTTTGGCATCAATGACATAACCATGCTTGACTTATTATATATTCCCAAAGACTACAAGTCGCCTCTGGATTTAAAACAGACAGAGCACGCCATAACTATAATCAAAGATTCATTTCAGACCTTTTTGTCAGCCGAGCTAAGGCTGAGAAGGGTAACTGCACCTCTTTTTGTGCTCAAAGGTACGGGTTTGAATGATGACCTGAATGGCACTGAAAAACCTGTGACATTCCCGGTTCATGGAATGAACGGCAGAGAAGTGGAGGTCGTTCACAGTCTTGCCAAATGGAAGCGGATGATGCTGGCAGATTACGATGTTGAACCGGGCTTTGGAATCTATACAGATATGAACGCGATTCGTCCGGACGAGAATCTGGATAATACACATTCCATATATGTGGACCAGTGGGACTGGGAGCAGCATATTACTGAAAAGGAGAGGAACCTTAACTACCTGAAGAAAGTGGTCAGGGGAGTGTATGAGGTAATGAAGCGTACCGAGTTTGTGGTTTATGAGAAATATCCCACGATACGTCCTATTCTGCCAGAGGAGATTACCTTTATTCATTCCGAGGAACTGCTTGCTATGTATCCAAACCTTAGTTCCAAAGAACGTGAGGATGCAATTACGAGGAAGTATGGAGCAGTTTTCATCATTGGGATTGGAGGGAAGTTGTCAAACGGGGAGCCTCATGATGGCAGGGCACCTGACTATGACGACTGGAGTACACCAACTGAAAACGGATACAAGGGACTCAACGGGGATATCCTGTTGTGGAACCCCATTCTTGGGAGAGCTTTTGAGATTTCATCGATGGGTATCAGGGTAAACTCGGAGGTGCTAAGGCAGCAGCTGCAAGAAAGAGGGCAGGAGCACAGGTCTGAACTGATGTTTCACCGACGTCTGCTAAATAACGAACTTCCACTCAGTATTGGAGGAGGAATTGGCCAGTCAAGGTTATGTATGTTTTTCCTACGCAAAGCCCATATTGGCGAGATACAGGCAAGTATCTGGCCTGAAGAAATGAGGGATATCTGCAGTAAGAACAATATTTTTCTGGTATAAAACTCAGTTATTTTTAGAATATTTGCATATGCTTTGCCGCGAGGCAAAGCATATTGTTTTTTTATGTTTATCTTTTTGTAAATCAATTAACTGACGATGGCTGCAAAACAGTTGAATGAATATCTTGTCCTGGTCCACAGACTTGGAGTCTCAATGTTTGTCTTTACTCTGTGTAGGATTGGCTTCTATCTGTTTAATGTTGATTTCTTCCCAAATGTAGATTGGAATGGGTTTCTTGTGATTATGAGAGGCGGGTTGATGTTTGACCTGTGTGCAGTATTGTACCTGAATATGTTGTACATACTGCTAAGTTTGATTCCCTTCAAAGTCAAGTTCAGCAACTGGTATCAAATCGCCCTGAAGTCAATCTATATGCTTACAAACGGAGTAGGATTGGCAGCCAATGTCAGTGACTTTATTTACTACCGCTTTACGTTGAAGCGTACTACCTGGAGCGTGTTTGAGATATTCAAGAACGAGGAGAATATGGGCACCCTTTGGTTTCGATTTATATTGGACTACTGGCCTGCGTTCTTGTTTTGGATAGCAATGATGGTATTACTGTTTTACCTGAACAGCCGTGTCAAACCCAAGCCATTTCCTATTAAGTCAAATTGGCTATATGCACTTTGCTCCCTGGGATTTCTTGCTTTGTTTTCTGCCTTTACAGTGGCCGGAATTCGTGGAGGATTCAGGCACAGCACCCGACCAATAAACATGAGCCATGCAGGCAAGTTTGTTGATTCACCTGAGGAAATGGCCATAGTCCTGAATACTCCATTTTGTATGATAAGGACCATAGATAAGAAAACATTTGAACCGGTACATTACTATCCTGAAGATCAGATTGAAGAGATCTATACTCCGGAGTATTGCCTTACGGCCACAGATTCAACATTCAACAAGATGAATGTGGTAGTTATAATACTGGAGAGCTTTAACCGGGAGCATTCAGGCTATCTGAATCCCCATCTGGATAATGGAAATTACCAGGGCTACACCCCATTTCTGGATTCGCTGATGCAGGAATCGCTGACCTTTGGAAATTCCTTTGCCAACGGCAGGAAGTCAATTGATGCCATGCCATCAATACTTGCTTCATTTCCTGCACTGGTACAGCCATATGTGACCTCTCAGTATGCTTCAAATAAGATAAGTGGTCTTCCGGGTTTGCTGATAGAACAGGGTTATCATACCTCATTCTTCCATGGAGCCCCGAATGGCTCCATGGGTTTTGACGCTGTGGCTCGCCTGCTGGGCTTTGAGAAATATTACGGGATGACTGAGTTTGGTGACAACTCCCAATACGACGGATACTGGGGTATCTGGGACGAGCCATTCTTTCAGTTTTTTGCCGAGACCCTGGGTACCTTTGAGGAACCTTTTATGAGTACACTGTTTTCAGTTACCTCACACCATCCATTTCAGGTTCCCAAAGAATATGAAAATGTATTTCCAAAGGGAACACTTCCGCTGCACAGGTGTGTGGGTTATACGGATATGGCACTGAGACGCTTTTTTGAAAAGGTTAGTAAGGAGCCATGGTATGAGAATACAATCTTTGTAATTACTGCCGACCATAGTGTGCCATCGCACTATGATGAGTACAAGACTAATGTTAACGGTTTTGCCATACCCATTATATTCCATGCTCCAGGTCTGGGATTGAAAGGGTTGAGCCAGAAGCTAGCTCAGCAAACTGATATCCTACCGAGCCTAATGCACTTGCTCAACTATGACGGAACCTTTATAAGCTTTGGCAGCAGCCTGTTTGATGACAGCAAGGATGACCGGCGCTATGTACTCAACTATACAAACGAGTCTTACCAGTTTATAATGAACGGCAAGGTGCTGTATTTTGACGGTAAGAAACTGATTGCATTTTATGATTTGGAGCAGGATCCGCTACTGACCAACAACCTGTTGGGCAAGGCTCCGGAACCAGAGGAAGAGCTGATGTTAATGAAAGCAATAATACAACAATACAGCAACCGGATGATTGAGAATAGGCTAACTATTTTAAAATGAACTAAAAAACCGAAATACCTGTAATTTTAGGGGATTAACACAAGCAACAAATCTTGTTACTTTTTAACATTTTATCATAAAAAATGCGGGTTTTGGGTCAATTTTTTTGCTTGTATATTTGGAAGACACTATAAATACTCTATATTTGTGAAGGTAAGATTAAAAACCATAGTTTTTAACCCTAAAATTTAATAACTATTATGAACAAAGCTCAATTAATTGATGCAATCGCCGCGGAATCCGGTTTAACCAAGGCTGATTCAAAAAAAGCTTTAGATGCTTTCTTAAAAGTTACCAGCGAAGGTCTTAAGAAAGGCGATCGCATTACTTTAGTAGGATTTGGCTCTTTTTTAGTGTCTGAGAGAAGCGCACGCACAGGTCGTAACCCACAAACCGGAAAAGAGATTAGGATTCCTGCAAAGAAAGTAGTAAAATTCAAAGCCGGTAGCGAGCTGAATGATTCAGTAAACTAAGCGATGCTTAAAGAAAAAATGAAAAAAAGAGAGTTGTTTTGAAAATCAACTCTCTTTTTTTGGCACAAAAATTCTCCCTTCTCCGTATAATCTATTGCACCATTGGATGTATTCAGGAACTCCTGACCTGAAAAAAAATATGTATCCTTTGTTGTTTGTCATTTGTTTTTATTGCTTTATGGATAAAAATGGTATCTTCGTCATACCCTTAAACTGATATTTTGTATTTTTGGCCAAAATGATTGTATATGAATTGCATTGTAGTTGATGATGACAACTTTTCGGTTAGGATAATAGAAGAGTTTGTTAACCAGACAGAGGGATTAGCACTCCTGGGTACCTTTACGAATGCAATAGATGCTGTTAATTGGCTCAATAACAGCGAGAAAGAACCTGTGCATCTGATCTTCCTGGACATAGAAATGCCCGAGATGTCGGGTATCGAGTTTCTACGTGCATTGAATGTAATACCCCAGGTTATCATCTATTCATCTCAGGAAAAGTATGCTCTGGAGTCGTATGAGTATGATGTCACAGATTATCTGCTCAAGCCAGTTACCTACGCCCGTTTTATAAAGGCTGTTAACAGAGCCCGCGAGCGCTTTGAAAGAAAGGAGAATCCCGTAAAGCAAAGCACAGAGATCTTTATCAAGAACAACTCTTCACTTGTACGTGTCAAGTATGATGACATCCTTTGGATTGAGGCTCTTGAAAACTATGTTGTCGTCAATACATTCAAGGAGAAGTATACAATTCACTTTACCATGAAATCTATCTCAGATAAAATGCCCTCCGAGAGGTTTATGAGGATACACCGTTCTTATATCGTGAACTTCAGTAAGATAAGTGCAATAGAGGATAATTCGGTTATTATCAGAACTGAAAGTGGCAACAGGGTTATTCCGATTGGAAAATCGTACAAGGATAAGCTCCTGAATGATATTAATCTTATCACCAAATAAGTTAAGTTTAGAGAGATAAATAAAAAGGGGACAGCCTGCTAGCTGTCCCCTTTTTATTTATTGGTGCAATGCTTTTCAGCATTAATGTCCGTTTTTCGTATAACTTGCAAAGTCTCTGTGAGCCTTGATCAGGTTGACAAGGTGCAGCATCATACTTTGAGTTTCGTGTAGTATGCTAAGGTAAAGCATGCTTACCTTGGTACTTGTTTTTTCCTTTTTAATTCTCTTAAGCTGGTTCTTTCTCAAACCTCTGATAAAGTCAAGGGTTTCAGCTTGTGCACTCAGAACCTTGTTTATCTCCTTGAAATCTCCGGACTCAATCAGAGTCACAGCATCTTTCATTATATCTTCAATCTTCAGTCTGAGCGTATTGAGGTCAATCAGCTGATCTGTTGAGAATGGTTTGTGGTTGTTGTTAAGGTGTTCCCATGCGGGATTTGTCACAAACGTTAGACAGTGAGCTGTTTCCCGTAGGTAGTCAAGTACCTGAACATAGTAAAGGCTTGAATCGATATTCTCTTCCTGCAGACGTCGTACTGTCTTGTAGATATCATTACGCATCTTCTTGGATAGCAGGCTAAGGTCATTTACTTCCTTAGTGGTTTCCTTAAGTGTTTTTCTATCCTCAGCTTCAAAAGATGTTATAGTCTTGGCATAGTAGTCAGCAACTTTTTTCAGCACATCGCTAACATCTCTCCTGCATTTTTCAAGTACAGTTGCACCACCAATTTCACCATCTTCCTCAAAATCTGCAACTGTCAGAATTGCCTCATCTGCCTTCTTGCTTTTGCTTAATCTGTGGGATTTGGACAGCATAAAGAATACAAGAATAAGCAATGCCCCTATGGCCCAAAGTTTGCCGAAATAGACAGCCAATGCAACAAGGAAGGCAATAGTAAAAGCAGAGAAAGCAGTAAAGAACCAACCTCCAATAACTGATATCACACCGGTGATACGATAAACAGCGCTGTCACGGTCCCATGCTCTGTCGGCCAGGGAGCTACCCATAGCCACCATAAAAGTAACGTAGGTTGTAGAAAGGGGCAGTTTCAATGAGGTAGCACTTGCAATAAGGATACTTGCAATAACCAGATTGACAGAGCCCCTGAGAAGGTCAAAAGCCGGACCATCGTTTTTTGCATCCTTTGGCGGTTCAGGTAATTCAAATTGCTTATCAATGTAGTTTCTTACTCTGACTGGGACGAAGTTTGAAACAGACTTAGACATTGCAAGAAATCCTCTTACAAGAGAACGGGCAAAGAAAGAAGATCCAAAACGCTCATCCCCTTCAGATTGACGACCAAGGTCTACAGATGTCTTAACCACCTTCATGGCTTTCTTGGAAGTAAATAGTGTGGTAGCCATTATAAGACCTGCAATCAGAAGTATATAGGTCTCAGTTTTGACTGGTTCACCAAGCGCACCCATCAATAGAGTGTCCGGAGTAGCACCAGGGGTTGCAGCATAATATCTGTATGCATCAAGCCCTGCAAGAGGAACACCTATGAAGTTGACAAGGTCGTTACCTGCAAAAGCCATAGCAAGTGCAAAAGTACCTACCAGGATGGTAAACTTAAGAATATTGAATTTGAACAGAGAGTAAAGTATTTGAAGAATAAATGTCCATCCGACAAAGCTGTACACAAAAAACAACTTCTCATTAGCTTTAATTGTTGCCTTAAGTTCGGGAGTCATAAAGGAAGCTCCATCCACACCCTTGACGAGCAGGAAGTAGGTTGTGGCTGTAACTGCAAAACCACCCCATATTGCACCCAGGTACTTGAAACGTCTTTCGTAACGGAAAGAAAATACTACACGGGTAATAAACTGAATAATTGCTCCTGCTGTGAAAGAGATAACCACCGAAATAAGAATACCGGAGATTATGGCAAGTGATTTGGCAGAGTTGATATATTCACTAATTGGAATATCCGGATTATTGATTGATTTAATAAGAGCAACGCCAACTGCGGCACCAAGCAGTTCGAACACTATTGAAACGGTCGTTGATGTTGGCATCCCAAAGGCATTGAAGAGGTCCAGCAGTATCACATCCGTTATCATCACTGCAAGGAAAATTACCATTACCTCACGGAAGTAAAAAAACTCAGGGTGAAACATACTCTTTCTGGCTATTTCCATCATACCGCTTGAGAAGGCAGCACCGATGAATACTCCGGCTGAGGCTATACCCATAATAACATAGAAGGGGGCTGCTTTGGCTCCGACTGCCGAGTTAACAAAGTTGGCGGCGTCATTTGCTACACCTACGATGAGGTCAGAAATTGCAAGGAGGAAGATGATTACGATAAGAACTAAATAAATATTTTCCATTACAGTTTTATCGGTTTAGTAATAAATTCCGCTGTATTCTGTATTAAATTTGTCGGCAAAGCTAATTCCATATTCACAGAATATGTTTTTTCGTTTGTTAAGTCTACGTTAAGAAATTGCAAATGTAATGTAATATATGCCCGTAGGGCAATAGCTGAATGCTGTGATTTCAGGAGCTTAATGACTTTTGCTTGTCATGTAGAACAAAATACTAAGATTCTGATTGCGGACTAAGACTCCCGTATTTGTTGCAATCCTCTTATTTTTGCAAAAGGACTTTAGCCTCTCTGGTTTTTTTTAAGATATTTGTACAATGCTTTGGAAAGGAATATTTGACGGTATGTTGGTGGGGTTTTCTGCCTCAGTTCCGCTGGGACCTATAGGAGTACTATGTATACAGAGAACTCTTCAGAGAGGACGTTTGTCTGGCTTTATATCTGGCCTAGGCGCTGCTTCTTCGGATATTATTTATGCAGTTATAGCAGGCTTTAGTCTTTCATTTGTTGTAACCTTTATTGAGGAGCAGTTTTTTTGGATTCAGCTTATTGGCGGAATTATCCTTATCCTTCTCGGCCTGAATATCTATCGTTCCAATCCGGCCCAGCAACTCAGGCGACAAAGGCAGGGTACCAGCAAGACGAGCTATCTGCAGGATTATATATCCACCTTCTTACTTACATTTTCAAATCCTCTTGCTGTTTTTCTTTTTATAGCGTTCTTTGCCGGTTTTGGTGTAGTAACTTCAAATGTTGGGATATCAGGGCAGCTTTTACTGATATGCGGAGTTTTTTTTGGTGCAGCAACCTGGTGGTTGCTGCTGACCTCGATAGTAGGACTTTTCAGGAATGTGGTAAACCTCAGGCGCTTGTTCTGGATTAACCGTATTGCCGGTGCAACTATTATAATCCTGGTTCTGATTGGTGTCATTACCTGGACTATTCGGCATTTTTTGATAACTTAAATATATGCTTATGAGAAAAATTGGTTTGCTAATTTTCAGCGTTTTATTTCTTGCATTCCAGGTGAATGCAGAAGAGTTAAAATCCCCCCAATCTGTAGTTGTAGTTAGTTTTGATGTTAAAGATGGTGTTCCTGTTTACGGTGTTAAGTACAAAAACAAGGTCGTAGTAAAGGAAAGCCGCCTTGGACTTGAGCTTAGAGATGATGTAGCTCTTACAGGTGACTTTGAAGTTGTCTCAGTTGATCGCAGCAGTTTTGACGAGACATGGGAGCCCGTATGGGGTGAGTGGAGGACCATTCGCAACCATTACAATGAGATGGCAGTTACCCTGAAGCAGACAACTACTGATCGGCTTATGGTAGTTCGCTTCAGAGCTTTCGACGATGGAATGGGCTTTCGCTATGAATTTCCCGAACAGGAAAAGCTGAGTCACTTTGTTGTAAAGGAAGAGCGCACTCAGTTTGCTATGACCGGAAACCACATTGCCTACTGGATAGCCGGTGATTACGACACCCAGGAATACGATTACACTACATCGCGGCTTACCGAGATCCGTAGTTTGATGTCTTCTGCTATCAGTGATAATGCATCTCAAACTCCGTTTTCTGATACTGGTGTTCAGACAGCTCTGATGCTGAAAACAGACGATGGATTGTATATCAACCTGCACGAAGCAGCTTTGGTAGACTACAGCTGTATGCACCTGAATCTGGATGACAAGAATTTCATTTTTGAATCACACCTTACACCAGATGCGCTTGGTAACAAGGGTTATCTGCAGACACCCTGTAAGTCTCCATGGCGTACTGTAATAGTAAGTGACAGAGCTGCAGGAATACTTGAGTCAAACATCACTCTCAACCTGAATGAGCCATGCAAGATAGAGGATACTTCATGGATCAGGCCGGTCAAGTATATCGGAGTATGGTGGGAGATGATAACAGGTAAGAGTTCATGGGCCTATAGTGACCTTCAATCTGTAAAGCTTGGCGAGACCGACTTTACAAAAGTTAAGCCCAATGGCCGCCATGCAGCCAACAATGACAAGGTTAAATACTATATTGATTTCGCAGCTGAGCACGGCTTTGATGCTGTACTTGTAGAAGGCTGGAACATTGGCTGGGAAGACTGGTTTGGTCACTCCAAAGAGTATGTATTTGATTTTGTTACCCCATATCCTGATTTTGACGTGAAGATGCTCAATGAATATGCTGCTTCAAAGGGCGTGAAGCTGATTATGCACCACGAAACATCTAGTTCTGCTGTCAACTACGAGCGTCATATGGACAAGGCATATCAGTTTATGGTTGATCATGGCTACAATGCAGTAAAAAGTGGTTATGTAGGCAATATAATTCCCCGCGGTGAGCACCACTATGGTCAGTGGATGGTAAATCACTACCTCTATGCTGTAACCAAGGCAGCTGACTACAAGATTATGGTCAATGCCCATGAAGCTGTAAGACCTACAGGCCTTTGCAGAACATATCCAAATCTGATTGGTAATGAATCAGCGAGAGGATCTGAATTTGAAGCCTTTGGTGGCAACAAACCCGATCATACAACAATTCTGCCGTTTACACGTCTGATTGGTGGTCCGATGGACTATACCCCCGGTATCTTTGAAACCAATATCAGCAAACTAAATCCTGATAATGATTCAAGAGCCCGTACAACAATAGCCCGTCAACTTGCATTATATGTCACAATGTATAGTCCGCTGCAAATGGCAGCCGACCTGCCGGAGAATTACAACAGGTTTCTTGATGCATTTCAGTTTATCAAGGACGTAGCAATTGACTGGGACGATACCAAAATTCTTGAGGCAGAGCCGGGTGACTATATCACAATTGCCCGTAAAGCAAAGGGAAGAGAAGACTGGTTTGTTGGCTGTACAGTTGACGAAAACGGCTATACATCAGCAATTAGCTTTGACTTCCTGACAAAGGGAAAGACTTATATTGCAACTATCTATAGTGATGCTCCAAATGCACACTATCTGGATAATCCACAGGCATATCAGATTCGCAAGGTGCTTGTTAACAGCAAATCAAAGCTGAAACAACAATGTGCCCCAGGTGGTGGTTATGCAATCTCAATTATGGAAGTGAAAGCAGGAGACCAGACAAAAGGAATAAAAAAGCTTTAATCTGGTTGACAGGAGATATCCGCTAAGAAAAAGACAGAGGCTGCCCCGGGGCGGCCTCTGTTATTTTATTATTCCCTGCTTGCTATTCACCCCGCAAATTATGGTGCAAAAGCTTTTTAGTATTGTTCTGCGTTATGCCATGCATTCAGAAAGCATGACCTCCCTTAATTCTCCTCCGGGAAATGGGGCAGGAGAGCTGTTTTAAGCCATTCCGGCATTCTGATGGGCCTTCTGCTCTTTGCATCAATAAAGGCCTGCACAGTATAGCCCTTGGCAATCAATCTGTCATTACAGGTAATTGTGTAATTGAAAGTGATTCGAACACCTGGGAGCTTGTCGACAGTGGTTTCAATAGTAACCACATCCCCGTAGTATGCCGGACTGTGGTACTTTACATATAGTTCCGATAGCGGTAACATAATGCCGTTTTTCTCCATGTCGGCATAGGGGAGATTGAGCGCATCAAACAATTCTGTTCTTCCGATTTCAAACCATGTGGGATAAACAGCATTATTGACAATGCCCATCTGATCGGTTTCCTTGTATCTTACCTTTATACTACTCTTATTGTATAGCATCTCCGTTATTTAAATGGTGAATCAGGTTCCTTTGCCATCACGTTGTACGAAAGTTTGTCAACCAACGCTGGTAGCCATTTGCTGAGAAAAACAGTCAGTTTACCCTCGACAAAGGTCAGAATCAGTGTTCTTTTACGCTTTTGGATGGCTTTGATGATACGCAGTGCAACTTCCTCGGCACTCATCATCTTGTTTTCGTTGCGTGGGGTCTCGCCTTGAGCAGAACCATCAGCTGTAAGAGCCGTCTTCCTGATATTTGAGGCTGTAAAGCCTGGAGCAACTATAAGGACATGGAGACCCTTCCTGAGGTTTTCAACCCTCAGGGTATTCAGAAATCCATGCATAGCATATTTTGAAGCCGAATAGCCTGCACGGCCAGGCAGTCCTATAAAACCTGCTATCGACGAAACACCGACCACTGAGCCCTTTTGCTCAAGGATGTAGGGGAGGGCATACTTTGTACAATAGACAGTGCCCCAGAAGTTGATATCCATAAGTTTACGCATCACGTCAAGGTGAAGGTCAACAAACAAGGCCCTCATTGACATACCTGCGTTGTTGATTAGGATATCTATCTTACCAAACTCGCGGACTGTGTTGTCTATAAGTCGTTTGCAGTCTTCCTCACGACTGACGTCGGCTTCGGTTACGAGTAGTTTGTGACCTGCTGCATCAAACTCACTTTTTATTTCTTCAAGCTTGTCGGCCGATCTGGCACAAACAGAAACCAGTGCTCCTCTGTGGGCAAACTCTCTGGCACAGGCCAGGCCTATTCCGGAGGAAGCACCTGTGATTATTACTACTTTATCTTTCATTTTACTTGTCTTTCCTGTCAAAATTATAGTAAATTTAATAAAGCATTATGTTTTACCTAAAAATTCACAGCATGGAATCAATCCTTCTTACATTAGCAATCGGCCTGTTGGCCGGTTATCTGGGCAGCCTTATAATGAAAGGCAAAGGTCTCGGTCTGATCCTTAACCTTGTAGTGGGACTTGTAGGTGCCCTGCTTGGTGGTTGGGTATTTGGACTTCTTGGCGTCGGTGGTGGAGGTCTTCTCTGGCAGATAATTTCAGCTACCATTGGTGCCGTCATACTTCTGTGGATAGTCTCACTTGTCAGGAAAAAATAGTATAGCATTTACATCGAACCAAAAGCCGTTTTTGTGTGTTAAAGAAGTAGTTTTTTGGACTTTTCCTTTTGATAAGAACGAAAAACTGCCTTTCTTTGCAGGCTATATTCACGAGCTCCTTCCGCAAGTTTGGTCGGGCTGATATTTAAACATTTAACGTTACATTATTATGAAGATTGGGAAAAGTAAATTTGTATCCTTAACATACCAGCTGCGACTGAACAGCGCTGACGGGGAGATGATTGAAGAAACAACAAAGGATGCTCCTTTGGAATTCCTTTTCGGTGCTGGACGCATGCTTCAGGTTTTTGAAGACAAACTTGAAGGACTTGCTGCAGGTGACACTTTTAGCTTTGACCTTAAGGCTGATGAGGCTTACGGTGAAGTAAACGAAGACGCTGTTGTTGATCTCCCAAAGAGCATCTTCGAAATCGAAGGAGTTATTGATGAGGACCTGCTTACACTTGGTAACACAATTCCTATGCAGGATGCTCAAGGTAACAGACTGAACGGTATCGTTCTTGAAGTTACTGATGAAACTGTAAAGATGGACTTCAACCACCCATTGGCTGGTGATGACCTTTATTTTACAGGTTCCATTCTTACTGTGAGAGAGGCTACAGAAGCTGAACTTCTTGCTGCTACCAGCTCTTGCGGATGTGGACACGATCACGATCACGATCATGAACATAACTGCGGTTCAGGTTGCAACTGCTAATAATCCAAAGAGGATAAAAATACATGGGGAGCTGCGGGTAACGCAGTTCCCCTTTTTGTTTTATGATTTTGAAGTCTCGCTATGATGCCCTATTTTTGACAAACTACAACATAAACTATTGATAATGGCTGGAAATTCATTTGGAACACTATACAAGCTGACTTCATTTGGTGAGTCCCATGGTAGGGGCATTGGCGGTATCATTGAGGGGGTAGCACCCGGTTTGGTACTGGATATGGACTTTATTCAAGGTGAACTTGATAGAAGGCGTCCGGGTCAGTCCAGGATTACAACGCCCCGTGATGAAAGCGACAAGGTAGAATTTATCTCCGGTCACATGGACCATGTGGCAACCGGGACCCCTCTGGCTTTTGCTGTTTGGAACAAGGACCAGCGTTCAGGTGATTATGACAATCTGAAGGATATCTTCAGGCCTTCACATGCTGACTATACATATGAGGCTAAATATGGTGTGCGTGACCATAGGGGAGGGGGCCGTAGTTCTGCCCGTGAGACCATAGCCAGAGTAGTTGCCGGAGCCGTTGCCAAGCTCATGTTAAGGCAGTATGGAGTCAGCATTCAGGCCTATGTGTCTCAGGTAGGTATGTTGAAGCTGGAAAAGGATTACAGAGAGCTCGATCTCAGTGTTGCAGAAAGCAATATAGTAAGGTGTCCTGACCCTGTTTTGGCCGAAAAAATGATTGAGTATATTGACGGAATCCGGGTGAATCATGATTCAGTTGGAGGAATAGTTACCTGTATAATAAAGAATGCACCCGTTGGCCTGGGGGATCCAGTTTTTGACAAGCTTCATGCAAGGTTGGGTCAGGCAATGCTAAGCATCAATGCCGTCAAGGGATTTGAGTATGGTTCAGGCTTTGGTGCAGCTGGGATGATGGGTTCACAGCACAACGACGAGTTTTATACCGAGGGCGGCAAGATAAGATCCCGCACCAACTTTTCAGGAGGAATTCAGGGCGGTATATCCAATGGCGAAGACATATACTTCAGTGTAGCCTTCAAACCCGTAGCAACAATATTGAAAGACCAGAATACAGTTGACAAGTCGGGTAACGAAGTAGTAATGAAAGCTCGGGGTAGACATGATCCCTGTGTTGTGCCGAGAGCTGTGCCCATTGTAGAGGCTATGGCAGCGATGGTACTGGCTGACTGTGTACTGATTAATAAGTCATACAGATAGTTGGTATGGTGGGATAGTATGTAGGTGAGGAAGAGCACTATCAGCTCTCTTATATGGGGCTTGCAGAAGGGAATAATTGAAGATTTTTCCTTGCAACAAAAAATAGTTTTTATACATTTGCACAGTCAATTTTCGGGGTGTAGCGCAGCCCGGTAGCGCACTACGTTCGGGACGTAGGGGTCGGAAGTTCGAATCTTCTCACCCCGACCAAAAGGACTTTAAATAACAGCAAACGCCTGTAAATCTAATGATTTACAGGCGTTTGTGATTTTATAAGATTTAAATGACAGTTATTTATATTGTTAATTTCATTAACATTTCATAATATTATTTTTGATTTGAGTTTGGATTGGTTCACTAACTAAATATAGACAATTTGTCTATATCATCGTTAAATCAAGCACTTATAAACTGATTTTACTAATCATATAATACTCATAAACGCAACTGCACCTATTTAGCCGTTACCTGCAAGCATAGAAAACAGACTACGTAGAAAATACTTTACAAAACACGGAGAAGCCGAGAGCCGAAAGTGGAGGCAAATAAAAAAAATACACAAAAATGAAAAAGACATTTTTAAATTTTGGGCTATTTTTAGCCTTGGGACTAACAACTGTCGTGTTTAATTCTTGCGACAAAGATGATGACAATGACGGAGATACCGCTTTAAAGATTACAGCAACAAATGTAATCAATGGCTCTACTAATATCAAAACAGTAAAAGCTAAAATTTATTGGGAAAGTGGCGAAAATGATTATGATGAAGATGCAATTGCACAAGCACCTTATCTAAACAATGGTTTTACATTGGAACTTCCTACAACATTAGAAGCCAAATACTTGGAAACGATGGATCTGGAAGGAATTGCCGTAAGCGATAAAAATTTCAAATCGTATTTTCTTTATGACCTTAGAGGTTACAACGAAGATGATGATGAAATTGGCTATTTTTATTTGGAAGAAGAAAATGGCGATAATTTTTATTATACTTCTTGGATTTATTCAGATAGAGATGTAACTATGGAGGGAGAAAACGATGGAGAAAAATACAATGTTACACTAAAAAAAGGTTGGAATGTTGTATATGATAGTTATACAGACGATGGTTTTTCTCTTACAAGTCAAAAACCTTCGGGCGTAAACTACACTTGGAATTTTTATGACAATTCTAGTTTTCGTTCAGCAAGTATAGCAACCAAATCTGTTGAAAACACAAAGTCTGCCTTCTCAAAATTGAAAGAAAGCCGAAAAAAGCGATAAGAAAAACTGCCTACAACACGCAGTTTGCCATAATGCGGGGTGCGAACATTCGTATTCCCCGCACTACGGCAAGCTGCAAAACGTTAGCATTCAGTGGAAGAAAACCCAGCAACAGCATTGAAACATTAACAATGAACAGATAAATAAAATGATTAATAAGCAATAAAAAAGGAGGAAACAAAATGAGACACAAACGATTAAAATTAAGTGCCGTACTCTTGTTAGGACTAGGATTAACAGGATTACAAGCACAAACAA